>Ga0209987_10000414_pt1 | contig 22273 bp, 17 predicted proteins | sample N074metaG_FD_182134 | JGI IMG/M metagenome (GOLD analysis project Ga0209987, IMG submission 182134) | Deep subsurface microbial communities from Kermadec Trench to uncover new lineages of life (NeLLi) - N074 metaG (SPAdes) (version 2) | ecosystem: Environmental > Aquatic > Marine > Ocean trench...
GATCCCGGTGAGCCGCCTGTGCCGTGGGCGAGCTACCGGGACCAGGAGACCCTGAAGACATCGATGGGCGTGCTGCCGCTCACGTCGGTGCCGAGCACCCGTGCCGTGCGGTTCGACCTGCGGCATTTGCAGCTCGACGACCCGTTTCTCGCGCCGCGTGCCAAGGTCTACGAGCTTACTACTCACGCTGGCAGCGACGTCAGCATCGACGTCGCCGTGGTCATGACTGGCGATATTGAAGGGCACATCTTCGCCGATTCGGCAGATGATACGGGCGCCCGGGGCGTCGTCGTTTCACTGCACGATGCAGATGGCAGAGAAGTCGCCACGACGCGCTCCGAGTTCGACGGCTTCTACAGCTTCACCCGCATTCCGAGCGGTGATTACGAAGTCCGGGTCTCCGTGAACGGCGGCCAGCGTGAGCTGGTGCAGCCATTATCACTGGATTCGCAGGAAGGGTATATCGTGCTCGAGAGAATCTATATCTTCGAATAACGGTGCACTATGAAAAAGCCCCGGTGATATCTTAGTTGACACTGGTCGTGTCGCCGCCGTTATGGATCAGGTTGGTTGAGAAATCGCCGTCGACGTAAAGCGATTTTTTCTTGTTCAAGCTCACATTGATTCCCGCCCCACAACCGGTGGTTTGCGCGTCGCCAGGAATCCTGCACGAGACCGAGCTGACGGTCACGCCACTGGCAGTCGAAATATTTTCTGCGGCGATGTTGACGCTCCAAAACGACGCAGCATATCCAGCGATTCTTGAACGATCATGTGGTGGTGTACAATTTATTCAATCGTAGCGGAGCTTCCCTGGGAATCAGGTTTGGCGCATGTTGCGTCTTGAATAGATTGCTGCGGTCCGCAGGGGGTGGTGTTGGCGATAGAAAGAACTACATGATTGCATTTGCTATCGCCATATTCGTCAGCGCGTTCCTGCTGTTCCAGGTTCAACCGATTGTAGCGCGCTATATTCTGCCGTGGTTCGGTGGCAGCCCGGCAGTCTGGACCGTCTGTATGTTGTTTTTTCAGGTGGGCTTATTGTGCGGTTACAGTTACGCGCGGCTGCTTGCGATGTACATCCGTCCGGGGCTGCAACCGGTCATTCACCTAGCGTTGCTGGTGGTTTCGCTGCTGACGTTGCCGATAGCGCCCACCGATGACTGGTTGCCAAGCGGCGGGAGCGCTGATCCGTCACTCTATATTCTTGCTCTGTTGCTGACATCCGTCGGCTTCCCGTTTGCGATGATATCTGCTTCGGCGCCGCTGCTGCAGCACTGGTTTGCCGAGACTTACCCGGGTAAATCACCTTATCGTCTCTATGCGCTTTCAAATCTCGGATCGCTGATCGCATTGCTGAGCTATCCGTTTATCGTCGAGCCCGAACTAACACTACAGAGTCAGACAGTCTTATGGTCCATCGGCTATGTTGCGTTCATCGTGATCTGTGGCTGGTGTGCCTTGCCTTTGCTTCGCGGCGGCAAGCGGGGGATCGGCGGGCGGATTCGAACCAGGGAACAGGCGCAGCCGATTAGGTGGCAGGACAAATGCCTGTGGGTTGTTCTGGCTGCAACCGGTTCCACCGTATTGCTGGCAACCACCAACCAGATGTGCCAGGACGTGCCGGTGGTGCCTTTCCTGTGGATACTGCCGCTTAGTCTTTATCTGTTGTCTTTCATCATTTGTTTTGAGAACGACAGATGGTATCGACGTGAAATCTGGGTGCCTGTGATGCTGGCATCAGTTGCTTCGTTGGTGTTTCTGATGCACCAGAATTATGCATCCACAGAGATGCCGCTGGCATTGCAGATCATTATTTACAGTGCAGCGATGTTTGCCTGTTGCATGGTTTGCCATGGCGAATTGGTCCGCCGCCGGTCACCGGTTGCCTCTCTTACGTCTTTCTATCTCTATGTGGCCCTGGGCGGCGCGTTAGGGGGTGTGTTCGTCAATCTGCTTGCACCGTTGATATTCGACGGGTTTTGGGAATTACACGGAAGTTTGCTAGCGACCGTCTGTTTAGCAGGTGTATGCATTTATCTGGACACGGGATGGCATACATCGGCCTCTGCGAGGACCGTCTTTTCGATCAGCTGGGGCGTCATATTGTTTGCGCTGATTTTCCGGTTAGGGCAGCACATTCAAGAGCAGCGTGATAATTCCATTGCGAATTTTCGGAGCTTCTACGGTGTCTTGCATGTGTATGAATATGGGGCCGGAGGCGCAGAACACAGACGTGATTTCTTCCATGGTCGTATTAACCATGGATCCCAATGGTTCGGCGGCAGACGACCATTCATGCCAACCAAGTATTATGGCCCGCATTCTGGCGTCGCCGTGGCCTTTCGTCATTTCCCGCGTCCGGTCGTCATGGCGGATGAGTCCAATGGGCTGAAAATTGGTGCGGTTGGATTGGGCATTGGCACTATATCGGTTTATGCGAGAGAGAAGGACCGCGTCCGCTTCTATGAGATCAATCCTCAAGTCGCGTCGATTGCCCGCGACTATTTTACCTACCTAACTCAAGGACCGTCGACGATTGATGTTGTGTTGGGGGATGCCCGCATTTCGATGAACAACGAATTGAGGGAATCCGGTTCACAGCAATATGACCTGTTGGTCCTGGATGCCTTTAGCGGTGACTCGATCCCGATTCACTTGCTTACTGAGGAGGCCTTCGCGCTTTACTGGCAGCATCTGAAGCCAAACGGCATCCTGGCTATTCATATCACCAATCTACATCTGGATCTTGGTGATATCGTGCGCCAGCTGGCCAGGCGATATGATAAATCAGCCATCCGTTTTGCTCACGATGTTCAGGTTACTTTCGAGTCTCCCAATGACTGGGTGCTGGTTACCGACAACCCGGAATTCCTGCAGGATCCCGAAGTGTTGCTCAGGCAGTTGCCGTGGCCCACAGATAAGCCAAAGCCGATTCTCTGGACGGACAACTTCAGTAACTTGTTTGGGGTCCTGAAATGAACATCGATCAACATCGTTCCTCAGCCGTTGTCACTTGATGCGCAGGATGGCTATGTCGTACTCGACAGGATCTCCGATTACGAATAGCGGCGCGCTATAGAAAGGTCACGGTGATGTCGTAGGTGATGCTGGCTGTGTCGCCGCCACTATGAACCTGGCTGGTCGTGATATCGACGCCGACCCACACCGTTTTCTTCTTGTCCAAATTCACGTTGATCCCCCCCCCATCGCAGGTGGTCTGCGCGTCCTTATGAAACCTGCACGGGACCGCGCCGACGGTCACACCACCGGTAGTCGAAATATTTTCGGCGACGATATTGACGGCCGCCTTCCCCTTGTCCTTTCCCCGGTCCAGCAACAGTTCCCCGGACACGGCGCCAAACAGGTAATCAGCTGCATTGGCGCCGCTCACCGTCTCGTCGGTATTGAGTATGAACTGACGGCCGCTGGCGCCGCTGAGGACCGTGCCGAGGCTGGGCGTAACGACCTCCGTCATAGTGAAGGCCGCGTACGCGACATGCAGCGCCGCCAGCAACGCGCTGCAAAGCAATACTCTCTGGAGTCGCTCGCTTCCGCGATGCGCCCGCGAGGTCATGTTCAGTGTACGACCGGATAAGACGCGAACACGATCGACTTATCACTTAGGTCCAGGTCCGATGAGTAATAGACGTCGGTGCCGTCCGACAGGTTGCTGGCGATGACGTCGTCGTTCAGTTCGATGTCCATTGTTCGGGCATCGAGGCTCGGGTAGATGACCAGCGGCACGGGCTCGGCCAGCGCGATGCGCGTGCCGTCGGCCGCATTTTCAATCACGTGCAGGTAGCCGCGGACGGACAGCTGCCCATGGCGTCGCACGTCGACGGTGAGCTTATTGGTGTCCTCGTCGATACGCACGGATTCGATCGAGGCGGCCGACGTAGCACGACTGTTGCGCCAGATGATCGGGATTGCAACGGCCGAGCGCGCGGCGATCACGACGGCGGATGCGGTGGCCTCTTTTTTGGCGTCACTCAAATCTGCCGACGGGTCTCCACTGTTGAGCGTCAGCACTCTGAAATGCGAGTAATATTCGCCTTCGGGAATGTCCAGTCCACGCCGCACGGCGATCCTGATAACCTGGGATTCTGCCGGCGCGAGCGTTACGCGACGGGGTGAGTAACGCACATAGGACTGAATAGACCACGGCGACTGACCTTCATATTTCATGAGCCCGCCTTCGGCCGTCATGGTCATATCGGTCCAGCTCATCTCGAACGTCCCCGTCTCGTCGCCGCGGTTCGTCAGCGTGATCCCGGCATTGCGTTCGTTGCCTTCGAACAACACGAGCGTCGGGTGGATGAACAGGACAGCACCGGCTTGGGCCAGCATCGGAACCAGCGATATGATCGCCAGCAACAGCAGTATCGGGCGAATGATCTTCAAAACGGACCCCGGCTCTGGAACGGATACGGAAGGCCTAATATAGCAGAAGTGACGTCGCTGCCAAAACAAAGGATCGGGCCCGCAAGCGGAATTTCTTGTCGTGCCTTGCGCTATAGCCAATTAACTTAAGGTCAGAAAAACAAGGGCTTAATTATTTGCTGTTGACAGTGTGCGCATTACCGATGCACTGAATCTCCCGACGTGAATCATTCGAGAAGGTACTGAGATTGCGCAAGTTCTGGACGACAAAGGAACCTTCAGGGAGGAAAAGCAGCATTTCGTCGAGACGTCGGGTCTCAAGGAATCCTCCGAGGAGATCCTTGGGCCGTTATCCGATATCACCAACCGGATCGCCGAAGCGGTCTGGAATGCCGTTTTCCCGGGCGCAACGACAACACCGTGGTGGCCGAAGCTGGTGCTGACCGCACTGATAGCCGCCGCGTTCTGGTTTTTTCGTAAAGGCCGCGGCGCCAAGGATACGGACGGTCGCGATAGGCCGATGGGCCTCCTTGAACACGTGATGCCGAAGAAGATCTACACCCACCAGTCGGCACGCGTAGACATCTGGCTTTAACTGCTCGACCGGGGAATGATGCCGGTCTGGGTCGTGTTGTTCCTGGGCTCAGTCGCGCCGTTTGTGAAAATGCCAGGTTTTTGAGATTCGTGTCTTCCCCCAATTGCTGCCATCCGACAATCTTCAGGCGGCATCACTTTCCAGGTGCGTGGAAATCTCCTCTTGCGAATTCTGGACAGGATTGCTGAATTGCAGGACTCCGTCATCAACTTCACGGGTGGCGAGCAACTTCTTGTCTTCGCTGTAATTCTGCGTATTCAGCCACGGCGCCTTGTCCCCTTGCTTTGGGAACATATGCATGACGCGTTGCATGTATCCAGAGGAGAATTCGGTGATCCACTTTCGTGCCGGCATGTCCCTGTCTTCACTGCGCAGACGCGGCGTGCAGAGCCGATATCTCGCCTCATCCATGTGCTTCAGTATCCGACAAGTATATTCCGCTGTGAGATCGGCGCGTAAGGTCCAGGATGCATTGATGTAACCAAACGTAGTAACAAGATTTGGCACATCCGAATACATCATTCCCAGGTAACTAAACGTCTTGGAAAAATCGACCGTCTGGCCATCGACGACAATTTCGGCGCCGCCGAGCACAACTAGATTAAGACCGGTCGCAGTGACGATGATGTCGGCATCGAGTTCTTTGCCCGATTCCAGGAGGACTCCCTTATCTGTAAACGTATCGATTATGTCAGTGACGATGGAAGCTTTGCCGGACTTTACCGATTGAAAAAAGTCGCTGTTAGGCACAAGACACAGGCGCTGATCCCAGGGATTGTAGTGGGGCGTGAAATGCGTATCGATGTCATAGTCCGGCCCCATTTCCTTGCGTACCATGTCAAGCAGGTTTTTTTTGACTTTGTCCGGATCAGTTCGAGTGCGTCGGTAGACCATCTGTTGAAAACGAATATTTTTCCAACGGGTAATCGCATACGCCATTTTTTCAGGCAATACTTTTCGCAGGAAGTTGGCGACGTTGTCCGTGTCCGGGCGCGAGACCATGTAAGTTGGCGAGCGCTGTAGCATCACGACGTGTTCTGCATCCTTGGCTATTTCCGGCACTAAAGTGACGGCAGTCGCGCCGGAGCCAATGACCACAATCTTTTTGTTTCGGCAGTCGATGTCTTCTGGCCACTCCTGGGGATGAACTATTTCTCCCGCGAATCGTTCACGGCCCCTGAAATCAGGTGTGTAGCCTTTTTCGTAACTGTAGTAGCCGGCGCACATCTGAATGAATCTGCAGCGAATTGTCGCAGTGTCTCCTGGCTCCTTGCGTTCAGCCTCGATAGTCCAGACGGCATCGCTGTTTGACCAGCTCGCTTTCTTGACGAGATGGCTAAAACGAATATGACTGTTGATATCCTCTTCCGCAGCTGTTTCCTTAACGTATTTGAGAATGGACGGTCCATCGGCGATGGCCTTCGATTCGCGCCACGGTTTGAAGTTGTAACCAAGCGTGTGCATGTCGCTGTCCGAGCGAATGCCAGGGAAGCGGAACAGATCCCAGGTTCCACCAATAGCATTACGGCCTTCGAGGATGACGTAGCTTTTGCCCGGGCATTTGTCCTGCAGGTGATGGGCTGCGCCGATACCCGAGAGTCCTGCGCCGACAATCACCACGTCAAAGTATTCGCTGGTCACATTTCATCCTTATAGAGGCACCCTTTGAGTTTCGGCAATTAATCTTCTGCTATTGTGTGTCGGCACTCATTCTAACAACATGTCAGCATTAGTTGGGTCGGCGACCACGGCAGTACCCCTGCCGCATTTCTCCGCTGTCGCAAACGGACACCATCGCGCGCCAGTTTTCGACAAAATAATCTGCGCTTTCCTGACCGAGAAGTTCAACCATGCGCCGATAAAGATCGCCCTGGATTAACTCGTATTCCCGATTTGCCTGCGTGCGATACCAGTCAGATGCGTCTTCAATCTCGACGTCGACGTAACCGCGGTTGCGAAAGTGAGTCTCATTGTCATCGAGTGTTTCGAGTGGCGAGAACAACAGCTTTCTCATCCTGGACCTCCGCATGCCTTTACCCGTTCTAGATAGCACCGTCACGTGAGTTGCTCAAGGTGTCCTCCACGATGATACGAAACGACCGCCAGGCCGATAAATCCAGGACGTTTTCTGGACTTTTGTGGCGGAGCCTGTTAATTCGTACATCCGGTCTTCAGCCGAACCGGCTATCGGTTTTGCATAAAGACACGACCAAAGATGATCGACGCTTTGGTGGAGGAGAGATTGGTGAGTCGCAAAATAATCATCATGGGGGCCGCTGGCCGCGATTTTCATGTTTTCAACTGCTGTTACCGGGACAAACCGGATTTCGATATCGTTGCGTTTACGGCAACCCAGATTCCGCATATTGATGATCGTCGCTATCCTGCGGCGCTTGCCGGGGCACAATATCCTGACGGTATTCGAATTCACCCCGAAGAAGAGCTCGACGATCTTCTCAAGAACAATAAGGTCGACGAGGTCGTGTTTGCCTATTCGGACGTAAGTCTCGGTTACGTGGACGCACACCGTAAGAATGTTGAGGCCCGGGGAGTTAGCTTCTCCACCTTCGACATTGACGCTACCATGTTGCCGTCAAGCAAGCCGATGATCGCCGTGTGTGCGGTGCGCACCGGTTGTGGCAAGAGCCAGACCTCACGGCGGGTCACGCATATTCTCAAGGATCTCGGCAAGAAGACGGTCGCGATTCGCCATCCCATGCCATATGGCGACCTGGCCAGTCAGGCAGTGCAGCGCTTTGCCACGTTTGACGATCTGGATCTGCACGAGTGTACGATCGAGGAACGCGAGGAATATGAACCCCATCTGCGCAATGGCGTCATCGTGTACGCGGGCGTCGACTACGCTGCAATTCTCGCGGAAGCCGAAAAAGAAGCGGATGTCATCATCTGGGACGGTGGCAACAATGACACGCCGTTTTACCAACCGGATCTTTGGATCACCGTTACCGATCCACACCGCGCAGGTCATGAACTGGAATACTTCCCCGGCACCGCAAATTTTGAACGCGCCGACCTGATACTTATTAACAAGGTCGATTCTTCGGAAGAAGACAGCATCAAGATTGTCGAGGCGAACGCGGCAAGAATCAACCCGAACGCTGTAGTCGTCCGTGCAAATTCACCGCTCGATGTACCGGATCCCGACGCTATCAAAGGGAAGCGGGTGCTCGCGATCGAAGACGGCCCGACCACGACCCATGGCGGCATGCCATTCGGTGCGGGCATATTGGCGGCGAGACAGAATGCTGTTGGCGAGCTGGTTGACCCCAGGCCGTGGGCAGTTGGCGAGATCGCAGACACGTTTAAGAAGTATCCTGATACCGGTCCGCTGTTGCCGGCTATGGGTTACGGAGAGGCACAGATCCGCGATCTCGAAGCGACCGTAAATGCCGTAGATTGCGACCTGGTACTGATCGCCACGCCAATTGACCTCACTCGACTCATAACGATCGACAAGCCGAGCATGCGAATCGGCTACCGGCTGGCGGAAGAGGGCAATGAGTTTGTCGATGCCGTGACGCGAGTATCGACCTGAACTGGCCAGATATGGTCAGAGGGCGTCACATTACTGTGACGTCGATTAAAGGATGAGGAAATCGTTATCGCCATACTACTGGCATGGTGGTGACGCTACGAATCGAACGCTTGCAATTATTATGTTGACTTGCGGCTTTTGGCTGAGCGCGCATGCCGACATCTGGAAGTGAATGGATGAAAATGGCAAGACGCATTTTGTCGACTCCACTTCCGCGATCTATACCTGGCTGGACGAGTTCGGCAAACGGCACTACGCCGACGTACTGGGACACCAGGATGCGGTCAGCGTAGAACTGGTGTGGCACTCTACCGGTAACATCGCCGATTTGCAGCAGGGCGGCGACCGCGAACAGAAAAGTGGCGGCAATGAAACGGAAGCCCATCCCGATGAAACGCCCGAAGAACGTTTTGAACGAGAGCAGGCCGAAGCATACTACTGTAAACGAGCGCAGCGAATTTATGACTCGTACCTGAATGCGCCACGACTTTACCAGACCGAGGATGACGGCAGTCGCGTCTATCTTTCTGCTGAAGAATCGGGAAAGGTGTTGCTTGAGACCGAGCAACGGGTCGACGAGTTGTGCCTGTGAACAACTGATTCTGGCTATACGAAAAGAGAGTATATGGGGCCTTGACGGCCCCGTTTTTTTGAATCAGGTTTATTTACCACTTGGGCATACTATAATCCTGCCTGAATAGCCGGCAAGAAAACAAAAGGATTATATGCATGGCAGCAGCGTCGGATCTGCGGCGAGGATTTGAATTCGGGCCGTTCACTATCATCCCCGAAAGAGGCATTGTGCGCCGTGATGGCGAGGATGTTCATCTGGAACCGAAGCAGATGGATGCGCTGGTCACGCTTGCCCGGCATCAACCCGGTGTCGTCAGTAAGGATCTGTTGATCGATGAAGTCTGGGGTGGCCGCGCGACGGCCGATGAATCGATCGTGCAGTGCATCAAGGGCATCCGCCAGGCGCTGGATAAAGATGATCCGCGTGAACCAAAGTATGTAGAGACCATTCACGGCCGCGGCTATCGGCTGATGGTGCCGCTTAAGATTCCGCAGCCGGAAACGCCTGCATCCAAGCGCATGCAAATTCCCACCACGTGGTGGATCGCCGGGGCGGCAGCGATAGTGGTATTTGCCTACATATGGATTCAACGAGACCAGAATATTGAGCCAGGTCCAGGCATCGAGTCCGTTGTGGTTACGCGCTTCGTCAATATGAGCGGCGAGGAATTCCAGTTCCTGGCTGACGGCTTTGCGGAGCAACTCATCAGTACCCTGCACCAAATACCCGATCTGCGAATCAAGAAGGGAAGTTTACCGGCGGAGGATGAATCGGGGGAGGAAATTACGGAACACTACCGCGTTGGTTCGGTTGTCCGAGGCAGCGTCCAGCATTTGGACGGAAAGGTAAAAATTACGGCCAGGATCGAGGACAGCGATGATGTGAATCTGTGGGCCGGCACATTCAATGGCACCGTCGAGGAGATGTTCAGCCTGCACGAGCAGGTCGCTACAAAAGTTCGCGATGCAATCATCGGAGAAACTGAGGGGATGGTCACCGCGTTCAGCAAACCTTCTGGTTCCGTTTCTTACCTGCGATACTTGCTTGGCCAGTCCTTCCTGGCCATAAGAGACAAGAAATCCCTGGACAGGGCCGCGGAACTATTTCTGGAATCGATAGAAATCGACCCGGGCTACGGTCCCGCCTATCTTAATCTTGCCAACACCTACATGCTCTTGGCCGACTACGGCTCCAGGTCCGCAATGTTCGATCTTGCGATTGCCACCGTCGAAGAAGGCGTCAGGCAGGACCCGCAGATTCATGATGCTGCGCAGACTGTTCATGGGTACGTGCACACCAAACGCGGCAACTGGATGGCGGCGACTGAAGCCTTCGAAATAGCGATTAACAGTACCGTGGAGTACCCGCCGTCACAACATTATTACTCGCGCTTGATGGCGGCCGTCGGCCGCGTCGATAAGTCGTTTGAAGCAGCGAAAACCGCATGGGAAATGGACCCAACTGACCCGGTTCTGAACAGCCAGCTGGCGATCGCTTGTTTCTGGAAAAACGATATCCCCTGTGTCAGACGCTATTTCGAAATAGCAAATACAATGGGGCTCGACGCGCCGATTCATCAGCTCAGTTATGCCTTGTTCCTTATTCGTGACAACCGTATTGATGAAGCGCGCGACATAGCCAGGCGCGCCATGACGCTCTACCAGATAGACGCAAGCTGGGTTGCCCCGGTTTTTGACGAACTGGCACGATCGCCGAATTCCGAATCATCACTTGCGGTGCTGCAGGAGTATTCTGCTCGAAACGCGATTCCGGAGACTGCGCTGGTGATATTCTGGATCCTGGCTGGACAGGCCGATCGGGCGATGGAGATGGCCTGGAAGCTGGTTGATGATCCAAGCTTATTTGAGCTTGAATTGATCTACCTCGACGAGTTCCGGATCCTGCGCCAGCATGAGGATTTCCCGCGGTTGCTCGACGAGATCGGGCTTACGGAATACTGGCAAAGTGCCGGCTGCGAGTGGGAAAATGATGCGGTCAACTGCGATTCGACCTGAGTCGGCTCGCACCAGGGAAATTGTCAATATGTCGCTAAAAATAAGTTCGCGTCACGAATGGGTCAGGCGCTCCGAACTGCGTTCGATGAGCGTCGAGTGCGAGAAAGTTGGCGGCGTCAACCTGTCGCAAGGCGTGTGCGACCTGGAGGTTCCGGAACCGGTGCGCAAAGCGGCGCATGCGGCGATCGAGGCGGGGCACAATAGTTACTCGCGGCATGACGGTACCAGCGTCCTGCGCGAGGCAATTGCGGCGAAGTACCAGCGGCTCTACGGGCTGGCTGTTGATCCGGAGACGAACGTTGTCGTGAGTTCTGGGGCGACCGGGGCCTTGTATTGCGCCTGCCTGGCATTACTCGAACCGGGTGACGAAGTCATTTTGTTCGAGCCGTATTACAGCTACCACCAGAGCACCCTGATGGCGACGCAGGCGGTGCCGGTATTCGTGCCGACGTCGATGCCGGACTGGTCATTTTCGATGGACGACCTGGAACATGCCGTTACCGACAAGACGCGCGCCATCATTATCAATACGCCGTCCAATCCTTCCGGCAAAGTATGGAGCCGGAGTGAGATGGAGCAGATCGCCGCCTTTTGCGAGAAACACGATTTGTTCGTGTTTACGGACGAAATCTACGAACATTTTGTCTTCGACGGCCTCGAGCACTTAAGTTTTGCCTCGCTTCCTGGCATGTGGGAACGCACCATTACGATTTCCGGTTTGTCGAAAACGTTCAGCATTACCGGCTGGCGTATCGGCTACTGCATTTGCCCGGCGAATTGGGCCGAGGCGATCGGCAATTTCAGCGACCTGGTTTACGTTTGTGCGCCGACGCCGCTGCAAATGGGCGCAGCGGCAGGCCTCGTGGAACTGGATGATGAGTACTTTCGAAAGCTGTCGGCAAAGTACCAGGCGAAACGCGAACGTCTTTGCAACGCACTGGCCGATTCCGGGCTGACACCGTGCGTGCCACAGGGCGCCTATTATGTGCTCGCTGATGTTTCGTCTCTTCCGGGTGAAGATAGCAAGGCACGGGCGATGTACCTGCTACACGAAACGGGCGTTGCCAGCGTGCCCGGCGAAACATTTTTCACCGGTCCGGCAGGCAAAACCATCGTTCGCTTCTGTTTCGCCAAGGAAGACGATGTGATCGAAGATGCATGCAGGCGTCTCGATGCGCTGACCGTCAGGGCCGCCGCCAGCAACTGAGCGATAATCGGTCAATACCATTGCGGCCAGTCCCTCCGCAATTCGCACAGCGAAACAGTGACTTGTGGTGGCTCATGACTGCACACGCCGAAGCGATTATGCTTGTGTAATCGTCGTACCGGCGGGGGCGGAATCGTGACGGAATCAGAGAAAAAATCAGATAAATCAGCCGAGATCAGCAGGCGTGCGTTCCTGGGAACGTCCGCTGGCGCGGCCGCTGCGTCTTTGCTCGGCAATAATAAGTCGGCCAACGCACAGACGGCGAAATCCGCGGACCGCACAGATTTGCCGGGCCAGTCTGCCGAAGCTGCTGAACGGGATGTAGGAGGCGCCCAGCCACCGGCCGATATTCGTGCGGCGCAGCGCCCGGGCTCTGACCTGATGGTGCAGGTGTTGCGTGATCTTGAGATCGAATACATCGCCGCAAACCCGGCCGCGAGTTTTGAAGGCCTGCAGGAATCGATTATCAATTACGGCGACACGCCAAACGAAATGCCGGAGTTCATTTCGGCCTTGCACGAAGAATCATCGGTGGACATGGCGCATGGCTACGCCAAGTCCGAGGGCCGTCCGATGGCGGTGCTGTTGCATGGCACGCTCGGACTCATGCACTCGGCGATGGCGATCTACCAGGCCTATCAATATCAGTCACCGATTCTGTTGATCGCGGGACGGGATGACACCAACTTCCTGCGATCGCAATCTGCAGACGACATTGCAGGCATCGTGCGTTCGTTTACCAAATGGGATGCGCATCCGAAAAACCTGGCTGACGCGCTAGCCGCAATTCAGGAAGCGTACCGCCAGGCGATCACGCCTCCCTGCGGACCAGCATTGGTGGTACTGGATACCGAGCTGCAAAAAGAAGAAGCAGGCGACATGTTGGTGCCGACCTATGTGCCACCAAAAATCACCGGCATCAGTAACCGCGACGCAAAAGCCGTCGCCAAGGCCCTGGTCGACGCAAAGAACCCAAGAATTGCCGTCGGCAAACTACGCACACCGCGAGGCGTGGACGATGCCGTCGAGTTGGCTGTACTGGTCGGTGCCTCGACCAGTACGCGCGCCGTCATCGTTCCGATGAGTTTTCCGCAGCGGCATCCATTATGCGGTCCCGGTTCGGATACCGATTACGACTACACGCTTGGACTGGAAACCGCCGGCGTCGAGGCTGCAATCATCGGTCCGCACCGCCGCTCGATCGAAGGGCGTGACGAAACGGGCATCGGCTACGGATTTATTCGCGAGCCGCCGACGCCGGTGTGGGGTCCATATAAGCCACCGAAACCCGGCAAGAACGATATGCATGCGGACGCCGAGGCGAGCCTGCCGGCGATCATTGCTGAGGCGAAAACGCTGCTGAGCCCGGCACAGGAAAACACGATCGCGGCGCGTAGCAAGAATCATGCTGTTGCAAACCATGCGGCCGCAGTCGAAGCGCTCGAGAAAGCGCTCGAGGCGCGGCGCCGCGGATGGAATGACAGCCCGATCAGCCTTGCGCGACTATATGCGGAGCTGTGGATCCTTATAAAGGATGAGGACTGGTGCCTGGCGTCACCCACCCAGTTCTCCAGCGGCCACAACCGCGTCCTCTGGGATCACAACAAACCATACAGCCACCTCGGCATGCATGGTGCCGGTGGCATTGGTTATTGCATCGGTGCATCGACGGGCGCGGCATTGGCGGCCAAACACCGTGACCGCATCGTGATCAACATCCAGTGCGATGGTGACCTCAATATGGTGCCGGGTGCGCTGTGGACCGCGGCGCATTACCGGTTGCCAATGCTGGTTGTTATGCATAACAATCGTGCCTGGCACCAGGAATACATGTATGCACAGTACATGGCGGGGGTGCGTGGGCGCGGCGGGGATCGCGCGCACATCGGTACGACGCTGCGTGACCCGTACATCAATTACGCGAAGATGGGGGAGGCCTACGGTGTCGAGAGCGAAGGCCCGATTTCAGATCCATCAAAACTGATGGCGGCATTGAAGCGCGGCGTCGATGCGGTCAAAGATGGCAGGCCGTACCTGATCGACGTCCTGACACAGCCGCGATAAATTGAATATGAAAATTCTGAGAATTTTGCTGGTCATTGTTCTGCTGCAAAATGTGCATGCGCAGGACCTTGGCGGTGACGTCGAAAAGGGCGAGCAACTCTATTACAATTTTGCATGCTATAGCTGTCACGGCTACAACGCCACAATGCGGGTGCCGCTGGTTGGTAATGCAAGCGGTATCATGAGTAGCGAACAAGTATTTCTTACCTATCTTCGATTACGTGCGGATCAGAATCCGACCAATCCGAAGAATGCCATGCCGAATTATGCTGCGAGCACACTGAGTGACGAGCAGGCGCTGGATATTTACGCGTATATCAAGTCGGTGAAAGATGAGTCGCCAGAGGTAGAAGACAATCCGGTCATGCAGGAAATGCTGGACGCTGCAAAAGCCCGGAGTCCGGGTGATGCACGCTAACAAAAAGGCAAGACTCAGGAGAACCACAGTAATGCGCAAAACGAAAATGACCGCGATAGTGACGATCATGACGCTTGGTATCGGCATCACACAGTTGTCATCGGCCCACCATTCCGCTGTCGCCTTCGATAAGACCAAGACGCAGGTCGTTACAGGGACGGTCAAAAAATTCGTCTGGCGTAATCCGCACCTTAGCGTCACGCTGGATGTGATGACTGCAAGCGGTGGTTCAGAAGAGTGGCGCATTGAGGGCGGCAGCACCCGCGAAATGGTGGCCAATGGCTTCGACAGGGAGTCGTTACAGGAGGGTGACGAGGTAACGGTCCTGGTCAATCCGCTGAAGGCCGGCGGTGTAGGTGGTCTTATGCAGGGCCTGACGCTGGCGGATGGCAAGTCATTCGGTATGGAGTCGGCGTCCTACGCCACGGCTCCGGCGAATCCACTGACGTCAGAACGGCAGCTGCCGTCGCTGACCGAATACGTGCCGCCGCCTGCCGGCGAGACCTGGCAGAAACGCGAAGCCCGAACCCGTCCTGCGGAATTGCCGATGCCGAAAGGACGCGTTGGTTCCGGCGATGTTCCTGGCGCACTGGATCCTGAACATCTTGCCAAGGCCTGGCCGAAAGCACCATTCGATATGACTGGTACCTGGGAATTTCGGGGCGAGGTCTCGGAACAGGCGCATTACGGCCAGTACGAATTCAAGCCGCATCCGGAATTCACCGAGAAGAGCAAGAAAATCTATGCCGAATACCAGGAATATGCACGTGCCGGCAAGCGCTACACAGAGCCTACTGCGTTTTGCTATCCGGCGGGCATGCCACGGTTGATGACGCGTTACGGCGCGCTGATGATTTTGCAATACCCGACGGCCATTTTCATTATGTCGAGACTGAACAACGAATACCGGGTGGTCTTCATGGATGGCCGTGAGCGCGAAGCGGAAAACATTCGTGACAAGAACTGGAGTGGTGAATCGCTGGGTCATTGGGAAGGCGATACGCTGGTCATCGAGACCGAAGGATTTACCGACGAGAATCACCTGATACAGCAGGGCATATTTGCGGGCGACCAACTCAAAATCACGGAACGCTTCACGATGTTGAACGATGGCAACACCATTAAAATGGACTTCATCATGACCGATCCCGAGCATTGGATTGGCGAATGGCGGCACACCAAGTTCCGCGACCGCCTGCTACGATCCGACGTGCGTGAAGCCAATTGTCTGTTCGAGGATAACGAGGCGTTGCCAGGAATGAGACCCGGATCCTGAGGGAAATGATCATGCGAGTCGAAAAACCATTGCGTGCAGCATTGATTTTGACAGTCATGTTTTCGTTCGCCGCGGATGCGCACCACTCGCACGCGACGATCGACCGGGATGACAAACGGATGTACAAGGGCGTCGTCGTCAAGTACGGCTGGACGATGCCACACGTCTACCTGAAGGTGGATGCGCCCGACGAGAATGGTGAGATTGTCGAATACAGTATTGAGATGGAGCATCCACCTGCCATGAAAGGCAAGGGCTGGGATCGGGACACATTCAAGCCGGGCGACGGAATCATCTGGTTCGGATCGCACGACAAGGACAAGTCCCGCCCCTATACCAGCCTGATCTGGGCGGAACGCCCTGACGGAACGCGCATAGGGGTAGAAACAGGCGCCGAGGAAGTGATCGTGCCTTCGACCGACTTCACGGGTCTTTGGCGCCGCAACGACGTTGGCGGATTCAAGCCGCATTACACGCCGCCCGTGGGCTGGCCGTTGTCAGCCGTCGGGCAGGAGATGGTCGACAATTTCGATGAGGATCAGAATCCGATGGTTAGCTGCGGCAACCCGGGCCCGCCGAAATCGATGATCGTGCCTTATCCGGTGTCATTCACGCGCCCGGACGAAAACACTGTCGTCATGGAACGCGAATTGATGCAGGAAAAACGCATCGTCTATCTCGATGCAGGGCATGAGCCGGGAACGCCGTCAAAAATGGGTTATTCGGTTGGCCGCTTCGAGGGCGACGAATTCATCGTCGATACGACAAACTTCATTGATGATACGTGGGGTACGCACACCGGCATCAACTCCAGTGCGCAAAAACATCTCGTGGAGCGCTTTACCTTGAGTGATAACGGTTTGTACCTGATGGCTGAAATTACGGTAACCGACCCGGTCTATTTCACCGAACCGGTGGTCTTCAATCACCGCTGGAAAAAGCTGGCCGATCGCGAAGTTATCCAGGCGCCATGTACGATGGAAAGTGCCCTGTTGTATCTGAAGGGCGGACGCAAGTAGGAGCGACTTGTGGGAGCAACTTGTGGGTATTAACAGATCGATAGCAGTATTCGCCGGAATCCTGTTTCTCGGCCTGGCAACGTCGTCCGTCGGCGCCGAACTCATTGAGTCCCCTGAAGCAGAATTCCACATGGCGCGCCTGGTTTACTCGAGCGGCAATGCCGGCCGCACTTGGCGTCCGTGGTGGGCGATCGACTATCCGGATGCCGAGTATCACTTTACGCGCGGTTTGCGACGACTGACGAGTCTCGACGTTGCCGACGACAGCCAGCACATAAAGTTAACGGATGAAGAACTCTTCGATTACCCGTGGTTATTCGCCCAGCAAGTTGGTCACTGGCATCTCGATAAAGAAGAGATCGCCCGACTGCGCGAATATGTTTTGCGTGGCGGCTTCGTCGTTGTCGATGATTTTCACGGCGAATACGAGTGGGTGATTTTTAGTGACGTAATGCGTCGCGCATTTCCCGAATGGCCGATCACGCCGTTGCCGGAGACGCATCCGCTAATGAACGTGCTGTACGATCTTGATCAGGACACGCAGATTCCAGGGCGGCGTCATCTGTATCGCGGTGTCAACGGCAAAATCGAGGCGATGTTGCGCGGACCTGCGCAATGGCATGGTATCTACGACGAAAATGAGCGACTCGTGGTGGCGATCAACTTCAATATGGATATGGGCGATGCCTGGGAACACGCCGACGATCCCGTATACCCGGTTCCGATGACCTCACTCGCGTACCGGTTTGCTGTTAACTACGTCATCTATGCGATGACACACTAGCATCCATGCCAATTGACCCGGCCGCGTCATCAGGCGTCAAAGAACCTTCGCCAGTCATGCTGCGATAAATCACATTGTATGCCAGTCGCCCCTGCAGGATGTCGACCGCCGCGTGCAGGATGACCGGTAACCAGATTGAACCACTGAGCAGGTACAGACCGGTAAATGCTGCACCGACCACAGTAACTTGCGGTAAATGCGCGATACCCTGGTAGGCGTGCGCCAGTCCAAAACCGATGACGCTGACGAGGGCGGCGATCCACAAAGGCATGAATTGGCCCAGGTACCAGATCAGGAATCCGCGCCACAGAATTTCCTCGACAATGCCGGCGGTAATCGATAATCCGTAAAAGCGCGCAAGCTCGTTGCCGTTCTGCGGCAGGATGATTGAAAGTTTGCCGAATCGCTTCTTGATCCCATTGATTTCTTCCTGCGTTGCGTTTTTCACCTGCCGAAGCTGCATAAAGAGCACGACGATGCCCAGAATCGTCAATGCCACGCCGAAAGCAAACATCAGACCGAGCTGCAGGCCGAAGCCCAACTCCGACCATGGACGCTCTGCGCCGGCCCACATTGCCATACACATTAATAAGAGTGTCCAGTGACCAACTATTGTGTTGCGATACAGTTGGCTGCGGTTGATGGATTCGCCGGCGGCGACACGGTGCAGCAAGCGGCGAAAGCCAACGAAGCCGGCTATCGGGTAGACGATGGCGATGATGAAGACGAGGCCGTGGTCGAGGAGCGTCATTCTATTTGGTCAACTGTCTCGCGGCACCCAGGCAATCGGATTGAATTAAAACTATCGTCTCAGTGTCTGTAATATAGCAGGCGCAGGACTTGGAAAACGCTCAATGCCCAAAGGCTTTTACAGCATTTTGATCGCACTGACAGCCCTTACGCTGATCGGTGCAACGGTCGTGTGGGGGCAATCCGGTGAGTCCGAGCCTCCTCGAGCAGTTCGTGAAGCGCCCGGTGAATTTCAGTTCGTGCGCCTTGCCTACACGGCCAATCGCTATGGTCAGGGCAACTGGCGGCGCCAGATGTGGCAGACAGACTGGCCGGATGCGGAACATCATTTCCTCAAGGGGATTAGCCGGCTAACGCGGGTTGCAGCCGCGGAGCAGGGGCGAATCCTGACGCCGCTGGATCAAAGCATCTACGACTTTCCATGGATTTATGCTGTTGAGGTGGGTTACTGGCACCTCAATACGCAGGAAGCGGCACGACTGCGCGACTACCTGTTACGCGGTGGATTTCTGATGGTCGACGATTTTCACGGGGCCTGGGAGTGGTCGTCATTCGTCGCGTCAATGCAGAGAGTGTTTCCGGACCGGCCTATCGTCGACATCCCCGAGGACGATGAAGCGTTTCATGTCATCTATGACCTTGATCACCGCATTCAAATCCCGTCGAGAATGTATACCTATACGGGTCAGACCTGGGAGAAGGGTGGCAAAACGCCGCACTGGCGTGGCATCTATGACGACGAAGGTCGCCTCATGGTCTCCATCAACTTCAATATGGATATCGGCGACGCATGGGAACACGCAGACTGGCCCGATTATCCCGAAAACATGACTGCACTCGCTTATCGCTTCGGTATCAACTACCTCATCTATGCGATGACGCATTAGCAACAAGGAGTCAGCCAGCGATTGTTTGAGTTTTTGTTCAATTATCCGCGCGACGATTACGCGCGAAGCGAATTGATTTATGCCGGAGACTGGCCACTCTGGTTGCTGGTATTGCTGAGTACTGCCGCGATTGCCGGCATATCCTGGTTCCTTTATCAACGGCGCAGCGTCGTGCGGCCCCCGCAGATGATGACAGTCTGGGTGCTGCAGATTGCGATGCTGGCCCTCGTCATCTGGATACTGCAACAACCGACACTGAGCACGGAACAGTTGCGCGCCGGCGAAAACGCAGTCGCATTTGTCCTCGATATTTCCGAGAGTATGGCCTACGGAGAGTCTGAGTCGCGCCTGCAGCAGGCAATGCGCAGTCTCAGCACCTCGCTCGCCGAAGACAGCTCGCTGGAGTTGGCAGTGCAGCACTACGAGCTTTCTGACAGGGCCAGGCCAGTCGATTCTTTTCTCGATACGGAACCGTCGGGTACCGAGACCTCGATTGCGGCCTCGCTGACGGACGTACTACGCGAAGCACGCTTCAACCCGCTCGCCGCGATCGTGTTGAGTTCCGACGGAGCTGACACCAGGGGAGGATTGTCGCCGGCGGATTTGGCGGAACTCGCAGGTTTCGGTGTACCGATTCACACGATTGCGGTCGGGCGTGAGTCCATTCCGGAAGATATCGAATTAACTGATGTCCTGCTGCCGAACAAGGTCTTGCCCGGCAGCACCATCACGGCGCGAGTGTCGATTCGTCACGACGATGCGGCGAACACCAGGATCAAGGTTTACAACGGCGATGCTTTGCTTGAATCGCTGCCGGTCGAATTGCGGCAGGATACCAGGAGCACAACCGCCTGGGTCAACATCGAGCTTGCCGAGGCAGGGCACCATCATTTGCGATTCAGTCTGGATGGAATTCCCGGTGAACAGGAATTGAGAAATAATTCCCGATCGACCCTCGTGGAGGTTGCCGATCAGGAATACCGGATCCTGTATTTCGAGGGTGAGCCGCGATGGGAATACAAGTTCATGCGCCGTGCCTTGGCTGGCGACGAAGATTTGAAAATTGTGTCATTGCTGCGTGTCAGTCCGAACAAGTATTACCGGCAAGGCATCGATTCTCCCGAGCAACTCGAAAACGGGTTTCCGGCGACTCGTGACGAGTTGTTTTCTTATGATGCGCTGATTATCGGTAGCGTTGAGGCCGCGTCGTTGTCCGGTGAGCAACAAAAAATAATTCATGACTTCGTCAGCGAGCGCGGCGGCAGTTTACTGATGATTGCAGGCCCGAACGGGCTCGGCAATGGAGGTTGGGGCCAGTCACAAATCGCCGATGTCTTGCCGGTCAGGCTGCCGCCATCAACGACAAATTCATTTTTCCGTAAAAAAGCGGCGGTCGTGTTGACACCACAAGGCGCTGACGACCAGATGCTGCGGCTTGCCGACACCACCGACGCCAATCGACAGTCGTGGAATGAATTGCCGGAGGTCGCCGACTACCAGGTCACGGGGGGTCTGAAGCCGGCCGCAGTCACGTTGTTGAATGTGATGACCGACGTTGGTCTACTGCCATTGTTGGTTAAGCAACCGTTTGGGCGCGGTCATTCTTACATTCTTGCAACCGGCGGAACCTGGCGCTGGCAGATGAGTATGCCGGTCGAGAATCAGAGTCACGAGACCTTCTGGCGACAATTATTGCGGGCGCTGGTGGCCAGTGCGCCGAACAGTGTTTCCCTGACCGCCAGCGGCGATGCAGGAAGCACAGAAATTTCTCTGCGCTCAGAATTCCGCGACGATGCGTTCCGGCCGGTCAATGATATTGCCGTCACGGCAGTCGTTACCCATCAGGACGGTGACTCTTGGGAGGTAGAACTTGCACCGAGTGTCGATGAGCCTGGTGTGTTCCAGGCGAATATCACTCCGACGGCGTCAGGCACCTGGTACTTCGAAGCAGTCGCCGAACGCAATGGCGAACCGATCGATGTGGCAAGAGCCAGCATTCACTACGAGTCCGGGCAGGCCGAGTATTTTAATTTCAGGCGCGATTCCCGGGCGTTGCAGAGGTTGTCGGAAGCAACCGGCGGCCGTTACCTCGAGCTCGATGAACTGGATGCATTACCCGATCTGCTGCGTTACTCGAGCTCTGGCATTACCGAAACAGATTACCGGCCAATCTGGGATGCACCTGCGGTTTTCCTTTTGTTGCTGTTGCTGAAAGGTGGCGAATGGATGCTGCGGCGCCGCTGGAGCACTATTTGAAGTTCTTTCGCAATTCGATCGGCGTGTTACTGATCGTGGTGCCGGCCGCCGCGCTTTCGGATATGCACGTTGTCGTTATTGAAGGTCTCAGCGGCGAGCCTCGTTACGCGGAAGAGTTCGGGGAACAGATCGCGGCGATAGAGAGTGCCGCGCACAGCCTCACTGGAGACAACCGGATTCGTGTTTTCCGCGCCGATGAAGCTTCGCGTGATGCAGTGCTTCAATATTTTGCAATATTGAGGACCGACGTCTCCAGCAGTGACCAGGTCGCCCTGTATCTGATCGGGCACGGCAGTTACGACGATCACGAATACAAGTTCAATATCCGGGGTCCCGACCTGACCGGCGAGGATATCACGGGCATGCTTGACAGTTTGCCGAGCACCAGCCAGTTGCTGGTAAACACGAGCAGCGCCAGCGGTGCGATTGCCGATCTGGCACAAAATGACAATCGCATGCTGATCCTCGCAACGCGCAGTGGCGTTGAAC
>Ga0209987_10000415_pt1 | contig 22267 bp, 23 predicted proteins | sample N074metaG_FD_182134 | JGI IMG/M metagenome (GOLD analysis project Ga0209987, IMG submission 182134) | Deep subsurface microbial communities from Kermadec Trench to uncover new lineages of life (NeLLi) - N074 metaG (SPAdes) (version 2) | ecosystem: Environmental > Aquatic > Marine > Ocean trench...
TGCTCAGTTAAGGAAAGAGAAGCTGATTACCGAGCGGGTCGCTCAAAGGTATATCCAACAGGCCTCAAACGCCGATTTCCCAGGGCAGTGACTCCGAGGGGTTTCGTGCTTTCGTACACGTCAGGAATGTGGGAGGCACCTCAGGTGCCGAATCCGAAAACTGATCCTGAAATAGTTCCCATTTATGGGGCACAGGATGACTGGCCCCCATCATTTTTCCTCACATGTGAGATTCGGCACCTGAGGTGCCTCCCACATTCCGGAGGCCTACGCAACCAACTCTTCTACGGCCGACGCTGGCGGGGAACAAAGGACTTGATTCCCACGGTCCAGGAGAGGGGAACCGACACCGGATTGTAGCAAAGCTTCTCGTCGCAGGCCTGATACTCCAGCGAGCCCGTGAATGTCAGCGTTCCCATTTCTTCAAATTCCTCCCGCTCCTCCCGGAGGGTTTCGGTTACCACTTCCTGCAACAAGGTGAACGGTTTCTGATAAACAGGCACCCGCTCATCGAGCGGTTCGAAGTAATAGATTTCGGAAGCAGGGTGCTGCATGGGGAGGAGGCGAACAAAGCGTTGCGGCTCGATTTGAAGGGTGATCACACGATAGCTTTCAGCACCCGGGGCGTAGACGTGCATGTTGGGCTGAGGTGTGATTTCAACGACCAAAGAGAAGAGCTCACCTCGAGCGATCACCGAATCACTGGGATAGGTCTTGATCTGGATATGGCTTGTCGAGATCTCGGTTCCCTGAACGGAAGAGCCTCCTGCGCCCACCTTTATCAGAATGTTGGAGGCCGTGTTGCGTTCCTGGTAGAAGTCCTCGAAGAACCGGTCCGTGACCACGCCCTCGGAGTCAAGCATGAATGTGCCGGGATAGGCGATCCCCACGAACCGCTCATTCGGGCTGGTCACCGACACATACACCGGGAAGTCGGCCAGGACCTCCGGGTCGTCCCCATTGGGACCGAGGGCTTCTGCGCTAACCGTGTTTAAAATGCCATACCGTTTGATGGTTGCCGAGCCGACGTCCGAGAGCATGGTGAAGGTGATCCCCTGCTCCTGGGCGAATTTGGCCAGCTGCTCCGGGGAGTCGTAGCTGATGCTTGCCAGTTCCAGTCCCTGCTCGCGAATTTCATCGATCCTGCCCTGCAGCTCGACCAGCTGCGTCCTACAGTAGGGTCACCAATCGGCCGATCTCACGAAGACGAGCATGGCCCCCTTGGGGCCCATGATCGACTGCAGTGTCCGGGTCTCGCCATTCTGATCCTGCAGGCTGAAGTCGGGTACTCGCTCCCCCACCTGAGGCCCCAGCTTGGAGACATCGATCTTCGTTCGCGTGGGCGTCTGGGCCCGGGCCGCCCAGGTCGTCATCCCCATGAGAAACATCGCCAACACAATGACCATCAGTCTTCTGGACATTCGTACCTCCTTGATGAATTCAGGATGCTCGCTTCCTTTCCAGGAAACCACCTCATTCTAAATGTTCCCGAGTAGGATCTCAATGGTGAATGTCCGGATGAGGGTTGAGCGATCGGAAAATGAACATTTTCTTCCCAAGTCGATCAGTTCCTCCAGGAAGCCGCTGGCCGTTGATGTGGAAGGTAACGGCATCATTGAAAGTCACCCTGAGGGAATGAACCGCTTGGTAGCAGCGCCGTCTCAGGGCATTCGAGCACTTTTCGACGCTTGTGAAGTTTGTGGGGCTGTTTTCGACAGTTGTGAGTGTTTTTCGACCGATAATGGTGTACAATGGTTTTCGACTGGATCCCATTAATTTGGGTGTTTTTCGACTCAAGCAACAAGGTTTTCGACCGATGCGCCTCGAATTTGAAACACCGATCAGTTTCCAAAGCAACCTTTCTCCGGAAGGTGTGCAGCTCGCTGGTTGGGCGGCGCTTGTTCATGCCCTCAACCTGGCCACGCCAGTCAGACAGCCAAGCTGTGTTTCCGAGAAGCATATTCGTGGCAGCCAGCGCGAGGAAGGGTGCTGGCGTATCTTCGACAAACGATACCAGCCAGGCGATCAGTTTGCCGATCATCTGACCTTTGCCCTGCGTCATGAAAATATTGATCTGCTGATATTGAAGCGCGCCTTGGGCGCAGTGCCCAAAGCTGTCCTGGAAGGCTACGTCCGGTCCGCGCCGACCGGTGTGTCGGCACGGCGTGCCTGGTTCTTCTATGAGACCCTGACCGGTCAGACTCTGGATGTTGAAGACGCTCCTATCGTTGCAGCGGTCAATGCGCTGGATCCAAAGGCATATTTCACCGGAAAAACACGTCTCTCCAAGCGTCATCGCGTAAGAGACAATTTGCTCGGAACCGGTGACTATTGCCCTGTCATACGCAGAACAACGACACTGGAAGAATTCGCGGCACTTAGGCTCGCGGAGAGAGCCGCGGAAACCATTGGACAGACCGGCGGCCACCTTCTTGCGCGCGCTGCCAGCTTCATACTGCTCGCCGACAGTCGCGCAAGTTTTGAGATCGAAGGTGAACGCGCGCCGCGCAATCGGCTGGAGCGCTGGGGGCGCGCAGTCCTCCAGGCAGGTAAGAACAACCTCAGGCTTGAGGAAATCGTTCGTCTTCACAGTGTGTTGATCGAAGATACGCGGTTTGTCCGTGCTGGCTTGCGCCCTGATGGCATATTCCTTGGTGAACGTGATCAAAATGGTGATCCCTTACCAGAGTTTATCGGCGCCCGTCCGCAGGACCTTGATGGTTTACTCTCAGGCATGTTGGCGGCTAATGGTCGCATGCGCGATGAAGGGCTCGACCCCGTCATGCAGGCTGCTGCGACGGCGTTTGGCTTCGTCTACATCCATCCGTTTCAGGATGGGAATGGCCGTCTGCATCGCTGTCTGATCCATCACGTTCTTGCCGAGCGTAAATACACGCCACCGGGCATGGTTTTTCCCGTGTCTTCCGTGATGCTTGATCGGATCGACGACTATCGCAAGGCGTTACAGGCTCATTCCGGGCCGTTGTTGGACTTCATTGAATGGCGTCCCACGTCCGATCGGAACGTCGAAGTCCTCAACGATACTGCGGACCTGTACCGCTATTTTGACTGCACGGGAGTGGCGGAGTTTCTCTATTCCTGCGTGCGCCGTACGATTGAACAAGACCTGCCCAGAGAAATCGATTATCTGTGCCGCTATGATGAGGCGATGAGAAAGGTCATGGACACCGTAGAGATGCCAGACCGTTTAGCGCAGAATCTCATCATGTTTATCCGCCAGAACAGCGGAACATTGGCCAGGAGGCGACGCAAGAATGAATTCTTTGCTCTGACGGACGAAGAAGTTCAACTACTTGAAGGAATCGTTCAGGAAGCGTTCGAAGGATTCGAGGGCATCGAGTCCCATGGCTAGTGTCTCGTCCCATGAATACCAGAGGTCCTCTTTTATGATATTCAGGAGTGTGTTTCAACCTTCTTGATAGCGGCTGCTTCCCGACCTTCCCTGGATTGGAAAGCTCCCCATGCCAACAGAAGATTAAAGAAGATCATCATGGGGACCACGATGCCGGGTGCCAGCACCATCGGGAACTCAAAGATAAAGACAAATCCAGGTTCGTTCATCCAGTAGTTCATCAGGGGAAAGGTGGGCAAAAGGATAAGGGAGGCTCCGATCAGACTCCAGATCAGCAGAAAGCCCTGGCTAACGGCTTTGCGGAGGAGCAACCACCCCACCAGGATGGCGGAGACTCCAAACAAGAAATCGGGTATGCCGATCCAGAGGACATAACTGGAGATGATCTGCCCTTGTATGCCCTTGATTATTCCCCCCAGTGCCCCAATGCGGAGAGCTTGAAAAAAGACCAGCCAATGTTGCGGAGTGCTGGATGCGATACGGTGCAGGGCACGCCGCAGATTTCTGGACAGGATAAAGTTGATGAAAAGAATCGTGACCGGAATACCGGATTGCCACAATAGGGGGATCCGATCCATAAGCGTGACGTGGATCCCACCGATCCCCAGTGCTATGAGAATGACCGTCCAGACTGAAAGTAACAGAACTAGGAAATAAACACTGCGCGCTTCCGCCCCGTTTATCGATTGGTCCTTCCTGGCTTTAGCCGTGATGAATACCCCGAAGGCAAGAGTGAGGAGTGCCAATAAGGGTACCAGAGATAATCTCAGGGGGATCTCCTTTTCCCGGCCATGGTATTACCGTCGTCAGTAGTCTGTATAGGCCACTGGCGTCAATATAGGAGGACCATGGATTTTGATTGCCTTTCCTCCTCTACACTCTTAGCATTGTTCTAAAAAGGGAGAAGAGAATGAAATCGCCAACGATAACCGGTTTTCTTTTCAGCCTGTTCTGCTTGCCCACCCTGCTCCTGGCCGCCTCCACGGGAATGGAAGAGATGGTCGGGGAGATCGATATACCGTATCAGAGATTCGTGCTCGACAATGGACTGACTCTCATTGTTCACGAGGATCACAAGGTGCCCATCGTGGCCGTCAATGTCTGGTATCACGTCGGCTCCAAGAACGAGAGTCCGGGCAGAAGCGGCTTTGCCCACCTGTTTGAACATCTCATGTTCAACGGAAGTGAACACTTCGACCATGATTACTTTGAGGCCTTGGAACGGGTGGGAGCCACCGACCTGAACGGAACCACCAGCAATGACCGCACCAATTATTTCCAGAATGTTCCGACCTCGGCGCTGGATCTGGTCCTGTGGATGGAATCGGATCGCATGGGACATATGCTGGGGGCCATCACCGAGGAGAAGCTGGAGGAGCAAAGGGGGGTGGTTCAAAACGAAAAACGTCAGGGTGAGAACCGGCCCTACGGCTTGGCCCGCCAATTGATTGCCAAAAACACCTATCCTTCTGGCCATCCTTATTCGTGGACCGTGATTGGTTCCATGGAGGATCTCAATTTAGCCCGAATGGAAGATGTCCATGAGTGGTTCCGAAGCTACTACGGTGCCGCCAATGCGGTGATCGCGATTGCCGGGGACATTGACGTGCAAACCGTCCATCAAAAGGTCCAAGAGTACTTTGGGAATATCCCTTCCGGTCCGCCGGTGGCCCGCCAAAAGGTCTGGGTGGCCAAGATGACCGGGAGTAGACGCCAAATCATGCAGGATCATGTTCCCCAGGCTCGTATTTACAAGGTCTGGAACGTTCCCGAGTGGGGTACGGCTGATGCCGATTATTTGCGCTTGGCCGGAAATGTTCTGGCTTCGGGGAAAACTTCACGACTCTACAAGCGGTTGGTTTACGACGACCAGATTGCCACGCAGGTGTCCGTCTCCGTGAATCCCCGGGAGATTGGCAGCCAGTTCCGGATCCAGGCCACGGCCCGCCGCGGGGAAGAGCTGGCCAGGCTGGAGACGGCTATGGACGAAGAGTTGAAGAGATTTTTCCAAGAGGGAGCAACCGAGAGGGAGCTATCGAGAGTCAAGAACCAGTTTGTGTCCCGCTTCATCCGAGGCATCGAGCGGGTAGGAGGCTTTGGCGGAAAGTCAGATATTTTAGCCAGAAATGAGGTCTATGGCGGCCGTCCCGATTACTACAAGACGACCTTGCAACGGGTCCTCAGTGCTCAACCCGATGATTTGACCCGGGCAGCTCAACAGTGGCTTTCTGATGGGGTCTACATACTTGAGGTTCATCCCTTCCCCGATTTCAAAACAACGGGAAGAGATGTGGACCGCTCCCAGCTTCCTGAGCCCGGAAGTCCTCCCCGAATCGACTTTCCCGAGATGAGCAGAACCACGCTTCCCAATGGGCTCAAGGTCCTTCTGTCCCGACGCAGTTCCGTTCCATTGCTCCACCTGAACCTGTTGGTGGATGCGGGTTATGCTTCCGATCAGCAGGCAGTCCCGGGTGTGGCCAGCCTGGCTATGGACATGCTGGATGAGGGAACCTCAACCCGTTCTGCACTGGAGATCAGCGAAGAAATGGACCATTTGGGTGCACGCCTGAGAACCGACTCCGATCTGGATCTTTCCTCGGTCTCTCTTTCCGTACTCAAGTCCAATCTGGACTCCGCACTCGAGATCTATGCCGACGTGATTCTCAATCCAGCCTTTTCGGAACGGGAATTCCAGCGACTTCAAAGGCAGCGGTTGGCCCAGATCCAGCGTGAGAAGAACAATCCGAGGGACATGGTCCTTCGGGTCTTCCCGCCTTTGCTCTATGGAAGGGATCACCCTTACGGCAATTCCTTTACCGGTTCCGGGACAGAAGAAACGGTGGCCGGCCTGACCCGGGACGACCTGATCCGTTTCTACAAGACCTGGTTTAAACCCAACAACGCCACCCTGGTGGTTGTTGGCGATACTACCCTGCCGGAGATCGTTTCCGCGCTTTCGAAGCATTTTCAGGGTTGGGAAGCCGGGCCTGTCCCGGCCAAGAATATTCCTCGCGTGGAGCAGCGTTCCCAATCTGCCGTCTACCTGGTGCACAGACCGGGTGCTGTGCAATCGATGATCTCTGCCATCCAGGTTGCCCCTCCGGCCAACGATCCGGATGAAATCGCCATTGAAACGATGAACCATATCCTCGGGGGCACCTTCACCTCACGCATCAATATGAACCTGCGCGAAGACAAGGGCTGGTCCTATGGGGCTCGAACAAGCCTTCTTGACGCCCGTGGCCCAAGGCCTTTCATGGTCCGTGCGCCGGTTCAGACCGACCGAACTGCAGAGTCGATGGTGGAGATTGTGAAGGAGCTGGGGGGGATTATTGGTGAGCGACCTCCCACAGAAGAGGAGTTCGTAAAAATCCGGGAAAACCGTATCCTCAGGCTTCCTGGCTCCTGGGAAACTGTTTCCGAGGTGGCCGATTCCATTGAGGACCTGATTCGTTTCGGTCTTCCTGATGATTACTACGAGACCTATCCTCGTAAACTACGAAATCTCAGGCTGGCAGAAGTTTCGCTGGCTGCACGCCGTCTGATCAGCGTGGATCAGCTGCTTTGGATAGTGGTCGGAGACCTTTCCAGGATCGAAAAAGGAATTCGTGAATTGAACTTGGGCGAGATCCATCACATTGATGCGGATGGCAACCCGGTGCAGTAGTGCGTCTACGGTTTCCCCTTGCACAACGGCCCGATAGTCCCTAGAGTATACGGACCGTGAAACTTGTAATCTTATTGGTGGGAGCTCTTGTCGTCGTCCTGGCAGTCGTTCTAGGTAACGTGAACGAGCGCAATGATTGGCTTGGGGCCGGACTTCTTCTTTTCTCTTTGACCGCATCCACGTATTTTCTTGCCTGGCCAGTGTCCAGAGACGACGAGGGAAACTGGCGATTCAATTCGAAGTTTGTCTGGCTTTCGATTTATCTGATCGTGGCGGTCATTTGTGCAACATGGTTGGTGCTCCTGAAAACATGAGTGGCCTCAACAAAACGATGGTTGAGAAAATACTCAAAGGGATTGCGGTTGGTTTTGCCCTGTTGATGGTGACCATCCTTGTTCTTTACCTCAACCGCAGTGATCCTTTTGGCACCATTCCAGGAAAACGGCTCAAGGGAGAAGAAGTCACCGAGTTGATTGATGACTGGACTTTCGCCAACCAATACCGCAGGGTGAACGTTGAGGTGCGTCCCTCTGATCCTTATTCCGTCAATGCCGGATATTTTGTTGACGACGGGAACCTCTATATCTCCTCTTCAAAAAGCCGTTGGGCCCAGTTTCTGGTTCAGGATCCGAATATGAGGATCAGGGTCGGGGACAAACTCTACCGGGGACGGGCCACAAAGATGGAAGGTGCACATTTGGAGCAAGCTCGTAAGGCTTATTCCGATAAGTATCCCAACAGGACACCGGAACAGATAGCCGAGCGCTGGTTTTTCCGAATTACATCGCGCTGACCGTCATCATCTCTGCACCATCCACGGCATCACCTGGCATCAAGGACTTCCGAGGTCCTTTTATCCCCAGAGATGCTCCAGTAAACAGTTGATTCAAGGTTGAAGGTATGGTACGTCTTGATCATTCATTTGAGTGAGGCCAAACCGACTCATACCCAAGATTAGTGAAAGGGAGGTGTTCCTATGTTTCAACGAGCTTTTTTCATAGTCCTCTTTGGTCTGTCCTTTAACCTGCAGCTTCTTCATTCTCAGTCGGAAACGCAACCTGCCGAAATCGTCCTTCATAACGGTGTCATCCTGACCATGGACGATAACCTGACAATGGCCCAGGCTGTTGCCGTCAGCCAAGGTAAGATTCAGGCCGTAGGGGAGAGCACCCGGATCTTGAAATTGGCAGGACCCGATACATTAATTATTGATCTGAAGGGCAAAACCGTCATTCCCGGTCTCATCGACACCCACTCCCATGTCCAGAGCTATGCAGAAAGGACCTATGGTCGGGCACTCACGGCTGAACAGACTCGAGTCTATCCCATCAACTTTCGAACCGTTAAGACCAAGGAGGATGTGTTGAACCAGATTCGCCAGACTCTCAGGGCGATCCAGGCCCCGCCGGGTGAATGGGTGCACTTCTCCTCCCGCGGCCTGTCGGAAATTGCCCAGGTGAAGATCCTCTTTGATCAGCTGAATCGATGGGAACTGGATAAGGCTGCCCCTGAAAATCCCATCGCTATGTCCATGGGCATCCCTATAGAAAATGGCTATCTGATCAACGGCAGGGCCATGGATATCCTGTGGGACAAACACAAGGATTTCATCGAGCACTACGGGCGTTTCTGGGTGAATGCAGCGGGCGAGCCTGACGGGCATCTGGAGCCTCCCGCCAGCAGGCTGGTGATGATTGAGTTCCGGCCCAGACCCTCTGCCAGGGACCTGGCCTCCATCTACGAAAAGACCCTGGAGGAATGGAGCGCCATGGGAGTGACCACGGTTGCAACCAAGCTCCATTCGGAAGCCGTGGAGGCCTATCAGTTGCTGGAATCCCAGGGCCAGCTGAAAGTTAGAATCGCCTATGGCGCTGACTGGCTTTTCGGTGTACCGGGGCTTGATGAAGCCCTTCCAGCCCACCCTCTGGAACTGGGTACCGACAAGGTGTGGCTGGTCTCGGCGACTGCCGTAGGCATGGACGGAAGCGGTGCCCGACAGTGCACGGCTCTTGAGAGAAACAACCAGGCCGCCGGAGATGAAGGCACCATGGGCCTCGCTCTTTTAGGCGCCTGGTATCCTCAGGGACAGTGCCACTTGGACATCGAGTATCGGGGGGGCAGCAGGGGTGGTCCCATCCGCGGGAACTACTATAAAGACTGGCTCTTCCAATTGGCCGAAAATGGGCATCGAATCGCCACCACTCATATGGCCGGGGACCGGACCCAGGAACTTTTCCTTGACATCCTGGAACAGGTCGACCGGCAAATGCCGGGCTCTGTCGAAGGCTGGGCCCTGGATCACTGCACCCTGGTGAACCCTGAAGATATTGGCCGAGCTGCCCGCCTGGGTGTGGTGTGGAGCTGCGCTCCCAAATATATCGACAGCTATTCGACCATTGCCAGGGCCTATGGTGAGGAAGTGGCCAGACAGTATGTGGTTCCCGTGAAAAGCATGATCGATGCGGGAATACACGTGGCCTTTGAGATGGATCGGGATTCGTACATCTGGGGGGATCTGGAACTTCTCATCACCCGGAAGGTGGAGGGGAAGGTTCTAGGAGCTCATGAACGGATTGATCGCACCACAGCCCTGAAGATGATCACCCGATGGTCCGCTGAATACGTGCTCAAGGAAGAGGAGTTGGGCTCAGTCGAGCCTGGCAAGTGGGCGGATCTGGTCGTACTGGACAGAAACTACATGACCATCCCTGAGGAAGAGATTTCCGAGATTCAGGCTTTGATGACACTGCTGGGAGGAACAGCCGTTTACCTTGATTCTGGCTTTGCTGCCGAATTACAGCTGAAGCCCGAAACAGCCGTCGTGGCCACCTACCAGAGCCTGCGGGAGCGCCATACCCGTTTCTGATTTCTAGAGGAGAGGTATGAAATCTTCTGAATTGAAATCTCAGTATTGGCTTTTTGTGCTGATCTTACTCACTGTAATCACTCAGTTAAACTGCACGCCACAAACTCCGGCTGAAGAAGGTCGGCAAGTCCTTCAACAGGCAGCACTAGCCATGGGCGGACTTGAAGCACTGGGGGCGATTGATAACATTACCCGTATCGGGACACGCCAGATATCCTCATTCGGCCATGGCAGGCGTACTTCGGAGGCCTTATATGTGCAGCCGGCTCGTCCCTACAATCACACCGTCGATTTCACGGTTCCTCGAGAACTCGTTTTGAGTGATACAGGCGCCGTTGCTCAGATGGTGGACTCGGTCAAAGGGGGTTACCGAAACGCAGGCAGGGGGGCGTTCTCACCTATGGAAGCTGCTCGACTGGTGAGATATCGCACCGAATGGGAGAAGGATATGGCCAAGTTTCTGGTTACTGCTCTAGGAGAGGAGAGCAGTGTCGAAGGGGTCAGCGATGGCGTTCTGGAGGGACAACCCCATCAAGTGGTGAGCGTAGGTATTGGCAACGTCCTGTACAAGGTCTACGTCGAGGACTCTGGTCATCTGGTCTCGAAGCTGGAATTCACGGAGCATCACTTTCGGTTTGGGGATTTGGCCAAAGAGCTGATCTTTTCAGACTATCGAGAAGTGGACGGCGTCAAGCTTCCTTTCTCGGAGGAGCGTAGGCAAATGGGCCTGACGACTCAGGTGCTGGAATGGTCTGAGGTAACGATTAACAATGAACTCCAGGAGGATCTCTTCCAGATTCCCGAGGAAATTCAGGAAAGAGTCTCCTTCCTAACTCAATCGGACACCATGCCTGTGGAACCCACCGAACTTGCCGAGGGAGTGTACTTCGGAGAAGGCAAGGGGATGAACACCATGTGGGTGGATTTTGAGGAGTTTATTCTGGTCGTGGAGGGACCCAACGACGAGGTACAGTCGTTGGAAACCATGCGCCAGATTCGAGAAACTGTCGGAGAGAAGCCCATCCGATATCTGGTGACCACCCACCATCACGAAGATCACAACGGGGGAATCCGCACCTATGCTGCCAATGGGGTAACCATTGTCACTCAGGCCATGAACGAAACCTGGATCTGGGAAATGTTGAATTATCCGTTCACCCTGAAACCGGATCGACTCGCCGAGTCCGGGGTGGAGCCTAAAGTCGAGCTGGTCGAGGACCGCAGGACCATTAAAGACGGAAGCCGCACCGTGGAACTTCTGCACGTTCCCTCCACTCACGCAGAAAGTTTTTTAGTCGTTTACCTTCCCCGGGAGCGACTGATCTTTGAAAGCGACCTGTTCAGTATTCTTCAAGGTCAGACAGGGCCGCCGAGAGTTGGACCCGATGCAAAGATTCTCTATGATGTTGTGACCCAGGAAGGTTGGAGAGTGAATCAGATTGTTCCTGGACATGGCCGTCTGGTGGGTTGGGATGAATTTGTGACTGCACTTAACGCAAGCAAGACCCAGACAGAATGAAAATAGGAGCTCTCTATTCACTCCAGCCAACTCCAGCCGAGATAAGCGGTGATTGGGATTTCCTTTTACCCGAGCACATGGAGAAACGATGATTAAGAAAATACTCAAGTGGGTAGCGGCTGGTTTGGCCATCTCGGTGGCGACCCTCCTCTTTTTCTACCTCAACCGCAGTGATCCTTGGGCTATTATTCCGGGCAAACAGCTCACTGGAGAGGAAGTCGCAGGGCCGATTGATGACTGGAGCTTCGTGCTGCAGTATCGCACGGTCACCAATGAGGTGCGGCCCTCGGATCCCTATTCGGTCAATACCGGATACATTTTTCATGATGGGGTCGTTTACGTGATGTCCGGAGGAGGAGGCGAAAGCCGTTGGGCCCAGTTCCTGCTCCAGGATCCGAACATGAGGATTAGAGTGGGAGACAAACTCTACAGGGTACGCGCCACACGGGTGGAAGATCCGGAGCTGGTGAGTGAGTTTCATAGAATTAGGAATGCCAGGAATCCCGACCCAGAGGACAGAACACCAGAAGATCTGGCTCGGGAGGCTCGGGCCTGGTTTTTTCGGATCGACTCGCGCTGATTTCCTGGGTTGAGACTCTTTCTACCCAACCCGGCTTTTTTCAGGGAGTGTATTCCAATGTCTGACGACACCTTGCAGGGCCGCTTCATCTGGTACGAACTCCTGACTTCAGATCCCGACGCAGCCACCGGCTTTTACACCGAACTGATCGGTTGGGGCACAGCGGAATGGGGGGAAGGAGAGAACCCTTATGTGATGTGGACCACGGATGGAACCCCTGAAACAGCTATGGGTGGCGTCATCCCTTTGCCCGAGGAGGCCAAGAAGGTGGGTGCCCAGCCTCACTGGTTGCCTTATGTGGGAGCTTCAGACATCGAGGCAACGGTCTCCGAGGCCCAGAAGCTGGGAGGAAAGGTGATGGTACCCCTCACCGAGATTCCCACGGTGGGACGGTTCGCCGTCCTGTCGGATCCGCAGGGAGCTGTCTTTGCAGTCTTTGCCCCTGCAGAACAGGCACCCGGACATGAAGGTCCTGCTCAGCTTATGGAGTTCTCCTGGCACGAGTTGGCAACCACCGATCACGCGGCCGCGATGGAATTTTACCAGGCACTGTTTGGTTGGAAAAAGACCGAGAGCATGGACATGGGCCCCATGGGGATTTATCAGATGTATGGGCGAAAGGACCTGACTCTGGGTGGAATGTTCAACAAGTCCGAAGACATGCCCGGGCCACCCGCCTGGCTTCTCTATATCGAGGTCGAAGATGTAGATCAGGCTGCGGAGAGAGTTGAGGAACTGGGAGGAAAAGTCCTGAACGGTCCCATGGAGGTGCCTGGTGGAGGCCGTATTGCTCAGTGTTTGGATCCGCAGGGAGCTGCTTTCGCCATTCATTCATCGAGCGCGCAGACCGACTGAACGCAGACCGCTGACGGCTGTCAGCCGTCAGCGGAAATTCAAAATTCCAAATCCTAAACCCTCAACAAATTCCAAATCCTAAATTTCAAGTTCAAAACCTCTGAGAATGTGGATTCACGGACTGTTCTATAATGCGTTTGTTTAGGATTTGGAACTTGAAATTTGTGATTTGTTTGGGATTTGGAATTTAGGATTTGGGATTTCTTTGTGATGATGGGTGAGCGTCAATATGCGTTGGCCAACCTTTTGGAGGTGTCATGAACAAGAAAGTAAAGAGAGATTTTCTGATCTTTGGTCTCGGTGTACTGTGTGCCCTGACCATTCCCTTAGCGTGTACCCGTATGGTTGAAGAAGATCCTCCAACTCAGGCCGAACCGGCCGGCGGAATTAAGGTAGGGGTTCACGATGACAACAAGGTCAAAGTGGTTTCGATCAATTGGGGGCTCAAGGTCAGGAATTTTAGTGAACTGTTCCTGCTCTCCGGGTATGGAGCCACCGATGCCGAGGGGACGGTTCAATTTCCGGGGGATGCCGCCGCTCAGGCGGAGTTTATCGTGGGACGGATCGAGTCCTTTATTGAGAAAAACGGCTACACCGCAAACGACATCATCCGTTATGTGACCACCGTGACCAAAGATGTACCGCGGAGCCAGTTCAGCGGAATCCGGGCGGCGACCTCGGCTTTTCTTTCCGATGTGGAAGTCAAACCAACTGCCGGCACCTTTCGGATCGTTCAGGGACTGGGTAATCCAGAGATGTTGGTGGAGTTGGATTTTTGGTTTGCCCAGTAACCCTGCATTTAGTGTCTCCTTCCATAAATACGGTGACGTTTGTGGCGAGCGCGACGGCGTCGAGTTCGCGAAGCAACGACGACGCGATGTCAGTGACATCGTGGAGGAGGAGCGACAAAGAAATCGATGCCGTCCCGCCGTCACCCTTCGGGCTGATAAGGGTTGCGGGCGACCTCGGGGCACCCGCTTGCGGGTCACTCGTCGTCGCCGATGTCCCTGCATCACCTCCTCCTCGCTCCTTGATCTCCCCTCGCAAGCCCCATCAGCAAACATCATCGTATTCATGGAAGGAGACACTTAGTTTGTCCTGTCTCCATAGTACAATGCTCCGACTGTTGTTCAGGGGCGGATAAAACCACCAGCGGGCATGATTGGAACGACTCGTTTTCATAACACGATCCGACGGGTGAGCAGGGTCCAGACGGCCGGGCTCCTGTTCTTGCTGGTGTGCGGCACCCTGGGGGTTGGACAACTGGTGGCTTTGGAGGCTCGATCCCCAGCCCTTGAGCCCACTCTGCATGCCCGGGCCATGGATCGGGCCGCCCGCTTACCCCGGCTGCGAAGCCTGCTCATCTCGATTGATGGAAGGTTGGTTGAGGAGCGGTACTTCCGAGGGGCTCGCTCCTCGGACTCGGCCAACCTGAAGTCGGCTTCAAAGAGTGTCCTCTCCACCCTGGTGGGGATCGCCCTCGATCAAGGCTATCTGGAAAGTCTCCAGGATACGATCTGGGAATTCTTTCCCGAGTACCTGGACGCGGCCGATGCTACCAAAAAAAAGATTACCCTCGAAGACTTGTTGACGATGCGCTCTGGGCTGGAGACTACCAGCAACCGAAACTATGGAAGGTGGGTGCAAAGCAGCGACTGGGTGCGTCACGTGCTCACCCGTCGGGTGGTTGGCGAACCGGGTGGTCGTATGATTTACAGCACGGGAAGCTCTCACCTGTTGTCGGCGGTACTGACCAAGGCAACCGGGATGAGCACCCTGGCTTTCGCTCGTCTCTACCTGGGTCAACCGCTTGGCATCCGGATCTATTCCTGGATGCGCGACCCGCAGGGGATCTACTTCGGGGGCAACGAGATGCGCATGACGCCCCGGGCCATGTTAGAGTTCGGTGAGCTCTACCTCAGACGTGGTCGAGTGGGTGGCAGGCAGGTGGTGTCCGAGTCCTGGATCCAGGCTTCCCTGAAGCCCCGTACCCAGAGCCGCTGGAGTGGTCGCCAATACGGTTATGGGTGGTGGATCCGGACCATGGCTGAGCACCAGGTCTACTACGCCTGGGGCTATGGCGGGCAGTTCATCTTCGTGGTGCCGGATCTCAAAATGGTGGTGGTTATCACTTCGTTGCCGTCACCCGGGCAGGGACGACGGCAGCATCAGCGAACCCTCTACGACCTGATGGAACACGATCTGGTCCCGGCAGCAGATTCTGCCCACTAGGCCTCTGTCAACGCCAGAGACGTTTAGTACACTTTCCCTGGCCGTTTATGTACCTCTCACCTCTGTTGGGTAGTAGATGGCTAGGGCCTGCTGGCTGTGTCCGGCGGCAGGCCCACTTCTCTTGCATCATCCCAATTGGGTAGGCTTGAAGACTGTTCCTGACCATGTTTTCGTATGAATCGTTCGTCGGAGCCAGCCATCGGTTAACCCCTACGAGGGAAATGGATTTCCGTTGCCTTCTCTCCTTCTGAGGTCTACTATCTACGGAAAGTCTGGAGGACTCCATGAATATGAGTGAGAGGGTCGGCCCTGGTGGCTTGACGCGCAGGCAGTTTTTAGGGGGTGTGGGGGCAGCCGGCACCCTGCTGATGATGGGGCCTGTAGGGGGCAAGATGAGTCAGGCCTATGGGCAGAGTTTGCCTGTGCCTGGTCCGGCCGATTGGCCTAGCTTCGGCTATGACCTGCAGAACACCCGCTTTAACGTTCGGGAGAGCAGGCTGGGTCGTGACAACGTCAGTCGGCTGAAGTTGAAGTGGAGTTTTCAGGCCGATGGAGTGATTCAAACCACCCCCACCGTGATCGGAGACACTCTCTTTTTCGGGAGCCAGTCGGGTCAGGAATTCGCACTGGAGACGCGAACGGGTGAACCCAGGTGGAGGTTCAGGGTTGAAAAACAGGAGGCGCTTCGCTACATGAGGCAGGGGGTTCGCTCTTCCTCCTATTACTCGGATGGTCGTGTCTATTTCGGGGACGGCACGACGAAGGTACGCTGTGTTGACGCGGCCACGGGTGAAGAGATCTGGCAGACACAGTTAACCGACGATCCTACTGCACAGACCCGTTCCTCACCTGCTGTCTATAACGGTAGAGTCGTTCTGGGGTACTCTTCCACCCGCGGTAATGCGGAAATCGTTTGCCTGGACGCCGACACCGGGGCAGTCTCCTGGCGGTTCAAAACCGCTCCCGAGGGTGCCGGTGGTTCCGTTTGGGGTTCACCGGCCATTGATGAGAAAGAGCACATCGTCTACAACGTCACGGGCAGCGCCAAGGCCTTCATGCCTCCAGGTCCCATGTTGTACACCGAGAGCATCCTCGCTCATGACCTGGAGAGCGGGGAGCTCCTCTGGTATTCGCAGGCCCGGCCGCGTTCTCCCCATGACCTTGATTTTGGGTGCCATCCCATGATTTTCGACGCCAGAGCTCCGGCGGGATACCGTGGCAATGTGGTGCGAAACTGCGTGGCGGCCGGGAGCAAGGGGGGCTTTTTCACCTGGGACCGTTACACGGGTGAACGTTATTGGAAAGTGATGCTCACCAACGCCACGGCCAGTGGCGGTTTGCAGCAGGACAGCACGGCAGTCGCCTACAATCGGATTTTTGCGGTATCGACTGCAGTCACTCCCAAAGGGACGATGTCGGTAACGGCAGCCCTGGATGCCTACACCGGTGACATCGTCTGGTGGGTTCCCAACTCCTCGGCCAATCACGCACCGGTTGCTGTAGCCAATGGTGTGTTTTACCAGGGACTGATGGACGGTACGCTGGAAGCTCTTGATGCAGAGAGCGGTCGTGTGCTGTGGAACTACAAGCTCCCCACGGCTCACCGAGGAGGTATAGCCATTGCCAACGGAATCTTGTACGCCGGCAGTGGTGAACCCTCAGGGGCCACGGAAGAAATTGTGAGGGCGGGCCGCTACTCCATGTACGCTTTCAGCATTGACGGCATATAAAGAAATCTGAGGGGAGGAGTCAGAAAATGTCCCACCACAAAGCCCGAATGATGCGTCGTGACTTCTTGAGGATAGCTGGGGTGGGAACGTTTGGACTCTCTTCCCTGGTCAGGTTTGCTGGTGGCCAATCCACCATTAAGAAGATCACCCTTCAAAGGAATTATGCTGCGGGGCGATTCTACTATGATCCGCTAGGGTTGTATGTCACTCGTGGCGAGACCGTTCAGTGGGTCGCCAGGAGTGAAGGATTTTCAGTTACCGCTTATCATCCTGACCATGACAATCATGAGTTGCGAATTCCGGAGGGGGCGAAGCCCTTTGACACCGGGATCATGTCGGTAAGAGAGACCTTGGAGTATACCTTCGAGGTGGAGGGTACTTATGACTACTACAGTCGGCGACATGAGGTCATTGGAATGGTCGGTCGGATCGTTGTGGGAAGTCCGGGCGGTCCGGGTGAGCAACCCCTGGGCTACGGTTCCAGAGAGGGCCGTGCTCCGATCTTTAAAGAGGTCATCCGCGCATTTGAATTCGCCAAAGCTGAAGAGATTGTCCAAAGGAAAACGATCCCCTATCCGGTGAAGGAACTGGAGCGCAGATTTCCACTTTATTGATTCCGGCTCTTGCCTGCGACTCCGCTGGAGCTGACGAGAGCAGTCAGAGCCGTGGGCATTACAAGAAGGAGAAACTTATGAAGTATTTCCTCTTTTCGTTATTTCTTTTTCTGGCCCTGCCGGTAGTCACCCTAGCTCAAGACGAGATCGGACCCGCATCCTCCAGTGCAATGTACGAGCTTGCCCTGGGGTATAACGATGTCCTGGATACCTGCACCAGAACCGGTTGCGCCAATATCGACGAATTGATGGATTTCTTTGCCGATGATGCGGTCAGGACCTTTGTGGGTCGCGCAACTCAGGTCGGCAAAGAGGCGATTCGCCAAAGCTACATTCAGCGAGCACAGAGACTCCAGCAGGTGGTTGAAGTCAAGGGTATCGAAATATGGGGAGACTTGGTTGTCTGCCGGATGGAACGTCGAGACACCAACCATACTCGGGAGGGAATGGAGCATCACGTGAGAGTTCTTCTCGTGAAAGGTGGCAAGATCAAACAGCTCATCGTCATTGTTGATCCGGAAGAAGATGAGAGTCTGCGTGCTCGTGAAGGGTGACCTGCTCAGCACTTAGGAAATCATGACCGTCCGGGGAAACTGTGCACTGTGCTCTAGAAATGTCCGCTTGGTTTCCAGGTCAGCTTCTGTCGACTGCACCTTTCCAGTAACGTCGGTCGCACGCGAAACCAGGGTGTGTTCTCCAGCTGTCGCTCCCTGCCATGAGTGAGTAAACAGCTTCCAGGAATACTGCGAGTTGGATGCCTCAAGCGTCGCGGGTTGCCAGGGACCGTCGTCCACCTTGACCTCGACGGACCGAAGTGGCGTCCCATCATTTAGAACGAACCCCAAGATCTGGTAGCCGCCGCCTCGTCGCGTTACCCGCGCAATGACCGATTTCAGCTGCATCCGAGTCACTTCGTTCTCAGTGAACTTCAGGTCACCACCGATTGTCTCGCCCATGACCGTCCGGTACCACCGCGCCTGGTAGTGGCCGACAAAGCGGTCTTCCTGAACGTGGATCCCGGAAAGCCATTTGACATTGGCGACCCCGTACCAGCCCGGCATGACCAAGCGCAGAGGAAAGCCCTGTTTACGGGGCAAGGGCTCCCCGTTCAGGGCGTAAGCGAGCAGCGGTTCGGGCTTCATGGCGTTTTCGAGCGACATGCTCCGGGCAAACTGCTGGTCGAGCTTGAAGCTCTGATTGCGGAACGTCACGTCTTGCTCTCCGTGATCGGTGCCGAAGAACACGACTTCACGGGCTTCCTGCCGGACTCCGACCTCCGTGAGCAGGTTGCTCAGGAGGGTCCCGGTCCACAGGCCGTTCGACGCCAGTCCGTGGACCCGGCGTCCGCTATTACCCGAACATTCGTAACCCGCCGCCAGTTCGACCGACGGGCGCGCCTGAAGGTCGGCGAGAGAAAGCTCCATAGGAGAGTCAACCAAGCCGGTCACCTGCAGCCGGAACGTCGAGGCATCGATTTCAGGCTGACCGTAGTGACCGATGGCGAAAAACTCGTCCCTCGGAGTAAACGGGTCTTCGGTCGTGATCTTCCTGATGTCGTAGACACGGACCGGCGAGTTCGGACTGCCGGGGTTAAAGTTTTCCGGGATGTCGGTAAAGGGAACGAGCGTCTCTCCCTGGGCCAGAGCGGGTATTGCCCATTCAGGTACGCCTATCGCTAACAAGCTCGTCGCCACGAGTCCCGCTCTTAGAATCTCCCTGCGGGTTATTTCCTTTCCCACCTGCGAACTCCTTTCTTCAGAATTGGACAGTCTCTTCCCGTTCACCGGCCACATAACGAGCAGCGTCCACCGTGTCGAGGACCAGTGAGAGGGCGTTTGCTACCATCAGAACCCTGATCCAGAGGCCGAAGAAATCGTCGGCTGGAATACGATCCAGTTGGGTCCACAAGAAGTACAGCAGCGGGAACCAGGGATAGTGACCCAGGCCCAACAGGCGGCTGAAGCCTGTGAGGCCGGTCAATAGGGTCATCAAGATCACGTTGATGACCATGGTCCCCAGGACCAGTTGAGCCTCCAACCGGCCCACGAAAAAGAGGGGGATGGCTACGTTAACTGTCACCAGTAGAAGTAACCAGGGTTGCCAGTAAAAGGGCATCCGCATCATCCCTTTGTTGAACCGGAGAAACGAATTCATGATTTCTCTCCATTCTTAATGAGTTCGCCGGTAAGATTCAAGCCCTGGCCTAGGTGATAGCGATCACAGGTTGGTGGCTTGTTGCTGTGGAAGACTAGCCGTTATGCCCAGCAAAGCAGTTATTGTCCTGACGGTGGCACTGCTCATTTCTTCACTCACAGCCTGTATGCAGGACGTTGATTCACAGCTGATCGAAGCTGGGAGACAAGGCGACGCCAGGAACATTGAAGGGCTGCTTGCGGCCGGAGCTGAAGTGGATGCAAAAGGCGAAAAGGGCATAACCGCCTTGCTGTATGCCTCATCCGAGGGTCATTCCGCGTCGGTTGAAGCGTTGCTCGATGCGGGTGCCGACGTGGATGCCCAGGCTGACGACGGGATGACGGCTCTTATGGTTGTGGCCCAAGGCAACACGGAAATTGCCCTAGCCCTGCTGGATGCAGGAGCGGACGTAGATGCGAGGACCCAACGTGGGGTGACCCCTCTGATGGTGGCGGTGGCAACGGGCAACACGGAAATTGTTCGAGCCCTCCTGGATGCCGGTGCGGACGTGTATGCCATTGCCGATCATGGAGTGACCGCCCTGCTGATGACGGAAAAAAACGGCTACATCGAAATCGCAGAGTTGCTCGAGAATGCCGGTTCGGGGGAGCAAACTCCGGAAGTACCGGCTCAATAGCGTCTCACCTCCAGGGACAGGCATTCCCTACCCTTCCATTCCCCATTGATTTCCATTGCCTTCTCACCCTCTGAAGGTCTACTATCTACGGAAAGTCTCGTTGCATCGAGTAGCCCGGACGATGCATCATTCGGGCTAGGGGGAACACATGGGTCGGCCAGACCATCAGCCACTACACAGTCCTTGAAAAGAGTAAGGAGAGAACCGATGACAAAGCTACCTCAGTCCCTCGGAGTCCGGCTCATTGACCGTGTCCTGTTCTGCGCTTTCTTGGCTTTGATGATGAGCTGGGGCAGTGTGGACGCTGGTCCCAAACCAGCAGGTGCAGAGGGTGCTCAAATCACACGAATTTATGTCGGCAATAGTGGAGACACAACGGTTTCGGTCATTGATCACGATTCGCGGGAAGTGATCAAGACCATAGAAATCGGGGCCAAGCATCACGGAAGTGTTCCTTCTCATAGGGGAGATCGCATCTACCTGACGACCGAGGATACCGGCGAGGTGATCGCTATCGACACCCTGACCCATGAGATTTTGTGGAAAGTAAAGGCGGGTGCAACCCTTCATGAACCGAGCATTACCCACGACGATCGTTTTGTATTTGCGCCTGATTTCAGAGGTGGCCGACTGGCCATCGTGGATACCCGGTTGGGGAAACTGGTGGATGAAGTCAAGATGATCGATCCGAAGACCGGCGAGAACTTTGATGCCCTCCACAACACCTACGAAATGGCCGATGGTCTCCATATGTTGTCGATGTCGATTCGTGGGGAAGCGATGGTCAAGGTGAATATGCACACCCGGGACATCGTGCGCATCTATCGGATCAATGGGCAGCCCCGACCCGCGGTCATTATGAAAGACATGTCCACCATTTTCGTGCAGTTGTCCGAGTTGAATGGGTTTATTGCCGTGGATCTGAACTCGGGTAAGCAGCTCAAGCGGATTGAATGGCCTTTCCAGGGTGAACTGCCGGAAGGCGTGCCCGAATGGACACCCAGCCATGGGATAGGTCTGACCCAAGATGAAAATGAAGTCTGGGCGGCAAGCTCCTTCACCTCTCAGCTTTATGTGTACTCGGTTCCCGAGTTGGAAAAGCTTGCGGTTGTGGATGTGGGGGTCCTGCCCAACTGGATGGCGTTTAGCAATGACGGCAAGATTCTTTATGCTACCAGTCAGGAACCCAGTAAAAAACAGGGCTCCGTTGCCGTGATCGACATTGCTTCTCGCAAGGTCTTGAAGTTCATCAAAACGGGTTCCCGGCCCAAACGCATTCACTTGGTAGATCTTCCCTCTTCTTAGGCCGGAGTGATGCATAGGTCCTTGTCAGGAAGCGACGTAGGGCCGAGCCGGTGGCTTGCCACGAGTGGCTCGCCCGAACAGTTCGAATGGCAAGACCGAAGCCACACGGGCAAAGGTATGCCGCTCATACAGTTCGGGTCAGACATCGGCTGACCCCTCAAGTGGGTGCGGCCGCTTGAGACGGTAAATCAGCCTCATCCTCGATCATCAGAATTCTTCCCTTGCACAACCGGCCGGGAGTCCCTAGGATGAACGGGCCATGAAAGTAGTCATCCTACTGGTTGGAGTTTTAATCATCGTCATCGGTCTCATTCGGGATGGCATGAGCCTGTTCAATGATCTGGCTGCAGTGGGCCTTCTGGTGTTCTGTGTGGGAGCGGCCATTTATTTCATCGCTTGGCCTTTGTCTCGAAACGAGGAGCAAAAGCGGAGTTTCAACCCCGATTTTATATGGTTTTCGATCTATCTGGTGTTGTTGGTCACCAGTGCATCCTGGCTGTGGCTGTTGTTGCGGTAAGTCCTGCTCAGGAGAGGAAGCCATGATCAAAAACGTGCTCAAGGGGGTAGCGGTTGTTTTGGCAGTCTCGGAGATCATCACCCTCTGGTTCGTCCTTACCCTGGCTGAACCCTATGGTCGCCTTCCTGGCGGGCGTCTCAGCGGGGATGAAGTAACCGGTCTTGTGACGGACTGGAGCT
>Ga0209987_10000416_pt1 | contig 22248 bp, 20 predicted proteins | sample N074metaG_FD_182134 | JGI IMG/M metagenome (GOLD analysis project Ga0209987, IMG submission 182134) | Deep subsurface microbial communities from Kermadec Trench to uncover new lineages of life (NeLLi) - N074 metaG (SPAdes) (version 2) | ecosystem: Environmental > Aquatic > Marine > Ocean trench...
CCTCTTATGTACTGTTATACGCGCCACCAATATCGATAGGTGGTTGATGTGCCATCAGTTTTAAAGTTTTTCGAATTCACATACAAAGAAAAGGTGTTATATAGACCGGTCTCTGTATGTAGCTGTTATAGGGTGGTGGAGAGAAACTCTTAAACCCAATCATTATCAATGGAGACAACGATGTCCAAGTACATTCGAAACGCGACCCGCCCTGCTTTTCTGTTAGTACTTTTTATGTTGTTTCCACTAGCTGTGGCTGCTCCTAATAGTGAAAACAAGCCCAATATTATTTTAGTTCTGATGGACAATTTTGGCTACGGTGAAATTGGCGTTTATGGCGGCGGCGTCTTGCGGGGGGCGGCAACCCCCAATATCGATAGCATTGCCGCGGAAGGGTTTCAGCTAACAAATTTCAATGTTGAAGCAGAGTGTACTCCGTCGCGCTCAGCGTTAATGACTGGTCGTTATGGGATTCGTACCCGGCAACGGCCAGAGGGTCCACCTAGAGGTATATGGTACGGCATCACGAAGTGGGAAATCACGTTGGCTGAGATGCTGTCAGATGCCGGTTACGCGACGGGCATGTTCGGAAAATGGCATTTGGGAGACACTGAGGGCCGTTACCCCACGGACCAGGGTTTCGATGAGTGGTATGGAATTCCTAATTCATCAGATCAAGCCTTCTGGCCCGATAGCGATAGCTTTCAGAAGGACGCTGGCGTTGAGTTCACCCGCATCATGACGTCGAAGCGGAACGAGAAACCCAAAGAACACGAAGTTTATGACCGCGCCAAGCGCGCTACCATCGACAGGGAGATCACCGATCACGCCATCGATTTTATCAAGCGCAAGGCCAAAACCAGGCAGCCTTTTTTCGCCTATGTGCCCTACACGCAAACTCACGAACCGGTCGACGCCCATCCCGACTTTAAAGGTAAAACCGGAAACGGAAGTTTTGCGGATGTCTTGGCGCAAACAGATGCCTATGTGGGCGAGCTCTTGGCTCTGGTTGATGAGCTCGGGCTCAAAGACAACACCATTTTTATCTTTACTTCCGACAATGGACGCGAAGGCTTAAAAAGATCGTTTGGATTCACCGGCCCCTGGCGAGGAACCATGTTTTCTCCCTATGAAGGCTCATTGCGTGTGCCTTTTCTGATTCGCTATCCCGGGAAAATCCCTGCCCGGCAGGTCTCAAATGACATTGTCCATCAGATCGACCTATTTCCCACACTGGCAAATTTTGTCGGCGGTGAGGTCCCGCAAGATAGAGTACTCGATGGTGTTGATCAATCGGATTTCCTAATGGCTAAGTCGAAGAAATCCGCCAGAGAGTCCGTCATCATTTACATCGGCAATGAACTCTTTGGTGTGAAATGGCGCAATTGGAAAATGCTTCTCAAGGAAATCGACGAAAAGAGCTATGCGATCCAAACCATGGCCTATCCATCAATCTACAATCTGATCGTAGACCCGAAAGAAGAAGAGCCCGAAAGCTTCTATCTGGATGACACCTGGGTAGAGGTTCCCTTATGGCGGGTTATAGAAGAACACGAAGCATCGATTGAAAAAGATACTGGTGCGCCGGGCCCGTAGGAACTAAACAAATATGTAATCCTCGGCATCCGCCGACGGCACATCGCCGATGTAAGTTTTAGTTCGGAGTATGGTGTGATACCCAACAACAAGAACGGGCTATCGAGATGTGAAGTTGGCAGTCGTGTGTTCCTATGTTGACATGCATGACGATTGCGCATTGGATGAATCACGGCCAAGGTCTGTAGAGGAGCTAATACGATGAAGCTGTTTCAAATAGCGCACATGGTGCTGTTTCTTTTGTTGTCAGGCTTTGCGTTGGCAGGTAATGAGAACAGTACACAAAGCGATTTGGCCCGGGCCAGCTGGCTAGCCGGCCATTGGCAGGGGGATGGTTTTGGCGGCACCTCGGAAGAGGTTTGGTCAAAACCGGTCAACGGCGTAATGATGGGTATGTTTCGCCTGCACGATGCCGAGGGTGAGTTGGTATTCTATGAATTCATGACCATTGACCACGAAGGCCTCAAGCTGAAACACTTCAACCCGGACATGACGGGTTGGGAGACCGAGGATGAACACCTGACGTTTAAATTCCTTGAGGTCACAGCCAAGTCACTCGCCTTCAAGGGCCTGGAATTCAAGCTGACATCGGACACGACCATGGAAGTTCATCTGGACATGCACCATGAGGGCAAAACCAGAACAGAAGTCTTTAGTATGCGGCGGCAAACTCCATAACGAATACTATGCACGCTTCAACAAGCCCGTCGCTGCCTTTTCCAAATCCTTGGCGATAAAATACAGTACTGGCACCAGGATTAAGGTCACAAAGGTGGCAAACAACACACCAAAGGCCACCGAGATGGCCATGGGTTTCACGAACTGGGACTGAATGGATGTTTCCAGTTGGATGGGCAGCAGGCCCAGGAAGGTGGTGAGTGAGGTCAGTATCACCGCGCGAAATCGCATGGGGCCCGCTTCCATCACTGCGCTGCGCCAATCGTGGCCCTCGTCGATGTAGTGATTGATAAAGTCGACCATCACCAGGCTGTCGTTAACCACGACGCCTACCAGGCCGATAATACCAATCACGGAGAGAATGCTGAGATCATTGCCTAGCAGCAGATGGCCCAAGATGGCACCGATAATACCAAAGGGTATCACTGACATTATCAACATCGGCTCCACATAGCTCTTCAGGGGGATGGCCAGCGCCCCGAAAATCATTAGCAGCACCATCACCAAGCCATAGCCCAGTGAGGATGAAGTACTTGCCTCGTCCTCGGCCTCGCCACCCAGGTGATAGTCTATGCCGGGATATTTTTTGAGTAACTGGGGTAAAACCTCTTTTTGCAGCAGACGTGTCACTTCCCCCGGTTCCACTTGCAGTTTGTTTACATCCGCACGCACAATTACCACACGCTGGCGGTCGATGCGGTTTATAACGCTGAGACCGGTAAGCTCCCGCGCCTCGCCCACTACCGAAAAGGGCATTTTCCTGCCATCGGGCAGCACTATCCACAGGGATTGCAGGCTGTCGACCCGGGCCCTTTCTGCGGCGGGCAGACGAACATAAACGCGTACTTCGTGCCGCCCGCGCTGCACGCGCTGTATCTCCGCCCCGAAAAAAGCCTGGCGCACTTGTCTGGCCAGTTCGACATTGCCCAGCCCCAGTACTTCGCCCTCGGGGCTTACGCGAATATCCAATTCTCTGCCGCCACCGTTGAAACTGTCGCTGATATCCTGCACGCCTGCAATGCCGGCCATGGCTTGTTTCAGTTCATTGGCGGCCAGGCGTAATATCTCCAAATCCTTACCCTGTAGCTGCACCTCCAGGTTGGCTCCTGCCGGCCCGGCCACCGCATCAATGTTGAGTACCCGTATACCTTCTAATATGCCCAGCTCTTCCCGGAACCACTGTGCCAGTACTACCGAACTTATTGTGCGCTCCTCGCTGGGCACCAGGTCTATATCCACCCGGGCGCTGGTATCGCTTTCAGACACTACCATCAGGTGCCGCACCACATCTATCTCGGTGTCCAATGAGGCCAGGTAGCGCTCGTTCATCGCCTGTGCGGCCTTTTCTATACGCCTGGCGTAGTCGTGTGTTTTTTGCCAGGGTGTGCCCTGGGGCATTTCCAGATTTACGATGATTTGGTCAGAGGGCACGTTGGGGAAAAAGACAAAGCGCACTATGCCCGAGGGTACCAGTGCCAGGCACACAATTAGCAAGCCCACAAAAATCGACAGGGTGGTATAGCGATGTTTGAGGCTCAGGCTCAACAAACGCTTATAGGGCCCAGAGGCAAAGTTTTTCAGGCCCGTTGAACAATAGCCCTGGACAGCGTCTACAGGTTTGCGCCAGCCGCTGGTGGCTTTCTGCCCGATGCGTATATGGCGCAGGTGGGCGGGTAGTATCAACTTGGTTTCGATTAGTGAAAAGAAAATACAGAGAATCACAACAGCGCCGATTTGACCCATGACTCGGGCGAAACCCTCGGTGAGCAGCAGCGTGGGAGTAAAGGCAATTATGGTGGTTAGTGCACCAAAAATCGTAGCCATGGCTACCCTGCGCACACCGCGCACGACGCTGGCGACACCCTGCTGCTCTTTCTCCAGGCGCGTGTAGGCGCTTTCCGCGGTGACAATGCCATCGTCTACCAAAATACCCAATACCAGGATAAAGGCGAACACTGACAATACGTTTATCGATATGGGAAGGCCCAGAAAATAGATGGTCGCCAGCGTGCCCATCACGGCAAAAGGCACGCCTACAATTACCCACAGGGCCAGGGTCAGGTCCAGGAAGAGGGCGAGGGCAATCACCACTAATATTGCGCCCTGGGCGGCGTTGCGCAACAGCAGGTTAACGCGCCCCCGGAGAATATTACTTTCGTCTATCCAGCCCACTATATGTACACCGTCGGCGAGGCCCGCCTGCTTTTCAACGATGTATTCCCGCAGTTGATTGGTCATTTTGAGCACGTCCTGGTTGCCCACCCGGTCGACAATCATGGTTACCGCGCGGCGGCCATTCAGCGTGCTGAGAACGGGCTGGTCTACAAAGCCATCGACCACCTGGGCCACATCCCCCAGCCGGATACGCGTGCCATCATCTTTGGTCAACAGTATCAGCGAGGAAAAGTCCTCCCCGCTGTAGGCCTGTGACACCGAGCGCAGCCTGATAGCGCCATCGGTGGTGCGCACGGTGCCGCCGGGTAAATCCCGCGAGCGACTGCGTACAGCGTTGACCACCTGGTCGAAGCTGATGTCGTAGCGCTGCAGGTTTTCACTGGATATTTCGATGGACAGTTCGTAGTTGCGGTCACCCAGCATGCGAATTTCGCTGATGCCGTCCAACTCGAGTATTTCCTCGCGCACCTGGTCTGCGAGCTGTTTCAGGCCATTTTCACCCAGCTCACCGTACAGGCTGACCCGCATGGCGAAGCCCCGGCTGATCACTTCTTCAACCACGGGTTCCTCGGCATCCAGGGGGAAGCCACGAATGCTGTCCACCCGAACCTTGGCCTGGTTGAGGGCTTTGGTGATGTCGCTACCCACCTCCATCTCCACGGTAATCACCGCGACGCCCTCCATCGCCACACTGCGAATTTCCTTGATGCCGACAATAGACCGCAATTCCTCCTCGACCTTGAGTACGATGCCCTGTTCGACTTCCACGGCGGAACTACCGGGGTAGGGTACCGTTACGGTAAAAGTGTCGGTGGGGAAGCTGGGAAACACCTCCTTGCGAATGCCGCCTATGGCGATGACGCCGGCGATCAATACAATGAGCAGCAGCAGATTGGCGGCGATTGGGTTGGAGGCCATCCAGCCAATGGGGCCGCCCTCATTTTGATAGCGAGATTCAGGCATCGGAGCGACTAACCTTCATGCCGTCGTACATCACTTCCAGGCGGCTGGTCACCACCTGTTCGCCCGTGGCCAATCCGCCACTGACAATGACAAAGTTGCCCTCGCGAAGGGCAATACTGACTTCGCGTCGTCGCAGGGTATTGTTCTCCAATACGAAAACTGAGCCGTCTGCCTGCAGGGCGGAGCGGGGAATACGCACGGCAGAGGCAATTACTTTGCCTGGAATAACACCCTTAACAAACAAGCCCAGTGGCAGGCTGTGGGCGTGCAGGGCCTCATCATAGGGCGAGGTAATCTGCACCACGACGGGAACCACGCGTGTCTGGCTATCAACGCGCGCTTCAACGCGAACCAGCGTTGCCTGCCACTGCCACTGCTCACCGCCTATTTCAGCGGTGAGTACTACCGGGGTTTTTGTCTCCCGCTCCAGAAAACCCGCTTGGGCAGCCGCCACGGGCAGGTTTACCTCCGCCACATCGCTGCTCAGCAATCGTGCCACGGCCTGCCCGGTGTTGATAAATTGCCCCAGTTCCACCAGTTGCTTATCGATAACGGCGTTGAAAGGAGCTGTTATCTCGGTGTAGGCCAGGTCCTGCTCAGCTTTGATGATGCGTTGTTGGGCCGCCTCGATGTTGAGTTCGGCTTCCCGGGCGGTGGCCTTGCGTTTTAGGGCGGTGGCGTCCGCCAGGGAATTGTTGGCACTGACCAGCGCTACCTTGGCCTCGGCCAATGCCAACCGGTAGCGCACTGCATCCACCCGCAACAGCACGGTGTCTTTGGCAACCATTTCACCGGGCTGAAAGGTCGCTGCCACCCAGATCACTCGCCCTGTTACTTCGCTGGCCAGGTCCAGTTCGTGCCTGGCACGCACGCTGCCATAGGCTACTATGGAGACGGCAACCTCACCAATTTCCACCGTGGTAGCTTTCACCTGGGGCAATACAATTACAGCATCGCTGGTCGGTAGGGCGGGGCGTGACTCTATCATCGCCTGCGCAATTAGCACGGCAATTACCACAACAATTATTGGCACGACAAGCTTTTTTAACATTGGATATTCTCGCTAGACTGTTGTCCCAGTGGCTGGGCGCACTAGTGACCCGCTGACTCTCCCCATATTTCCTCTAATCGCTGATCTCGACCGCAGTTCCAGCGATAATACTTGTAGCGCACGGGGTTTTTCAGGTAGTAATCCTGGTGGCCTTCTTCTACCGGCCAGAACGCCGTGGCATCCAGAATTTCGGTGTATACGGTTTCCCCGGGGAATTGGGCGCTGACTTCATCGCGCGTTTTCACCGCCAGTTCCCGCTCACTGCTGTTGGCGGGGAACACTGCGGTGCGATAGCTGGGGCCCTTGTCACAGAACTGGCCCTTATTGTCGAAGGGGTCGATGCTGCGCCAGAAAACGCTCAGCAATTGCGAATAACTGATGACCGCGGGGTCGTAGGAGACCTTTATCGCTTCGTAATGGCCCTTATGGTCACCTTTATAGCTGGGGTTGTCGCTGGCGCCGCCGCTAAACCCCGATACTACCGCGCCGACACCCTCGAGATCCTGGTATTCATATTCCATACACCAGAAACAGCCCCCGGCAAAAATTGCTTCGGCTGTGTCAGCTTTTGCTATTAGTGGGAGGCTTATCAGTAAAAGAAAATAAACCAGTTTGTGGCACATAGTGAACGCTCCGATTAAATGTTACAGGCATAGACCGCAGGGTGTTTCTCTTAGTTCCACGACGGGCTGTTTATTGGCCCGCCAGGGCTTTTAGGGCGCCGCGCCATTGTATCGCCGCTTGAATCGTTTCCGCTAGAGCTTTGCAATAATATCACCAAAGCGGTCTATCATCGGCATCACCTGATCGGGCTTATCCCACATGTCTATGGCTACACCGATATTGACCCGCGCTACGCCCAGATCCCGATATTCTTTCAGTTTATCGAGGTTGGGGGTTATCAATGCCTGTACGGTAATAGGCACGCAGTCTGGGTCGCGGCCGTTGTCTTGCAGCATTTGCCGGAAGCCAGCCAGGTCTTGTGCCGGGTTTAGCAAGCCCACGTCTGCCGGAATCCAGCCATCGGCCCAGGCCGCAGCATGCTTGATTCCCAGCGGCCCCATGGCCCCAAAAATAACCGGAGGGCCACCGCTTTGATAGGGCTTGGGGCTGCTCCACACGGGGTCAAAGTCAATATAGTCGCCGTGGTATTCAGCTTCTTCGTCGCTCCACAGTGCTCGCATGGCCGCCACAGTTTCACGCAGAACGCCATAGCGCTTGTTCCAGGGGTGGCGGTTAACATTGGCGTATTCTTCTTCGTTCCAGCCCACACCAACACCTAAAAGTACCCGGCCAGCGGAAAGCCTGTCCAGGGTGGCAATGGTTTTGGCCTGGGAAAAAATATCGCGCTCCATGACCAGGGCGATACCGGTTCCCAGTTTCAGTGTGGTGGTGACGGAGGCCGCTGCCATCAATGAAACATAGGGGTCGGCGATGTGACGGTAGGGGTCAGGCATTTCGCCGCCGCCGGGGTAGGGCGTCTTCAGGGAAGTGGGAATATGGCTGTGCTCGCCATACCACAGCGATTCAAAACCGCGCTCTTCCAGTGCCTGTGCCAGCACCGTGGGCTCAGGATCCTGCGGTGTGTTCATCGAGCTAAATCCAATATGCATTTGCTTTCCTTACTTCTATTGGTACTGAGTAGTCCGCTGAGCTAACCGGCTTCAGCCAGCTTCAATGATTCTTGCAGCTCTCGCTTCACAAACTTGCCATTGGCATTGCGTGGCAGTGGCTGGGCCACAAACCAAATAAAGCGTGGCACTTTGTACGATGAAAGCAATTCGCGGCAATGGCCCCTGAGTTCATCCGCGTTCAGGGAGGCACTCTCGTTAAGGTATATTGCCGCCCCCACTTCTTCGCCCAGCCTATCATCGGGTACTGCAAAAACCACACATTCCGCAACGGCTGCGTGTTCAAAAATGGCATTCTCTACCTCGGCGCAATATACGTTTTCACCGCCGCGCAGAACCATATCCTTGAGCCGGTCCACCAGAAAAATGAAGCCGTCCTCGTCTATGTAGGCCACGTCGCCCGTCTCCAGCCAGCCATCGACAATAGCCTGGGGGCGGTTCAAATAGCCCTTGATAACGGGTGCGCCCCTAACCAGCAGTTCGCCCCGTTCGCCTACCGGCAGCGTAGTGCCCTGGGCATCTACACACTTGGCCTCCAGGGTTGGCACGGCGCGGCCCACGCTGGTGGGCTTGTCCACAAAGAAGTCACCGGAAACGGCGGCGATAATGCCGCAGGTTTCGGTCATGCCGTAGCCGGTGCCGGCTCTTGCATTCTCGGTGCCTTCTTCCAATTTGGCCACCAGGTCGGGTTGCAGTGCCGCACCGCCTCCGCCAATGGACTGCAGGCTGCTGGTGTCCCGGGTGGCAAAGTCCGGGTGTAGCAACATTTCACGCGCCATCATGGGCACGGCGCTAAACGTTGTTACCTGTTCTTGTTCGATTATGCGCAGGGCCTCGGCGGCATCCCACTTGTACATGTGCACCAGCTTGCCGCCCACCATGGTGGTTAAGTGGGCCACACAATTATTGGCGGTTACGTGAAACAGGGGCGTGGCAACCAGCGAGCATAATTGTTTGTCTGGGTCGGCCACCGGTGGCTCCTCACCTTTGCTACGGGCTATTGCCGCAGGTTGCAGGCTGTTTATAAATGCCAAGTTCATAATATTGGCCACGCAACCCCGGTGGGTGAGCTGTGCACCCTTGGGTTTTCCTGTGGTGCCGGAAGTGTAAAAAATGCAGGCATCATCGTCGGCGTCGATATTGGCATCGGGCAACTCCGGCGCGGTGTCGATAACCTCCTGCCAGGCATGCACACCCTCGGGAGTGTCTGCACCCAGGCGCACACCGATAACGTTTATCTGTGGAAAGTCGCTGCGAAGCTCCTCAAAGCGTTGCAGGCGCTCCCGGTCGCAGATCAATACTTTGGGCTGGGAGTCGGTCAGGGCGTAGTGCATCTCCGCAGGGACCCACCAGGCATTCATACCGACAACAACGGCCCCCATGGAGGTGATTGCCCAGTAGGCCAACATCCATTCGGGGTAGTTGCGCATGGCAATGGCCACCCGGTCCCCCGGTTTGATACCCTGTTGCTGCAGCCAGTTGGCCACGGACGCTGTGGTTTGCTGAGCCTGGGCATAGCTAATGCGTTCCTGCTCGTATATCAGGTACTCTCGTTCACCGTACTGGGCCGCGCTAGCCCAGAACTCCCGCAGAGACGGCGGCGCATGGACGAAGTTGCGTGAGGGGGCTCCCCTCACATCGATGGTGTTCACTTCGAACATTTGGCCAGGGGCAGTATATTCATCCCACATTGTTTTGAGTGTCTGGTACATGTGTACTCCCTATATTTATTTTTATCGAAACAGAGCTAGGCCGTTTTGGGCAAGATGACTTTAGCTGTGGAGCTTGCGGTAGCGGTTAACTCACCCTGTTCATTGAACAGTTCACCCTCCAGAAAAACGATGGATTTGCCGGCCCGAATGATTTTCCCCTTGGCAGAAAAAGAGCCCGCCAAAGAAGCTGCAAGATAGCTGACCTTCAATTCCAGCGTGGGCAGGGCAACAACATTATCAATATGGGTAAACACCGCGTGGGACATGGCCGCATCCAGCATGGCGGCCACAAAACCACCCTGTACCACATTGCCACTGTGGCAGAAATCCAGTGGCATGGTAAATGACATGGCGGCAGATTTCTCCCGGGGGTTCATCGATTCAACGCGGCCATCCAGGGTCAACAGGCAGGCGGGCCTATTTTGGTTGAGATATTCAATGCGTGCTTCAGCGGTCATGTTTATCCTCGGGTGAGTTTCATTTCAGCATGGCAGCCTATCATCACCAAATCCGCTATACTAGCGCCCCATGAAACGTTTTACTTTTGGTCAGTGAAAGATGTCAGATAGCGAGCTCATCCCCTCGATTCAAATACCCAGCGGCGAGAAGTTTGTCAACGCACGCGGGGTCAGGGCGATCAAGGATGGCGTCAAGACACGGCAGCAAGACTCGCAACGCCTCGCTAAGCCCAAATGGTTGCGGGTAAAGATACACGGAGGGGCGGCCTACGAAAAAACCCGCTCTATTGTGCATGAGCACAAACTCGCCACCGTCTGTGAGGAGGCCAAGTGCCCCAATATGAGCGAGTGCTGGACATCCGGCACCGCCACCATCATGTTAATGGGCGATGTGTGCACCCGGGCCTGCCGCTTTTGCGCGGTCAATACCGGCAACCCCAAAGGCTGGCTGGATCCCCAGGAAGCCGACAACACGGCGAAATCGGTGCAGCTAATGGGCCTGAAATATCTGGTTCTCACCTCGGTCAATCGGGATGATTTGGCCGACGGGGGGGCAGGGCATTACGCAGATTGCATCCGGCGTGTAATCGAGCTCAACCCCGAGTGTGCGGTTGAGGCATTAACCCCCGACTTTGAGGGTGTGCTGGCTGATGTGGAAGCCGTGGTCGATTCCGGTATCGTGGTCTTTGCCCAGAATATCGAAACGGTAAAACGGCTCACCCACCCGGTGCGCGACCCCAGGGCCAGTTATCAACAAACGCTGGATGTATTGGCGCACGCCAAAGCCTATCGCCCCACGGTGCTCACAAAAACCAGCCTGATGCTCGGTCTGGGTGAAAGTGACGAAGAAATTCTGGCCTGCATGGACGATTTACGCGCCGCCAATGTCGACATTTTAACCCTGGGGCAATATCTGCAACCCACGGTTAACCACTTGCCCATAGAGCGCTATGTCAGCCCTGAGGAATTCGAAAATTTGCGAAAATTGGGTCTGAAAAAGGGCTTTCTGGAAGTGGTGTCTGGTGTGCTGGTCAGGTCGAGCTACCGCGCCGAACAGGTTTTACAGAAAAATAATGTCGGTTTGTCCGGCATCTAAGTCCCGGTAAAACTCTCGGTGCGGAAGCGCTGCAGGTCTACTTGCCGTGAATCTTATCCAGTCCTTTGCGAATTTCGACAGCCCAGCCGCTAAACATACGGCGCACATCCGCCATATTGCTAACGCTGTTATTTCGCCCCCAGTTGTTGTTGGTTGAGCGTCTGTCGCGCATCAGGCCCAGTATTTCCCCTGATTCAGAGTCGGCAAAGGCAACGCCAACGACCATAGCGCCAGCCCCTTCTGTGTACACCGCACCGCGGCCCACCGGGCGAGAGCGGAAATCATCTTTGGGCGCACTGGGTGCAATGGCAATTAACCTGGCCTGAATGTGCAATACGTCATCGCCGGGCTCCGTCACCAGCGGGTAGCCGCCTTTCTTCTGCAGCTCTTTGCTCATGGCTTCATGAAATAATTGCTGTAATTTCAGCTTGTCGTCATCGGTCAATTCCCAATCTTTGCTGTGGCGATTTAGGGAGCCGCTGGAGCTGGGTTGTTTAATTTCAACCTTGTCGACCCCCAAGGGCATCAACAGTATCTTGTGGTACTTAGCAAAGTCGGCATCGGGGTTAACATAAGCGAGGTCAGCGCGGGAGTTATCAATCTTGTGCAGATCCCCCATGATGACTTCTGCGTCATCGCCTGTTTGAATTTCGGGTGTACTGCTGCATGCGGCAAGCAGTGTGAGTGTGGCAAATGCGGCGAAAATGGTTCTGATCATGGTTTGCTCCTTGTTTTGGGGTAGTCTTGTTCTCTATGATAACAACTTCTAATCTATTTGTGCCATTGGGACCCGAGGCTGTATTGGGCCAATCTCTGGCCAACGTCAGCGTGTTGCGCCTGGACCAAACCGGCGGCAGTGCACCGGGCAACAAATGGTTTAAGTTGCAGGGCAATATTGCTGCGGCCCGCGAGCGGGGTATTGGCACTATCGTATCTTTTGGTGGACCCTGGTCCAACCATTTACACGCACTGGCGGCAATCGGGTTGGAGCGTGGACTGCAAACTATAGGAATAGTTCGCGGTGAGCAACCCCAAAATCCATCGGCCATGCTGCGGGATGCGCAGGCGTGGGGCATGCAGCTGGTTTATGTCTCCCGGGAAGAATATCGTCAAAGAGCAGAGCAGGAATATATCGATGGGCTGCACCGGCGGTTTGGCCCCTGCCTGGTGATTCCCGAGGGCGGTGCAAACACTGTCGGGGTGACCGGCTGCCAGGCCATTGCAGAGCTATTGCATGCCGCAGGTATTTCGCAGCACAAAGTTGTTCTAGCGGTGGGGACGGGCACAACCCTGGCAGGCATTGCCCAGGGCCTGGGGGGAAGTTTTGCGGGGCAGTTGGTGGGCGTGTCGGTGCTCAAGGGTGCCTATGATCTCGATTCAAACGTGGCGGCTTTCACCACGTCCGATTGCGCCCGCTGGCAAATTTTACACGACCACCACTGCGGTGGTTATGCCCGGGTTAGTGCGGGCTTGCGCGAGTTTATCCTCGCATTCGAGGCGATTCACCAAATTCCCCTGGACCCCGTGTACACCGGCAAAGCCCTGTATGCGATACATCAGTTGCTGATATCCGGACAGTGGAGCAAACAGCAGCCAATTGTGTTTGTCCACACGGGGGGACTACAGGGGCGACGGGGGTTTTCCTGGTTGTCGTGACGGCATTTCCTGGAGAGCCATGTTAGTGCCATCGATATCGGCCAACATCTCGATAAACGCCGGCTCATCCCGCACTGCATCGTAAAACGGCAGATAAGGTTCAAAAAAAGGCATGACGTTGCTGGGCTCCTCAAGCCCCTCTCGCATGCACTCAACCGCGGTCTGTGTTGCGCCTATCATCTTGTTACAAGCTTGGAATGCGAGTCGACCCCCGCACCAACTATTTGTTTGTGGCCGGGTACGTGGGTGGTAACGCGTATGTCTTTGGCGCAGATAACGGCACCTTGTATATAATGGAACCCGCCCTGGAAAGTGTACAGGTGGTGAGACTGAGTGAGGATATGCTCACGGGAGAGTTCCTGGGATCAATCACCGACCCCGGCATGGATGGAGTCGCGAGCGGCTCTTTTTTTGGGAATTTCCTGTACGTCAATAATGCTCGCTATTCCGCTCCCCTGGGGAGTGCGCAGTGGATAACTAAATTGAATATCGACGTAGTGGAGTAGGCGCCTGCCAGTATTCTGTGAAGCTAACCCATAAAAAAGGCGTTCAGTTTATTGCCGTCCAGGTCTCTGAAGTAGCCGGCATAAAACCCCTCGCCTCGTTGGCCGGGCGCTCCCTCATCGGTGGCGCCCAATTTCATTGCCTGAGCATAAAAGGCGTCGACAGCGTCCTTTGAAGACATAAGGATTGCAATCATTACGCCGTTGCCCACGGAGGCGGGGTTGCCATCGAAGGGTCGTGTAATGGAAAAACCGGGTTGTTCCATCGATGTGCCCCAGACCACAAAGTTATCTATGTCCATAATGCGAGTCTCGCCAATACTGGCGAACAGTTGGTCGTAGAAGCTACAGGCGCTCTCATAGTCATTGGTGCCCAGAGTAGTGTATCCGATCATTGGGGTGTCTCCCTTGCTGGTGGTAGATGTCTGTCAGCTGAGTATAGTCGAGTTTTGCTTGGGCTTCCGGTATCTGCCAAGCAGGTTCGGAATCACAGGAAAGGTGCCTTTACGGTTTCCACCGGTGATTATTCCGCCTGATTGTCAACGACAAAAAAACGTTGCGTTTCAAACCCTGTTTTATCGAAAGCAGCAAGCAACTGCGGCTTTCCCTGTTGCCGGAAATGTTCGGTCAACAGCTCAAGGGTTTGTTCTCGCCCCACTGGTTTACCCTTACCAGTTACTGCCTTCGCTGGGGCCAGCCACTGTGGTTTGGGCAGCGCTAAAAAGTGGCTGCTGGCACAGGTATCCAAATAACCCGCTAACTCGCCAATAGTGAGCCACTGGCAAAGCTTGTTCTGGTGGTTATGTGCATAGGGTGGCGGTAGCGGATCAGCCAGCGATTCAAACAAATAGCCCTTGATCTCAATTTCACAGTTGAGCGTCGAAATGCCCAGTTGCTCCAGGGGTTGCCTCGCTGCGGGGTGATCGCCCAGTTGAATCTGGTGTTGGGTCAGGTGTTTGATCTTGCGATCAAGATTATCTGTATTTGTGGGTCCCAGCCACTCACGCCAGTGGCTGGCACTCTGGTTTGTGGTGCTCTGGCGGTGGCCCAGATAATATTTTACGGCAAGTTCCAGGTGAAAGTGCCGCTTGCGCAGTCGGCAATAGTACAGGCAGTCAAATTCGCCTATGGTGCGCCCGCCAGTTCTTATGGGCAGGTTATGGGCGAGCAGGTCTACCCCGGCGTCTTCCTGCAGGAAAAAGTGCCACAGGCTTTCAAAATACAAACCCAGCCTGCCGTTGTGTAGCACCTTGAGGTGCTGCAGCAGTGCTGCGGGTTGCCTATCCAGGCTTTCCAGCCAGGTTTGCCGCGCCGCAGTAAGGCCGAGACCACAGTTGGCAATGTTCTGCCGGTCATCGGACAGCTTTTCACTGTCAAACAAGGCGGGGGAGAAGCAAGCCCAGGCCAAATCGCGTACTTCCCGTGTTTTGTAAGGATAATGAGACATAATGCCTTTCGAAGTCGTTTCCTGGTTATAATAGCAGCCCTTTTTAACTGGGGCGCTGGCAATATGCTTGCATCCTTTAAGACAATAGGCCTGGTCGGTCGCAGTCAGCAAGTGGGCCTGGCGGCAATTTTGCAGGAACTGGCAGACCTTCTGGTCGGGCGCGGCCTGGCGGTAATGCTGGAAGATCGTCTGGAAGAGTTGTTACCCGGGCACAGCTACCGCGGTGCGACCCGCGATGAAATCGGCCAGGAAGCCGACCTGGTTATTGTGGTGGGTGGTGACGGCAGCCTGCTCAGTGCTGCCCGAACCCTGGCGAAATACAATACGCCTGTACTGGGGGTTAACCGGGGGCGGCTGGGCTTTCTGGCCGATATCAACCCGGATGAAATTTCCATGCAGGTCAACGCCGTGCTGGACGGTGAATATGAGGAGGACAGCCGATTTCTGCTGGATGCCAGTGTCTGCCGCGACGGAAAAATTGTAGGCCGGGCCGACGCGCTCAATGATGTTGTGGTTAACTCCGGCACGTCGGCGCAGATGATTGAGTACGAGTTATATATCAACGATGTTTTTGTCTACCGTCAGCGAGCCGATGGCCTGATTGTTTCCACGCCCACCGGGTCCACCGCCTACTCGCTTTCCGGTGGTGGCCCTATTATGCATCCAAGCCTGGATGCCGTGGTTCTGGTGCCCATGTTTCCCCATGCCCTCAGCAGTAGGCCAATTGTTGTGGATGGCGATAGCAGGATTCGCATCGACATTCTGGAGCGCAACCGCATTCACCCTCCGGTGACCTGCGATGGTCAGGTCAATATGACGGTGCGACCGGGCGACTCCGTACTCATTTCCAAAAAGCCCCATCGATTAACCCTGTTACACCCTGTGGGCCACAGTTTTTACGCCAGTTGCAGGGACAAGCTGAGCTGGAGTCACGCCCTCGTTGGCTGAGAGTTGTACAAATGAGTTTTGAATTTACCGCCCTCAGCGTTGACCTCGCTGAAGACATACTGCCGCTGAGTGCCGTGCTTCACCAGCGGGGGCTGGCGCACCGCATCTTTGAGGAAAATGGCCGCCAGGTGCTCAAAGTAAACGAGCAGGGTCGGGTGGAGGAGGTCGTATCCTTGTACCAGGACTGGCGATCCGGGCAGTTTACCATCGAGATGGTGTCAAAGACGAAGGCCGGGGCCGACCAGTCTCAGGCGCGCTGGCGACGGGCCCCGGTGACCTTGGGGCTCATTCTTTTAAGCATCTGTGGTTTTGCTCTGGTTTATTTCCACGCCCCGATGGAGTGGCTGGCCGAACTGACCTTCACGCCGTTTCATATTTATGGGGGCCAGATTCAATTTTATGAAAACTCGGGGGAGTACTGGCGCTTAATTACGCCTGTCTTCATCCATTTCGGTTGGCTACATATTGTATTCAATAGTTTGTGGTTGTGGGACCTGGGTTCCAAAGTAGAACAGGTGATGGGTAGCTTGAATATGTTGCTGCTTTTTCTGGTGATCGCCCTGGTATCGAACGTGGCGCAATTTGTTTTTGGCGGCCCCAGTCTGTTTGGGGGTATGTCCGGCGTGGTATACGGCCTGTTGGGGTTCAGCTGGGTGGGGGCAAGCTTGCAACCCCGCTGGGCCATTCGACCCGCCTCGGGCATTATGTTGTTTATGGTGGGCTGGCTGGTGATCTGTATCTTTGGCATCGTAGAGGTGCTTGGCTTTGGCGCTATTGCCAATGCCGCTCATGTGGGAGGCCTGTTAAGCGGTGCTGCTCTAGGTGCGGCCTTTGCTTTGCTGTCGCGCGCATCGGGAAACAAAGACTGATATGGATTATCAACAACTTATCGCTTCGATGTCTCTGGAAACCTACAAAAATCTCAAACAGGCTGTTGAGTTGGGGAAGTGGCCGGATGGCAAAAAGCTGACCCGCGAGCAGCGTGAAAATACGCTGCAGGCTGTTATCGCCTGGGGGCGGACGCACCTGGATGAAAACCAACGGGTAGGTTACATCGATAAAAAACAAAAAGAGGGTGACGTTTGTGAGGATCCCGCTGAAACCACATTGACCTGGAAAGACTGAGTATGGCTGAGTTACTGGCATCGGGCGCAACGCGAAAAATGAAAACCCATCTCGCCGACCCGGTGGAATACCAGATGGTGCTGGGTGAGCAGCGCGTGCCGATGAATAACTACCTGGGCAAACACCTGCAGCTTGAATTTCAGGGCGTCATAAACTGCATTCACTGCGACCGTAAAACCAGCAAGAGTTTTAACCAGGGCTATTGCTATCCCTGCTTCAAGCGCCTGGCCCAATGCGATATGTGCATCATGAGCCCGGAGCGATGCCACTACGACGCGGGCACTTGCCGTGAACCCCAGTGGGGCGAAACGCATTGTATGATAGACCACACGGTTTACCTGGCAAATACGTCGAGTTTGAAGGTGGGTATTACCCGGGATTTTCCGACGCGCTGGATGGACCAGGGTGCCAGCCAGGCCCAGCCCATCTTTCGGGTGAGCAGTCGGCTTCGCTCCGGCCTGGTCGAGACCGTGTTCAAGAGTCATATCGCCGACAAGACCAATTGGCAGGCCATGCTCAAGGGGCCAGCTGAGCCCCGCGACCTGGAACAGGTGCGCCGGGAACTGATGAAAGCCTGCGCGCCCGACATTGAGGCGCTGCAACAGCAGCACGGCATTCAATCCATTGTGGTGCTGGAGGGGGCGGAACAGGTCAGTATTAACTATCCCGTACTGGAATACCCCACTAAGGTGAAATCTATGAACCTGGACAAGACGCCCTCCGTGGAGGGCACTTTGATGGGTATCAAAGGCCAGTATCTGATCTTCGATACCGGTGTGATCAACATACGCAAGTACGGTGGTTATTCGCTGTCCCTGTCCCTGCTGAATTAGAAAACCGAGAACGATTATGCGCGATGCCAAACCCGGTACCATCTACCTGAAAGACTACCAGCCACCCGCTTACTGGATTGACCAGACAGAGCTCGACTTTGAGTTGCATGAAGACCATTCCCTGGTTACCTCCAGGCTGCACATGCACCGCAATGAGGAACGGGGCGGTAGCGCCGAATTGATCTTGCACGGCCAGGAACTTGAGTTGCTGGAAGTGGCTGTCGATGGTCGCGTACTGCCCGCACAAGAGTACACGGTTGCGCCGGGCTCGCTGACCATTCCCTCGGTGCCGGAGAAATTTGTCCTGCAGTGCAAGACGCGGATTCACCCCCAGGACAATACATCCCTGGAGGGGCTGTACAAATCACGCACCATGTTTTGCACCCAGTGTGAGGCCGAGGGCTTTCGCAAGATTACCTATTATCTGGACCGCCCCGATGTGATGTCGGTGTTCACTGTGCGTATTGAGGCGGACCGGGCGCGCTACCCGGTGTTGCTCAGTAACGGCAATCAAACACAATCCAGTGCCGAAAGTGGTGAGCGCCACAGCGTAACCTGGCATGACCCGTTTCCCAAGCCGGCGTATTTGTTTGCCCTGGTGGCGGGTGAGCTTTCCCACATAGAAGACCAGTTCCAGACCTGCGGCGGTCGCGACGTGTGCCTGCGCATTTATGTTGAAGAAAAAGACATTGATAAATGTGACCACGCCATGGCATCCCTCAAGAGATCCATGCGCTGGGATGAAGAGAGGTTTGGGCGGGAGTACGACCTTGAGCTGTTTAATATTGTCGCGGTCGATGATTTCAATATGGGGGCCATGGAGAACAAGAGTCTCAATATATTCAATACGTCCTGCATACTGGCGACCCCCGAAACCACCACAGACGCAGGTTTTGAAAGAATCGATGCCATAGTCGCCCACGAGTATTTTCACAATTGGTCGGGCAACCGGGTTACCTGCCGCGACTGGTTTCAGCTCAGCCTCAAGGAAGGCTTCACCGTGTTTCGGGATGCGGAGTACACCTCCGACATGGGTTCCAGAACGGTAAAACGTGTTGAGGACGTGACCTTCCTGAGAACCGCGCAGTTTGCCGAGGACAGTGGCCCGATGGCGCACCCCATCCGGCCCGACTCCTTTATTGAAATCAGCAATTTTTATACAGTGACCGTCTACGAAAAGGGTGCGGAAGTTGTGCGCATGATTCACACTCTGCTCGGTGCAGAAAATTTCCGCAGGGGCTCCGACCTGTATTTTGACCGGCACGATGGTCAGGCGGTTACCTGTGAAGACTTTGTTAAAGCCATGGAAGACGCCAGCGGTGTAGACCTGTCCCAGTTTCGCCTGTGGTACTCCCAGGCGGGAACGCCCCAGATCACGGTGCGTGATGAATACAACGATGCCAGTGAAACCTATACGCTGCATATAGAACAGTCCTGCCCGCCGACGCCGGGTCAGAATACAAAGCAGCCCTTTGTCATTCCACTGGCCATGGGCTTACTGGGGGGTGCGGGGAATTTACCCCTGAAACTTAAAGATTCACCCCCTGATTTTGAGACCGCCGATAACACTCATTGTGTGCTCATGGTGGACAAGCCGCAGCAGAGTTATGTTTTTGAAGGTGTAAAAGAACGACCCGTACCGTCATTGCTGCGTAGTTTTTCCGCGCCAGTTCGGCTGGACTATGATTTTACGGCAAATGATCTCTACGCCTTGATGAGTCGGGATGGCGATGGCTTTGTGCGCTGGGACTCATCCCAGCAGTTGGCCGTGCGCGCTATTCATGAGGTGGAACAACAACTGCAAAATGGCCAGGCGACGGGTGTTGAACCCTTGCTGCCGCAGGCCTGTGGCAATCTTCTGGCGGATGAGTCGCTGGACCCTGCCATGGTCGCGGATATGTTGGCCATGCCCAGTGAAAATTACCTGGCGGAACTGGCCAGTATGGCGGGCGGGGCCGATGTAGAGCGCATCTATGCCGCGCGCAATGCCGTGCGTAAGGCCATCGCCACAGCCCAGCAGGAACTGTTTCTGGCGACCTATCACCGCCTGGAAACCGATCTGGCTTACGCCCCGGATGCGGCCCAGGTGGGCGCCCGCGCGCTGCGAAACATTTGCCTGGATTATCTGTGCAGTAGTGATGCAAGCCACCTGGCGCTCGCCCAGAGTCAATTCCAGGGCGCGCGCAACATGACCAACCGATTGTCGGCCCTGCGCGTTCTGGCCTGGTACGGCAGCGATGAGCAGAGCGCAACAGCCCTGGCTGAATTTTATGAGATGTTCAAGAGCGAATCGCTGGTGATAAACCAGTGGTTTCTACTGCAGGCTTGTATCCCGGGTGGCGATGGTTTGTCCAGGGTGCAGACGCTGATGACGCACCCGGATTTTGACATGAAGAACCCGAACAAAGTACGCTCGCTCATTGGTGGCTTCGCCAACAATAACCCGGTTAACTTTCACCGCGCGGACGGACAGGGCTATCGCTTCCTGGCCGATAGAGTGGCAGAACTGAACACCGTCAATCCACAGGTGGCCTCACGCCTGCTGGGCCCTCTGACCAAGTGGCGCAACTTTGCCGGGCGCAGTGAGTTAATGCGCGGGGAGTTGGAGCGCCTCGCGGCGATGAGCGAGCTGTCGAATGATGTATTTGAAGTGCTTAGCAAATCGCTTAATTAGCGGCGTGGGTTAAAAAAGTGCGGGGTAGTCCCGCCAGTAATGTTGTAACTCCTCGCTCTGCCAGTTTTGGTAGATGCTGTCCCAGCCCAGCCCCTCAATGCGCCAGCCGTGGTGGGGTTCCAGGTTGGTCGAAAATACCGGCGCGCCGTAATCGCAAAAACGGGTATCTATACTGATTCTCGCCAGACGTTCCCCGAGGTTGGGTTCCGCTTTGTGAATGCAGCAGGAGTGGAAAATCAACACATCTCCTTTCTCAAAGTCAGACACATGCCAGGTAGTTTCCTCGGGGAAAATCTCGCATTGCACACCACCTACACCCTCGGCGGCAAAAATTTTCCTGACCCCCTGTTTGTGCGAACCGGGCAGAACTTTAACCCGGCCCATCTCCTGGGATACATCGTGTAGGGCCACCCAGATGCCAGCCATGGTCGGCCCGGCGTGGTGGGAGTGTGCATCCTGGTGGGGCGGTGTTTCATAACCCAATTTTCCAGGGGTGGAAATTCGCGCCATTTTGATGGGGTAGACAAAGACCTCGGTGCCGGTAACACATCTCATCAAGTTGAGTACGTGGTCCTCGTGGAAAAAGCCGTGAAACTCTTCGAGGGCCTGTATCGCGGGGTACACCTCATCCCAGACCGGGTCTGTTTCGGAAAATGGCGTGCCGTTGTAGGCGGGACATCCAGCGTCTTTGTCATAGGAGATATAAGGAGACAGTTGCGCCAGGAAACTGTGCAGCATCGAGTCGCACTTTTCGGCGGCGACATATTTCTTGATAAACAAATACCCCAATTCCTGAAAACGCGCTCGCAGCGTTTCGGGGTCTTCGTGGATACTCGAAACTACAAAATCTTGGTTGCTGGCCATGGGGTTTTTTATTTACCGAGTAGGGATGAGTGCTGTGCTGCCAAAAGAGGGGTAGGCGGGTTATTCATACAGAATATTTTCTGCCGCAGCACGGCAGTATACCCAAAAACTGACTCGAGTAGTTTTTCTACAGATGGAAAACTTTGATTTTGGCTACACACGGTGCGCTCAACCGGGGCCTAGATCTTTTCGGGCCACTGCAGTATCAGGCCCGGTCCCTGATTCGAAGCTTTGTTGACTTGTCTGCTCACACCATACACCTCAACCGTATCTTTCAGCGGTGACTTCTGCAGAAGCTGTTCCTTGTCTGTACTGGTTTTTAGCCATTGCTGCGCAGCCGATCTATTGAGCATTACCGGCATCCTGTGATGCAGCGTCGCAATAATACCCTGCGACTGCGTGGTTAATATGGTAAATGAAATCCGGTCGTGCCAGCACTCCCACAGCCCCGCAAATACCAGCAGATCATCCGGTTTGTGAATAAAGTAGGGCTGTTTGATTTCGCCTTCCTTGCGCCACTCATAAAATCCCCCCGTTGGAATCAGGCAGGTGCGTGAATGTTTCCACGCGGCGCGAAAGCTGGGTTTCTCGCGCACGGTTTCCAGCCTGGCATTGTGCGTGGGGTATTTGGTGACGAAGGCCTTTTCCCATTGGGGTACCAGGCCCCAGCGCGCGATGACCGTCCCGGCCTCGGTCACTATGGGTACCGGCTGAGTGGGCGCCACGTTGTAACTAAGTGCTGCCTCAGTGGGCCAGTCGCCAAGTATATCTACCCACTCATGCATGGCCTTGACGTGATTGTGGAATCTTCCGCACATAATTGGCTGCTGAGGTGTCA
>Ga0209987_10000417_pt1 | contig 22242 bp, 18 predicted proteins | sample N074metaG_FD_182134 | JGI IMG/M metagenome (GOLD analysis project Ga0209987, IMG submission 182134) | Deep subsurface microbial communities from Kermadec Trench to uncover new lineages of life (NeLLi) - N074 metaG (SPAdes) (version 2) | ecosystem: Environmental > Aquatic > Marine > Ocean trench...
GCTGTTTCCGGAGATCAGCGGCAGCCAGCATCGATTTATCGTGCGTTTCCTTGAATGGTCGACGACAGATAGTCGAGCAGTGCAAACTGGCCGTGATGTAGCATTCGAATTGTCCGTTTGCTAGTGGCCCAACAAGGTAGGTTTGATGGACCGCTAGTGGCGCTGCTGCAGTGCTTCAATAACAGGTATATCGGCAGGCAATAATTCCCGCGCATCAAGCGCATGGGCCGGCACCCAACGCAGTTCCTGACCTTCGCGGCCAACAGGATCGCTATTCCACTCGCTGACAATAAAAAACTCGATCGAAACGACACGATCATCATACTCATGTCGTAAATTCATGAATGATGAACAGGTAATCACTTCGATGCCCAACTCTTCGGCAAGCTCCCTGGCCAGCGCCTCGACGGACGTTTCGCCAGCAGCAATCTTGCCGCCGGGAAACTCCCACAGACCGCAGAAAGGACCATCATCCAGGCGCTCTGCGATCAGCACTCGACCGGCCGGATCGCAAAGGATGCCGGCGGCGACGGCAAAATGCTTCATCATTTCTATGACGCTAGCTCAGCTTGCCGTGACATTGCTTGAATTTCTTGCCGGAACCGCAGGGGCACGGCTCATTACGGCCGACCTTGCGCCCATCGCGCTTAAAGGGCACTACCTGCGGTGGCGGGGCGGCTTGCGGCCCACCTCCTGGCGCCGGTTGCGCACCCAGCGTCGATGCCTCTGCGTGCTGGAACTTCATTGTGTCCGGTGCCTGTTTACGCTCTGACATCTGGTTGAGATCGTCTTCGCCCTGGATGCGAATACGCGAGAGGATACTGATCGTGTCGTGTTTCACCTGTTCGAGCATCACGCCAAACATTTCAAATGCTTCGCGCTTGTATTCCTGCTTGGGATTCTTCTGCGCATAGGAACGCAAGCCGATGCCCTGACGCAAATTGTCCATCGCGGCAAGGTGGTCCTTCCAGTGATGGTCCAACTGCCGCAACATGACCTGCTTTTCAACACCACGCATGAGATCCGCGCCGATGTTACCGACCTTCATGGCGTAGGCAGCGGCAACTTCCTCGATGCAACGATCGCCAATTGCGTCTGCATTCAAAGTCTTGTCGTCGTGCGTCCAGCGCGCAACATCCACGCGCACTCCGAAATCGGAATCAAGCGCCTTGCCCAGGCCCTCGGTGTCCCATAATTCATCCAGGCTGCCCGGCGGAATGTATTGGTCGACAACGATACCGACGACTTCCTCACGAATCGCTGCAACAGAATCTTCAATCTCGTCGGCATCCATGAGCTCCGAGCGCTGGTGATAGACAACTTTGCGCTGGTCATTCGCCACATCGTCGTACTCAAGCAGATTCTTGCGAATGTCGAAGTTATGCGCCTCCACTTTGCGCTGTGCCCGCTCGATCTGGCGGCTCAGCAAGCGGCTCTCAATGGCCTCGCCCTCGCGCATGCCCGCGCGCGACAACAATCTCTTGGTGCGCTCAGGATCACCAAAGATGCGCATGAGCGTATCTTCCATCGACAGATAGAAGCGGCTGGATCCGGGGTCACCCTGGCGGCCGGAGCGACCCCGTAGCTGGTTATCTATGCGGCGGGATTCGTGGCGTTCGGTGCCCACTATGTGTAAACCACCCGCCTCAATGACCTCTTTGTGGCGCTTGTCCCAAGCCTCTCTGATGCTGGGTTCATCCGCGCCCGCACCCGCATTCGCCAACTCCGCATCAAGATTACCGCCGAGCACTATGTCGGTGCCGCGACCTGCCATGTTCGTTGCGATCGTAATCGCGCCCGGGCGGCCGGCATTTTGCACTATCTGTGCTTCACGTTCGTGCTGTTTGGCGTTCAGCACCTGATGTTCAATGCTTTTCTTCTTCAGGAAGGACGACAACAGTTCTGATGCCTCTATCGACGTTGTGCCGACGAGTACCGGCTGGCCGCGCTCGCTGCAGTCGACAATGTCCGCAATTATGGCCTCATGCTTGTCATTCTCCGTCAGGTAAACAAGATCCGGCTGGTCATCGCGAATCATGTCCATATGCGTCGGAATCACGACGACTTCCAAACCGTAAATTTGCTGGAATTCGAACGCTTCCGTATCGGCTGTACCCGTCATTCCCGAGAGATTGTTGTACAGCCGGAAGTAGTTCTGGAATGTAATTGACGCAACGGTCTGATTTTCCTGTTTGATCGATACGCCTTCCTTCGCTTCCACAGCCTGATGCAGACCGTCGCCCCAGCGTCGACCCGGCATCGTGCGACCAGTGAACTCGTCAACAATAACGACTTCGCCATCCTTGACGATGTAGTCCACATCGCACTGATACATGGTGTGCGCGCGCAATGCGGAACTCAGGTGATGCAGCAAGCGAATATTGACCACGTCGTATAGACTCTCGCCTTCTGCCAGCAGCCCTGCCTGGGTCATGAGTGCCTCGACTCTCTGATGACCTTCTTCCGTAATATGCGCTTGTTTGGTTTTCTCGTCGGTCGTGTAGTCTCCACGAATGACAAGACGGCACTTCGCGATTTTGCCCTCAACGCTGATCAATACAACGTCCGCATCGCGTTGTTCGGCAATGCTGACGGCCTCCTCAAGCCCCATCTCGCCCGAGTCGTCAGCGTCACCGCGCACTGGGCTGCCATTCTGGTCGACGAGCGATACCTTGTTGCTGGTAATGTCGAAATTAGTGGCTTCGTCAGTCTCGTCGTGTTGTCTGAGCTTCGGAATCAGCTTGTTGATTTGCGCGTAAAGATCCGTACTGGATTCGGCCGGACCGGAAATGATCAGCGGCGTGCGTGCCTCATCAATCAGAATCGAGTCGACCTCATCGACAATCGCGAAATTGAGTTTGCGTTGCGCCTTGTCAGCCGTAGAAAACGCCAGGTTGTCGCGCAAGTAATCGAATCCAAGCTCGTTGTTGGTCGCATACGTGACATCGCATTGATAAGCCGCCCGTTTTTCATCCGGGCTCTGGCCACTCTTCGAAACACCAACTGTCAGGCCCAGGAACTCGTAAATAGGACGCATCCAGTCGGCATCGCGCTGCGCAAGATACTCGTTGACCGTGACGATGTGTACGCCGTCGCCGCCGATCGCATTCAGATACGTCGGCAGCGTCGACATGAGAGTCTTGCCCTCACCGGTACGCATTTCGGCAATATTGCCATCGTGCAGCACCATGCCACCAATCAACTGTACGTCAAAGGGTCGCAGATGCATGGTACGCACGGATGCCTCCCGCGCAACGGCAAACGCTTCCGCCAACAAATCATCCAGCGTCTCACCAGCGGTGTATCGCTGCTTGAATTCCGCCGTCCTGGCTCGCAATGCAGCATCGTCCAGCGCTTTGATGCCCTCCTCGAGGGCATTGATGTTGTCGACGACTTTTGAGTACTCACGCAGCAGGCGCTGATTGCGACTACCAAAAATGCGTGTCAGAAAATTGGCCACACAGGGCTCCCGGGTCCGGCAAAGGCCGCTATTCTAGAGGCGCAGGCATTTAGAATCCAATGTCGCGATCTAAGGGCTATTATCGAGATCACAAGGCCTGCCCGATCGAGACGACCAGGGTGTCGTTACGGAACACGTAGTGTGGTTTGCCGGGGTCTTACTTCGACGAATCGCGAATGTACTTGACCGGATTGACCCGGCGGCCGTTTTGCAGCACCTCAAAGTGCAGATTTGGGCCAGTTGCGCGGCCGGTCTCTCCCATGAGAGCAACAACCTGCCCCTTACTGACCTCGTCGCCGATGGCTACGAGATTCTTGGAATTGTGCGCATAGCGCGTTGCGTAACCATTGCCATGGTTAATTTCGACCATAATCCCATAGCCATAGCGATTCGATGACCAGGTGACAACGCCGGCGGCGACCGCCACGACCTCAGCGCCCATCTTGCCGGCAAAGTCGATGCCAGTATGGTTCGCAGGCTTACCCGTGAACGGATCCGTACGCTTGCCGAAATACGACGATATCCAACCAGCCCCTACAGGGCGACCCTGCGGGTAAACGCGATCCTTAAGGCTCTGGTTCATCAATACGCCCTCGAGAACATCGAGTTGTACTTCGCGATTACTCAGTTGTACACCAAGCGAATTCATCGCATCCAATACTTCCGGTACTGCGATGTTCGATCCGGCCGCCATGGGTACTTCTGGTCCACCCAGAGCAGGATCTGTATCAAAATCGAATTCACCGTCTTCGATATTCGCCATTATGGTCAAACGACGACCCAGGGCATCGAGGCGGATCATGCGCGCATTCATTTGCGCAATACGAATGGCCAATGCATCAAGCGTGTCTTCGTTTTCCTGCCGAATGGACTCAATGTTGTCGCGCTGCGCCTGCAACTCACCCATTAGCGTAGCGAGTTTGTCGTTACTGACACCTGAGCCGTTGTAAGTTGAATGCAGGGATCCGGCCGTAAAGCCGACACCAATGATGATAGCGGTAACAACAGCAAGTCCCAGGCCGGCTTTCATGCCAGTCAGATTAAGCTGCCGGGGTTGTCCAAACCCTCTACCGAAAACTACTACATTCATCAAATACGCCTCGGCTGCATTGACGTCAATCGGTTGTTAAATGTGCAAGTCGCGAAGTCGCCGGCGTCACGCCCGCGTCCGCTTTTTTGCGTTCTTATCAACTTGCTGTCCCTGCTCACTTCGGTAGCCCCGCTGTCCTAGGAATCACCCCTTAGACCGGTGGATTTGCGACCCCACCTTTCGGCGGGTTTGCCTTTATCGTGTGCGACAATATGCATAATGTCATAAATCATTACAAGGTTACTGCTCTGGAACGGTGACCGGAGTCCCCAAAAGAGGTAAAAAACGCCAACTGCGTCACATTTTCATGTCAGCTGATAAGCTCGAAAATCTGCTAAATCCGAGTAAAGCCGGGGACTTAGGCAATATCATCAGGCGAGCTCGCCGCATGGGTGAACTCACTGAGATTCTTAGTGGCGCACTGCCCGAATGCGATAAAGCTGCCATTGTTGCCGCAAATATTCGGGATAATGGCGAATTGGTGGTTATTTGCGCATCGTCAGCCTGGGCCTCCCGCCTGCGCTATGAAACCGAGACTCTTCTCAAAGCGGCTCGAAATGCCGGCATATCTGCCCGGACTTGCCGCATTCGTGTCAGCCAAAGCTAATTTTTCTGTTAGGAGTGTTTTACAACGCGTAGGAGGGAGTCGCGTAGGACATGGGAGCTTTCTGCTGGTCCTTGAACGTGACCTTTTCCCAAGCGGTTTCGTCGGCCAACATTGCGCGCAGCAACTTGTTGTTCAGATCGTGGCCGGACTTATAGGCACGAATTTCGCCGACAAGGCTGTGGCCGAGCAGGTAGGCATCGCCGATCGCGTCAAGAATTTTGTGAATCACGAACTCGTTCGCGTAACGCAATCCATCTTCATTGAGTATGCGGTAATCGTCGAGCACGATCGCATTGTCCATGCTGCCGCCGAGTGTGAGGTTGCGCTCGCGCAATGCTTCCACATCGCGCAGAAAACAAAAGGTGCGCGCCCGACTGACTTCTTTGAGGTATGACGTCGAAGAAAAATCGATTATTGCGCGCTGGCTTAGCTTGTTGAATACAGGGTGATTGAAGTACAACTCAAAATCCACCTTGAAGCCATTGAATGGCCGCAACTCCGCCCACTTATCGCCGTCTTCAACACGAATTTTTTTCTTGATGCGAATAAATTTCTTCGCGGCATTTTGCTCTTCAATACCGGCAGACTGCAGCAGAAATACAAACGGCCCGGCGCTGCCATCCATGATGGGAACTTCAGGCGCTGACAGATCGATATTGAGATTGTCGATGCCAAGACCCGCCATCGCGGACAGCAGATGCTCGACAGTCGCGACTTTGACGTTGTCCTTGACAAGCGTCGTACCCAACATCGTCTCACCAACGAGTCGCGGATCCGCCGGTATGTCGACCGGAACGTCGAGATCGACTCGACGGAACGTAATTCCGGAATTCTCCGCCGCGGGTCGAAGCGTCATATAGACCTTCTCGCCACTGTGAAGCCCAACACCCGTGGCACGGATTGTGCTTTTTATCGTTCGCTGTCTTAGCATATCGCGCGCAAGATTATCACAAGATGCTCCCGGACGAAAAACTCTTCAGGAATTCAAGCTGTTATACCAGTGGCTGGCAGGCAATCCGTGGCGAGACGGTCAGAAAAGCCGGCCTGGATGCGCCCAGGCCGGCAATGCGGAGGTCCTGTCTGTCCGGCGCAATCCAACTGCGCCCGGACTGCCTCGCGATCAGTCAGCCTGCCGACGCAGAAATGCCGGAATATCCAGCAACTCTTCCTTCAGCTCGGGGCCCGTAAGACCATCGCCAACAGCACGTTGGCGCTGCACCGTCGGCTTGTCCAGCGTCTGGTAGTTGGGCTCGGCCTGCACTGCGGGTCGCTGCACGATGCGGATTGGAATTTCGGCATTCGCTCCGTGCTGGCCCAGGCCAGTCGCAACCACGGTTACCCGAATCTGGTCTGTCATATCAGGATCTATGACAGTACCGATGACTACGGTTGCATCTTCAGAAGCATATTCCTTGACCGTATAGCCTACCTCCTGAAATTCGCCGATAGACAGATCCGGGCCGGCCGTCACGTTGACGAGAATGCCGTTGGCACCTGCCAGATTGATGTCTTCAAGTAGCGGGCTCGACACGGCTGCCTCGGCGGCTTCGCGTGCCCGATCTTCGCCCGAAGCGACGCCAGAACCCATCATCGCCATACCCATTTCAGACATGACAGTTCTAACATCAGCAAAATCGACATTGATCAGTCCCGGCCGGGTAATCAATTCGGCGATACCCTGCACCGCGCCCTGCAGTACCTGGTTCGCCGATCGAAACGCATCCAGCAATGAGGTTTCACCACCGAGCACAGTCAGCAACTTCTCATTTGGAATCGTGATCAGTGAGTCGACGAACTTGCCCAGCTCTGCGATGCCGTGCTCAGCAATTCTCATGCGCTTGCTACCTTCCATCTCGAACGGTTTGGTCACCACTGCCACTGTGAGAATGCCAAGTTCCTTGGCAACCTGCGCAACGATTGGTGTCGCGCCTGTACCGGTGCCACCGCCCATACCGGCCGTAATGAACAGCATATCGGCACCTTCGATCACTTCTTGTATGCGGTCGCGATCTTCCATCGCTGCCTGGCGACCAATATCGGGATCAGATCCCGCACCAAGCCCTTTCGTTATGTTGCAGCCGATCTGCAACGATGTTCGCACGCGTGATCCCTTCAGCGCTTGCGAGTCCGTATTCGCACATATGAAATCGACACCGTCTATCCCGGTTTCGACCATATGAGCGACCGCGTTGCCACCGCCACCACCGACACCGATGACTTTGATAACAGCGCTTTGACTGTGCGCATCCATTAATTCAAACATTGAGTCTTCCTCCGCTTTTTAAACTTTCAAAAATGTCCCTGAAACCACTTCTTCACACCCCACCACATCTCGCCAATATTGCCGCCGATCGGCGCACCGCGCCGATCGCGACGGGAGATATTTTCATAGCCGTACAACAACAACCCGGCACCCGTGGCATGAATCGGGTTGCGAATAACATCCATTAATCCTTCCACGTATTGAGGCGCACCAAGTCGTACTGGCATATGGAATACTTCCTCAGCCAGTTCCACTGCACCCTCCATCTTGGAACTGCCACCCGTGATGACCACGCCCGCTGCGATTAGCTCTTCGAATCCGCTGCGCCGCAGTTCATCACGCACCAGGCCGAACAATTCCTCGTAACGCGGCTCAACAATTTCCGCGAGCGTTTGTCGTGCCAGTCTGCGCGGCGGCCGATCGCCGACGCTCGGAACTTCAATGGTTTCATCCGGGTTGGCCAACTGCGACAGGGCGCACGCGTATTTGATCTTGATCTCTTCTGCGTACTGCGTCGGCGTGCGCATCGATACGGCGATATCGTTTGTTACCTGATCACCGGCGATTGGAATGACTGCGGTATGCTGAATCGCACCACCGAGGAAGACGGCAATATCTGTTGTGCCGCCACCGATGTCGACGATGCACGATCCGAGTTCTCTTTCGTCGTCCGTAAGCACCGAATAGCTGGATGCCAATTGCTCCAACACAACGTCTTCGACTTCAAGACCGCAGCGTTGTACACATTTGACAATGTTTTGTGTCGCACTTTCAGCTCCGGTCACTATGTGGACTTTCGCTTCGAGGCGCACACCAGACATGCCAATGGGCTCGCGGATGCCACCCTGGTTATCGATTATGAATTCCTGCGGCAATATGTGCAGAATCTTCTGATCGGCCGGTATGGCTACGGCGCGAGCGGCATCAATGACGCGATCGACATCCCCGGAGCTCACTTCGGTATCGCGAATAGCAACAATGCCGTGCGAATTCAGACTCCGAATATGACTGCCGGCAATGCCCGTATACACCGAGTGAATATCGCAGCCGGCCATTAGTTCGGCCTCTTCGATGGCGCGCTGAATCGAGTACACGGTCGACTCGATATTGACAACAACGCCCTTCTTCAGACCCCGAGACGGGTGCGTACCGATGCCAATCACTTCAATGCCGTTATCTTCATTAATTTCACCGACGATAGCCACGACCTTCGACGTACCTATGTCGAGGCCGACAATCAGCTTATTGTCTGGTTGTTTGGACATTCACTCCATTCCTCTGGCAGCAACCATTTCCCGGTCGGCCGGCTGCGGATAAGCAGTTGGGGCCTGCACTCCGTCCTTCCAGCCAATCGTGAAACCATTTCCGTAACGCATGTCGACATACTGAATGTCAGCAGGCCGGCTGGTGATGATGTCCGCGACAACGTCAAGGAACAGGTCCGTGCGGGCGTCGACATCACGGCGGCCCAGGCGCACTTCAATGCCGTTGTGCAAAGTCATTTTCCAGGAACCGCGCACATCCAGATTTACACGACGTAGATCCAGGCCTAGCGGAATAAGCTGTTCGCGGACACTCAGGTAACGTGCCGCAACTTCCGCGGAACGAGCGTCCGGGCCACTTAGGCGCGGCAATTCTGCCGGCACATGGCGCAGTTGTGTAACGAATAATTCACCGCGTGTATTTAACAAGCCACGCTCACCCCAGATCGCGGCCGGCACTTGCTCGGTAACCACGATTGAAATCCTATCGGGCCAGCGACGAGCAACCCTTGCCTGGTCTATCCACGGCAATGCGACGATGCGTTCCCGTATGCGATCCAGGTCCACAGCAACAAATCCCACGTCGATTTCGTCGCTGATCGCCGCCTCAATCTGCAAGGCGGTAACGCGCTGAAAGGGTCCGCTGATCGCTATTGACGAAATGCGGCGATCCAGCATGGTCATGCTCAGTTGATAGGTTGCGAAGACAATGCCGATCGCGACGAGCGGCGCAATGACACGGCCGATACGGATCCTGGGTAGTGTTACGCGCTCTACTACTTTCTGCTTGCGGCGGCGGGCCTGCTTATGAGCCATGAGCTGCCACCTCCATATCGGCTGGTACTGCGTTGCGAGCAAAGCTGGTTTCGAGGATGAGCCAGCACAATTCCTCAAAATCGATGCCCTCGGCGAGTGCTGCCATTGGCACAAGACTGTGGCTGGTCATTCCCGGCACCGTATTAACCTCCAGAACCAGCGGCTGACCATCAGCACCCGTCATCAAGTCAACGCGGCCCCAACCGGTGCAACCGAGTTCTGCGAATGCGGCGACGGCAAGATCTGCGTAGCGTTGTTCTTCTGCATCGCTCGCCGTGCCCTTGCAGATATACTCAGTCCGTTCAGACTTGTACTTTGCGCGGTAGTCATAGAAAACGCGCGGGGTAACAATGCGAATGCTCGGCAAGGCCCTGCCGCGCAAGACGGCCACCGTGTATTCATCACCCTCGATGCATCGTTCCACCAATGCCGTATCGCCGTACTGCAGCGCGATGTCTACCGCGTCATGCAGCTGTGCGGGTTCGAAAATCTTCGACAGACCGACGCTCGATCCCTGTCCTGACGGTTTGGCTACGAGCGGATATCCAAACTGCTCTGCAGCGGCGGATGCGTCTGCCCTGGATTGCACCGTGGCAAAATCCGGCGTCGGAATTCCGGCAGCACAAAAGAGATGTTTGCTGCGTACTTTGTCCATGGCAAGCGCCGAAGCCATAACGCCGCTTCCGGTGTACGGCATATTCAGCCATTGCAAAGCACCCTGTATCGCACCGTCCTCACCACCCGGTCCGTGCAGGGCGATCCAGACGCGATCAAATCCCGCAGCCGCAAACTCAGCCAAAGATTTATCGGCCGGGTCCCAGGCATGCGCATCAACACCTTTGGATTGCAGCGCGCTGAGAACAGCAGCGCCCGTATCCAGCGAAACCTCACGCTCGCTTGAATCGCCGCCGAACATCACTGCAACGCGACCAAATTCGTTTGCAAACGATATCTTCACGACTGCAGCTCCCCAACAATTTGCACTTCGTACTTGAGGCTGACGCCAAAATCCTCCAGCACAGTCTGGCGCACATATTCGATCAACTCTTCAATATCCGTTGCGGACGCATTTTCACGATTGATGATGAAGTTGGCGTGTTTCTCCGAAACCTCGGCACCACCGATGCGATACCCTTTCAGACCAGCCCCTTCAATGAGCCGCGCCGCATGGTCACCGGGCGGATTGCGGAACACAGAGCCGCAGCTTGGCAAGCCCAATGGCTGCGAGGCTTTACGGCGCTCGACCATGCCCTTCATCGTTTCCATGCTCGGCACAGCATCGGGATCAAATCGAAATGTCGCTTCGAGGAACCACTCGCTTGCGGGCCCAGTGACACTACGATAGCCAATGGTGTATTCGCCGGGGGCACGCTCGTGAATTTCGCCATTGCGATCTATGCTGCGCACCGATTCGACCCGCTCCCAGGTTTCGCCGCCGTGTGCACCTGCGTTCATCGCCAGCGCGCCACCGACGGTGCCAGGAATACCTGCAAAAAATTCTGACGGACCCAGCTTCCAGCGTATGCATTGGCGAGCGAGTTGTGTGCATGGTACGCCGGCACCGGCACGGACCAGGTAATGATCGATGCGGTCAAGTTGTCGCAGCATTTTCGTTGCCGAGATCACGACGCCAGAGATACCACCGTCGCGCACCAGCAAGTTGCTGCCAACGCCATGCCAGAATATTGGTGTATCTGCTTCAAGCGCCGCCAGGAACTCCGCGAGATCCTCGACGCTCGCGGGCACGAAAAATACTTCGGCGGGGCCGCCCGCTCGCCAGGACGTATGCCGACTCATCGGTTCGTCGTAGCGAATCTCGCCCTGCGCAGTGATGTCTCTTGCAGCTGCCATCATGAGTGCACCTTCAATGACGGTGCGCTGCGCAGCAGTTCGGGCAGGCCGGCGGCGTAGGCACCGATGTCACCGGCACCCATTGTCAGTAGGAGGTCGCCATCTGCAAGCAGATCTCCGAGTACCGGCGGTAGTTCCTGTAGTGACTCCACGAATACGGGCTCTACGGAACCGCGGGAGCGCACCGCGCGTGCCATAGCCCGGCCGTCTGCACCGGCCAGCGGTTCCTCTCCCGCCGCATAAACATCGAGCAAGACCAGCACGTCCGCATCTGAAAGCACACTGGCAAAGTCATCCATCAGATCGCGCGTACGCGAGTAACGATGCGGCTGGAATACAAGGACTATGCGACGCTCCGGCCAGCCGGACCTCGCCGCCAACAGGGTCGCTGCAATCTCGGTCGGGTGATGCCCGTAGTCGTCGACAAGCATGATCGTGCCAGCAGTCGTTTTGATCTCGCCGAGGTTCTGAAAGCGCCGGTCAATTCCTTCGAATCTCTCGAGTGCATTTTCTACGGCCTTATCGGCAATCTGTAACTCATCGGCGACGGCGATTGCTGCAAGCGCGTTACGTACGTTGTGCATGCCTGGCAACGGCAGAGTTACGTGCATGAGTGGGGACACCGTTCCGGTGTCCCCACGCCGTACCACATCGAACGTCGACGTTCCTTCCTTGAACTGGACATTGATCGCCCGAATATCCGCTTCATCGTTAGTGCCGTATGTCGTGATTGACCTGCCTATGTCGCCCAACACGTCGTTGACACCCGGGTCATCGGTGCAGACAACAGCAAGCCCGTAAAATGGCAGGTTGTGCAAGAACTCGATGAAACTACTCTTTAGTTTTTCGATGTCGCCGTCATAAGTCGACATGTGATCAGCATCGATATTCGTAACGACTGCGAGCATCGGTTTCAGATGCACGAAGGAGGCGTCACTCTCGTCTGCTTCGGCTACCAGGTAGTCACCCTGCCCCAGGCGTGCATTGGCGTCGGCGGACTTCAGTCGTCCCCCGATTACGAAGGTCGGGTCGAGACCGCCCTCTGCAAGTATGCTGGCAATAAAGCTGGTAGTGGTCGTCTTGCCATGGGTACCCGCCACCGCTATTGAGTAGCGGAAGCGCATGAGTTCGGCAAGCATCTCAGCACGACTGACAACAGGCATCAGTTGTTCCCTGGCAGAGGACACTTCAGGATTGGTTTCATCGACCGCGCTGGATACGACAACCGCATCAGCATCCCGAATATTTTCGGCAGCGTGGCCGATGAAGATGGTGGCGCCTTGTTTTTCGAGACGTCGTGTTTGTTTGCTGGCTTGCAAATCCGAACCCTGTACGGCGTAGCCAAGGCTCAACATCACCTCGGCAATGCCTGACATACCAGAGCCGCCAATGCCAACGAAATGCACGCAATGAATTCGGCGCATGCGCTTTATCATGATGCCGCCTCCGCTTGCCTGAGACAGAGCTCAGTAATTCGTTGCAGGGCGTTCGGTCTGGCAAGTGATCGTGCCGTTATGGCGCGTTGCATCAGATCCTCCCGCGACTGCAGCCATTCGTGCAACACAGCCGCAAGCCGGTCCGCGGTTAAATCGCTTTCCTGGATAATTGCTGCAGCGCCCGCGCCGGCCATGGGCATGGCATTTGCGGTCTGGTGGTCATCAACGGCGGACGGGTAAGGTACAAACAACGCCGGGACGCCAGCCGCGCAGAGTTCCGCCACCGTCAGGGCGCCTGCACGACAAACTACAAGATCAGCCCACGCGTACACTTCTGCCATATTTTCGATGAATGACTGCAGTTCTACTGCAACGTTGTGCTTCGAGTAAGCGGCCCGCGCAACATCCAATGTGCGTTCTCCGCATTGATGCAAGACAGTCGGTCGGACATCGTCGTGCAACAGCGCCAAGGCTGCGGGTACGGTCTGGTTCAATGCGAGCGCACCCTGGCTGCCACCGAGCACGAGCAACCGCAATCGCCCTTGCCTGGCGTTGTAGCGGCCCGCTGGCTCGGGAATCGCCGCGATATCTTCGCGAACGGGGTTGCCAACGGTTTCGGCGCCTACAGCCGCGTCAAAACTGCCCGGGAAGGCTTGCAGCACAACCCGGGCAAGACGCGCCAGAAGACGGTTGGTCAGACCTGCAGCGGCGTTCTGCTCATGAATCACGAGCGGACGGCGTGTCAGCCAGGCGGCGACGCCGCCCGGCCCACTCACGAATCCACCCATGCCGAGCACCGCTGCCGGGCGCCGACGTAAAATAATGCTGAGAGACTGCAACAATGCCCAGCCCATTTGTAACGGTGAAATTATCAGCGCCAGCAAACCCTTTTGCCGCAGTCCGCGCACACTGATCCACTCAATGTCGATGCCCGCATTCGGCACAACACGTGACTCAAGGCCGTTACGTGTTCCAAGCCAGACGATTTCACGCGAGTTTGCCTGCAAAGCGCGCGCAACAGCGAGCGCAGGAAAGACGTGTCCACCCGTACCACCCGCCATCACAAGAATTGGCCGCGTGCTCATGACTTGCGAACTCGCTTGCTGCCTTTGCGATTAACGGGATTCGCATCGACTGCAAGCTCGTGATGTATGCGCAGCAGCAGGCTGATACTGATCATCGTGATAATCAGGCTGCTGCGGCCATAACTGATCAGCGGCAATGTCAGACCCTTGGTCGGGAGTAGGCCCATGTTCACGCCGATGTTGATAAACGCCTGAATGCCAAGACAGGTGCCCAGTCCGATTGCAACGTAGGCCTCGAAAAATCGTTCCGCTTGCGCGGCGCGCATTGCGAGTTTGCACACGCGCCAGAGCAACGCCAGAAATAATGCAATCAGCAACAACGACCCGACGAGGCCGAATTCCTCGGCGAACACGGCAAATACGAAATCGGTATGCGCCTCGGGAAGATAAAATAGTTTTTGCACACTATCGCCAAGGCCAACACCGAACCACTCGCCACGGCCAATCGCAATCAGCGACTGTGTCAACTGGAATCCTGAGTCGTATGGATCGGCCCAGGGGTCGAGAAATCCTGTCAGGCGACTCATTCGGTATGGCGAGGCAAACGCGAGAGCTGCCATGGCAACGACTGCAACAATGAAAAACAGCATGAAGTCGCGAATGCGCGCGCCAGCGACAAACATCATGACCAGCGCGGTCATCAGCAATACTACGGCTGCACCGAAATCTGGCTCGGCAAGCAGCAAGACGCAGGCGAGTGTCAGCACAATCATCGGCCACAGAAATCCCGTGAACTCCTCGCGCAACGATTTGTTGCGCCGCACGAGGTAGCCAGCGAGATACAACAGGAAGCACAGGCGCGCAGGCTCCGATACCTGTAAATTCATAATTCCTGCTCGCACCCAGCGCGTGGCGCCGTTGACCTCATACCCCAAGCCTGGCAGCAGAACGGCAACCAACAACGCCAGACCCACCAGCAATACCAATGGACCAAGTTTTTGCCAGACCTGCATCGGAATGAGCAGGCAAACAAAGCCAGCGGCAGTACCAATGACCGCAGCAATCAGCTGTCGCTGCACGTAGAAGAATGGATTGTTCGCAACACTGTCGGAAATCGAAATCGACGCCGAAGCAAGTATGACAAAGCCCCCCAGCAACAGTGCTACGACAATCGTCAGCAGCACCGGATCGATCTGCAATTCAGATTTAATGCGCGCCGGGAAAGGTGTTGTTGCGCTACGCGTTGTCATCGCTTCAACGCCTCCACCGCATCACAGAATGCGTCGCCGCGCGCCATGTAATTGTCGTATTGATCGAGACTGGCACACGCTGGCGCCAATAAAACGGTATCTTCGGTTTCAGCACAGGATGCCGCCATGCCAACTGCAGTTTGCATGTCCGCGGCGAAATGCACAGGCATCACAGTATCCAGCGCGCGCGCAATTTTCTCAGCGTCAGACCCGATCAGTACAACGCCGCGGAGCTTGCCATCAACAGCTTTGGCGAGTTCACTGAAATCACCGCCCTTGCCGTCGCCGCCGGCAACCAGCACGAGCATACTTTCAACCGATTCGACTGAAGCTACCGCAGCCGCAACATTCGTGGCTTTCGAATCGTTGATGTAATCCACTGCGCCGATACGTGCGACAAATTGCATGCGGTGCGGTAATCCCGGGAACTCGACCAACACCTGCAGCATCGCGGCGACCTCGAGGCCGATCAAGTCACCTGCCGCCAACGCCGCAAGAGCGTTCAACTGATTATGCGCGCCATACATCGCGAGATCGGCGACCGCCAGCAGCAAGGTGTCACCACGCGCGAGAAACGAAGCACTGTCAATGACTCGAATGCCATACTGCCCTTTCTCCGGCGCATCGGGCCCGAAGCTGATTACATCATCACAGCGCTGTGCATGCTCGGTTGCAATATCGTCGCCGCGATTAACGACGGCCGTCCGCGCTTCCCGATAAATGCGGTATTTCGAATCGCGATACTCGTCTTCATCGGCATGCCAGTCGAGATGATCGGACGCGACGTTCAGCAGTACCGCCACTTTGGCAGGCAGGTCTTGCGTACGATGTAACTGGAAGCTTGATAGTTCGAGTACATAAAGTTCAGGCTTATCCTGCGCCAGAAGATCAAGCGCCGGCTCACCGAGGTTGCCGCCAACAAGAACCTCACGACCGTCTGCGCGACACATGTGGTACAACAGAGTTGTAACAGTGCTTTTGCCATTCGAACCGGTGATAGCAACGAATGGTGCTGCAGCGTCACGTGCAAACAGTTCGATGTCAGAAATAATTTCCAGCTTTTTCTTGCGTGCTTTGGCAAGCAGGGGATGGCTGTCAGAAATCCCCGGCGAGGCGATAATACGGTTCACGCCCTTGGGCAGCTTGGCGTCGCCAGACAAGACATCTGCATCCGGCCATAATTCGTTGAGCTCATCGATGCCGGGCGGGTCTTCGCGACTGTCAAAAAATATCGCGTTGCTGTCCTTGCGGCGCAAATAGCGCGCGATCGACAATCCCGTCGCGCCGAGGCCTACAACGAGATCCTTTTTTGGCGATGTCATTTTCTTTGCGGCGCTCATCGTATTTTAAGACTCGCCAGGCCGATGAGTACAAGGATGACCGTGATAATCCAGAAACGAACGATGACCTTCGGTTCCGCCCAGCCCTTAAGTTCGAAGTGATGATGCAACGGCGCCATGCGGAATACGCGCTTGCCGGTCAGCTTGAATGAGGCAACCTGTATTATGACCGACAGGGTCTCGACTACGAACACGCCACCCATGATCGCGAGCACAAGTTCCTGGCGAACGATGACCGCGACGACGCCCAGCGCGGCACCCAGCGAAAGTGCACCGATATCGCCCATGAAAACCTGTGCCGGATAGGTGTTGAACCACAGGAAGCCCAGGCCGGCACCAGCAAGAGCCGTGCAGAACACCAGGATTTCACCTGTGCCTGCTACGTAGGGAATACCCAGATACTCTGAAAAATTAACGTTGCCTGTGACATACGCGAAGATTCCCAGCGCACCACCGACAAGTACCGTCGGCATGATTGCCAGGCCGTCAAGGCCATCAGTAAGATTCACCGCGTTACTGAAGCCAACAATAAAAAAGTACGTTACGACAACCTGAAACATACCCAGGGGGATAGCCAGATTCTTGAAATACGGAATCAACAACGAGGTCTGCACCTCATCAGTTGCCGCAACGTACAGAGCAATGGCGGCAATTAATGCCGCGCTGGACTGCCAGAAGAGCTTCTGCTTCGCCGAAATGCCGGCAGGGTTTTGCAAGACAAGTTTTTTGTAGTCATCGACGTAGCCAATGACACCGAAGGATAAGGTTACGAAGAGCACGATCCAGATGTAGAAGTTCTCAAGATCCGCCCACAGGACTGTGCTGATTACAATGGCTGTCAGAATCATCGCGCCACCCATCGTCGGCGTGCCCGCCTTCAATAGATGTGTTTTCGGACCATCCTCGCGCACCGGTTGCCCGATTTGATTCACACTCAGGCGCTTTATCATTCTCGGTCCGATGATGAAAGAAATCACCAATGCCGTTAGCGCACCGAGAATCGCGCGCATCGTCAAGTAACTGAACAGGTTAAAACCGGATTCAAACTGCGCAAGGTAATTGGTGAGATAGAGCAGCATGTTCAGGCTTCCCCACCCGATCGATCTGATTGGCGCAGTGCAGCAACGACGCGTTCCATGCGCATTGAGCGCGAACCCTTTACGAGCACGCTGACCGAATCTGTTGCCGAATCAATCTCGGCGGCAACACTATCGATCAGCATATCGATCGACTCGAACCAGCGTCCATTACCTCCAAAACCAGCCACGCTCAGTCGTGACAATTCACCACAGGCAAACATGCGGTCAACACCACATGTTCGTACCGCCTCTCCAACCTCGTGATGCAGAGTCTTTGCATCATCTCCGAGTTCCTTCATGTCACCCAGAACCAGCCAGCCTTCACCCGGCAATGCGGCCAGGAATTCTGCAGCCGCGACTACCGAAAGCGGGTTCGCGTTATAGGTGTCATCAAACAGAGTGCTGTCGTTGTTCCCGACCAGCGGTTGCAGTCGACCCGCGACTGGAACAACGCTCTCAAGCGCTGCCTTTATCTGAGCGCTGTCCACGCCCAGCGCTAAAGCGACTGCCACTGCCGCACAAGCATTGTGAACGTTGTGAATCCCAACAAGGGGCAGCGATACAGCGAATGTTTCTTCAGGCATGTGCAACCGAAAGTCAGTCTGCTCGGCACTGGCTTCGATTTCATCAGCCCACACATCGGCCGCCGCGTCGAACCCAAAGGTGTACGTGCGCACATCTTCGACCAACGACTTCCAGTAATCGAAATAGGCGTCGTCAGCATTCAATACCGCGATTCTCGGACGTTTCGTGCCCATAAGAATCTCGCCCTTGGCGTGCGCGACCCCATCCAGCGAACCGAAACCTTCGAGGTGCGCAGCTGCCGCGTTCGTTATGACGACAACATCCGGTTCAGCCAGCGACACAAGATATGCAATTTCGCCTATTTGATTAGCGCCCATCTCAAGCACGGCAAATTCGTGGTCGTCGGTGATTCGCAGCAGCATCAACGGCATGCCGATGTCGTTGTTGAGATTCCCCTGAGTTGCAAGCGTTGAGGCCTTTTGTTCCAGGCACGCGGCGATGAGCTCTTTGAGCGTCGTCTTACCATTGCTGCCGGTAACGCCAACTACAACTACATCCTTGGCGCTGCGCCAGGCCGCGCCGAAACGGCCGAGCGCCTGTTTCGCGTCGTCAACAGTAATCTGTGCAATATCTGCATCAACGAGAACGTTTACCACTGCAGCGGCCGCGCCGTTTTCCTTTGCTGTACCAACATAGTCATGACCATCAAAATTGGGGCCCTGCAACGCGAAGAATAATTCGCCATCCCGAATCGTCCGCGTGTCGGTGCTTACACCGCCAAAACTCCGATCGTCGCCGTGCAATGCGCCGCGCATCGATTTGGCGGCTATGGACAGTGTGTCGATCATTCTTGACTCGTTCCGGCTTCGAGCGCGGCGAGCGCTATTGTGTAGTCGGAAAAGCGCAAGCGTTCGTCACCCACTTGCTGAAATTCCTCGTGGCCCTTGCCGGCAATCAGAACAATATCGGAACCGTCTGCCTGGCTAATCGCCCAGGCGATGGCTGCTGCCCGGTCTTCGATAATGACTGCAGACTCAGGATGGACAAGTCCGGCGTAGATTTCATCAATGATGTGTTGCGGGTCTTCCCCGCGTGGGTTGTCGCTTGTAATGACAACCTGGTCGGCCAGGCGTTCTGCACGCCTGCCCATCAACGGTCGTTTTCCGGCGTCACGATCACCGCCGCAACCAAAGACACACCAGAGTTTGCCGCGACAATGCAAACGTAACGCCCGCAAAGTTACTTCGATGGCGTTCGGTGTATGCGCGTAATCAATGTAGACAGCTGCCCCGCCGGCTGCGACGCGTTGCATGCGGCCTGGCGGCGCATCAACCTCGGCCAACGCGGCGCAGGCATCAGCAACGGACACGCCCTGACTTAACAACAACGCGAGAACTATGGCCGCATTAGCAACATTGAAATCTCCCGGCAATGGCGACACAAATTGACCGTCACCCCAGGAACTGGTGAACGAAATATTCGAGCCTTTATCGCTTGCTACGACCGAGCGAACAAATATATAAGGCCGGCCATTGGCAACCCGATTGAATTCGGTTGAAACGGTAATAACGTTCTGGCCGCATCGCGCAGCCAATTCGGTACCGAATTCCGAGTCGAGGTTGACGATTCTGTTTCTCGTATCGCATTCGAGAAACAGCCGCACTTTGCTCTCGAAGTAATCATGCATGTTCTTGTGGTAATCAAGATGATCGCGGGTCAGATTCGTGAACAACGCAGACTCAAATCGAACGCCGTCAACGCGCCCCTGTGACAATGCATGCGATGAAACCTCGACTGCGGCGGCTTCAGCTCCCGCGGCAACAAAACTGGCGAGACGCTGGTGCATCTCGACAGCCGGCGGTGTTGTCATGTCCTCACCGCCCTGCAATTCAGCAACACCAAAACCGAGAGTGCCAAGGTACGCACATTTGTGCCCCAGCCTCTGCAGGCACTGTGCAATCAGCCAGGCTACGGTCGTTTTGCCGTTGGTGCCGGTAACACCGAAAACTTTCATGTTCGCGGATGGGCGACCGTAAAAGCGATTGGCAATCTCGCCAAGATGTGCTGCGAGATCTGCCACGCCAATCATGGCTACATCCTCGGAAACTACAGGTGCGTCCGTAGTGGATGAATCCCATGCGATCGCGCAGACACCTGCCGCAATTGCTTCCTCAAGATAGTCTATGCCATGGCTGCTTATTCCCTGGCAGGCGAGGAACAAATAGTCTTCACCAAGCTGTCTGCTGTCGCTGGCTATGCCTGACACGGGGATAGACGGTGCTTGCGCATATCCTTGCAGTAACTCGGCCAGTAATGGTGATGATGTGATGCGCTCCGCCGGCATGCTCATCGCCCTGCTGCCTGACGGGTCATCGCATGCATGACGTTACCAGGGTCGCGTAGCGGCATCGCATCCGGCGCTACTGCCAATAGTCGTAGCGACTCCGACATGATATTGGCGAACACCGGGGCCGCAACATCGCTGCCATAATAAAGTTCTCCGCCGGGTTCATCGATTACCACCACCATTGCGAGTCGCGGATTGCTGGCGGGCGCCAGTCCTGCAAATATCGAAATGTACTTGTCTTGCGAATAACCGCCTTTCGCGAATTTCCAGGCCGTTCCCGTCTTGCCGGCAACCCGGTAGCCACTGACTGATGCTTTCGCACCGGTACCTCCCGGACGCACGACTTCTTCAAGCATGCGTCGCACGGCAACCGCCGTGTCGCTGGACATTATGCGGTTACCAGCGCTTGGCCCGTCGATTGCGAACAGGGAAACCGGCTGCATGATGCCGTCATTGCCGATAGCGGCATATGCCTGTACGAGCTGTAACGGCGTGACCGAAATGCCATATCCATAAGCAATCGTTGCCTGGCTGATGGGCCGCCAATGACTGTAGTGAGTCAACATTCCGGCAGACTCGCCGGGAAAGCCGCTGCCTGTCATTTCTCCCAGTCCGAACTTTGTCAGGCTATCCCACAGCTGCTCGGCTGGTAGCGTCATTGCCAGCTTTGTGATGCCGACGTTGCTGGATCGCACAAGAATTGTGGTCAGGTTTATGCGGCCAAGATTGCGACTATCCTCGATTCTCTTGGCACCAATGTCGACATAGCCAGGCGACGTATCAATGGTGCTGCCGGCACGGTATTGGCCGCTTTCAAGCGCTGCTACAACGATTAATGGCTTGATGCTCGAGCCCGGTTCAAAAATGTCGGTGATCGCGCGATTACGATAGCGTTCGGCAGAAAACTGCGACCGATCGTTCGGGTTATAGGTCGGCTGATTTACCATGGCCAGGACTTCGCCAGTCGCAATATCGATGATGACAACCGAACCAGAGTGCGCATTGTAGGATTTCACCGCAGCCTTCAATGTTCTGTAGGCGAGATACTGCAAGCGCAAATCAATACTCGCGTACAAGTCCTTGCCGTGATGCGGCGGTCTTATGCTTTCAACGTTTTCTATTGAGCGTCCGCGCCGGTCTTTCAGTACCCGCTTGGCGCCGGACTCTCCCGACAACCAGTTGTTTGCGGCAAGCTCAAGTCCCTCCTGTCCCACATCATCGATATTGGTAAAGCCAACCAGATGTCCGGCAACCTCGGATGCGGGATAGTAGCGGCGATACTCGCGTTGCACGTTGATGCCAGGCAATTTCAACGCCAGAACCTGCTGCGCCTTTTGCGGAACTACGTGGCGTTTTAGATACAAGAACTCCTTGTCCATGCTGCGCGTTATGCGGCGCATAAGTGCTTCGGGTTGCAGGCCGAGAGCAGCAGCGAGCTGCGGAACACTATCAATCGCCGACGCGAATTGTCTTGGATTCACCCAGATGCTATCGACGGGAGTACTGATAGCCAGCGGTTCACCATGACGATCAAGTATCGCACCGCGATGTGCCACGATTATCTCTGTACGCAGATGCCGCGTGTCGGCCTGGCGATTGAGGAATTCCTTATCGAGAACCTGAAGGTACACAGCTCGCGCGACGAGCGAGCATGCCACAAATCCAAAGAACGCTATTACCAGCGAAACTCTGCCAACGAATCGTCGTGCAGTATTTTGCTTTGTCTCAGCGCCGTGTGTCATGGGCGCTCAACTACGACGATTTCCGTCGCCGTTGGTCGCACGAGCGCAAGGTCATCCGTCGCGACCTGTTCGATCCGTGCGTGCGTGGCCCAGGTACTTTGTTCAATTTGCAGCTGGCCCCATTCGATATTCAATTCGTCGCGTTCGTG
>Ga0209987_10000418_pt1 | contig 22239 bp, 20 predicted proteins | sample N074metaG_FD_182134 | JGI IMG/M metagenome (GOLD analysis project Ga0209987, IMG submission 182134) | Deep subsurface microbial communities from Kermadec Trench to uncover new lineages of life (NeLLi) - N074 metaG (SPAdes) (version 2) | ecosystem: Environmental > Aquatic > Marine > Ocean trench...
CATGATGCCAACGTCCGCCCTTCGGCAGATTTGGCTAAAGAACAAAAACTGTTTTCAGGGATAGGTCCGGCATAATGCATCCACGTCACTTGGAACAACACCGCTCTGAACGCACCGGCTGGCTCCGCGCCGCGGTATTGGGCGCGGGGTAAAAATTGGTACATATCGCTGATAATTCCCTGTTAATACTTTAGGTGAGAGAATTGACCGCACATAAGTTATTGATCTTGTGGTAGAAACCCGAGCAGATTCGGAAAGCGAGTGTAAAATTAGGAATAATTACCTGTTTTTACCTGCTTTAACAGGGATTATCGGGGAGACGAGTTCGCACAAGACTGCATCCACCGCCATGATATAACCCTAAGTAACTGTTATTTAGGGTTTTTTATTTTAAGCGTCTGTCATATATACGGTTCTATATACGTTTCAACCCTAAATTTTTATGTTTTAGTCCGCAGTCGGATTTCAGAGAATCAAGTGATGAAAATAGTTTCAGGCGTCGAAGGCCTCCGTGACGGCAGGGTTGGACCCTTGTTTGATGCGTTGCGGTCGGCAGTTCCAATGACATCGATATCGAGTGGTGACCAGCCTTCTGACTGACTCGTTAACCAGAAAATAGTTTGATCGGTAAAACTTTAATTATTAGGGTATTGTAAGCTAGCCCGATAAACAAAATGAGGAACTGGAATGGCCACCAGGGCATTTATTTTTGACCTCGACGGAACGGTATACAGAGGCGGGGCGGCCATTCCAGGCGCTGCCAAATTTATAAATAGACTTACGCGCGACGGGATTCCTTTCCTGTTTGTGACAAACCGTGGAAATCGTACGCCAGCGGAGGTCACCAATCAGCTAAACGATCTGGGTATTCCATGTAGCGAAGACATGGTCCTGACTTCCGCGCAGGCCACAGCCGCTTATGTTGGCGCGGTGAAAGCATACGTCATCGGTGAAAAAGGCGTAGAGGAGGCGTTGGCTAGTGTTGGTGCTGAAATTGTCGAAGAGGACCCCGACGTGGTAATTATTAGCTATGACACTTCGTTCAACTATGAGAAGTTGACCAAAGCCGTACGCCATGTTCTGGCAGGCGCCCGCCTGATTGCGACGAACGCCGACAATATAATAACGGTAGAGGATGGCATACTCCCCGAAGCGGGACCACTGGTTGCCGCGGTCGAAAACGCGACTGGTCATAAAGCCAAAGTGATCGGCAAACCGAACCGATTGATCCTGGACGAAGCGGCTTTACGCCTTAAGGTTGCACCTGAGGATTGCGTGGTTGTCGGCGATTTTCTGATGACCGATATTCTGGCTGCGCATAATGCCCAGATGGTATCGGTGCTTATTCTGACCGGTGTTTCAAAACGGGAAGATATAGTAACGGCCCCATGCTCGCCAAGCTGGGTTGTCGAAAACTACTCCGAACTGGAATCTGTGGTCTACCCGAGGCTAAAAGGTCGGTAGGCTGGATGGGTTTTACGGGTTTTACCCACGCCTCACGGCCAATATCGACCATTTCGGATGTGTCCGTAAAATGTGGGTAAAAACCAAATCCTCAACTTATAGATAGTTAAGATTTTTTATTTATAAATAATCTCAGCCCGCCAGCCACCTGCATGTTCTTAATTTTCAATCAAGTGGCTGGGATATGAGTACTCGTTTCGCCCGGAGGCAACCAGCCGAAAATTTGAAATACCCAGGGATGAGAGACCCAAGTGCAGCTAGTTGACAAAGCCTTTACTGCTAGTACTTCGCAACCATAACCATTATCCGTATATAAAACTGTACCGCATGATTTATTCATCATCCTATTATAATATACCCATCTCCAAACCGAGCTGAAACGAACCCAAACTATGACAAGAACTGATTCCCTGACAGAAGCTACCGGTATTCATAAATTAACTCGTTCCCTTCGTTATCACGAAGCCTCACGCCAGTGGTTCGCGGTCTTGTTCGTTTTGCTGGTCAGCTGGCTGGGTGATACTAACCTAACGCTACTCTATGCAGGTGCTGCAGTAGCGGCCGTAGGCGAACTGATCCGCATGTGGGCATCAGGCCATGTCAAGAAGAACAAGGAACTGGCCACCAACGGACCTTATGCCTATGTCCGCCATCCCTTGTATGTTGGTAATATCCTTATCCTTGTTGGTTACAGTGTGGCCAGTAATATGTGGTGGGCATTTGTACTGATGGCATTTTTATTGTGGTTCTACTACCCACCCGCGATTTCATACGAAGACAATAAATTGGAAAAGATCTTCGGTGAACAATGGACAGAATGGAGCCAGAATATCCACGCACTGATACCGACAGTCAGGAGCAAATCCGGTTCTGCCAATAGTGACTGGTCATTCGAACAAAGCCTGATGAAAAACGGTGAACCTGTGATCGCAATATGTCTGCTCGCCTGTCTTTACCTGTTATACACGAACACTTAATACCACTCGCCGTGAATGGCACAGTGGATATCCAGCAACTGTTACCGTGGGTTAAGCAAAGCCTTGCGGATAATACCTATCGACTGGGGCAGGGATACCAGGGCCAAACTCTACTCTACAAGCAAGACGGCCTACAGATCGTTATCAAAACACCGCATGGCAGAGGGCTGGTCAAATATTTTTACACCCGCATGCTAAGGCATGAACACGAAGTATATCTGCTGCTGCAAGATGTAGCAGCAGTGCCAAAGTGTTATGGCCTTATCGACAATACTTATCTGGCCATTGAATACATAGACGCGAAAACTATAAGACAGGGCAGGCCGGTTAATGACAGTCCGTTTTACCAGCAGTTACTGTCTACTATCAAACAGCTGCACGCCAGGAATGTAGCGCATATGGATCTGAAAAAGAAAGAAAACCTGTTGGTGAATAATCAGCAACAACCCGTGGTGATAGATTTTGGTGCTGCAGTGATATACAAACCTGGTTTTCACCCCTTTAACCATTACCTCTATCGTCTGGCAAAACGATTTGATTTTAATGCCTGGATAAAACACAAGTACATGAGACGGTTGCACGAAATTAGCGATAACGATTTGCAATATTTTGATCGAACGATAACAGAGAGTATCGCCAGTAAAATAAAAAGACTTTATCTGTGGATGAAGAAAGGCATAGCAAACAGTCGTTCTAAAAATTGATCCAAAACTATCTGCCATTGCGGCGCAGTAGAGTACACGGGTAAATTATTTATCGCTTTATATAGACGACGCTGCCTTACCATCCTCATTGCTATAGGGAGATTACCCGACGATATTGGGTAAAGTTACCCAGCCATTGGTTTAAGGCCACGGTCCTGACCGGGCACATCGGTAACACTTTTTGTATGAAGGGCTTATTTACCGGTTTGACCCCGAACCCACATGACTTAACTTGACAGATATTGCATAATTCGCTGCAATAATCGAATTCGAAAGGCGGATTAAAATTGACTGAAAAGATATCCATTCTTGACCATATAGGAAATACCCCTTTACTCAAGCTCAACCATGTCACGGATTCGCTGGGCGTCGATATTTACGTCAAATGCGAATTTACCAATCCAGGCGGAAGTATCAAGGATCGTATGGCGCTTTGCATGATTCAGGAGGCGGAAAAAAGAGGGGATCTTAAACCTGGCGGAACCATTGTCGATCAGTCCACCGGTAATACAGGCCCGGCACTGTCGTTCGTCGGCAACACGATGGGTTACAAGGTTCAGATATTTTTGCCCGCGCAACTTAAGAGTGCCTACGATTCGGCTGATCGCGTTAGAATTGCCCGACTTTACGGCGCCAAGGTGACGTCGATCGACTTGAACGAATTCATCGAAAACGCCGAAGAGCTACAAGGAATCGAAAGGGCCGCCACTTTTGTGGCGATTCGAATGAAACAGGCTTACGATCTGCAACAGAACGACTCGTCTTATTGGTGGGCCAACCAATTGTGCAATGTTGATAACACGAAGGCGCATCGGGAATTTACCGGCAGAGAGATCCTGCAACAAATGGACGGACAAATCGATGGTTGGGTGGCATCCGTAGGGACAGGTGGCACACTGCTCGGTGTGGCCCAAACCCTGAAAGAGAGATATCCCGATATGAAAGTTGTCGGGGTTGTGCCGACCGATGATCCCCGAATCGAATGGGTGCGCTCTCGTGCGGTCCACAACGCCCTGGAAAAATTTGGTGTTCCCAAATTGAGATTTGTGATCGAAGATCTTCTCGAAGGTAAGGTGATGGACGATGAGATCACCATCGAGAACGCCGATGCCAAGAACATGGCGGACAGGTTATGTCAGGAAGAAGGCCTGTTTTGCGGCATGTCATCGGGAGCCAATGTCTGTGCAGCGATACAAATGGCCAGGACAATGGATAAAGGATCAAAGATTGTGACCGTCGTCGTCGACCGCAGAGATCGGTATTTCGCCGAGTATCCCAACGAACATTACGTTGTCTGAATATCCGATTTGAAATCATGGAGTCAATACCCGATTTGCCTAATCGAGGAATTGTAAGAAATGAATAAAAAATTAATAGCCAGGATCATTGGTCTTCTTGGCTACTTGATACAGGGTGTTGCCTTTTTCGGAATACCAGTCTATGTTTTTTTTTAGGCGGTTCATTATGGTGGATGCTTGGCTTCGTCCCCCTGGGCATTGCCGGGATGATTCCACTAAACCTCATGAAATCGATGCTTAAATCAGAAGATAATGGCGACAACTAGCTAAGTAACGACTGCTCACCATATCCTTCGAAATCTGATACCCCGAGTTGTATCTCTCGGATCCTCTATATGACACGAGAATCAATCGATTCCGATCCATAGTAAAAGCCCGATCAGGTGTGACATATTTCCTGCAATGAAAATTTATCCAGTGGTATAGTTTGATAGATTACATTGAAATTGTAGGCAGTGATGAGCACTAGCTATTACAAGCCATCCGGTCGTGGATTGACCGTTGGATGTCATTTAAGGGAGTTATACAGAGACATTAGTTGTTGTAATCGCCTTAGTTTTTTTGCTCGTGGCAGTCGTGATGTTTCTTTCTAAACTATTTGATAAAAAGGTTGATTCGCCGGGGTCGAAAAACGCCGGGAAAGCGGATGCCATACGCGAAAGATCGTCAGATACGAGGTGGCGGGCAGTTGAAATACGACCCGGACTATTTTGTTGTAAAAGTGCGGCAAAAATTGCAAACCGTATCTATCTGGCCAGTGAAGCGCCTACCTTCCCGCTTGATGACTGCTCCGAGAAAAAGTGTCATTGTAGATACAAGTTCCTCGATGATCGACGAAGCGGCGAAGACCGTCGAGATGATAACACTACGCTAAGTTCAATTACGCAAGGTTTCGAGACTGACAGGCGCCATTTAAGAGGGCGGCGTGCTTCAGATTTTGAGGATTGATTTTGCAGGTTCTGAATATATTATCACTCGAAGCGGCAGGGTTGGTACGGGTACACCGACCAGAACAGGTAGATATTCTGTGAGATACAACACAGTAATCAAAAAGTGATTTAACTACTCTCGATAGATAAAAGCTAAATATTTTAGACATGTTTGATTCTGAAGACATCACTGAGGACGTCACCGACGACACCCCGGTCGCACCCATCGCCGATGGTGATGAAGATCAGATATTGTTCCTCGATGGAAGCCAGCGTCGAGGGGATTTTAGTTTCAATAAAAAGGCTCTCAGGAAATCTCGGAAAAAACCAGAAGCTACTATTGTTCGCTATATAAAAGACTTGTTCAGATAGAATTTATTCCCCACCAGGCCGTAATCAGCATAAACTAGAATAACAACTCCGAACCCGTTTCTTCACAAAATTGACCTCTCGCCTCTGCTTCCAGTTGTGCGCTTTAGCATGCTGGAAAAATTCTCCAGTGTAATAAATTGGTATCCGGTGAACTGTTAATGGATACAATAGTTACATTGTAAGTAGATGAAAGCCCCGATGAAGAAGGAAGCCAGGGTTCGCGGTGAACCGATCGATATCAGTGAAAACACCATTGAAGAGTTTGAAAATAATGGCGTTATCGTACTGCGTAACGTGGTTGAAGAATACTGGCTGAGCAAACTTGCTACCGCCATAGAGAAAGCGCTTGTCTGGCAGGGGGAATTTGCCGAGCTGTATACAACTGTCGAAGACCCTGGACTGTTTTTTAATGATTTTTATATGTGGCAGCGAATCCCGGAATTTCGCGAGTGGGCCTATTTTGGTCCGGGTGCAGAAATTGCACACCAGATAATGCGTTCACGGCAGGTCAATTTTTTCTACGACCAGATTTTCTTAAAAGAACCGGGACTTGAGGCTTATGACAGTGGTGTTACGCCCTGGCACCAGGATACATCCTATATGGCTGTCGACGGCTGGCAATTTTGTTCGACCTGGGTTTCACTGGATGCCCTGCCGGGGGAATCTGCCGTGCAGTACGTTTCGGGTTCGCATAAATGGAAGGATAATATTCAGCCCTTCGACAAATTTAGCGATGGCACAGAATACCAGGGAGGCAACTTCGTTCCTGCGCCCGACTTCGAAGCCGAACCCGAGCGTTACGATATTTTACAGTTCGACATAGAGCCGGGCGATTGCCTGGTATTCCAGGGGAGAATAGTTCACCGTGGTGGGGGAAATACCAGCCAGAAACGAAGACGTCGTGCGATTGCCAATCGTTGGGTTGGAGACGATGCAACCTATGCCGTGCGTAATCCACCGGCGGAGTTTCCACATATTGTTCCGAAAGGCGTACGTCACGGTGCGCCAATGCGGGAATATAGTGAAGACTTTCCGAAAGTTTGGCCGCGTGACTAGAGCGGCAAACACGCTGTATCAGGTCTTGCTCTATACCTGGGGTTATCAACCGAGCCTGGCCCGTGCATTTCTTTCTCCAACGCTACGAAGCAGCCTACCGCGCGGAACTGGATAGTTTTGTACGATGCCTGATGGGTGAGCGATAAAATTACCGACCCTGGAGGATAGCCTGCAGGCAATATTGCTTGCCGAAGCCGCTTTGTTATCGTTGCAGCAGGGGCGCAATGTGAACCTGTCAGAACTGGGCTGAAATTCTTGCCAGAATATCCGATGCATCTGTTATGCCTGATTTACAGATAGCCAGGATTTCAATCGCGAGCAAAACAATTGTCGTATCATGATCATGACTATATAGACCAGTGAGAGCCCTCAGTTTCTTTTGCCTCGCGAGTATGCCTCCATGACTAATTTTGAAATATTTATCTATGCCCTGCTGTGGCTAAGTTTTGGCCTGGTCCACTCGCTGCTTGCACGCAATTCTAGCAAGCGGGTATTACAACCTCTATTTGGACGCACTTATCGGATTAGCTATAACCTGTTTTCAGCCCTGCATATCGGGCTTGTCATCATTGGTGGTGAGATAGTGCTGGGCGGCAATTCAGTAGGGTTTGACCTGGGACGTGACCTGGCCGTAGCGGCTAAAATTTGCCAGCTGGCCGGGATAGTGGTCATCGTGGCCAGCCTGACACAGTATGACCTGGGACGTTTTTCCGGTATTACGCAGTTATTTCAGGCTGGCAACGAAACAGCCGACGAAGAACATCTCCACGTTTCCGGAATGCATCGCTACGTGCGGCACCCACTATACCTCGGGGTTTACCTGTATCTACTGGGTGGATCGGTGAGTGAATTTGGACTGCAGACGGCCCTGTGGGGAAGTCTGTATCTACTGGTCGGCACCTGGTTTGAAGAGCGCAGCCTGATCACTCAATTTGGCCAGGCCTACGTCGAGTATAAACAAAAGGTACCTGCCATAATTCCGTTTAGAGGTCGCGCAGCAGGGTAATTACCCAAGGACTCGATTTTGGCAAATCACGAAACCTGTTTGGTAAAAACGCCGAATATCTCCTGGCTGGGAAGCCAAACTATCAGTATCCCAAATTTATCTACTGCCCTGGTCAAATCACCAGATCTACTTCTGCAAGCGGTTCCTGGCCGGTTTTTTTGAAATGCATCGTCACCAGGTCGCGTTTTTGTTGAGGAATTCGCCGATAGAGCCAGTCGCCATCGTTACCCGGATGATCGGCTAAATACAACTGCGTGGTGAGCTGTTCCTTGCCTGCAATTAGAACCTTCAGATGAATATGGGGAGTTCGACTCGTATAGGGGACTGGCTTGATCGTCCGGAAGGTGAATTTACCCTCGGCATTGGTAACGTCATGGCCAAACCCCTGGAACGCATTATCCCTTGATCTCCCACCAGAGTCGCCCCGATGCAGGTAGCGCCCATTGACATCACATTGCCAGATTTCCACCTGCGCTGACTCAACCGGCTTGCCATCTCGATCCAATACACGCCCCTTGAGTCGGACGATTTCGCCACCGGCCTGTTCGATTCGACCGCTGATTATTACCAGGTCATTGTCGATATCGTCGAAGCGCATGCCGGGGCTCGGGTAAAATGGCCCCTCGCTGGCGTCAGGCGTTCGTATGGCTGCATTTGCGAGACCCGTTATCGGTAGCGTCATTATGCCGAATAGCAGTTTGCGTCTAATTCTATTTGCCGCATCATTCATTAGTCTGTGCCTGGAATTGAACGGTGCCGCGAGTGTAACGCAATTCATTACGGTTACACAGTCTTTCTATATCATTGAAATCTATTTGTTAGCCAGGCCCGTGATGAAGTAATATTTGTGTGTTGGACTGGGTCACAGTTACGGTTGGGCCTATCGAACAGGAATTTCTATTACAGAACCCGGGTGATCATGAGTAATGGTAAGGAACTAACTGACGCCGATCGGCAGTTTGGCGCAACCGACGATAATCGCGGCAATCGATATGAGTTGGCAAACGAAGATTTAACCGATGCTGCCCAGGGGCCAGATATCAAAGATCACCCCTATCAGTTATTAACCCCGGATGTCGTCATAGATGCGATAGAGTCGACCGGGCGAATATGCGATGCCCGCATTCTTGCGCTGAACAGTTATGAAAACCGCGTGTACCAGGTAGGCCTGGATGCGGACGATCCGGTAATCGCAAAATTTTATCGGCCCGATCGTTGGAGTGCCGAACAGATTAAGGAAGAGCATCAGTTTATCCAGCGACTCTACGAAGCTGAAATACCGGTAGTCCCGCCCATTGTGATTGACCGGGAATCTGATATTCCAACATTATCCCGATTTAACAATTTCGATTTTTGCATATTTCCCCGGCAGGGTGGGCGCGCGCCCGAACTGGATAATCTCGATCACCTGCACCAACTGGGTCAATACATCGGTCGGATTCATGCGGTAGGTGCGGGATTTCCTTTCAAACACAGAGTGAGCTTACGTGTACAGTCAGGATCCGATAGCAAGGCTTTTTTACTGGAAAACGGTTTTATTCCGGACGACGTTCGTCCCGCTTATGAATCGATCGTCAACGAAGTACTGACTGCGATCGAACAAAATAGCCCCGAGTCGGCTGAATTTGATTCGATTAGCCTGCACGGCGATTGTCATGCAGGCAACGTGTTATGGCGTGATGATCGCCCCCACTTTGTCGATTTTGACGATGCGATAAGTGGTCCGGCAATCCAGGACCTGTGGATGTTATTGTCGGGTGATACCGCCAACATGCAGCGTCAGATATCTGAAATCGTCGAGGGTTATGAGTTATTTCGTGAATTTGACCTTCGCGAACTAAAACTGATCGAGCCATTACGCGCCCTACGAGTACTGAACTATAACGCCTGGCTGGCAAAACGCTGGGATGACCCGGCATTCCCGATGAGTTTCCCCTGGTTTAATACGCCGCGCTTCTGGTCGGAGCATATTCTCGAGTTAAAGGAACTGCTCACCAGCTTACAGGAACCGCCGTTGACGATGCCGGACCATTGAAAAACAAAGGAGCACTATCGTGAGAAACAAGCAGTTACCCGGTCGATCGGTGGTGATGAGTACCGGGGCGATGGCAGCGACCAGCCAGCCGATGGCGACCCAGGTGGCACTGCAAATTATGCGCGATGGCGGAAACGCGCTGGACGCTGCTATTGCGGCAAGCGCGGTACTATCGGTAGTCGAAAGTTATTCGAGTGGTATCGGCGGTGATTGTTTCATTTTCTACCACGAGGCAAGCACCGGAAAATTACATGCTCTGAATGGTAGCGGTCGCTCCCCTGCGATGGCGACTGCAGAGGCAGTTCGAGCGCGTGGCCACAAAACTATGCCGGACAGAGGCATCCTGGCAGTGACGGTACCCGGTGCCATCGATGCCTGGTATACCGCGAATCAATCGCTTGGCAGGCTCGATCTTTCTTCCCTTTTGCAGCCTGCTATCGAATACGCGGAAAATGGCTATGTAGTCAGCCCGGTTATTGCCCATAACTGGAGGTCGCATGAACTATTACTCAGCCAAACCGCGGAGGCATCTGCTGCCTATCTGGTCGATGGTAAGGCACCTGAAGCAGGTACGGTACACCGACAGCCTGATTTGGCTCGAAGTTTGCGACTGATTGCCGAACAAGGCCGAGATGTTTTTTACCAGGGTGAAATAAGCGAGGAAATAGTGCGTTTCAGTCAAACCCACGAGGGGTTGTTTAGCCTTGAAGATTTCGCCCAACACCGTTCCGAGTGGGTAGACCCGATCAGTACCGACTATCGTGGCTACAGGGTGTACCAGATTCCACCCAATGGCCAGGGCATTACCACCCTGATGGCGCTCAATATCCTCGCGCAGACCAATGTAGCCGATTACCCGCACCTTGGCACCGATCACATCCATCTCCTCAGTGAGGCATTTAGCCTGGCCATGTCCGAACGCGATCGATTTATATCCGATCCGGTTTTCAACCAGCTGCCGATTGATCTGATGCTGTCAGATGAGCTTGCCCGGCAGCAGTTTTCACGCATTCGGTTTGATCAGGTTCTGTCTCAGCCGGTTGTTTCAGCTCTGCCAAATCACCGGGATACGGTTTACCTGACCATGGTTGATGCAGAACGCAATGCCTGCTCGTTCATTAATAGTGTTTTTAGCTCCTGGGGCAGCGGCCTTGTTGCCGGCAATACCGGCATCATCCTGCAAAACAGGGGGAGCGGATTTAGCCTCGAAAAAGGTCATTTCAACCAGCTTGAACCGGGTAAACGACCGATGCACACCATCATCCCGTCAATGGTTTATGAAAATGATGACCCAATACTAAGTTTTGGTGTGATGGGTGGCCAATATCAGGTGATGGGCCAGACTTATTTTCTTTCCAACTGGATTGATTATGGTATGGATGTACAGGAATCGCTCGATGCCCCACGGTTTTTCCTTTATAACGGTGAATTGTCGCTAGAGGCTGGTATCGCTGAAACTACACGGCTGGGATTGGCCAGGCTGGGTCACAGGACGGTTGAGGCTATCGATCCGCATGGTGGCGGGCAGGCAATTTTTATCGACTGGCGCCAGGGTGTTTTACATGGTGGATCGGATCCCCGTAAAGACGGAATGGCCGCCGGGTACTAAAGCGTCTTTGTATCACCGTGCAAGTCTTTACTGAAATAACCCCTATGGTTGCCTTATCTCTACTGTATTACCCAGGGCAACACTTATGTCGGCTAATTTCGGGTAATAACTTGACCGAAAAATTGGGCTAAAAACGGTCGTTTGTCTAGCGTAATACATGGCCCAGACGTCGGGTTGTTGGGCATATTTCAGGCGCATTTCTACTTCAAAAATCACATCGAGAGGGAAATCGGAAGATATTCCCCGTGACATTACAAACGTTCCTGGAAAGAAATCGGAATCGTTAGATTCGCGTACCTTAAAGATTTCAAATTGCCCCGGCGAAATTGTCAGTTTCGGTTCACCTTCCTTATGCCGGTCCTTCATTCGCACACTACAATAAGTGATCCATTTATCTATGTTGCGCAACGTGGTTACCGCACCATCCTGGATATAAACGCAGGCTTTTCTGTTGGGTATTTCCAGGCGTTGGTTAACCTGTACTATTGAAGTTGGGCTCACCGAGGGTCTAACCATACTGTTCTTTAATGAGGCGCCGCAACCGCTGATGATTATGGCAATTCCCGTCACAGGCAGAATGGTGCGCATATTCAGCTGAGATGTCTTCATGAATTATTTCCTCAGCACGCTGGTTAATGTAGTAAGACCCCTATTCAGGATATGAGTTTCCGGAAATGCGGCAGTTTAACCATGGCTACTATAATATAGTAACCATTATTGCTAACAGGGTGATCAATGGGCAGCGAAAATCAGACTGGATTTAATTCTCTACCGCAGAATTTAACCCTGCTCGTTGTTTTTGCATCCACTGGTTCAGTTTCGTGTCGGTCCCGGGGGGTATACGTAGACCTTTTTTGGTTCGACGCCAGAGTATATCGTCGGCCAGCTCGGCCCATTCGTAGGTGACCAGGTAATTCACCTCGCATTCATAAAGCTTGCCGCCAAAATGCTGCCCCAGATCCTGCATGCTTGAACGACCATCGAGCAGAATCTCGATATCGGTACCATAATTGCGAGTGTAATCTTGCAATACCTCTTCATCGAGCCATGAATACTGTCGCCTGCAACTATCCAGGAATGAGGCGAAATCTGCATTATCGATATCCCCCCCGGGCAGGCTGGCATTGGCGGTCCATCCCGGTGCATCGAAATCCATTGGTTTTTTCAGTATATCGACCACCTGTTCGGATAGTTTTCGACAGGTAGTAATCTTGCCACCGAAGACAGACAGGATTGGCGGACCATTGTCGTCCAGTTGCAGTACATATTCGCGGGTTACCTTACTCGCATTTTTCGACTCATCGTCAAACAGAGGCCGGACCCCTGAATAACTCGATACTACTTCTTCGGGCCGCACTGGTTTATTAAAATATTCACTGACTGCGTCGCATATATAGGTTATCTCAGCTTCGTCTATGGTTACCTTATCCGGGTCACCACTGATCTCGATATCGGTAGTGCCCAGTAAGGTAAAGTCCCGTTCATATGGTATCGCAAACATCACCCGCCCATCGGCGTGTTGAAAAATATAAGGGTAATCGTGATCGAATAACCTGGGCACCACGATATGACTACCCTTGACCAGCCGGACATCATTATCGGTGTCGGTGGTTATATCGAGGTCAAGGGTATGCTTTACCCACGGGCCCGATGCATTAACAACTGCGCGTACTTTTAGTTGAATGACCTGGTCATCCCTGCAATCCATCAGGGTAGTCACCCAGTGGTCATTTTTGCGCTCGAGTGCTGTACATTTAGTACGGGTAAATATGCGCGCGCCATGCCGCTGCGCGTCACGGGCATTGAGTACTACCAAACGCGCGTCCTGCACCCAGCAATCGGAATACTCGAAACCACGCGTGTATTCTGGCTTAAGCGCTTTACCACTAATGTGCTTACGCAGATCAATACTCCGCGAGCCGGGCAGTAATTTGCGCCCGCCTATGTGGTCGTAGAGAAACAGGCCGAGTCGAATTAACCAGTAAGGTCGCAGTGACCTGTGGTGGGGCAGTATAAACCGTAGCGGCCAGATGATGTGGGGTGCACTCCGTAACAGCACTTCGCGTTCCTGCAGCGAGTGACGAACCAGCAGAAAATCATAGTGCTCCAGGTAGCGAAGGCCACCGTGAATCAACTTGGTGCTGGAAGAGGATGTATGCTGGGCGAGATCGTCTTTCTCACATAGCACTACATTCAAACCGCGACCGGCAGCATCCCGTGCAATACTGGCACCGTTGATCCCTCCGCCGATGACGAGTATGTCCAGGTCTTCGAACTGGCTATTCCCCAGATTAATCATTAGTGCTAGGTGTAATTAGTTCATCAGTGGCTGGAGGTTGTCGCACACTCCTCCAGGTAAGTAACCAGGTGGTCACTCAGGTCGCGCGCGTCGTCTCCGGCTCCATGGATAAAGCTCGATTTTCGGCGACGCAGGAAAGTCAAACCCATCACGTACATTCCCGGTGAATCGACCACCCCACCATCGTGGCGAATTTGGCCTTTTCGATCCAGCACCGGCAGGTCGAGCCAGGAGTAGTCAGGACGAAAACCGGTTGCCCAGATGACGGTCCGAATTTTACCGTTGGCCAGGTCAATACTCAGTGGTGGGGCGTCATCTACCCTTGTCGCCGGGTAACGCTCAGAACCCTCAACCCGGTCGTCCATCGCGTTATCCAGTGCCCATTCATCGATAGTATCGAGTAGCCGACCCATTTTGAGATCGGCCAGTGAGCAGACGTTTCTTAGCGATCCCGAAAATTGTGCCCTGTTCCCGCTGATACCAGCAAACCTGCCGATGAGTTTAACTCCCAGGTCGGTAACCGAGTTAAGATCCATCGTCAGCCGCCCGGGTGTGCCGACCAGTTGCGGTGAGGGAACATTTCGCGCCCTGACAATATTATCCACCTCGTCGTAGCGTTCGTCGAGCACTCCTGCGGCATCCATCCACCACTGAATATCGCGCCCACGATAGACGCGGGGCATACGAACATGCTCACCGATTGCCAGGGTCACAGGCCGACCCGAGCGATGGATTTCGTCGGCAAACTGCAGTCCGGTCGCCGATGCGCCGACAACCAGGACGCCACCTTCTTCGAGTTGATCCGGGCTACGGTACTGGTCTGGCGTGATTGTCGTGATCGACGATGGCAGAGTGCCGTTAAACAATGGAACATTGGGGATTTTAAAAGCACCACTTGCCAGTACCACCGTTTTAGATTGCCAGTTTCCCTGGTTGGTACTCAACTGGTACCGGTCGTTTTTATATGCCACCGAGGTAACGGTAGTATCGGTTTGCACCGGCGCGGAAAGAAATTTTGCGTATCCATCGATGAAGTCAATTATCGCCGGCAAATCCATATAACCGTCGGGGTCCTCACCATCGTAACTGTAACCGGGCAACTTGCTCTGCCAGTTTGGTGTAAGCAGACGCAACGACTCCCAGCGCTCTTTGCGCCACGAATTGGCTACCTCACCCTGTTCTAGCACGACATGATCGATCGAGCGTTCGGTGAGGCACCGGCTCATCGCCAGGCCGGAATGACCGGCCCCGATGATGACCGCAGTTATGCTGCGAACGAGCCTGTTCCCTGAATACAGTCGGCTATTTTATTTCGACTGTAATATTCGTCGGGTTAGCAACGATGTCGAACACAGCCGAACGCTTTTGCGATTGGGCGACAAGCGCTTCGATATCGGCCCGCGAGGCGTCGGCATCGATATCGTAGGTTACCTTGATCCCGTCGAAACCGTTACGTACTTCGCTGTCGATACCGAGGATGCCCTGAATATCCATTCCGCCTTCCAGTGTCGCTGATACAGATCGCAACTGGATCCCGCGATGTTGGGCGATTGAGGCGATGCCAGCGGTCAGGCAACTGGCCAGGCCGACGAGTACATACTCGATTGGCGCGGCCCCATTATCCTCGGAGGCAAATACTTCAGGGTGATCGGCGTCGAAAGTAAACTCGGTCCTGTGATTTTGCTCTTCGCCAAGTCCAAAGAAACTTTTCACTACCGAGTTACTGTGGGTACCATTCACCCATTTGCAATTGGCTCGCCAGATAAATTTGGCAGCCTCGGGTGCCTCGGTAAGTGCCGCCTTGGCCTCGAGTAAAGCCTCTACGTTAACACCATTATCCACACTTGCTTCGGTTGTAGTTGTCATTTATTTCCCCTGTATTTTAATTGGTTGATTATACTGTTGCGGTGGTAAGCATGTGATTCAGACTGGTAATGGACACCCCGCATACTAGTCGCTGACTTCAATTTTTATTACTACTATAGCGACTGGTTGCCTCACCATAAACCAGGCATGTAAGTGGGGGCATCTTCAGAATACACTATATTCTACAATGCCTGAAATGTCGATTCAGGGAACTTAATTCAATCGACATCGAGCCTCAGCTTGCATTTCAATTTTGAGAGCACTACCCAGGCATTAAAAAGGGAGTATATTCCTTCGAAAATGGCAACTGCTAAACGAATACCAGGCGATTAATATGAATAAACTGCCACCGCTACTGGGCCAAATCCTTTGCTGGTTTGGGTTTCACGATTTTCGCGTGATTAGTAAAACATTTGGATTTGGTTCTGGAGGTGTCGAAAAGGTTGAATGTCGGCGGTGCGGTGTCGTTGTAACCCGCGGATAAATAGTCGCGCACACTTCGATATTGTCGAAATCGAGAGTGGCAGAAATAGGATTAGCCATAGGTGTTCTGGTTACTTAATTAAAAGTTTTTGCGGCACTGTGGCCAGGCTTTCATAACCGTTTCCAGTAATAACAATAGATTCAGTAATTTCGAGACCGCCATCGTCCAGCCACAATGCAGGCATGAAATGGAAGGTCATGTTTTTCTCTATTATGGTCTTATCACCGCGTCGAAGACTGATAGTACGTTCACCCCAGTCGGGTGGGTAGGACAGTCCTATCGAGTAACCGGTGCGATTGTCTTTTTTGAACCCGTGGGTTTTCAGGGTATCGTAAAATGCGATGGCTACCTCTTCGCAGCGTTTACCAGGCTTCGCGTTTTCAAGACCCGCCTGCATCGCATCAAGCACCGCCTTCTCGGCGTCGAGATATTTTTGTGGAGGCGTCCCGAGCGAAATAGTGCGTGATAGCGGGCAGTGGTAGCGCTTGTGACAACCGGCAATTTCGAAAAATGTAATATCGCCGACCTTCAGTCTGGAATTATCCCAAGTCAGGTGTGCGGCAGTAGCATCCATGCCGCTTGGCAATAAAGGCATGATGGCCGGGTAGTCACCCCAATGTTCACCTTTGCCCCTGATTCCGCTGTGAAGTATCTCGGCCGCCAGTTCGTTTTTCGCAAGCCCGGGCTCGATAATATCGTAAATATGTCTGTGCATATTTTCGACGATTCGAGCGGCGCTGCGCATGTAAATCAATTCCTGTTCGGATTTAATGATACGTTGCCAGTTAACCAGCGCAGTGGCATCTATCAGGGTAGCCCTGGGCAGGTGGGTTTGTAGCGACAGGTAGGCGGCAGCGGAGAAATAGTAATTTTCCAGTTCGACCCCAATCGACCCTCGATCCAGTTTCATTTCGGTCAACACTCCGGACAGATGATCCATTGGATGACGTTCGGTGGATTGCACATAATGATCGGGATATTTGAGGATATTTTCTGTAGCAAGATAGGTGGTACGTAACGCACCCGGGGCATCGATACCGCGGCCCCACCAGATGGGCTCATGGTCGTGCTGCACAATCACACATTGATGTGTATAAAATGACCATCCGTCGTATCCGCTCAACCAGGCCATATTAGATGGGTCAACCACGATCAGGCAGTCAATATTTTTATCCGACATCGCCTGCCGCGTTTTAGACAGGCGGCGCTTGTATTCATCCAGACTGAAGTTTAACTTTGCATTGTATGGCATAGTGTCAGTTCGTAATGCTAGTACCCGCCTGGTAAAGTCATTGCGAAATATAATCTGTAGTTAATTCGCCCAGGCTTGAGAATCGCATTGTAAATAGGAGTACCAGCCATTGTCCAAGGATAAAAATTCTTTGAGTCAACCCATCGGATTTTCATTGGAATCCTGGCAACCCTGCCGGCACCCGAAAGGGATGGGGATGAAGGGTCGCCTCGGTAGACTTGAGCCGTTGGGTCGCTATGGGCATTCCGAAGATCTGTTTAAGGCCTATGCGCTTGACACTGATAATCGAAACTGGACTTACCTGCCCTATGGTCCGTTTGCAACACTGACCGAATTTCAGTCCTGGATTGGCGATTACTGCCTGGGTAGTGATCCCTGTTTTTATGCGGTTATCGATCAGCAGACAGGTAAAGCGGCCGGCCTGGCCAGTTACCTTCGTATTAAACCCGCAACCGGGGTGATCGAAGTCGGTCATATTCATTTTTCACCGCTGATACAGGGCAGGGCAGTCTCTACTGAAGCGATGTATTTAATGATGAAGCTAGTATTCGATGACCTGGGTTATCGACGCTACGAATGGAAGTGCGATGCGCTAAATAGCCCCTCCCGTGCCGCCGCAAAACGATTAGGTTTTGAATTCGAAGGTATTTTTCGACAGGCCACTATTTACAAGGGCCGTAACCGTGATACGGCCTGGTATTCCGTACTGGACCGAGACTGGCCGGTGATTAAACAGACTTTTGAAAAATGGCTGAGTCGCGATAATTTTGATCTCGAGACCAGGCAAATCAGCAGTCTTTCCGAGATGATGCAAATCGGGCTAAATCGCTAATGGCTTAACTAATATCTGCGGTGGTAGCTTGTTTAAGGGTGGCTTCGGCCTGAAAAATTAAATCTATGTTGAGCATTTTACGAGCATTGCGTCGTACTTCTATCCATCGAAAACGAATCGAGTTGCGTACGATAAGCTCGTCTCTTACTTTCAATTCGTCGGCGATCGGCGACCAGTAGTAAAGGGCTTCCGGGCTCTGGCTGAAAATCGAATCGTCGTCGTAATCCAGTGTCCAGTCGAAGGCACTTAATCTTTGCCGTGCGTTTTCTGTCGCGGTCTGCATCGACTCACCTGCCTCCGGCGATATTTCAGTTTCCAGCAATATCCGATCAAGTATAGTGGGCATCAAGAGATCGATTTCTGCGGGTTTTACCCGGCCAGACTGGTGCATCAGCAAGCCTGTAAATATACACAGGTCGGATACGCAGGCAATCCAGATATTCCATTTAGCGATATTGATCGAGGTCAGGATGTCCGGGTTTTTGAAAAGCTCGGGGAAGCGGGTGCCGGCGCGCGTCTTCAGATACCCGTATAACGAAGTCTGGGTGACATGGCTCGCTCGAGTGTTGATGAACTGAGACAAAGCCTTCGGGCTTGTGACAAGTGCATTACTCTTTTGATTACCGAACCCCATATAACGGCCCAGCGTGCGCCATGATTTAGCGGACAGCAATGGGGATAGTCTTGATTTGATAGATTCCAGAGTTTTCACAGGTCGATTTCGAAATATTGTTACTAATAGTAACAGTTGAAAGTGGGCAGAGGCCGAAATATGTGGATAAGTTAACCACCCGGGCATATTAGCAGAGATTTAGTCTGTAATAATGCAATTACATGTGAGATATTACGCCTGCGAAAATAAATAGACTTATAAATAATCGCGTATCCATAAAATGTTTATTTTCTTTACTTTCAAAAATGAGGGGGATGTATGAGTACAGATACTTCCAACAGAGAAGAACATTGGCGAAGAACTAAAAGGCTAATGTTTATCACTCTGACGATCTGGTTTTTTTTCTCTTTTGTAGTTCACTGGTTTGCTAATGCTCTCAACGCGTTTACTTTTCTCGACTTCCCCTTTGGCTTCTATATGGCAGCGCAGGGCTCTGAGATCGCGTTTGTAATCACGTTGTTCTGGTTCGTCAAGGCCCAGCACAACATCGACCGCGAATGCGGTTTTGCAGAGGAGGACTAGGCCATGGCTATAATTAAAGGCGATTTTATCGATAATCTACCCAAGGTATACGCCATGTATACCGGGGGATTCATCGGGTTCGTACTGTTGATGGCCGTCTTCGAACAGATGGGCATGAGTTCGGATACCATCGGGATACTGTTTGTAGCATTTACGATTGCTATCTACGCGGGTATCGGCTGGATGTCCAGAACCATGGCAGTCGATGCCTATTATGTGGCGGGACGCCAGGTGCCGGCGGTATTCAATGGCATGGCAACCGCAGCGGACTGGATGTCAGGTGCATCATTTGTGGCAATGGCTGGTGGTATCTACTTCGGTGGTCATGGCTACCTGGCATTTGTCGTCGGCTGGACCGGAGGATATATCCTGGTCGCATCGCTGATGGCGCCCTACCTGCGAAAATTTGGTTGCTACACGGTCCCCGACTTCATCGGTACCCGCTATGGCGGTAACCTGCCGCGCTTCTTCGGTGTCGTAATACTGGCGGTCGCGTCGTTTACTTACGTGACAGCACAGATCAACGCCACTGGAACGATAGCATCGCGTGCGTTGCAGATTCCGTTTGAGGTAGGCGTCTGGTTCGGCCTTTCGGGTATATTGCTTTGCTCGATGCTCGGTGGTATGCGTGCGGTAACCTGGACCCAGGTGGCCCAGTACATCGTACTGATCATCGCTTATCTGGTGCCGGTATTCTGGATGTCAAACAAGCAGGGCTTCGGTCTAATTCCTCAGTTCGTTTATGGTGACGCGGTACAACGTATCACTGAACTGGAAGCGATGTACAACATGGGTTCGTTAGAAGCGGTGGCGGGTGCCAAGGCGGGTCTAAAAGCCCTGACTGTACCTTATGCCGCGGCGGGTAATAGCTGGGCATTCGTCACACTGGTGTTTTGTATGATGACGGGTACTGCATCATTACCACACATCCTGATGCGTTATTTCACTACACCATCTGTAAAAGCGGCCCGCCAATCTGTAGCCTGGTCACTGATGTTCATCTTCCTGTTGTACTTCACCGCACCGGCGCTGGCCACCTTCACCAAGTTGTCGATACTCGATCCTAACCTGGCGAGCGGTATCATCGGCAAGTCAATTGCCGATGTTCAGGCGCTCGACTGGATACAGAAGTGGAGCAATGTGGGCTTCCTGCAAATCATCGATGCCAACAAAGACGGCATATTACAACTCAATGAGTTCTTTATGCGTGGTGATATCGTAGTACTGGCGACTCCTGAAATTGCAGGTCTGCCTTACGTTATCTCTGGCCTGGTTGCAGCCGGTGGAATGGCCGCAGCGATGTCGACAGCCGATGGTCTGTTGCTTGCAATCGCCAACGCCCTGTCTCACGATCTGTACTACAAGATCATCGATCCAAGCGCGGACACCAAGACCCGTTTGATAGTCGCACGTGTTCTGCTACTTGTTATCGGTGGAGCCGCCGCCTTTGTCGCGAGCTTTCAGCTGACCAGTATACTCGGTGCAGTGGCCTGGGCATTTGACTTTGCAGCTTCCGGTCTGTTCTTCCCGATCGTACTGGGTATCTGGTGGAAACGAGCCAATCGTGAGGGCGCTATCGCTGGTATGGTATTGGGCTTCCTGACAGGAACCTGGTATTTATACATGATACGTTGGGGTGGTATGGATCTCTGGTTTGGAATCGACCACCTGCGCTTTGCTATCATCGGTATGCCTGTAAGTCTGGCAGCTATGGTAATTGTCTCATTGTTGACTCCTGAACCCAGCGCTGAAATTCAGGCGATGGTAGACGAAATTCGTATACCGACTGGCGAGACAGTACTGGATTCATCTCACTAATAATAAAGCAGTTGTAAGTTTTGGAGCCGGGGCCTTGTGCCCCGGTTTTTTTGTGGCTACTGTGCTTGTTACGCCACAAACGAGGTGGTGTTATAGTAATTACGCAAGTGGTGCCCCACTATTTCAGGGTTGATAAGCTAGTTATCGCTGAGGAATTTTCATAATGGTAGGAGGTTTTCCAATCTGGGTGGTCGCCATCGACTATCTGCTAGGCGTGGTGATGTGGACCCTAATCGGTCGATTTGCGATGGGCATATTCCTGTCCGAGGACAGCTCGTTTTTCTTTATGCGATTTTTTGTCAATTCGACCAATCCGGTTATCAAGGTCTTTGCAATATTAACGCCGAGCTTTCTGGTTCAGCCGCTAATTCCGATCTACGTAGCCTGGTTTTTCTTTATGGTGCGCTTCTACCTAATGCCCTGGTTACTCGGATATACGGTGATGGGCATGCTATCTTTTCCACTAGAAACCGAGTTTGCCCACAGTGTTTCGAAAATGGTCGGTTTCTTCTCCAATTAGGGCTCGTATCCTATTGTTAAATCAACGCTATTCCGTATAATCGCGAGCCTTATTTACAGTCGCGTAGCTCAGTTGGTTAGAGCACCACCTTGACATGGTGGGGGTCCCCAGTTCGAATCTGGGCGTGACTACCAGAATTTAATGCCGGGCTAGTTCACTGATTACCTAATTTTGGTGTCGGGTAATGAGTGATTTTTTCGTGATAACAAGGCGGCAGCGCGCGCAAAACCGGAATGTATGTTAGATACATGAGGATTTGAGCACGGTGACAACAAAGTTAGCGCGGAAAAAGCGCCATTATACGGCACCAAAATCATGTGGCCCCTGGTATCGGTCACCACTGAACAGGAATTATTATGCCTAAAGTCACCTTACCCGACGGTAGTTCACGTCAGTTCGATCATCCCGTTTCCGTTTTCGATGTCGCTAAGGATATTGGCCCAGGCCTGGCAAAGGCCGCTATCGCCGGAAGGGTAAACGGCCAGTTGGTTGATATTTCGTATCAGATTGACGGCGACGTGGA
>Ga0209987_10000421_pt1 | contig 22214 bp, 25 predicted proteins | sample N074metaG_FD_182134 | JGI IMG/M metagenome (GOLD analysis project Ga0209987, IMG submission 182134) | Deep subsurface microbial communities from Kermadec Trench to uncover new lineages of life (NeLLi) - N074 metaG (SPAdes) (version 2) | ecosystem: Environmental > Aquatic > Marine > Ocean trench...
TAGAAAAATAATCGACTGGGCACGAAGTCTTTATCCGGATCCCGGTCGAGGCATCGGTGTGGCTGGAGGTCATAACCTGACGTTGACGCACAAGCAGGACTGAGATGAGATCGACCTCTTTTAGGTCCGTTGTAGAGCCGAGGTTTCAGGACGGAGGCGCAGTATCGAGGATGGATCAGGCAAGGAAGCGATTGCTTGCCTCTTACATGGGACGTGAGCCGGGGTCTCTGCCAGGAAACATAGACCTTACCACTTCAGGATTGACTGCCGCATTACAATCAATTCGGGGTCAGATGTCTAGTGAAGACATCGGAGGCATGGAAGAATTGCGTAGGGCAGTTGAGCAAAAGTATGTTCCTCCGCCCCTATCGAAGTACGTCATGCAGGTACTTGCCAGGGAGGGGGGTAAGGAGCTGGTCGAAGAGAGGATGAATGAGCGGGCGCGAGAGACTGGTGGAGAAGGTGGTCGAGTCGTAGAGTATTCCGGTGGTGCAATGGAATGGGTGCCTGACGGACCCGGTGGAATACCACAGCCGACAACAGGCGACACGTTCTACGATCCGATAGCGGATGCGCAGGCAAGAGTAGCGAGAGAAGAGTTCAGGAGACTTAACCCACGTCCTCCGCTGACGGACGAGAGGCGGGCAGCGATACGGGCATCGATACGGCAGGCATTCGGTCGCACTCCGGTGTCGGACGAGGATCGCGCGAAATTAGCACGAGGTGGAATTGTGAGATCAGAAGTGGAACGTAGCTACCAAGCAGGTGGCCTTGCAGCTGCAACTGGTGGAGGGGAGGAAGAAGAGACGAGTACTCCTGCCATCACTGTTGACCAGATCGTAGCGCGAACTACCAGTTCGGATGTGACACCAAGCTTGACTTCGATGATCATCCAGAACAAGGAGCAAGCCTTAGCTCGTCTCCGCGCAGGTCGTGAAGAAATTTCAACACGTAGAGCGGAACGAGCTAAGTCACAAGAACGGGATAAGTGGCTTGCATTGGCACAAGGCATGCTTGCACCAACTCGTACTGGTGGCTTCGGTGAATCGTTAGGTCAGACTGCTGGTCTGTTGCGTGAAGAGTCAGCTAGACGTGCTCAGAGTGAAGCAGAGTCCGACGAGCAATTGGACTCTCTCGCAGCTCAAGAGATTGCTGTCGAGGCTCAAGCCATCGATCAGATGCTTAAACAGGCTGGGTACGAAAATGAGGCCAGAGGTATTCATGGCTCGATTAAAACTATCGTCAATCCAGACCACGTAGACTTACCTGTCGCCGACCAACAGCTGATCTTAGCTACTCAGATATTACAAGAGGATGGTACGTGGCAGCTGACACCTGCGAGAGATAAAGACGGTGAGTACTTCGAGGCCGCTGATACTATGTCTCCTGCTCGTGCAGCAGCTCTTATAAGAGCAACCGTGATAGCGGAGGAACAGGCGGGACGTGGTCAAGCAATGATCGACGAAGCGTACGCCTACAAGGATCCGCTACGCAACATCAGGCGTGCCAACGACATCCTTGAAAACGCTGAGACGATCATCGAGACGAGTGGAGTCCAACAGCTCAAGAATCGAATAGCGAACTGGCTGGGTATTGACTTCGGTGACACGGTCGAATTGACCGAGCTACAAATGATTATCGCGGAAGACTACCTGAAAAAACTGACAGAACTGAAAGGTAACACCTCTGACCGTGACGTCCGGGAGATGAAAGGTATCTCTGTCGGGCTGGGCCAGAACACGACAGCAAACTACCGGCAGTTGAGAATGATGGAACAGATCTATTCAACGGCTATTAGAAGAGGTCTCCGTGAGGCATACCAGACCGGTGAGATGGATGTCCTGGCTGATTTGTGGGAGGCAGCAGACGACCACCTGTGGGAACCGAGTGCTGTCTTCATCACGGGGCAGGAAGACTTCGACAAGTTGGATGCTGGTACCTATTACTACCTCATCGGAGATTGGGGCGGAAGTCTCCGACAGAAATCTACTGAGGAAGAGATCGCAGCAGCACAGGCGGAAGCAGCCGCAGCAGCAGAGGCAGCAGGGGAAAGCGAAGGGGAAGAGTAATGACGCGTAAAAAATCTAGGGAGAAATCCAAGACAGTGTCGAAACAGACTCCGAAGCCGTCTCCGAAACCGTTGACGAGGTGGCAGAAATTTATGAAGCGGTTGGGTATTAACTAATGGCTGAGTTCGACGAATTTGGTGGCATCCTCATTGATAGACGAGCTGCACCTGAGGAACAGGAAAATCTAGGACGTGCTACTGACCTGAGCTTCTTGGGGAATATAGCACAAGACCCTGTTGGGTCTGCCCAAGCGGCAGGCGCAGAACTACTTCGTACGGGTGAGTTAGGGGGCTTAGAGATCCCGAGGCAACAACAGTTCTCTCCCTACCCGATGGAACCCGGTACGTCACGTGCATCACGAGAGCTGCCGGAGATGTTCATCGGTAGTTACGAGATGACTCCTCGCTTCGAAGAACTACAGCAGCAACTGGAAGATCCTGAGCTGGGGTTCTTCTCGAAGATGCACGTCAACATGCAACTGCAAGACATGATGGAGCATGGTGAGGCCACTCGACACGTCGGCACGGGTCTAGGTGAAGGTCTCGGTACCCTGGATAAACTTCAGATTTCAGCGGCAGCGATGACTATGTTCGATCCGTCAGAAGTTGCCCAGATGCTGACGCAGATCGATCCGGAAACAGGTGAACGTAAGTGGCCGCAGTTCGCAATTCAAACAGCTCCTGATGGAGCCGTCGTTGTTAGTAATACCCAGAACGGGACACGAGCTATCATCAATCGTCCCGGCTTCAGTGCTACCGATGTAGTGCAGATGCTGGGCATCGGTGTAGCGTTCACTCCTGCCGGTCGTGCGACCGCAGTGGTTAAGTCAGCCTTCCCTCGCATATTAGCGGGCTTAACTACGATGGGTGCCACCGAAGCGGTAATACAGGAGGGGCAGGAAATGGCCGGAGGTCAGTTCGACCCCCTCGATGTCGCCATCAGTGCTGCTTTTGGTCCTCTTGTTGAGGTGGGACGTCCAACCGTAGGACTCCTTCAACGCTTCCCCAAATTCATTAGCAGCTACCTGCCAGAAAATCTCTTCGGACTTAAAAATGTTTGGCATGGAATCGAAGGTGTAATTCCTGAAGTGAAGGCACAGGTACTCGGCTGGGCGAAAAACGCAACAGAATTTATGAAGTCGAATCGTCCTGCGATTATTACGACACAAGATGCCATCCCAGAAATACACGCTCCGTGGCGGCTGATTTTGCTGAAGATGATTGAGCGCATGCCCATTACAGGTACGGGTCGCATACGTCTTGCACAGAGAGAAGAGCGTATGGAAATTCTACGCAACTTGGCAAGTCGTTATAATTTGAGTCCGAACACCAATTACGGTGCAACAGTTCTGCGAGACCTGAATGCTCAGTCAGGCCGACGACTCGACGCAGCTCGTACTACCATCAATGAAAGTATTGATGCCATGGCTGACCATCCTGTCATCCTTCGTGATTTCCGACTGAGAATCAGAGACATCATCGAGAAGGAGCAGTCGTACGGAGAGATGGCAAATCAAGGTGTCATCGATCTGCTGAATAAAACTCGCAACGCTGTGTGGCAGGGAGGCGGAAGACAGGACTTCGGTCGTGGCTTTGGTGTCGTCAATGATTGGTTGGAACGGTTGTATGCGGAATCAGCCGGTGCTGCTCCTGCGGCACGTGCGACACTTAATGACGCTGCTGCTGCACTCCGTAGAGATCTTGAGCGTACTGCGCGCGACCAGGGAGGTGATGTAGGAGCAAATTGGTTACGAGCAACGAAAGAAGTAGAGACTATTGTCAGTAAAGCAGAGAAAAAAACACTTCGAGGTCTGGTAGAAGCAGGTGAAGTCGATCAGCAGGTGATGGGACGTATATTGAGGAGCGGTACTCCCGACGAGTTACGATTCCTGGTACAGAATCTCAGTGACGACGGACTGGCCGAAGCGCAGCAGATGCTTATGCGCGATGCCATGCGGGTAGGTGGTTGGCGTCGTACTGCAGCAGGTGAAATGAATGTTGATGCTAACAAAGTACTGACTTATTTCGAACGTGAGAGTGTCGAAAATAGGATGCAGGTACTTTTCACCGGCAGGGAACGAGCAGAATTTGGTGGCATGCTGGAGTACCTGCGCATGACGAAAGCAGCTCAGGAAATTGGTAAAGGTGTCGGCATGGCAGCAGCTGGAGGCGTGCCCCAGCTGGGAGCCAATGCGATGAACTTTCTGACGCTGGGTCTGATTGGTTTTGCAGGTCAGGGTTATCAAAGTGCGCCCGTACGTAATTTGTTGCTGCGTATGTATCACGCCAGGGGGGATGCGAGGGTGAAGGACGCTATCATGACGACACTCACTCCGCTGCTGATGGCAGGTGGACGTCAGATGTCACAGAGCTGGACGGAATCAGATCCGCAGGACATGGTGTACGTGTCCGATGAATTCGCTGAAGTGCAAGACGAGAGAGACCAGGGACTACTTGCACAAGGAATGGAACAGCTGCGTAACGCTGCTGCTAACGAAGAGGAAAATCCTGGTGTCACTACGCGACTGTTGCAGATGCTTGGTGGAGAAGAAGAGGAAGCACCCGTACAGTAATGACTGCTCGACGCACCAAAGGTCCCTCGAAGAGATTCGCTCGCAACCGAGCGGGTCATCTGCTTGTAGAAGGTTCACGTATGTTTTTACCTGATCACCTCGACCAGGTGCGTGCAATTGCAATGCGTGGTATCGATGAGGAACAAATGTCGGAGCTGTTCGACATCAGCCCTCGACAGTTAGGACTGTGGAAAACACAGTATCCTGCATTCAGGGACGCACTCGAGGCTGGGTACACAGACGCTGATGCTGCCGTGCTGGGTGCTTTGTATCAGGTAGCGACCGGCTACACACACGACGAAGAAAAGATTTTCCAGTGGGACGGAGAAGTAATCCGTGCCGATACTATCAAGCACTACAAGCCAGACGTGCAAGCGATCAAGCTGTGGATGACCAACCGACAGCGCGAGCACTGGGCTGATCGTCACCAAACTGAAGTGAGCGGTAGTAAAGATTCGCCCATAGGAATTCGGGACGAGACTAAGCTCGAAGTTATGGCGAGCATCCTTGCACTGATTAAACCTAAACCTGATAACGTGACCATCGATGGTCGCACTGGCGAGGTGGAGTAATAGCATGCCCTCGAAGAGCCCTGCACAAGCAAGATTAATGAGAGCCGTCGCACACGGTTGGAAGCCCGACAGAATAAAGGGTCCATCGAGAGCCGTGGCACGTGAATTCGTGAAAGCAGACAAGAAGTGGACCGGAGGTCTCGCTGCGATGAACGAGATTAACTCCGGCGTTGCGAGAACTCTCGACTTCGCACACGGTGGTCCGGTCCTTCCGTTAACTGATACGGCTCAAATATTTGAAGTGTCTAACAATCCTGGATCTGGTAATCCTGACCAAGCTATAGATCTAAGTTCCTGGAGGCACACAGGTGGTGGTCGCTCACCGAGGGTCACAAGAATTCTGGTTCAGTCACTTGAAGAGCAGGGCTACACTAAAGGTGAAGGTCTTATCTGGAATCCACCGGGGGGTACTATCCTTGCTCATGCTGAGCCATCGGAACCGAGAGTCATCCCCGGTGCAGTCGGAGCACCACCAGCAGGCAGTACTCCAAACGCAGCTGCTGTCGCACCCCCGTGGACTCCGGAGCGAGCAGCAGCGACAGCCGAGCGAAGAGAAACTCCGTACCGAGAACAGTTACGTGCACACAAAGCTCGTGTCGTTTCCGCATTAAATCCTGCTCCAGTATCTGGAGCCCGAGGAGGTTACATGAATTATCAAGAAGGGGGCACAGTGCCTGCACCTGTCGAACGACCGACACCAATAACAGGAGGGGGCGATCCCATCCCCGGTCACCCAGAAGGTAGGAACCCGGAGAGACCAGGTACTGCTCTCTATCGGCTGTGGGAGAAGAGGTATCATTACGAGCTTCCACCTCCGCCTGAGGTTACTCTTCCACCGGAGGAAGAGGGAGGAGGAGTTGCTGCTTGGATATTGGACCTGATAGGTCTCGGTGAAACTGGACAAGCTAAGACCAGAAGCGAACAAGAACTTGAGGACATCGGCGAAGCCAGAGGAGGCCACGTGCGTAGATACCAAGTCGGTGGACTTGCACAGGCGCAACAACAGACTGCAGCACAGCAGGGCATGATGCAACAGCGGGCGCAATTCCGTCGGCCTAGAGGTGGGGTTCCTCCGTCGCTCCGTGGACAAACACCTCGTGCCGGTGGCATACCACCGCAGATGGATCCGGGAGTGCGTACTCCAGGCACGTTACCCGGTCAAGCTCTCCCCGGCGGACCTTCTTCAGGTGGAGGAGGAATTCCTGGTGGACCTAGAGTGCCACCGAACATGCGAGGTTACCTGCAAAGACAACGAATGATGAATCGTCCCCCGGCGAACGTCGGTGGTGGTGCTAACCGGGTTGGGATGCAAGATCAACAGGGCGGGCTGGCGAGAGCACTTCAGAGGGGGACGGGTCGGCCACCGATGTCACGTAGGACGGCTTTCCCCGGTGGAAGGTAGAACAACCACAACCTCGAACACATCTACCGTCTGGTCCCCACCTGTGATAGAACCAGTTCTTAACGCAGCGAATTCTCATGTGAGTCTCCCTCTGGTTTGAGGAAAGCGTCGGGACCGTACACCATCATCCCCGGCACTAGTCCCCGTAGTTTATCTCGAACGTCGTCACGATCATCGATGACGATCTCTGGTCGGTACTTCTTCACCCACTGCACAACCAGGTCGGGACCTTTGATCTTGGTCTGTGTCGGCAGGCGTTGAATGAGATCTACTTTACCCCACAAGTCGTACGCGCGCAGCCATTGTTCTTCGTGATTATATTTGTTGATAAAACGGGTGCTGTAAACAAGAGGACGGATGTCGTTCTCGATCCACTCAAGCACAAGATCTAGGATGTGCTGGCGTGGCTTATCGTCGATCAGTCCCTTGTAGTATTCCTTCCATGATGGACGGTGACGAACGTCAGTCTTGGTGTTAGCTAGAAGGATGGCTAAGCGAGCAGTATGGTCGGTCAGCGTACCTTCCAGATCGACGAAGATCATCTGCGTTTCTTTGTTCTCTTCTTCGCGCCACTTTTTTTCTTGTCGGGATCGAATACACGGAGCTGCTTACGTATCTCATTAACGAACTCGGTTATTACCTCACGGTCTCCTGAATTCGTTAGACTCACTTCGAAGTCTCCGGTGAGCTTTCGCCCATCCAGCTGGAGGTTAGCTTTGCGGTGCTGTTTCAGGAACATGTTTTACTTCCTATGCTGTTTGCCTGGGACGTCGTAGATAAGCTGATCTGAAACGACACTCGTCAGAACAGTACTCAGTGATGGCGAGACCCTCAAACTTCTCACCACACTCAGGGTTCGCACATTTTTTCTTGTAGCGCTTGCGCATCATTGCCATCTGGGCACCGACGCTGTCGCTGTGGGCTCGAGCTACCATAATTCCTCTCCTTGGAGTCAGATTTTGAGCCCTATTATACACAGATCCGCTTACGTGTAAAGGGATCAAGTCCCACTTAATTCTCTAGCCTCCTGGGCATGGTGAATCAGGGCTTCGCCATATTTTTCAGCGTCATCGGGGGGTAACGTAAACGTGGTAAGTCGCTGAGAGAACAGGGTAATTACCTTCCCATTCTCCACACCCACCTGGATGTTAAGCTTGGGCTTCTCTTCAGTGGAAGGGGTCTCCGCCCCGCTCTGGGATTCGTTCTCGGTCATCGTCTAATCTCCTGTAACGAAGGTCATTTTCATCAAACACTCTCGACAGCCACGTTCCTATAAAAAATCCTACGAGTAAAGCAGGCCACAACCACCACCAAGAAATCATATGCGCTCTAAGTCAATCGTTGGGTACCGAAACCTGACGTCCCTTAACGAGCAAGGTCCACCGCTGCAATATAATTTGGGGTAGTCGTCAGGATCTCTATGGTCGTACTCAACAACCAGCACTGACCGACATTCAGAACACTGGTGTCCGCCTCCGTTGAAGGCTGTGTACTTTGCTTCTGCAAATTCTATTGGAGCCAGGGGCACTGCCAACAGTCCTCCGAATAGCTGTCTTCTATTCATGTCAGTCATACGTTGTACCTACAGGACCACGGGGGAGGTCGTCCTCGACAATTGGAAATTCGTACAGGAAATTGTCGTCACCTTCGACTGCAACTCTGATTGCCATCGAAGCTACCTGCACTGCTTCACGTAAAATTTCTTGCACGCTGGTGCCCTGCCGACGATCATGTTGCATCAGTGCTTGCGCGAGTTCGCCTACCTCTTCGACCAGTGCGCAGAGCATGTGCGTCTTGTCGGGGAACGCCTCACGTGCAGACTTCAGCTCGTCACGGATCATGACGAAGACTAAACCGTCGGGACTGGTGAGCCGATCATGGGCAGCTTGATCCCACGCAACGCACTGACACAGTGACAGGTCGGAGCCACACTCGGTGCAGCACACTGTGTTGTGCTTGTTGAGGTAGGTACAGCTACGCGTTGTCATGGGTAGTACTCCGCAAACAGACGAAAGTTCGATGGCACTCTGAGCGCAATATCCAATAGTGATGCAGCTCCTTTGGGATTGTCCCTACTCATTGTGTTCCATGACATGTTGATCAATTCCTGGTGCCCAGCTCCGTTGAACTTCTCGACATCCTTGCCGTGGATAATGTAAATGACGCCCGGTGTTTCTGCAATGATCCAGACGATGCCACCCGCGTTGATGTTGTTTCGAATCCATTTCATTTGTGACGTGTGCAGTCCCTTCCCTTCGTCGGGAAAGGGCACGCGCAGGATACGGTCGGTCGCTTTGAGTTCCAGTGTTCCACTGGTATCGGTCGAACCTTTGGTGACTTGGAAGTGAACGTCCGGAAATCCTGGTGCAGTATCTGGCGATTCAATTCTAGAGTAATGCCCCAGAGGTAGAACAACATCCCGCAGCCAATCCCACAAATTACCCTCGTTCACAAAACCAAATTCCTCCAAAAATATTACGCTACTTTTTCACGGATTTGTCTATAGGTGCATTGTCGGGGTGGTGGTAGAAAACATTCTCGCCGCAGATTCTTACCTCACCGACACCAAGCCGACAATGCATTGCTTCCAAGATGTCTCGTACCATTTCGTAAGTCGGTGGTATGCGCACACGTAGTCCTACAGGGTTGCACTGTTCAGCGATGCAGACCATGACAGTTTCTACGTTCTTCTCACCGAACTCTTGGCATAGGAGTTTGCACTCCCTGCCTTCTAGATTGAATTTCTGAGGCATAAAGTTACACATCCTTATCCATTACTGCCTTTCTTGCACGTTGGATTCGAGCGACCTCGACGAGCGGGACCTCTTTTATTTCCTCTTCAGTTAGCTCACGAAATGTCATGTCATCGGTGAACGCCATTAGGTATCCGCAGTACATACAGATTGTGACATCACCTGGAACAGGTGATTTAGATTCATCTTTGATATATGAAGCAGCATCCAACTTCTTACGACACCTCAGACATTCTGCTTTAGGTGTGTGAATTGTCATGCAAACACCGCACGGGTTTTTCTAATCTTTCTCGCACCTTTTTTCTTACGGTACTTGTCGAGCACCAGCGTCGCAAAATCTTTTTTACGTGCAATTGCAGTGTAGTACTCACCCTCGATGGTGTCGCGTGCTATCAGGAAGTAATAGTTCACCCAGTCAGTAGTCTGCATGTTCATGATGCGGAATCTGGCCTGCTCGAACGTGATGTGACTGTGATCCCAGCTGTACAGCACGTAGGTGTTTGCCTCAGAGAGATCGAAGCCCAGTCCGCTCTTCACCTGCAAGATGACGAAGTCCACGTCGAACTTATGGTCCCACTCATGCTGCCCCGAGATGATTTTGTAGGTCCAGTTGAAGTCGTCGAACTCTTCAGCGATAGCTTCTATCTCATGCGTGAAGCGACAGCAGATGACCACTTTATCACCGGCTAATCCGGACAGCAGCTCCATGAGCTTGGTCATCTTCTCTGGGCCAACCTTAATAACGGTACGCTTGCGTTTCTTCTGGCCTGGGATTCGTTCCTGATGTAGGAGAAAACCACCGCACACCTGCTGTAGTTTCTGAATCAACGTGACCGGTAACGGCACATCCACCGTGAGCCCGTCAATCGTGGTTTCTAAATCCTTCTCTAGCTCGTTGTAGATGTGGCGAGTGCCACGATTGAGATCGAAAAAAACTTTCTTCCGGCGGATACGCACCGGATCTTTGCCCATGGCAACGCGTGCTTCATTAAAGGTAATGCGGTAACTGTATTCGTGGATTTTCTCGAGCAGCTCTTCTTGGTGTTGATAGCCCGTGAGCACAGGATACTGACGTCCATCTCGCCGCTCTTGCATCACGTAGATGACGTAGCGTTCTTTGAACTGGGCGTAGGTGCCAAAGATCTTGTTCTTACCGATGAAGTCAAAGATTGCCCAGTACTGCTCGAGGCCTTTATCAGCTGGTGTACCGGTCAGTGCGAGTCTCCACTGTGCACGTTTGCCCAGCGTTCTGGTGAACCTGGACTGCGCAGTGCCGGGTTTCTTAATGAAATGAGCTTCGTCAGCGATGACCATTAGTGTTCCACCGTCATCGACCCAGTCCTTCGACCACTTGTACCACTGCTTGCGCAGCTCCAGATTTTTCACTGGCTCTTGGTATGTGACGATGTGGATGCCACAGTTCCAGTCGAGGTCGAGGTGCTCCTCGATCTGTTGGTCCCACGTCGTAGCTGCTTTCTTCGGGCAGATGATGACCAACACCTCTGGCTTGCGGGCATCTACAACAGCCAGAGAGATCAGGCACTTCCCTGTGCGCTGCTCCGGAAAGAAAGCAAAGCCATCGTGCGGTAATGCTGCAGCGACGGCTTCGCTTTGGTACGGACGAAGTTCCGTCCTGATCACTACGCCTTCTTCAGATCAGCGAGCGGGATCTCCCACTCTCCTTCTTCGTCGTCTACGACGACAGCCATGTCGTCTTCCAGTCCTTCGATGACACCCTGATAGACCTCGCCCTCTTCGTCTTCGAAGGTGACGCGTGCACCAGGACGGAGTGCACCTTTACGTGCTACTTTTTTCTTCTCTGTTTTCTTTTTCGATTTCTTCTTAGCCGCGCGTGGGGCTGGAGCCTCTTCTTCTTCCTCTTCTTCCTCTTCTGCTTCTGCTTCCGGCTCTTCCTCTTCTTCTTGCTCGACGTTGCCGCCTGCTTCCTCGACGTACTGCGTTGCCACTTCCTCCGTGAGGTAGCCCGTTACGCGAGGTTGATCCTTCTCTTCATACTCCTCGTTTTGGATCTCTAACCCGCACTTCTCCCCGATCATATCGTCGGGATCAAACTCGAAGGGACCGTCGGGTGTATCCCACCCCATGCAGTTCAGTGCAGTACGCAGTACCCACAGTGACTGATCTAGCAACACGAACCGGTCGAACACAGTTGAACCGATGTTCGTTTTCCATCGCACTGTGATCATGTCGTTACCGGCTGAGCTGACTTCCCGTTCAGCACTCATGACTTCGCCGACGTAGTAACCGTCAGGTGTTGGCATTCCACCTCCGGCTTCAACATCGGTGAAGTCAACTGAGATAACGTTGGACTTGCCCCGTCGCCCTCCCGTAGTTTTCTTTTTAGAACCACGTTTCTTTGTTGGTGCGCTTCGTCTTGGTCTAGCCATTAACTTCTTCTCCTAACTTTACGTTTAATAACTTTGCCCGAGGTCAGATCCCTGATCTTTTTAAACGTCGGATTGACGATCAGTTCAGGGATTGGACCTGCGGACACCGGTCTGCGAATCTTGGTTGAGTAAAATGCGTGAGGACCGATTCGCATACAGTAGTCCACATGGCGCACCTCTTTTCTGTCTGTTGTCTCCCACCTCTCCTTAATAAATGTCGCTCCGATGGCATCTACCGCACCATCGAGGAAAGTAGCGACAGAGGGCATCACACGAGCACCGATGCTAGGCTCGATGTGTTCATCTTCTTCGTCACCGGGCTCATCGATGCGCTCATGCGCAATTAGAAGTAGGTTGTAGTGATCCGACAGGTCGCGGAAATCACTGATTGTTTGTTTCAGCATGCCGGAGAGCTGTCCCCAGTTACGCTGTGTGAAAGTTTCGTCGCGTCCCTTACGCCCCTTGCGTAGCACCTCTGCCATACCGATGTCTTGCAGGTTGGTAACCTGATCGATGACAACGGATGCATACTGAACTGCGGTTTCCTGGTTGACCAGCCCCCAATACAGTTCGTCGAATTCAGCCCACTCAGTGACACGTACGACATCGATGTCTTCTTCCTGCGCAATGGTCTCAGTGCCGCGCTCGTTGGTATCGATGAATAGAATCGGCCTGGGGAATGTCGAGCCGAAGTGTGTCTTGCCACTGCCTGAGCGACCGTACACAAGCATGACCAGATTGGTTTTGAGTTCCGTAACCGGCTTGATCCGGTCGAGGATAGAGGTGGGTTTCGAATCTTGTTTCTTCCCGGCTCTCCGTTTCTTTAGGACTTTTTTCTTAGCTACCATGGGCACTTCCTCTTTCTACGTATTCGCTCTTCCTGATGAAGTCAGCATCGAGACCACGGACCTCAGCTTCACAGATCGTTCGGTACTCACAGGTGGAACAGTTAAACGATGACATGCTACGAGCGCAACGTCCACCGTCTCGCTTCCCCTGAATCTCGGCTGCTGTCTGCAGGAAATCATCGACCACCTCGATGATCATGTCCGTGCCAGGAATGGGCAGGAACACACGCTCGTAGAATGTGTCTTCCTTCCCCTCGAGCAGCTCCAGCATGTCCACGTACTCAGTCGCGTCGAGACGTTCCCTTCGGATTACTTTGAGGTACGTGTACGGATCGCAGTCCAGGTTCTTGCGCTTCGACAGTCCGCCCTTCTTCAGTACCTCTGGCTCCGTCGGTGCCTTCGAGCGTGCGTAGTCCCAGCACACCCCATCGATCTTCTCTTTCGGGTTTTGCATGCCGTAAGCCCACACATACAACAGCAGCTGCAGCTCGCTGAACCGATCATCAGCGGTCGGGATGGACTTCAGGAACTTGTGATCCATGACCCACCGACGTCCCTGTGGATCAGTTGCAATCTTGTCGATGAAGCCGATGAATGTGACGGGAAGGTTGAACGGCTCGATGTTCAGATCCACCTCGATCTTGATCTCGCTCGCCTCGTACGTCAGCGGATCTTTACGGTACTTGCGCAGGTAGCCTTCGAAGATCTTGCCGCAGTCACCGATGACGTCACCGTGCATGTCGCGTTCTTGCTCAAAGTAGGTGGCAAACTCCTCTTCGTAAGTAGCGAGCACATCCCACGGGTCATTACCGGCGTAGTCCTTGTCCATCTTCCCGAACACGTAAGCGTTTAGCATCTCGTGCAGCATCTCGCCCTTAAGCATTCGCACGCCTTTAAATTTGCGTTTGATTTTCTGCTTGTACCGATATTGCCACGCTCGTGGGCATCGCCGGTACGACTGCACTTCACTGAAACTGACGTGTTCAGGCTGCGACATCGTACTTCACTCCCTTACCCCACGGTCCAAGCTCTGCTTCACCTTCCATAGGCACGTTGAGTTTGATTTTAAATGTTTTCATCAACTTCGGTCGCTCCGCCATCTTTAGCATGCGAGGGACGCACTCGTCGATGTACTCGTTTTTTATTATTGTTAGCACTGAGTCATGATGTTCTCCGACAAGCCGACACTTATTTCTCGGAAAGGTCTGGTGAATCTGGATCAGGATCATCGCTTTATAATCTCCAATCATAGCCTGGACACCAGAGTTGACTGCCTGCCGTTCAGCCTCCATGCGAACCATCTTGTCTTTGGCATTGATGCCGGGGAGCCTGCGCAATCGACCCGTTAGGCAACGTACGTATCCGTTCGCGCGAGCAAGGCGTTTAGTTTTGCTGTGCCACCCTTCAAGCCGGGAGTACAGGCGGAAGTATGCGCGACGTGCGTTGCGAGCTTCTGCGAAGCTGGGCTCCCAGCCGTAATCCTTCTTAGCTTGCTCGATGAATTTTTTCTCGTACATGCCATAGATGAAACCGAAGTTGACAGCCTTGGCTCTGGTCCTACCGTCGTACCATTTCGGCTCGACCTTGGTGCAGGCTTTCGGTCCTGCTTCGAGCATGATGTCGAGACAATCTCTGTACGATGGTTTACTGCAGCGCATGTAAGTTGGCTCAAGACACTCTGCAGTGAACCACACCCTGTTAGTCCACTCGCTCTCCTGACTGATGGACAGGTTCTCGATCATCGTGCGCCAGTGAACGTCTATATCCTCGTTAAAGCAGTTCATCATTTCAGGATCACGAGAGAGGTGTGCGGCAATCCTCATCTCTGCCGTGGCAATGTCCAGTGCGCAGAGTGTCCAACCCTTGGGCGCAGTGATCAGGTTGCGGATCTTTCCATCGCGCGGAATTGGATGCAGGGGTGAGGCATAACGTCCGGTGACAGTGCCATGCAGTTTGTAGTCGAAGAAGTACCTGTTGCCGACTCGATACTTTTGCCACCCCTTGATGTAGGTATTAAAAAGCTTGTCAGCTGTGCGGTACTCGAGGAGCTTATCGACGACGGGATGTTTAAGGTAGGACAGTGCTTCTTCGGACGTGGACTTCGCTTTCTTCTTGGTGAATACCTTGCACTTCAGACCGAGGTCTTCGTACAGTAGCTTTGCGATCTGCTGTGGCGAATTCCAGTTCACCTCGTAGCCAGCCATGTCGTTCAGATCTTCACGCGCAGTGATCTTCTGTGAGAGTAGCTCCAGCCCAACCTCTTTGAGAGCACTCTCGTCGATGTTGAGCCCCTCCATCTCGGCATCTTCCATTGCTCGCGCCCCAGGCATCACGAGTTTCCAGTAGAGCTTGTGCAGGCCAGGTTGGTCCCTGAGCATCTCCTCGAACAGTTTGCCCAGCCTGAACGTGTACGCAGCGTCCTGGGCACAGTATTTATAGTTGCGCACCGGCTTCTCTGACATTCCCTGCTTCTCCTTCAGCGGGATGTCATACTCAGGCTCGTCAAGGTGTGTACGGATCATGCTGCTCAGATCGTGGGCTAAATTTTCGTCGAGCACGTGGTGTGCCAGCATCGTGTCGAAGGTGAGCCGAAACGAGCCGCCAAACTTGCATCTCATCCACTTCCCGTCGAATTTTCCATTTTGGGCATAGGTACGTTTCTTGTCGCGACGAGCGATAGCAAACAGCAGCCGCATCAATTTCCCAAGAGCATCATCGTGTACAAATGGGGAGTGAGAGTAGCGTTGGTAATCCGGGTGCATAAAACCAGGAATGACCCAAGCCTTGTGAGGGAAAGCTATACCGATAGCTGTCACGTAACCTTGTTTGTCGAAGGGGAACAGACCTGATGTCTCGCAGTCGAATGCAAACTCAGGAGCCTCCTTGAACTCTGTCAGGAAAGTATCCAAGTTACCCTTCCTGACGACCGACCAGTTTACTGTCTCCTCACGCAAGCCGCTCTCTATGAGGCGGGCGAGCCGAGCAATGTCATCCTTAAAACCGGGAAGTTTGGAGGGATCTCGAAGAGTGTACGCCGGATGGAAGATGGGCATCCCTATGTACGACACTTTCGGATTCTCAATGACTTGACCATGGAATTTATTAATCTGGGCTTTACCACGGAACAACGTCTTCGTGGCGGGAACTCCGGCAGTGACGACGTAAGCGGGATTTAGTTCAGCGATCTCGTCATCGAGGTAGTGACGACATGCTTTTATTTCTGCTGCGGTGGGGGTTCTGTTGTTGGGGGGACGACACTTGACGAGGTTGGTAATGTAGGTGTCTTCGAGCAGATTATTCTTCTGCAGCTCCCCTCTTAAAATCCGTCCGGAATCACCTATGAAGGGTACGCCTCGTTTGTCTTCCTGTGCACCGGGAGCCTCGCCGATTACCATGACCTTGACATTTTTTCGAGGTCCATCTCCATCCATGCATACCGTATGTGCGGTGGCGAAGAGGCCACACTCGGTGCAGTCAGCGTTGATGCTCGTCATGAGCCCAATTGGATCGAGACCATTTCCAGTGCTCCGGTTCTGATGTAGGATGGTCAGTCCCACATCACAATAAACACTCAGTAGGGTTGGAGAAGGGGCGTAAGATCCTGTGATAGATACTGACACCCCCTCTCCGGGTTTCTCATCCAGCAAGGAACGAGATGTCACAGGGTAAAGCAACTGACTTCCTCGCGCAAACCGCAGAGTACTGGCTGTCCAAAGGGGTGTACACGGTACCGCTCCGCAGTAGATCCAAACGACCCAAGGGTAAGGACTGGCCTCATCTCCGACTAGTTGAAGAAGATTTCCGCAATGGAGTTTTCAAGCCGGGAGACAACATCGGTGCGCTCTGGGGCGAGGCTTCCGACCACGCGACCGACATCGATCTGGACCTGGAGGAAGCGGTCGAGGTAGCTCCCTACATTCTGCCCGAGACCTTCATGTACGGGCGTACTAACAAAGAAGAGTCTCATTATATTTACCGTATTGTCGGAGCTGAAACTCACAAGTGGCAGGTGTCCGAACTGGGCACCATCATTGAGATCCGTTCCACGGGAGCACAGTCAGTCATCCCTCCGTCGCGACACCCTGACGGTGGCATTTACTTCTCCAGTAATAACGATGTCGATTTCGTCGAGCTGACCAAGTTGGACATGGAACGCTATGCCGATGAAGTCGCAGTCGCTGCTGTATTCACTCGTTTTTATCCGACACAAGGATCACGTCACGACTACGTGCATGCGTGCACGGGAGCACTCTGTCATCAGGAGTGGCAGGAAGACAAAATAAAACGAGTGATGGGTGCAGTACTCACTGTCATCCAAGAGGATGAAGACGAACTCGACGACCGCAAAGGGTCCGTGGTCAACACCATAGAAAAACATCACGCGGGTGATCGCACGAAGGGATTCACTACGCTGCAAGATTGGATAAGCATGCCGGTGATCGCAGCACTGCGCAGGTGGACAGAGAGTGGCAAGGCAGAGGGCAAGGTAGTCCTGGCCCCACCGAATCTAAAACCCTCGCCTGGGAAATTGGTATTCGATGCGTCACTGTTAGAAGTACCCGGTCTTATCGGGGAAGCTAGTGAGTGGGCGTACCGACAGTCATATAAAGATCAACCGATCTTCGGGCTAGCTGCCGGAATCATGTGCACTGCGATGGCAACCTGCAATCACTACGTGGTGCAGCACTGGAAGACACCATTGCAACCGTATCTGATGGTCACTGCACCGACAGGTGGAGGGAAGGATGCAGTGTTACGAGCTATCGCTATGTTTTCAAAGAGACTGGGACTCGACGACGTTGTCTTTCGAGGTTTCCAATCCTACTATGCGATGCTTGACGTCATTGTTGAGGAGGGCATGGCGTGCTGGCTGTGGGATGAAGCAGCTCGTTTCATGGCAGGGGCGAGGAAAACCAATTCACCCGATTACACAATATTGAGTCACATCATCTCATTATTCGGTGCAGCAAACACTAACGTCCCTGGAACTCCGGGACGTAGACAATCCATCCCGGCTCTTGAGTATCCTTTCCTCACAGTGCTCGCTACGGCTCAACCTGAGCAGCTGATGGAAGCGCTGACCAGTGTGGCCTCTGAGACAGGCTTCGTTAATCGTTTCATTCTTTTTGACACCGGTACGGAGTATCGGCCCAGAAACCTACATCGCAGTACTGTATTTCCATCTGCAATTTCCAAGCATGCAAAACAGCTCCGCGATCACGTGCCTGCTGATGGTCAGTTCACTGAAGTAAGGTTTGCAGACAATCGTACCTACTCTACATTCGAAAAGTTTGAGGAGACATCCGGACGTCGAACCGGAGCAGGTCAATTCAGTTGGGCACGTGCAAATCAAAATGCACTTATCCTCGCAGGGCTCGCAGCAGTAGGGGTGGACGCACGGCGACCGGTTATAGATATCTATCTGTGCAAGTGGGCAATCGACCTTGTGACATGGAGCAATAACTGTTGGGAAGCAAAGGTAAGCACGACTGCTTCAGGTGAGAGCTACACCGAGAAGGATTCTTTTAAGATCGAGCGCATCATCAACAACCCGCAGAAGTACGTCAACCAGTCGGGCAGCGACAACCAACGTATGGCCCTTAAGAACGGCTTCACTCCGAAATCAGTTATCACGCGCAACACACGAGGCCTCGATCCAAGAAGACGCACACAAATCCTCGACGACCTACACGAAAGTGGGTTGGTAGGTTCCGCTGAGAAGTACAACCAAATCGTGTACTACCCACTCGTGGTGAAGTGACCTACTTTTTCTTTTTGGGTTTCTGTTTGTCGAGCCACTCGATCAGCAGCGTCCTGCATAAATGAGAGAGGGCTCCGTAAGGGAGCCCCCCTGTCACAGGATCGACAAGCTGTTCTTCGACTCGGCGTTTAAGTTCTGGGTCTACGCGTAAGTAGATGGTCTCACTCAATTGCCTCAAGCTCCCGCATGTAGCGGAGCGTCTGAGCTGAGAAGCCTTCGATCCAATTCCAGTTTCCGTAGCCAACACCGTTCCTATTAGAACGCACGTTGACAAGATACTTGTGGGTGATCTCCGGCCACGCACGCAGTCGAGTGTGCAACTGCATGTCAGTGATCATGATGCAACGATCCCACGGACCATCCTTCAGAGCGTGCTGTACGGCTTCGTCACCGTGCGTGCTCCAACCTACGTCCATGTGGTGGATCGCATCTCTGAGCGCCATTCCACGTCGTGCAGGTACCTCTGCGCAGGTCGTTGACCATGCGTAGACCTTCACGTCATCACACAGCTCACGCGCCATGATCGCCATGCCTGCGGCAGCATCGACTGCCTGCAGAATCGAGCGATCTGAGAGCTTCGAATGCATCGAGCCCGATGTATCCACGAGGATGCAAGTCTTACCCGGAAACATTTCCATTTCCTTCAGACAAGCAATCATCGCACTGTCGAGCACGTCTTCGAATCCCGGCACCATTAGAGCAGCGCTGAGGAACTGAAACGGCAACACACCACGTCGGCCTTTCGAAGAGTCCAACCGATCCTTGATCAGCTGCTTCGACACACCAGCCTCCACCATGTTGCGGATGTTCCGCAGCGTAGCGAGGTAGCCCAGCTTCTCTTCACTGAGCAGACGCGTGAACGTCTCCTTCTTATCACCACCCGTGGACAGACCGACCTCCCAGGTATCGGGAGTCTTCAGCGCGTTGTCGGCGATGCGTTTGTACAAAGCCTCTCGATCCTTACTCGGCTTAGGATGAGTGAGGAAGAGTGCGTCACGCAGTGTCACTGACTTGCCCTCGCCACGGTACTTGGCGAACTGGTACTCGTCGAACTTCGCGAAGGCATCTGCTACACCACGCTTCAGCGCGTTCGGCAGCACACCTTCCCTACCGTTGTGGGCTTTGGATGCCCAGTACATCGCAATCACTTCAGTCAGCTCATCGCATCGCGAAATCACACTGGTGATCGCAGCCGCTTTTGCTTTACTGGTGATGTCGCCTCTCGGTAAGAGAGACAGGATGAGCCACAGTGGTGCATGACGCAGACCGTGTTGCTTACGTACCTCGACCGCTAGATTAGCGACGAAGTTTGCATCACATTTATTCGCCAGCTGGTGAATGCGATCAGCGATGTCTTCACCGCTCTCGTAGAAAGTCTTTTCCCACAAGAGACATGAAGTCACTGCACGCCGCAGCTGGTTAAGAACAGTACCGGTCTGTGCCGGTGCTCCCTCGTGAGTGTGCACTCGTTCAGTGCGCTGTCGAAGGTTTGCCTGTGCCATTACTGTAGCTCCTTATTAAGGGTGCTCTGAGGAACAATCGATACGGTACGTAGGCGCTCTCCCACTGAGCTATACAAACCGAAGTCTGCAACGGGATTCGAACCCGTGACCTCCCGCTTGATAGGCGAAGTAACCGTGTCTACGCCATCTGAGCATAGAGTGGACTGAGGAACATTCGGGACGGGCTTTTGATATTCCGCATCGAAGTAACCGCACCTACGCCATCTGTCCATAGAGTGTGGGGAACAAACGGAACGGTACAAATTGCTTTGAGTGCGAAGTAACCGTGCCTACGCCACCACGCCGCGCATACTAGCTAGCTCATGCTAGCAAGTCAACAGCCCCCGTAAGCAATTGATCCTATTTAACATAATAAGGGGACTTGACAACGGCAGCGCTCCCGTGTTATTGTGAATTCCAATTCGCAATAGCTAGATGAGAAGGAGTAATAGAAATGAGTAAAGAAGTAATCGAAGTCGCAGGCCTCGCCGATGAGCTTGGAGCCATCCGAGCCCAACAGGCAGACCTCAAGGATCGTGAGCGAGAGATTCGTACCACGCTGATCGAGTCGGGCATCGAAGTGTTCGAGGATAACTTCTTCCGTGCGCTGGTGGTCGAGTCGCTTCGTACCACGATTGACTGGAAGTCTGTCGCTGCGAAGCTCGAGCCCAGCCGTCAGCTGGTCACCTCGCACACGAGCGAGAAGGAAGTCGTTTCCATCCGCGTCAGTGCACGTCGAGGAGTGGCAGCGTGAGGATCGCTATCGCTAGCACCGGCAAGACCAAGGATGTGGCTCAGTACCTGCCGAACAACTTTACGGTACTGGGTCGCACCTTGGATGCTCGAGGCACCATTATAGTAGGAGTCGATGACCACGGCTGGTCACTCGATGCCTACGTCATCCCACGCCTGGGATCTGCACTGATCGCTTGTAAAGAGGTCATCGAGATCAACGGGCTCACCATCACGCAGCTGGAACTCAACCTGACGGCTGCGCAGAAGGCCGAAACGCAATCGAAAGGAGGCATCATGAAGACTTTACGGCTTGACCAAACTGTCAACACCAACTGGGTGATCAACCCGGATAACGTTGATGATCCCGACCGCTACCGGTACAAGGTGACCAAGGTAACGAACTCGAGCACGCCGAAGATCTGGGACCTGTTAACCCAGGAGCAGATCGATGTGTACTGCGAGGATGACGGCTGGGAGGTAACCATCTCATGAACAAGTTATTCCAATCGAAAAGTGGGCACAGCATCTGGCGTGACGCGTACGAGTCCGGTCGTGGTGGTAGCAGGCTGATGATCAAGGATCAGTCCGGTCCTACTCCTGACACAACTGACGACGGGGTGCTGATCATTGACCATGAGCGTAAGCCAGTCGTTCAGACCGGCGGCAATGTGTGGCTCCCCTTACTAACACTCAAAGGGGAGGAGGTCAGCACGCTCACGTCGCCGGAGGTGTACCGCTACCTGCGCAAGTTGTGGTGGAAAGGCAGAGCTGCTATCCAGGCAATCGACTGCCCTTACTGTGGAGACGCGTCATGACCTCTGACCTCGACGAGCAGGTGAACCTGCTGCGTGATGAAGCGGGAAGCCGTAAGGTCAGAGCAATCGCGCGTACTGATTCAGCCTTGGCAGAGGCACTGTTCGACGTCGCCGCAGGACACCGACGTTACTGGGACCGCATCAGCTGGCGTGCACTGTTGAAGAGACTCGACAGCTGCACACTCACGGTCGATGCATGGCTAAAGGAGAGAGAAGCATGATGACCACGGATCCCGTTGAATGCTATCGATGCGGGCATAAGTATCCGCAATCGTACGGCAAGGAGATAGGGGTTAACGGCAACTGGTTCTGTTTCAGTTGCATAGAAGACAAGTCCAAGCCACCGACTGAAGAGGCGACATAATCATGAGGTTTGACACGGCTGCGTTAGTGTGTATAATGACTCCCATCGTAGGAAACAAAGGAGCAAAGCCATGCGCCACAGGGGTGGCGCGAGATCGGAGGAAGGTCCACAGAAATGGGATGACAATCGGAAGCAGTCCCGCCGCTCCCTCAGCAACTCGCGCCCCCCGGCAAGGATAGAACAAGACGATTTTGATGAGAGGTGAAGTAGGCAAAGTGGTGAGAAACACACTGCCGTAGATCCCGCGAGAGATGCGGAGCCGATGACCCAAACTGGTGAGGCACCGAGAATCGATGACCGGAGTAGGAGCAACAGGGCTGTAGATCTCACCTCTCTTCAAAGTAGTTTTAGTTCGGAGAGGACACCCAATAGGAAGGGTACCGGACTGTAAATCCGAGGTCGGCTTGTTCCGT
>Ga0209987_10000423_pt1 | contig 22184 bp, 19 predicted proteins | sample N074metaG_FD_182134 | JGI IMG/M metagenome (GOLD analysis project Ga0209987, IMG submission 182134) | Deep subsurface microbial communities from Kermadec Trench to uncover new lineages of life (NeLLi) - N074 metaG (SPAdes) (version 2) | ecosystem: Environmental > Aquatic > Marine > Ocean trench...
ATTAGTTTCAGCCCACCCGAATCAATGATGTTTGCCGCCACGATGTCGTTGTGGCAACAGGCAACACTCTCGTGCACCGGACTTTCGCGGATGATTCTGACGCATCTCGATGCGACCGCGCACAAACCATGGTTTTCTCTCAGGCGCTCCTCGTAATTCCCGGCATGTCCCGCCAGGTCGAACCGGCTGCCACACGGCGGCAACGCATGCACGCGCCGGAGCAATTCAGCAAGTGCCTCTATGTTCTCACGCGATTCAAGATCTGACTCCCGCCACACCCTGCCGTGCAGGTACTCCGTGACCAGTATTCCGGCCGTGGAATCTGCATACAATATTGCAGGCGCAATACCAGCAGCGCTTGCTGCTTCGAGAATCGCCGGTTCACAGGACGGGCCGAGTTCGAACCTGCCGCTGTGATCCGTAATTAGCCGCAATACGCATTCCCGGCCGCCGGATCGAACGTGGTATACGCGGTTTGTGAGTCCGCCTTCGAACTCCTCGATGTCGGCTGTCTCGCGATCCCACCCGGGAACCATGGCGAGCGCATCCTGCGCATTCAGTTGAGGGGTCACGCAAGCACTGCAGCAGGCTGATGTTGCCGCCAGGAACGGGTCCAGGCGACGAGTCCGATCGGTATCAATACAACATAAACAATAAAGAGGATGGCGGTAGCCTCGAGCCCTCGCGTCCAGTAAATGAATACGGACACTACATCGATCACCAGCCAGTACCACCAGTTTTCGAGTATTTTGCGGACCACAAGGAAGGTCGCCCACACTGCAGCGAAAGTGGTTGCGGAATCAATGTATGGATACGCCGCATCGGTGAAAATTGCGAGCAGGAATCCGCTGGCGGCAGCAAGGAAGATAATGCCTGATACAGCGTAAACGTGAACCTGCAGCGGCCATACCGAAACCGGCAGCTCACCGTCGGTCTCGCCGCTTCGCCAAACAGTCCAGCCGTAAATAGCCATACCAAAATAGAAAACGTTCAGCAACGATTCCATGTACAGATTGGCCCTGGCGAACAAATACACATACATCGCCGTACTGATCGCTGCGCAGAACCAGCACCAGATATTTTGCCGAATGGCGAGAACCAGGTAGGCTAACGCCAGTATCACTGCGGTCAATTCTGTCCGCGGCAGCGCGCCGTAATACTCAGCGATTTCCGCTACCAGTGTTTGCATCAATCGCCCAGTGGATTATTCAGAATCTTGATGGTGAACACCACCTTTGGGCACTGTTCGAAAGTTTTTTTGATTTCCTGGTTGAGCGCAGCCATCACTTCATCATATTCGCCGCGAATCTGGGTACTCATCGCATTGGTCACTACTTCGACCGACGAATTTGCGCTCAACCGCTCAATGACGTCCTTGATGGGCGGTAAAAAATCATCCGCAAGCGGATACAAACTGATGTCGACGGCAACACGCATGATTCAAAAACTCCTTTCGAAAGTAACGCCGATCTGCCGCGGGTCTCCCTGGCGAATGTAAAGCGTCGGTGGAAAAAGCGGCGGTTCATTGCCAAAGAAAAAACCGCGAACGGCGAAGCGTTCATCGAAGGCATTTCTCAGCCAGAGCTGTACGACCCAGTCATCCGTTTCGTAGCCAAGCCGGGCGTTCGTCACCGAATATGGCTCTGAAACCTGGTCATGCGACACGTCGAAAAAGAAGCCATCCTTGCCACTGATATCGATTCGCGTAAACCATCCCGACTCGTGCCGGTACACGCCCCCCAGAGCGTACGTGTAATTCGGTGCATGCGCCTGGTCACGGCCACTCAAATCCACCTGTGGCGTAACGAACTCGTCGAACTCCGCATTGAGCAATCCGACATTGGCGAATAGCTCCAGCGCATCGGTCGCTTGCCAGCGCACATCGGCCTCAAGCCCAACTGTTCTGCCCTTTGCCGCGTTATCGGTAAAGAATACGAACGAGGCCGGGTCGTTGGGGTTCAACTGAAAAGAGGTCTCGACCTGCTGGTCCTGCCGGATGTTGTAGAACAGGGATCCGCTGACGAGCAGGTGGTCGTCAGCGAGACTTGCGCGAAGGCCTGTTTCAAAATTCCACATCGACTCCGCCCCGAACTCGCGCCGGCCAGGCGGCACGAATCCGAGATTGAATCCCCCTCCCTTGTAACCACGTGACACTGTCGCAAATCCCGTAACGCCATTCGAAATTTTATGGGTGTATACGATCTCCCCGCCGACCATGTTTTCCGACGGCGCAAGGCTGAGACCGCTCGAGTCGAAATAGTCCACCTCGCGCCGCTCAAAACGCGCTCCGATGCTGAGCCTGCCGGCCTCGCTTACATTGAATTCGAGTTGCCCGAACACTGCCACGCTGATCGCTTCGAACTCACTGTCAAGACGCTCATTCAGTGAGTCGGCAAAGTTGAACCCGGGATCGAAATATTCGCCCTGGTTGATCGTCGACAAATCCTCTTCCAGCCGGTTGATGTAAAGACCGGCGAGCCAGTCGGTTGACCCGCCGAAGATGCGGCCGGCTTCCTTCGATATGATGCGAATCTCCCGATTCAGGGTCATGCGCGCACGATCGTTGAGCGAAACAAAGTCGTACAGGACGGGCGCCCAGGCATCGTCGTTGCCCCAGTCGGCATCGAATGAAAAATCGATGTCCGATTTGGCAATCGAAGATACCGACGTTATGCGGAATCTGCTGCTGCCGTCCCAGTCGATGTTGAATGAAGCCCCGATGCTCCGCTGCGCGTCCTTACCCGGATTGTTCGACAGCACTGTCAGGGTGTTGTCGATGGCAAACGCATCGTATCCGTCATCCATATCACTGAACATGCCGGTCAGCTTGAATGACCAGTTGTCGCCAGCGCTCCATACGAACCGACCTCGCAACGAGGTTTCATCCCGACCATTAGTATCGTTCTTGCCGAGATACGGATTGCTTCTGAAGCCATTGCTTTGATAGTGATGCGCGCTCAGGCGGTAGCCGGCACCTTTGCCGCCGATGGGCCCACCGACTGCAATCCCACCACTAAACGCGTCATCGTCACCGGCAGTCAGTTGAATCTTGCCCTCGAAGGAATCACCGGGATCCGTGCTTTGCATGTAGATGAGTCCGGCGAGCGCGTTCGCACCGTAACGAGTACTCTGGGGCCCGCGCAGCACCTCAATGTGATCGATATCGAACAGGGTCGCAATCGTGCCGATACCACTGAAATCGATATCGTCAACGAGGAAGCCGACCGATGGATTCGGCGCACCCTGGTATTGCGCAAGCTCACCAACGCCGCGAATCTGGAAATAACGCGCACGATGACCGTCACCAGACCAGTTCAGATTTGGTATGAGTTGGATCAGCTCCTCGAAATGCTGCACGGCTGCCTCATTGATAGTCTGCCGATCCAGAATCGAGATGACAGCCGGCAGTTCCGAAGCCGCCCGTTCGCGATAATCGGCCGTGACGATGATTTCTTCCACTACGTCCTGGGCTGGCGATGCGGCGGGAAAAAGCGAAGCAAAGGCAAGGCAAATTCGGGAACTTTGCCGAAGATTGTTGACTGGGACCATTGGGAAATCCTCTTCCTACGCCGGCATTACCCGGATCAGGTTCTAAGGGTTTCCGTTTTGACGCGGTTGTCGTTGCGCGTCACGGATCTCAGGTCATTCGACCACCCCTGTGACGGAGTTGATTATACCGCAAATAAATGCGATTCGTTTCGCCCGCTGGGGCGGGCTCCTACAGGCGAGCTCCCACAGGCCGGGCTCCTACGTCTTTTCGAGGCGGGCGATGAGACTCGAAGTATCCCATCGATTCCCACCGAGCTCCTGCACCTCCGCATAATAACCGTCCACCAGCTTCGTCAGCTCGAGTTTCGCCCCGTTTCGTTCTGCTTCCTCGAGGGCAATCTTCAGGTCCTTGCGCATCCATTCGACCGCAAAACCGAAATCGAACTCATTCCGGATCATCGTGTCCCAGCGATTTTCCATCTGCCACGATTGCGCGGCACCCTTCGATATTGCGCCGATAACTTTGGCCGGATCGAGGCCGGCCTGCCTCGCGAAATGCAGGCCTTCGGACAGACCCTGTACGATGCCGGCTATGCAAATCTGATTGACCATCTTGGCCAACTGCCCGGAGCCAACCGCACCAATCAGGGTGCAGGCCTTTGCATAGCAGTCCATGACCGGCAACACGCGCTGATACACGTCTGCGTCCCCGCCGGCCATGATCGTTAGCTGGCCGTTTTCGGCGCCTGCCTGGCCACCAGACAAGGGAGCATCGAGAAAGCCGACATTCCGCGATGCGGCCGCGTCACAGACCTCGTGTGCGACGACCGCGGAGGCGGTCGTGTGGTCGACAATGATCGAGCCATCACCGATGCCACGCAACACGCCGTCGTCGCCGAAGAGAACAGCGCGGACGTCGTCGTCATTTCCAACACAGCAAAAGACTATTTCAGCATTCAGTGCCGCAGCAGACGGCGTCTCTGCGCGGGTTCCCCCGTACTGATCGATCCAGGCATCAGCTTTCGAGGTAGTTCGATTGAAAACCGCAAGCTCATGCCCTGCACTGACAAGGTATCCGGCCATCGGATAACCCATGACCCCAAGGCCGATGAATGCGATTCTCATTTCGTTGACTCTCCGGTCCTGTTAGCATGTAGGAGCTCGCCCCAGCGAGCGATTTTTTTGGCGGATTCAGGCAGCCTGCTCTGCGCCGACAGGTTTTTTCTGTTTCCTGCGGGGATCCAGGCCAATCGAACGGGCGATGATTTCCCGCATCACCTCGGAGCTGCCAGCGTAAATTCGGGAAACCCTTGCGTTGAGGTACATGCGGCAAATCGGATATTCATCCATGTAACCGGCGCCGCCATGTAGTTGCACACAGGCATCCACTACCCTGCCTTCCAGTTCACTCGTAAATAGCTTCGCCTTCGCCGCGTCGTCCGCACTCAGATTGCCCTCGTTATGCTCTGTGACGCATTGATCGACAAATACCTGCGCGATATCGATCTCCATGCGCATATCAGCCATTTTGAATCTCGTGTTCTGAAAGTCCGCGATCGTTTTTCCAAACGCTTTGCGTTCCCTGATGTAATCCATAGTGATGTCGAATGCAGCGTTTGACGTCGCGAGGTAAGACACCGCACCAATTAACCGCTCTTCGGCGAGAAAATGCATCAACTGGTAGAAGCCATGGTTGAGTTCGCCAAGCAGATTTTCCTTCGGTACTCTGACGTTGTTGAAAAACAGCTCTGCAGTGTCCTGGCTCTTGAGTCCCATTTTCTTGAGGTTGCGGCCTCGTTCGAAGCCTTCCATGCCGCCCTCTACGACGAACAGGCTCAGACCATGCCTGGTATTCGGATCGGTCCTTGCGACGACCACAACCAGGTCAGCATTGATGCCATTTGAAATGTAGATCTTGGAGCCGTTCAACAGCCAGTGATCGCCTTTGTCCTCCGCCTTCGTGCGAATGCTCGCTACATCACTGCCGGCCCCAGGCTCAGTAATGGCCACTGCGAGGATGTGCTCACCGCTAATACATTTCGGCAGCCAGCGCGCTTTTTGTTCGTCGGTTCCCAGCTCACCGATGTACGGACCCACGAGCCTGCTGTGGAGCGACATGAAGAATCCGGCATCGCCGAAACGTGCGTTTTCTTCGATCAACACCTGTTCATAACGAAAGTCGGCTACACCAGCGCCACCGTACTGTTTATCGGCCCACATTAGCAACAATCCCTGCTCGCCGGCCTTGAGATAAGCTTCACGATCGACGATGCCCTGTTCATGCCACTTATCACTGTGTGGCTGGATCTCGTTCTGCAGGAAGCTGCGCACCGAATCGCGAAACATCTCGTGCTCTTCATCAAATATTTTTCGCTTCATCTTCCTATCCCCGGCAAGCTGTCACTTGCCTTTGAATTCAGGTCGGCGTTTTTCGAGAAATGCAGCGACACCCTCTGCGCTGTCCGCGCTTTGTCGCAATTTCTGCTGCAACGGCGCCTCGACATCGAAAGTACTGGCCCAGGATTCACTGCTCGCGTGACGCATTGCTTTCTTGGTCGCAGCGATCGAGAGCGGCGCACGTTCTGCCAACGCCCTGGCCCACTTGATGGCCTCGTCCTGCAACGATTCCGCAGGCACGGCCCTGTTCGCCAGGCCGAGTTCCACGCAGCGTTCGGCGCCGATTCGTTCGGATTCAATGCTGAGCTGGAATGCACGCCGATAGCCGATTTGGTGCACCAGCAACCAGTTCAGGCCGCCGTCCGGCACGAGTGAAATGGTCGTAAAAGGTGATAACAGGAAAGCATTGTCGGCCATGATCAACAGATCACAGTTCAGCGCAAGTGACATGCCGATTCCTGCCGCCGATCCGGCGACAGCTGCAATCACCGGCTTGTCCATGCCCGCAATGGATTCGAATACCGGGCGGTACTCGGCCTGCAGCATATCCTCGATGCTTTTTTCAGGATCCAGACTGCTTTTGAGATCAGCGCCCGCACTAAACGATCGGCCCTCTCCCGTGATGACCACGGCACGCACGCTGGAGTCTCCGGCCGCACGATCACAAGCCGCCAGGAGATCACGCCGTAACTCTTCGTTGAAAGAATTCATGGCGTCTGGACGGTCAATCGTAATCACAGCGACCGCGTTGTCCTGTGCATACTTCACGGTTTCGTAGTCAGTCATTTCCTTATCCTCATGCAGCCGGCCGCTGCAGTTTTTCTTCCGCCACCTGATAGAACGTCTCACCGTTGTCCGCCATTGAACGCAAGCTCTGCGGCACAGCAAAGCGCTCGCCGTAGGTCTCCGCGAGCCGGTCTGCCTCTTCGACAAAACTCCCGAGGCCCTCGGTTTCGATGAATGAAATCGTGCCGCCGGTATACGGCGGGAATCCCCAGCCGAATATGGAACCGATATCCGCGTCGGCCGGATGGGTCACGACGCCTTCTTCCATGCAACGCACGGTCTCGATCGCCTGGACATAAAGGATGCGTTTGCGGAGTTCGTGCGGATCCGGCTGTTTGTCCGCAAGCGGATAATGCTCGGCAAGACCTGGCCAGAGTCGCTTTTTTTCGTCTTCCGGATAATCGTAGAAGCCCTTGCCAAAACGCTTGCCTTTACGATCGAGATCTTCGACAAACCTGGCGATGACATCGTCGGCGGGCGTGGCAACGTATGCGTCTCCCAGCGCCTTCTTAGTCTGCGACAGTACGTGATGGCTCAACTCGAGCGTTACCTCGTCGGTCACCGCGAGCGGCCCGACCGGCATCCCTGCCTGCCTGGCAACATTCTCGATAAGCGCCGGTTTGATACCTTCGGCCAGCATCATGATGCCTTCCCTGCTGTAAGTACCGAACACGCGGCTGGTATAAAAACCGCGGCTGTCGTTCACGACTATCGGTGTTTTGCGAATCTGCTGAATGTAATCCAGCGCCTGTGCAATCGCGACATCATTGGTTTTTTCGCCCACGATCACCTCTACCAGGGGCATCTTGTCGACCGGCGAGAAGAAATGGATGCCAATGAATTGTCCGGGGCGCCTCGATGCCGTTGCCAGGCCCGTGATCGGCAGCGTCGACGTATTGGAGGAAAATATCGCGTTATCTGAAATGACAGCTTCTGTTTTGGTGGTGACATCAGCCTTGAGGTCCGTGTCCTCAAAGACGGCTTCGATGACCAGTTCACAACCGGCAAGCTTGTCAAAATCGTTTGTGGTTTGAATACGCTCGAGAATATCGGCCGCTTTGTCAGAAGTCATGCGTCCGCGATCGATTCGCTTCTGCAGCAGCTTGCGCGAATAATCCTTCCCTTTTTTCGCTTTTTCCTGTGAAGTATCGAGGAGCACAACTTGCATTCCAGCGACTGCCGACACATACGCGATACCGGCGCCCATCATGCCGGCGCCGAGGATGCCGAGTTTAGTCACCGGTCGCTTTTTCGGGCCCTGTGGCCGGCGCACCAGTTTGTCCGCAGCACCTTTGTTGATAAACAGGGTTCGGGTCATGTTGCGCGACACCGGGTTCACCAGCATTTTGGCAAAATACTTCGATTCGACATCGAGTGCCATGTCCATCGGCAATACGCTGCCTTCATAGACAGACGACATGATCGCGATCGGCGCCGGGTAGTTGTGGTTGGTCATTTTCTGCAACAGTGCGGTACCAACCATCTGCGTTTGAATGACTGACGGATGCATCAGGCCGGCGCCGCCGGGTACTTTGAAGCCTTTCTTGTCCCAGGGTTGTTCCGCGTTTCCGTGCTCGAGGACCCATGCTTTTGCCGCTGCGATTTCAGTACCCGGTTCGACCACTTCGTCGACGAAGCCGAGCTCCAGCGCTTTGGCAGGCTTAACGTGCTTGCCCTCGGTCAGCAGCCTCAGTGCCGGCTCGATACCCATCAGGCGTGGCAGGCGCTGGGTGCCGCCGCCGCCGGGAATCAGTCCGATCTGAACCTCCGGTTGTCCCAGCACCGAGTTCGGATTGTCGGCGGCAACCCGGTAGTGACAGGCCAGGCAAAGTTCCAGACCGCCACCCAACGCGGTACCGTTAATCGCTGCCGCGACCGGTTTGCCGCAGGTCTCCAGTTTTCGGTACGCCTGCTGCAGCTTGCGGCACCACGTGTAAACCTCCTTGATGTCGCGACCCTGTTCGAAAACATCGACCAGCTCTTTCAAATCGGCACCGGCCATGAAGGAATCCTTGCCGGATGTAATAACGGCCCCTTTGATATTTTCGTTGCCAGCAATTCTGTCGGCAGACTCCGCAATCTCGTCCATGAACTCCGGCGTGATAACGTTCATTGGCTTGTCTTTGACGTCGATAGTCAGAATAGCGACGCCGTCTGCGTCAATTTTGAAATCAATTGTTTTCATATTTTTTCAAACCCGCTCAATGATCGTTGCGGTACCCATGCCACCACCAACACAAAGATTGACCAGCGCCGTGGTCAGATCGCGACGCTCCAGTTCGTCCAGCACGGTGCCGAGAATCATCGTTCCCGTCGCCCCTAATGGATGTCCCATTGCGATGGCGCCGCCGTTTACATTGATTTTGTCGTGCGGTATATCGAGCCGCTGCATGAATAGCAGTACGACTGCAGCGAACGCCTCGTTGAGTTCGAAAAGATCAATGTCATCGGTCGTCATGCCACAGCGCTTCAAAACTTTTTCCGCAGACGGCGCGGGGCCGGTGAGCATGATCGTCGGATCCGTCCCAATCGATGAGAATCCCCTGATCTTCGCGCGTGGTGTCAGGCCCAAAATGTCGCCGGCGTCCTTGCTGCCAACGAGCATTGCCGCGGCCCCGTCAACGATGCCACTGGAATTGCCGCCTGTATGCACGTGATTGATCGACTCCACTTCCGGGTACTTCTGCAGAGCGACTGCATCAAAGCCTGCCTGCTCACCCATGATGGCGAAAGCCGGATTAAGCCCGGCGAGATCATCAGCGCTGGTGCCCGGACGCAGATGCTCGTCTTTTTCCAATAGCGTCTGGCCGATGTGGTCCCTGATCGGTGTTACGGACTTGTCGAAATAGCTGTTATCCCAAGCGTTCGCTGCCCGCTTCTGACTTTCGACGGCGTAGGCATCAACATCTTTGCGGGAAAAACCATGAATGCTCGCAATAAGGTCAGCACCAATGCCTTGCGGCACGAAATAAGTTTTGTACGCGACGGCGGGATCGGCATGCATCGCGCCCGAATCTGACCCCATCGGTATCCGTGACATGCATTCAATACCGCCACCGATCGTAATGTCCGACTGACCGGCCATGATCTGCGCTGCAGCGGTGTTCACCGCTTCCAGTCCGGATGCGCAGAATCGATTGAGCTGCTTCCCGGGAACACTCTCATCGAAATCCGCATTCAGCACGGCAGCGCGAGCGATGCAGGAGCCCTGCTCGCCAACGGGCGATACGCAGCCGAACACGACATCATCAATGACGCTGGTATCGAGCTCACTGCGATCCCGCAGGCTGATAAGAACCTGTGCAGCGAGATCGATCGGGGTTACCTCGTGCAGCGAGCCGCTTGGCTTGCCTCTGCCCCGCGGACTGCGCACGTGATCGTAAATATAGGCGTCTGTCATTTTGTATTTCCGTTATCAGGTTTAAGTCTTCGATGAAAGTGAGATCTTCAGGTGCGTTTTCATTTCGTCATTCGCTTTCCTGAAGTCGATGGATTGCGGATTGATGAGCCAGAGATACGCCATCCCCGAGATATAGGCGATGTATTGCGCCGCGATACTTTTCGGATCGGCGCTCGCGCGTATCGATCCCTCTGCCTGCCCGGCGCGAACCCAGTCCGCGACGTCATCCTGTTGCCGCTGGTGAATACTTGCCGAGGTCTGCCGGTACTCGGATTTCGGGCTCGCGGCGCCGCAATAGAGAATCTGCAGCACACGTGCCTCGCGCGGCGAATCTGAAACAAACCGAAAGAACGCATCCAGCGCGGCACACATTGCGTCAATGCCAATCTTGTCACCGACACCCACCCGCAGATAGTCGAGCCAGCCCCTGGAAATCGACTTGCAAACCTCATCGAAGAGCCCCGCTTTGGAGCCGAAACGATAGGTCGCAAGGCCACGGCTGTAGCCGGCTTTCTCGCCGATTGCCGCCAGCGTGGTTTTATCTGTGCCATGCTCGAGGATCAGGTCGATCGCCGCATCGAGCATGGCCTTGTCGGAGATGGCGGTACGTTGCGCCTGTGTGCGCGCCAGCGCCTGTGGCGCAATGCTCTGAGGATCAGTGGACAATTCAATGGGCCCGGATTTACGAAAGTCTCCGCTTTTCAAACATTTACCCAACAATCACAGAAACTTGTTGTCAACAAGCAAGTGAGTATACGATGCTTGTTGAGACCTGGCAAGCGCAAACGATTTCAGATTCAGCCGGCATAAGAAGTCCATCGGCGTACTTGATTATTTATTCCTGATCTCCTTGCGTATCCTTTGACAATTGGGCTGTTTCCCGGTAATTTACTTGCGAATTATTTTATTTGTTACTTGCGAATTTCTTTACAATCTCTGATATGCACCGCACTGACTCAACACGCGAGGCGATTTGCCGATTCATTGCCAAGAATGGCTCCGCCACTGGCCCGGATCTGGCCGCGCACCTGGGGATAACGCGTCAGGCCGTCAGCCTGCATTTGCGTCAGCTGATTGCCGATGGAACAGTATTCAAGACCGGATCGACGCGAGCGGCACGCTACTTTCCCGGCGACGCCGCACCCGATATGCGCCGCATCAGGCGAGAGCTGGTCCTTGCAGGACTCGACGAGTCAGCCGTCTACCAAAATCTTGCAATAACCCTGAATCTTTCTCGGCTCCCCTCGAATGTCGAGGCCATTCTGCATTACGCGTTCACGGAAATGTTAAACAATGCGATCGATCATTCGATGTCAGATCGATGCACCGTCGAGTTTTCTCTCGATGCCGCAAGGATCACTTTTAGTGTAAAGGACGCCGGTATCGGCGTATTTCATTCAATCGCCGGTAAGTTTGATCTTCCGGACGAACATGCGGCGATGATAGAACTGATCAAGGGCAAGACCACGACGATGCCCGAAGCCCATTCCGGGGAAGGCATATTCTTCGTATCCCGATCGGCAGATCGCTTCCAGCTCCGGTCACACCGAATACAAATCGAATGGGACCGCGCACGGGATGATATTTTCGTATCCGATCCTCGCTTCACGAAAGGCACGGTAGTGCGATTCGAAATTCGTAAAGATTCCCGAACTCGCCTCGAAAACATATTCGCAGAATATGCTCCAGAGCAATACGACTTCCAGTTTGAGAGAACCCGCGTCCTGGTGAAGCTGCTAGGGCAGGATTATCTGTCCCGATCCGAGGCAAAACGGCTTCTGCATAATCTCGACAAATTCTCTGAAATCGAACTGGACATGCGTAATGTATCGAATGTAGGACAGGGATTTGCAGACGAGATATTTCGCGTTTTTACCGCAGCACACCCGAACATCATTATTCGAGCAATGAACGCATCGAAGGCAGTCGACACGATGTTACGACATGTAAGTGGCAGCTCCGACCAAAAATAAAACATCAACTCAGGAATGCACGCTGCATCCCGTGGTCACAGCAGATCGTTGACTTCCAACTCGGAAAGGCCCCAATCAAGTAACGCCTTTCGATCGTTCTCGCCCGCCTCGCCCGGTGCGTTCTGAATTTCGGATTTCGTCCTGGAAAACCTCGGCGCCGCTGCCGGCTGCAGAATTCCGTCTACCGTGACGAAAGTTTTGCGCGCTTCATTGTGAGGATGTTTCGGTGCCTCCGCGAGGGAGAGCACCGGCGCGAAACAGGCATTCGTTCCTTCGAGCAATTCGCACCATTCATCGCGTGTCTTGCTCGCAAAGACAGCTTCAAACCGTTCGATCTGTGCCGGCCATTTACTCTGGTCATGCTGCTCGGCCAAATCGATGTCATGGATTGCCAGCAAATCGATCAGCGCCTTGAAGAATCGCCGTTCGATTGCACAGACGATAACGTAAGTGTCGTCGCTGGTGCGATAAGTCCGGTAGAATGGCGCTGCGCCGTCGAGGATATTGCTGCCTCTTTGATCCCGCCAAAAACCGGCGGCATGCAATCCATAAAACATCGTCATCAACGAGGCGGCGCCGTCAACCATCGCGGCATCCACGACCTGTCCCTTGCCGGAGCGACTCGCCTCGAGAAGTGCTGCAAGTATTCCGATGGCGAGGTAGGCGCCACCACCGCCAAAATCGGCGGTCAGGTTCAACGGGATCGATGGCGGACCGTCTTTCTCGCCGATCGCCGAAATGACCCCGGTGAGCGCGGCGTAATTGCCATCATGACCGACCGCGCCTGCCAGCGGCCCGGTCTGTCCCCAACCGGTCATGCGGCCATAGACCAGTCTTTCGTTCCTGGCCATGCAGTCGTCGGGTCCCAGGCCGAGACGCTCCATGACGCCGGGCCGAAATCCCTCGAATAACGCGTCTGCGTTCTCACACAGTCTTAGTACGAGATCGACACCGGACTGACTCTTGAGGTCGACGCCGATTGCGGGCCGGCTGCGGTTCATCAGGTTGTATTTTGAGGGCATGCCGAGGTCAGTAGCGGCCGTGCGATCGATGCGAATGAGTTGTGCACCCATATCCGCCAGCAGCATTCCACAGAACTGCCCGGGGCCAATTCCGGCGATTTCGATCATCCTGAAACCGGTCAGTGGACCCATGCGAACACCTGTATCAGAAGTGGTTACAAGGAACTGCAAACATGACCGCCGTCAACGGTGACGATGCTGCCCGTCATATAACTGCCGGCGGCAGATGCCAGCAACAGCAGCGGGCCGGCGATCTCGGGTAATTCTCCGACACGGCCCATCGGCACGCGTTGTCTTAGAAATTCTCTGGCACCGCCATCCGCAAACTGCTCCTGGTTAATCTCGGTGATGAAATAACCCGGCGCAAGCGCGTTGACGCGAATATTGTAGCGTGACCACTCTATCGCCATCGCTTTCGTCAACTGCACGACGGCCGACTTCGCGGCAATGTAAGCGCCTAGCGCCTTGCTGACTCGCAACCCGAGAACCGAGGCAATATTGATGATGCTTCCGGGTTTATCTGCATTGATCATCGATTTCGCAACGGCCTGCGCCAGCATGAATACGCCTTTGAGATTGGTATCGAGTACGGCGTCCCAATCGTCCTCACTGATATCGGTGAGAAAGGCCTGCTTTGCGATGCCGGCGTTATTCACGAGAATGTCCGGCACGCCAGCCTCGCTGACGGTCTCCCGAATACAGTTCGTTACGGACAGTGAATCGGTGACGTCCAGTTCGAGGCAGATCGCATCGCCGCCCTTGTCCCGGACCCTTTCCGCAGTTTCCTCAAGTTTTTCGCGCCGTCTTGCCGCAAGTACCACCGAGGCGCCGGCGCCGGCCAGCGTTTCCGCAAATTGCCGCCCGAGACCGGACCCCGCGCCACTAATGAGCACGACTTTGCCGTCGAGATTGAACAGATCCATGGTTATCCTTTTGCGCGATTAGCCGCCCGGCGATCGGAACTAACGCTCCTGGCGCTTGTAAGTGCCGGTCGCAGTCGCACATAGCCGGCTGTTTTCGGGGTCATACAATTTGGCCTGGGCAAAGAATAACGATTTGCTTGCCCGGATCAGTTCGCCCTCGGCGACCACCGATGCAGCGCGATGCGGAGACAGGTAATTGCAGTTCAGATTGATGGTAACCGAAACGAATTTCTCGGATACACCGAAGCTGCCTGACACGGCGCCGGCAATATCCAGCAATGACGCAATCACACCGCCATGGAGATAACCAACCGTATTTCGGTGTTCAGGCCGCACGGTCATCTCCATCCTGGCGAAGCCCTCTTTCCATTCGCTCAGCTTGAAACCCAGGAATGCGAGATAGGTTCCTTCGTACAGCGTTGGATTATCGAGAAAGCTCTTCGTTACCTGCTCATTCACCGGGCGACCGCCCCGCTTCTGCGCAGAATTGCCAGGAACACATCAGGCTCGGGCCGCACGCGATAGTTGTCAGTCTGATCGGAAAAGACGATGGTTCCACTGGCATTCGTGACGACAACAGTAGGCATCACGGTGTTGGGCGCATAGCCGCCCATGACGCCCACAGGCACGCCGTTATCGATGGCGATTCCGAGAGCTTCCGCAAGCTTGTTTTCTGCGTCGATCAGGAAATGGAATGGCACATCGTGCATGGCGGCGAGATTCCTCGTGTGTTCTTCAGGTTGCGGACTGATGAGGGCAACCTTGATACCCATGTCGTGCATTTCCTGGTAGCGGCTGACAATCTCCCGGATCTGCGCCATGCATAAGGGGCACCAGTTGCCACGATAGAACAACAAGACCGCCGGCGATCCGGCAAAGTCATCCGACCCCACCTCGTTGCCCGCGGAATCCTGCAGGCGGAATGCCGGGAGCTTCGAGCCAACCCCAAGCTGCAGACTTTCAGTGCGGCCGAATCGCGAATACCAGAACACGTAGAGCAGCATGATGCCAGCGTTGACCAGCGCAACGGAAAGCGGCCCCCATCCCGCAACACCTTCCATGAATTGTTCCCAGGCCGGAATCACTACGCCGATGGCAGATACCAGCAGCAGGAGCGGAAGATTCTCACTGGTGCGCTCCACCGGGGCGATCATCAGTCTCAAAATCAGGAACGGCAACGGCACTGCCGAAATTGCGGCACCGATCCAGGCGTTACGGTCAGGACCACCGGCGACCACCTGGTACAGGGCCCAAAACAGCAACAAAACACTGATCAGCGCTGCAGGTAATACGAATAGCGATTTGAGTTTTGCGTTGATCAATAGATCGATTCCAACTTTTGTTATCGCCCGCTTAGGAAGGGCTCCTACGATACCATTTCAGCTTCGGTACGGACCGCGTCACATGTTACGGCGATATTCGCCCCCAACCTGGTACAGCGCCGCCGAAATCTGACCCAGGGAATTGCACTTGACCGTATTCATTAGTTCTGCGAACACGTTGCCCCGATTGCGGGCGACATCCTGCAGGCTGGCAATAGCACCAGGGCTCTCTTCGCCATGTGTCCTTTGAAATGCCCTGAGATGGTCGATCTGGTCCTGTTTTTCGGACTCGGTCGATCGAATCAGCTCGAGATCGTGCACCTCGTCCTCCTGGCCTTCCCTGGGCAGGAATGTGTTGACGCCAACGAGCGGGTATGAGCCGTCGTGCTTCCGGGACTCGTAGTAAAGACTCTCTTCCTGGATCTTGCCGCGCTGATACATCGTATCCATCGCGCCGAGCACGCCACCGCGTTCGGAAATCCGCTCGAATTCTCTATACACGGCCTCTTCAACGAGGTCAGTCAATTCGTCGATGATGAACGAACCCTGCCACGGATTCTCGCAATAGTTCAGGCCCAGTTCTTTCGAAATGATCATCTGGATGGCCACGGCACGCCGCACCGACTGCTCGGTCGGGGTAGTGACGGCTTCGTCAAATGCGTTGGTGTGCAGGCTGTTGCAGTTATCGAACATGGCATACAAGGCCTGCAGGGTGGTGCGGATGTCGTTGAAGCTGATCTCCTGCGCATGCAGGCTGCGGCCCGAGGTTTGCACGTGATACTTGAGCATCTGGCTGCGCGCGCTCGCAGCATAACGCTCGCGCATCGCGCGCGCCCATATACGCCTGGCCACGCGGCCAATGACTGAATATTCCGGGTCCATGCCGTTCGAGAAAAAGAAACTCAAGTTGGGGGCGAAGTCGTCGATGTTCATGCCACGTGCGAGGTAGTACTCGACGATCGTGAAACCGTTCGACAGTGTGAATGCAAGCTGGCTGATCGGGTTCGCACCAGCTTCGGCGATGTGATAGCCGCTGATCGATACGCTGTAGTAGTTACGCACTTTGTTGTCGATAAAGTATTGCTGGACATCGCCCATCATCTTCATCGCAAACTCGGTGGAGAAAATACAGGTGTTTTGCGCCTGGTCCTCCTTCAGGATGTCCGCCTGTACCGTCCCCCGCACCGCTGCCAGGGTTTGTTGCCGGATTTTTTCGTAGGTTTCCGCCGATACAAGCTTGTCGCCGGAGATGCCGAGCAGGCCCAGACCCAGTGCGTCATTGCCTTGGGGAAGCTCACCAACGTAGCTCGGCCGTGCCTTGCCCGAAAAATGAGCATCGATTTTCTTCTGTGCTGCCTGCCACTCACCCGATTCCTTCAGGTACTTCTCGACCTGTTGATCGATCGCCGTATTCATGAAGAACGCCAGCATCATCGGCGCAGGCCCGTTAATCGTCATCGAGACGGAAGTCGACGGGTCACACAGGTCGAAGCCGGAATACAGCTTCTTCATGTCATCGACAGAGGCGATGGAAACACCCGAGTTGCCGACCTTGCCGTAGATATCAGGCCGTTCGTGTGGGTCCTCGCCGTACAGGGTTACGGAATCGAATGCCGTGGACAGCCTGGCCGCATCCTGACCTTTGGATAAATAGTGAAAGCGGCGATTGGTTCGCTCCGGCGTGCCTTCTCCTGCGAACATCCGGGTCGGATCTTCGCCCAGCCTGCGATAAGGGTAGACACCGCCGGTGTACGGATAAGCGCCCGGCAGGTTTTCTTTCATCAGGAAGATGAGTAATTCTCCCCAATCGCTGAATTTCGGTGCAGCGATCTTGGGTATCTTCTGATGACTGAGACTTTCCTTGTAATTGGCGCCAGTTACTTTCTTGCCGCGTACTTCGTAGCTGTAGCTTTCCGTCCTTATGCTCTCCTTGCGCGCCGGCCATTCCCGCAGCAAGGTCAAAGCCTCGGCACTTATTTCGCCGATGGCTTCCTGGTAGCGCTGGCGCAACGTCAGGATCGACCGGTCCTTGTCATCCGCAGCGGCGTCTGCGGGATATTTTTCGAACGGTTCCGGCAATTGCGGATCTTCGAGAGCCTTCAGGGCTTCGTGAAAATGTTGCAGCTGACTCGCCGCGGCCGCTTGTACCTGGATGGATGTGTTGATGTCGCGACCCTGTTCGCTGATCTCGGCCAGGTAGCGAATCCGGCCGCCCGGGATGATCGCCATCGCGCGCGGTTGGCGCTCGGATACGTCTATTTTCGGCGTCCATTTGCCAGGATCGAGACCGAGCTTTGCAGCGAGCCGCTGACACAGTTGGTAGAACATCCAGCTGATTCCCGGGTCGTTGAACTGGCTCGCAATCGTCGGGTAAACCGGAATGTCCTCATCCGCAGTCTCGAACTGCACGTGATTTCGTTTCCATTGCTTGCGAATGTCGCGCAGTGCATCTTCTGACCCGCGCTTATCGTACTTGTTAAGCACGATCAGTTCCGCAAAATCCAGCATGTCGATTTTTTCGAGCTGGCTGGCTGCCCCGTACTCGCTGGTCATGACGTACACCGAGAAATTCACCATATCGACGATTTCGCTATCACTCTGGCCGATGCCGGCCGTCTCCACGATGACCAGGTCGAATCCGCACGATTTCAGGAACAGGATGTGATCAGCCAGCATTTCGCTGGTGGCGAGATGCTGACGTCGCGTTGCAATGGATCGCATGTAAATACGATTCGAGCGCAGGGAATTCATGCGAATGCGATCACCGAGCAGGGCACCACCGGTTCGCCGGCGTGTCGGATCGACCGCCAGAACCGCAATCCGCATGTCGGGATAACAAGTAAGGAATCGATTCAGAATTTCATCGGTGACGCTGCTTTTTCCAGCACCACCGGTGCCGGTGATGCCAATTACCGGTACATTACCGGCCTTGACCTGCCATTCCTTGCGCAGGGCCGCGAGTTTTGCTTCGTTGTACAGGCCTTCTTCGATCGCTGAAATGCTGCACGCAATATCCATAGCAATGCCGGATGACATATCTGCCGGCGGACTTGTTGCACGGCGGGTTGCCTCGGTTCGGCGAACCAGGTCTCTGATCATTTCCTCGAGACCCATCTGCATGCCATCGTGCGGGTGATAAATGCGCTCGACGCCGTATTCCATCAAGCCGGCGATTTCTTCCGGCGTGATCGTGCCACCGCCGCCACCGAATACCTTGATATGCGCTGCGCCAAATTCGGCCAGGCGGTCAATCATGTAGCGGAAGAATTCGTTGTGACCACCCTGATAGGAACTGACGGCGATCCCGTCCGCGTCTTCCTGAATCGCCGCCTGCACGATGTCGTCGACACTGCGGTTATGCCCGAGATGAATTACTTCCGCCCCTTGCGCCTGGATCAACCGGCGCATAATGTTGATCGCTGCGTCGTGGCCGTCAAATAACGAGGCTGCGGTGACGAAGCGAAGCGGTGGTATTTCGGTCTTGCCCGAAGCTTCAGGTAAGTCGGTTACGGCGGTACTCATGGACCGTTGTCCTCCGACAGTTTTGCGCCGGAAATTTCCATTTTTCGTGGAAAACTTTCTTTAAAATCAATAATGTCGCGCATTGCAAAAATTTTAATCTGCATTAAAATAATCGACTCAGGCAGAGAACTCAAGTAGCGACTGCCGATTTTGGGTATTCCCGCGGAGAACAGCTGAATAATGGCAAGAGTCGCAGATGAAACCCGGTTCGAAGCGCAGCGGCATCGCATCCTGAAGGCTGCGGCGACCTGCTTTAACCACAAGGGCTTCAGCGGAACCTCATTGAAGGACGTGTCGCGGCAACTCGGACTCACGGACGCAGCACTTTACTACTACGTCAAGAACAAGGAAGAACTGGTTTACCAGTGTTACCTGCGTGCAGCCGAACTTGGGCGTGAAGCGATGGAGCGGGGCATCAATGACGGCGCGAACGGCTTCGAGAAGGCATACCTGTATATCGCTTATCATGTTGAAATTATGGTCGGCAAACGCGGCCCAGTGGCGATAATGAGTGAAATCCCGACGTTAAAGCGATCGCATCGCAACGAAATCCTGGCGGTCTCGCGCCGGCACAGCACAGGTTTCGAAGAGATTCTCGAATCCGGCATACACGATGGCAGCATTAAATCCTGCGACGTTCGCATGACCGGCAACGCAATCATGGGATCCATCAACTGGATTCCAAAATGGTTTCATGGCAATGCGAAAATGGCGAAACAGATAGTGCGGGAATTTCCGGATATTCTGACTGCCGGACTAAAACCAACAGACACGTAATAACCATTCGCCCGCTGGGGCGGGCTCCTACAGGCGGGCTCCTTATACAGGCGGGCTCCTGCAGGCGCTCTAACGAATCCCGAGCGCCGCGAGTTCTGATTTGACCTGCTTCTGGAACATTCGAAGCCCGTCGTAATCAGACTCGAGTGTAATATCACTTATCTCGACTTTTGTTTCGAGATAGTTGAGTCGTGCTTCAAGGCGCAGGCGAATATCTCGATAATAATTCGGATTCTCAGGCATACCAGACGGCCTGACAATTTGCATTGGTCCTGAAATTCTCGATCCCGGTATGTGCGTCCCGGTTCGACTTCTGAGAGTATTCATGTCCCTCTGAATCAGCTTCATGAGCAGCCTGGTGTCGCCAATCTTCTGCAGCAAATCGAGAAAAATTTGATTGGACGCGTCTATTCCATCCCGCGTCAGTGTTGCTGCCAGTTCATCCCGGGCCCCCTCCAGCACATCATTGCCGCGCTCTGCAGCCAGGCGGTACCAGGCCAGCGCTCTGGCTGTGTCTTGCGGCACATTGTGTGCATCAGTGACGTACATAAAACCGACCATGTACTGCGCATACTTGTCACCACGTGGCGCAAGATCTTTCTCATAAATAAATAGTGCGCGCTTGTAATCGCCAGCGTCATACAACTCATCTACTCGTTTTTGTATCTGAAGCGTTCGCTGGTCTGCCGATTCGCCGGGAAAGGGCCTGTAGTCCTGCGACTGCGCAGCCGCGCAGCAGAAACCTGCGAACAAGCCCGCTATTAGTGCCAACCTGATTTTCAATGTGCTCTCTTCTGGCAACAAAATATTTGCTGCCTGTGCAGGATTGGAGTCCCCCGACTACCTGCAAGTTCCACTCATCAGGGCCCGATCTTCCTGTGTCGCCGGGCCGATTTCATGGCTCCGGATCCCTGAAATCGGGGACTCTTTGCTCCCTGTTGGCCGCAACCGCCTCCGCCTGGTTCGCGCCGCCCATTATTGCCAGTTGCAGCTCGGCTTCGCGGCGCATTGACGCCGGAGCGTCGGCCTGCCAGGAGTCGTTGACCAGTCTCTTGATGGAGCGAATCGCGTCGGGTGACCGGCCGGCGATTTCGCGGGCCAGTAATTGGGCAGCCTCCAGAGGATCGTCGGTCAATGACGTGACCAGCCCCATCTCCTCCGCTTCGTGGCCATTGACGATCCGCCCCGTGAAAGCCAGTTCCTTGAATTTGTCACCTGGCAATATGTGGCGCGCGGTGCTGCTGATTGCCATGTCCGGGATAAGTCCCCACTTGATCTCCATGATCGACATCCGGACATCGGGCGAGGCATAGCGAATGTCAGCGCCCAGCGCGATTTGCAAGCCGCCCCCGAACACAACACCATGCAATGCCGCAATCACAGGTACGGGGATCTCCTGCCAGACCCAGGCTGCACTCTGAAACAGGTTCGCTGGTGATCGTTTGCGGGGATCCATCAGCTTGTGGCCAACTACGCCAATGCCCTCCCCGCCGAACACCGAGACATCGATGCCGGCGCAGAAATTCTCTCCGGCGCCGTGCAACACGACCGCGCGCACAGACGCTGCATCCCTTAGCGAATCGCCAACCTCGCTTAGCGCCTCGAACATCGCCATATCGATTGCATTGTGCTTGTCGGCGCGATTCAACATCACAGTGGCAACGGCATTCTCGATCTCCACCCTGACCCGGTCACTCATAAACTGCTCCTCGAATAGCCTGTCCCAGTCTACCAGCGGTGCGAAGCAGAGTAATATCAGCATAAATATGTAGGAGCTTGCCCCAGCGAGCGATTTTTGTGGGACACCAGTGGGACCAATCAGGAAAACGACGCGCATCCGAGCCCTTGCCATCGCCCGCTGGGGCGGGCTGCTACTGGTCGTGCTTGCATTCATTGTGCCCTTTGCGAGTCTGGCACAGGAGCCCTCGGCAGGTGAACACGCGCGTCCGGTGCAATATCGCGTTGACAGTGATTCGAGCTGGCTGCGCGTACTGGTCTACCGTGGGGGCTTGTTGCGTGGTTTCGGTCACAACCACGTGATTTCTCATAACGACATTACGGGTACGGTTATGTTCACGCAGGATCCGCGTCAATCGGCGCTAACGCTTGAATTCAGGGTTGCCGACCTCGCAGTCGACGAACCCGAACTGCGGGCACTTGAAGGCGCCGATTTCCCCGGCCAGATATCACAAAAAGATATCGCCGACACGCGGGCCAACATGCTCGGCAAAAAGCTGCTGCAAGCCGGGCAATTTCCGTCGGTTCAGATTCGATCAGAGCGGATCACGGGCAGCATGCCCGATATGGAAATCGAGGCAACCGTATTTGTCAGGGGAGCAGAATTTACTGTCATCTTTCCTGCCAGCGTTGAGGTGACGAGCGACTCCTTCTTCGCCAGCGGCGAACTGGAAATCAGGCATGCTGAGATAGGGCTGTCCCCGTTCAAAGCAATTTTCGGGCAGTCGGATCATCGCATCCGAGTAGCATTCCCTTTATCCTGCGCCGGCGAGTAGCCGGCATTTAGCTTATCCTTGCACATTCCCAAACTGGCAAACCCAACTCAAGCAAATGAA
>Ga0209987_10000424_pt1 | contig 22131 bp, 15 predicted proteins | sample N074metaG_FD_182134 | JGI IMG/M metagenome (GOLD analysis project Ga0209987, IMG submission 182134) | Deep subsurface microbial communities from Kermadec Trench to uncover new lineages of life (NeLLi) - N074 metaG (SPAdes) (version 2) | ecosystem: Environmental > Aquatic > Marine > Ocean trench...
CAGGACGCATTCCTTGGGTTCTCTTGAGTTCATCTGCTTTGCCGTCATCCGCCTTATTTTACGCCAACCTTTTCCCCCTTGCGTATAGAAGTGTCAACTCAGATGACTTCAACTTTACAAACCTTTACGGAAGGATTACCAACCCTTGACACACATTTCCGTCCTTTGTTCGTCTTAGTAAATGTTTAATGTGATGTCATCTGCGACAAAACAAGATGTGAGCGAAAATACAAACTGAAAATGGAGGACTCAAGATGAAAAGAAGAACAGCAAGGCCCATGACCGTTATCCTGTTGCTGACAGCAGCCTTTCTGAGCTCGGGTCTGGCAACAGCCCAAGACCGTGGCGGTCGTCGCCGAGGCGGTTCCCTGGTCCCGCACCAGAGGGTCTTGGAACGTCTGGGAATCACCGAACCCGGACAACTGGAGCTGATCAACCAGGTCAAAGAAGCTGCGAAGACCGACCTTGGCATCCTTCGGGAAGAGCAAAAGGAATACCGTCTACAACTCAGGACCCTGTTGGATACGGAGGATCCTAACCCGACAGAGGTTGGAAACCTGGTCATCTCGGCCCGCAATACGGGCCAGGACATCCGCTCTATCCAGCAGAGTTATCGCGAGCAATTTGAGCTATTGCTGATACCGGAGCAATTGACAGCATGGGAGGAGTTCCAATCCAACCGGCATAATCGCCGAGGCTCTCGACGAGGTTTCCGTGGAGGTGGGGCCGGTTCTTCAGAGTAGGGCTTCTAGGAAAAAATCGGACGATGCAAGAAACCAACTCCAGTCGGAAGAAAATCTTCGCGGTAGGACTCTGTGGGCTGCTCGTTTGGACCAACCTGTGGGCCTCCTGGCCCGCCGATACGGCGACTGTTTCCCCCTTGACTGATCTGGTCCAGGAGCCCTATCTGGTCCTTCTTGAGAAGGCAGAGGAGCTGAAATTCTCCGAAAAGGAACTGGATGCCTTCCGAAAAGACCTCAAGAAGGAAGAAAAAGCGGAAAAGAAGAGGCTGGAGCAGGAAGAAAAGGAGTTAAAACAGCAGGTTAAAGAATTGCGAAAGCAGCTGGATCAGCTCAATAAGAGCAGGTCCAGAGATACGTCTGAAATGACGTCGCAAAGGAGTGAGCTCCATTGCCAGATTCTTCCCCTTGAACAGGCCCAAAACGCCAAGCAAGCGGAGCGTGAAGACGGGCTTCCCGTGGCCTATGACAACAAAGAAGCCAAGGTGGATCTTATTGAGAAGTGGCCCGCCCAAAAGGCAGAGATTATCTTGGCTTTGGAGTCAGGAGAGGCTCGCCACCGGCGCTTTGGAGATGTGGAGGATATTGGCATTCGAGTGCTCAAGGAGGGACAGGAAAAGGACATCCAAACTGGCGAAGAAGCGATTCGCGAGATGAAAGCAACCGCCCTGATGCCACCCGAAGCAGAGGATGAAGAGTTGATTGCCTATGTTCGCGAGTTGGCTAAAGACATTGCCGACCACTCCGATTTGCAGATTCCTCTGCGCTTGACGGTACTGGACAGTGACGAGATCAATGCCTTTGCCATGCCCGGTGGGTTCCTTTTTGTAAACACCGGCCTGATTGCCAAGGCGGACACGGAATCCGAGTTGGCAGGCGTCATTGCCCATGAAATCGCTCATGTGACAGCGCGCCATGGAGCCCGGATGATGAACAAGGCCAACATCACCAACATCTTTTTCCAGGCTGCACAAGTAGCGGCCAATGTTTTTACCGGAGGTATGGTTGGGGTTGGAACCTATTACGCCTTGCAGTACGGCTTTTTCGGTCTGGGCATGGTCTTGAATCTGACCCTGCTCGGGGTGAGCCGCGACTATGAGGAAGAAGCGGATCAGCTGGGGGCCCAATACGCCTGGAACGCCGGCTACGATCCGAAAGGATTTGTCAGCTTTTTCGACAAGATGGCCAGCGAAAACGGATATGTCCAATCAACCAGCTTTTTTAGAACACATCCTCCCTTCTTCGAGCGCATCGTGAGCACCTTTAGCGAAATCGAATACCTCCCCCCCAAGAGAAATCTCATTGTGGACTCCATCGCTTTTCAGGAAATCAAAGAGCGGCTCAGCAAAGCCCAGCAGAAAGACAGTTGGAAGAGCAAGGGAAGACCCTCCCTGCGACGTGGTCTGGAGTGTGACCAGGTGGTTGCCACGCTTTAAGGACGAACCTCCAGAAACACCGGGCCGTTTAGCCTGCGGGCCGCCGTTCCATACTATTGCCGGTCAAAGACCAGATTCATGTCAAAATCGCCTCGGGGCGTTTTCAGTTTGACCCGTTGGATGAGAGTATTCCCATCTTCAGAGAGTGACCAGGTTTGCTGTTGTTCGATCGTCATGCTGCCACGGGGGGTCTGGCGTTCCTGGCTTTGCTCAACCACCAGTTCCCTTCCTTCCCACCATGCTTCAACGGTGGCGGCTCCCCCCGGTAACGATACTTCCTGAGGTCCTTTGCCTGGGGTGAGGACCATCTCCATCGGCCCACCCTGAGGTCCCCCTTCTCGAAGAATACTCAGCACATTGTCCTCCTGAGAAATGACCATCGTCATCTCTCGGCTCTGGTTGCTTTCACCTCCGCCGCCACCTCCACCTCTACGGCCCCTCCCGGGCATGGAGTCGCTCTTTTCCGGGTTCAATTTCCAGGTGCCGGAAAAATCCGTGACCGTGTCTTCCTGTACCGGAACGGCTAAAGATAAATTTACAAAGGCTGCCGTCATCAGAAATAGAAGCAATTTCTTGACAATGATCTGCATCCTGCACCTCCCTCATTCCTACGCGGATCACGATCCTTTGTTTCAGGTGCGACTTTCGCTGAAGGTCAGTCCTGCATCCAACCCCTCTGCCCGTAGTGATTTCAGGAATTTCCTCCCCGGAACAATGGTTTTTTCACTTTTAGGGTTGTACTATGATTTTTGCACAGGGGAGGATTCATGAAATTTTCACAAGTCACGGTCAGCCGTTTATCCGCCTTGGTGGGCCTTTTCTTCTGGAGCGCCTGTACGCCTAGCGTGCCCGATGTGTTGGCGCCCGATAGGGTGCTGCACAATGGAACGATCGTCACCGTGGATGAGGATTTTTCCATTGCTGAGGCGGTGGCCATCAAAGATGGGCTCATCGTTGCGGTGGGATCCAATAGTGAGATCCTGGCCCTGGCCGGTTCCAGTACCGAGAGAATGGATCTTGAAGGGAAAACCGTTTTGCCCGGCTTCAATGACTCTCATCTTCACCTGGCCTGGCCGGTTGGAGAGGCTCCCAATCCTGCTATCCGGGAATTGGGTGAGGCCGGCTCCATTGGTGAGATTGTGGACATTGTCCGTCGAGAGGTGGAAGCCGCCTCGCCCGGCGAGCTGGTATGGATCCCCTTTGGCCCGGGAATGACCCTTCAAATTAAAGAAAAACGCTGGCCCAACAAGACTGATCTGGATCCGGTTTCTCCCGAGAACCCGGTCATCGTGACCTTCGCGGCCGATGGCGTGTATGTCACCAACAGTATGGGCCTGTCCCAGGCCAACATCAATCGGAGGACTCCTCAGCCTTACAAAAGTGGGTTAATGGGAGAGTTTGAAACTGATGAAAGAGGAAACCCTACGGGAGTCCTGAAGGGACGTTCCGCTGCCCATTTATTACGGGAGCCGTTAGGGGTCTGGTCGACAGACATTCTAGAGGAGAATATTGCTCGATCCCTTGAGGCCGACGTCATCCCCTATGGGATCACCAGCTTTGCGGACCCGGCCATGGCCAGCAACAATCAACCCATTCAACACGCTTTTCAACGGGTGGCCAACCGCAAGGAAGGCTTGCCCGCTCGGGTCAATTTAATGATCCGAATTCCTGTTCGGGCCCTCTCCACTGAAGCCTGTATTGAACTCATCCAAGGTCTTCTCTTTGAACCACCCTTTAAAAACGATTTCTTTCGGGTGGGCACCTTCAAATTGAGCATGGATAAGTTTTACCCCGGTGCCAAGCACTACATCGTACCGGAGGAAAAAGGAAGAAAGGTCCTCATCGAGGGCCACAAAGCGGGATGGCAACTCTACGTGCACATCACCACTCCAGAGACTTTCGACTATGTGAGCGCGGCTCTGGAGGAAGCCTACCGGCTCTATCCTCGAGAAGATGCCCGGCATGTCTTCACCCATATTCCTTACCCAACCCAGGAGAATATCGATACCATGAAACGGTTGGGAATTATTGCCGATCTGCAGGTGAACCGTATCTACCACCTGGCCGATGACGCTGAGGAGACGGAAAGCGTCGATCCCAACCGGCCCCATCTGGGTTCCAGGCCGGTGGCCACCTATCGAGATGCCGGCATCCCGGTAATCCTAAGCAGCGACCAGGCCCCTATCGGTCCGCTCTTCTCCATCTGGGAGGCGGTCAACCGGGTACGCAAATCAGGGAAGGTGTATCAGCCGGAAGAGAGGTTGACTCTGGAGGAGGCCATTCGCGCTGTGACCATCACCTCAGCCTGGACCTTCTTTGAAGATGATGTGAAAGGCTCCATTGAGGCTGGGAAGTTTGCCGACCTGGTCGTGTTGGGCAAGGATCTTCTTACCGTTGATCCCATGGAGATCAAAGACATTCCGGTGCTCATGACCATAACGGGCGGCAAGCTGGTCTACGTAAATCCCAATCAGGATCCTGATCAAGAAGTGGAATATTATCGATATCCGGCCCGTACTTCCTATTTAGATTGAGACTCACCTTCGGCATCCAGCCAGGCTTTGAGCCGTTCGAGCCCCTCTTCGACGCTGACCCTGGGTTGGTAACCCAGTTCCTGCCGGGCAGCACTGATATCAAACCAATGGCTGGTGGCCAGTTCCTCGGCCAAAAAGCGTGTTATGGGAGGCTCGCCCTTGAGCCCCAGTCTCCCATAGAGGACCTCACACAACCAGCCGGCCGCATAGGCCAAACGGGGAGAAACCGTCCCGGTCACCGCGGGAAGGCCGGCTGCATCCAGAATGCGATCGATAAAGTCCCAAAGAGGAACCGGCTCATCCTGTGAAATGAAAAACGCCCTTCCCGCAATCGGTGAACCGGGTAAAAGGCGAGCAGCCGCTAAAAGGTGGGCCTGGGCGGCATTCTCAACATAGGTAAAGTCGACCAGATTGCGGCCATTCCCGATTCTGCGCAGCCTGCCGGCCCGTCCTCGTGCCAGGATACCGGGAACCAGATGGGTATCCCCAGGCCCCCAAATGAGATGAGGCCGCAGCGCTACGGTGGCCAGCCGTTCATCATTGGCAGCCAGAATATTCCGTTCGGCAGTAGCCTTGGTGGCCGGGTAAGCCGACTTGTAGTCGGAAGCATAGGGTACCCTCTCATCCACTCCGTCCAGGCTCCGTCCGTCAAAGACCACACTCGGCGTACTGGTATAGACCAGCCGTGAAATCCCCAAAGTCCTGCAGGCGGAAATGACGTTGTCCGTACCGGTGACGTTGGCCCGATAGTAGACATCCTTATTCCCCCAGATTCCAGCTTTGGCCGCGACATGAAAAACAATCTGACAATCCTGGCAAGCTTTCCGGACGGCTTCTTCTTCCCCCAGATCCCCTCGAGAGATCTCCACACCAAGGGCTTCAAGCAGAGGGTAGCTTCCCCGCGAGAAACTCCGCACCGCGTAGCCCTCCTCGAGCAATTGCTGCACAATAACTCCCCCTAGAAAGCCGCCCCCACCCGTCACCAGTGCTTTCATCAGATTCTCTCTCCAGGAGCCTGTGCGAGTATCAGGTAACATCGCGTTACCGCACTGCTGTAACCCTTCGGGCGAAGGGGGATTGCGGTGCATCCCTTTGTCGCTCGTCGTCGCCGATGTCCCTGCATCACCTCCTCCTCGCTCCAAGCCCGGACTATGCATAGGTTCTTGTAACGAAGAGACGAAAGCGCCGACCTGTCAAGAGCGGGGGCACCCGCTTGCGGGTCGCGCAACACGGGCGGTGCGCAGAGCACGCCGGATGATTTCGTCGCTGCAGTAGAGAATTTATGCATAATCCGGGTTAAATCTACCCACCCAACCCCCAATCCGCGCTACCTCACCTGTTACTCGCACCGGCTCCTCGCCCAACGAGCCAGTTTCTCGCGAAATATCTTGGCGTTGTGCCTCACATCAACCGGGAAGGAGGGATGAAACAGGAGTGTCCGGATTTGCTTGGTCTGAGCATGGTGGGCCCCCAGATCCAGAATCTCCTTCCTGAGCTGTGGTGATCCTTTGTCCCTTCTCTTCTCATCATCCTCTAATTCCACACACAGCACGGGCCTTTGTTGGGGCGGCTCTCCCAGCCCCACCAGAGCGCTTCGGTAAACCTTGGGGTGCTCATTGAAAATACCTTCACAGGCCACCGTAAACAGCGGTCCCTGGGGAGTAATGACCCGCTGGGACTTGCGGCCGCAGAACCAGACTCGGCCCTCCTCGTCCCTATAGCCCAGATCACCCATCCGATGGCGAATCCCTTCGGGGCTTTTAATTTTGGCCAGGGCATTGGCCTCCGGCATGCCGAAATACTCGGTGGAGACATTCGGGCCCCACACCACCAATTCTCCGATTTCACCCCTCTCCACCCGAAGGTCCTCGGACCAGAGAGGGATCGGCCCGTCATCGATTCTAATGACAGCCAAATGGATTCCTGCAAGGGGAGGCCCGATACAAACCCCTCGACCAGGTCGGTTGTCGATCCGGCTGGATAACTCACGACCCGTGATCGAGCACACCGGCAACGCCTCCGTAGCTCCATAGGGTGTGTGAATTTCCGCATCCGGATTCAGCAAAGTCGCAAAGCGGGTGAGCACCCTGGCCGGCACCGGTGCCCCGGCCGAGAGAACGCGCCTTAATGTAGGGAGCTTGATTCCCCGATCTTCCCCGTAGCGGGACACTCGGTCCAGTAGAGCCGGGGAGCCAAACATATGGGTGACTTTATATTCCTGGATAGGAGTAATGATCTTCAAGGGATCGACTTTACCTGGCCGGGTAAAATCCATCTCGGGAAAGACTGTGGTCATCTGTAGCGCTGGATCAAAAAGGGCAAAGAGCGGAAAAGTAGCCAGGTCCACCTCACCGGCTTCGATCTGGAAGGAATCTCGCAGAAGGGCCGCTTGAGAGGAGAACATCCCATGGGTATAAACGACTCCTTTCGGTCTGCCGGTGCTGCCTGAGGTAAACACTATGGCAGCCAATTCATCACTTTCTGAAGGCTCAGCAGCGAATGTACTACCGCTAGCACCCCGATGCATCACCTGAGTGAAGGAATACCCGCTGCAGGGTCTGAATCCACCCACGGTAAGAACGGTCTTCACGCTGCCCCGGCCCCACCCAAAAAAGATGCGGGCCATTTGGGCCAAAGGGGTTCCCACAAACGCTTCTGGCTTGGACTGCTCCAAACACTTCTTGAGGTTCTGCCATCCCATGCCGGGATCCACCAAGACAAGTACCGCATTCATTTTGATAAGGGCAAAGGTCAAAACCAGAAACTCGACACCTGGAGTGACCATCAACACGGTGTGAGTGCCCCGTTGAATTCCGATCTCCTTGAGCCCTTGCGCACAACAGTTGCTCCTTTCCTCCAGTTCACGAAAGGTAAGTACACCGTGCCGGGAGAGAAGAGCCGGCTGGGTAGGCCTTTGGGTGGACAGGATGGCAAGGTGGGCGGCGATATTGGTGGGGCTGCTCATGAGTGGGCTGCCAGAAAATCGCGAATCAGCGGAACGATAGTCGCGGATGATTCTTCTAAAACATAGTGTCCTGCCCCTGGAAACCGATGGACCCGGGCCTTGGGAAAACGTCTGATCCATTCCCTGAGAAAATCGCCGTCGAAGATGAAATCTCGTTCTCCCCAGCAAATCAGCATGGGTGTTTGCCGGAACCGAGAGAGACTTTTCTGGGTTTGCTGCAACAACCCATAGGAAAGATCCGTAGGAGTGAGGGGGATGTCCTGGATAAAACGCAGCGTGGCGATCCTGTTCCGCCAGGAGTCATAAGGACCTCGGTAAGCACGGCGAATCTCTCTGGGCATCGGTTGTTGACAACCCAAATACCCGGCCATTCGTGCAAAGGCGTTGAATCTCAGGATGAAGAACTGGACCACCCGGGAGTCTCTACACAGGGAAAGGGACCAATGAAGAGACTTTCCCGGAGGCAGAAGAAAGGCTGCTGTGTTGAGCACGATGAGCCTTCCAATCCTGGAGGGGTGACGGGCGGCATAGGTCATTCCGATGGCACCGCCCCAATCGTGCATGATCAAGGTGATGTTGGAGTGGATGCCCTTTTCATCCAGCAGAGCTTCCAGATCAGCGACCCGCTCCTCCAGCGTATAGTGATATTCCCCACTGGGAGGCTTGTCGGAAAGTCCGCAACCCATGTGATCGGGCACCACGGTACGGTGGGTATCTCGAAAAGCTCGAACCAGCTCACGATACATGAAAGACCAACTGGGATTTCCGTGAAGCATCACCAGAGGCTCACCCTGCCCTTCATCCAGGTAATGATATTGATACCCTCGGCGGTTCAGGTAGTGGGATTGAAAATCGTAGAGGTGCTTGAGTTGATCCACAGAAAAGCTCATCTGTGAGTCATAGGAGGAAGGAGAAATCTAATAGGTAAAGGAACCTACAGCCGTGCTCACCCCTGCACTTCCCATGAGCAGTGACACCCTCATGCCTCGGACAAGCTTGCCTTCCGCCACGGCCACGGCCAGTGCCAGCGGAAGAGATGCCGCTACGGTATTTCCAAACCGGGCATGGGTTTCAAAAACCCGGCTCGGATCGAGACCCAGCAGTTTGACCACTCTGGAGGTGGAGGCCACACTGACGGCATGGCCAATGAAAATGTCGTGCACTTTGCTGGCGATGGCCTGAGTTTCCTTGAAATGGCGCACCAGTTTTCTGACCGTGAAAGAAAGTAATTCTCCAGGCATGGTGAAAAAGGACATGGGTTTAAGACCATCGGAGGTATGATTGGGCGAAAAATCATCCGCATTGGGGAGAGGAATCTTACACAACCCGTGCTTTTCTCCCCAGGACTTGAAGGAGAAGACCGAGTCGTCTTCAGCGCCGTTTGAGGTCAGGATGGTAGCCGTTGCGGCCTCGCCGATGGTAAAGACCGAAAAAGCGTTCTCCAGATCGCTACTGCTCTTGAAGTCGAAGTTCGCGTATTCTCGAAAAGTAAACTCGCAGTTCAAGATCATGACCAACTTATAGGCCTTCTGGGCCAGAAAACTCTTGGCGATGGCCATACTTCGGATCCAGCTGGCACAGGCATCCATCACATCAAAACAGGTGGCGGATTTCAGTCCAAGTTCACTTTGAAACAGGTTAGCGGTGGCGGGTTCAATCCAACCCCTGGCCACACCGGCATAGATGAGCAGATCGACGTCCTCCGGCTTGACCCCCGCCTTCTTGAGAGCGGCCTTTCCAGCCTTCACGCCAAAATCCAGCGCCCGCTCTCCAATTCCCCTGTGGTAGCGGGTCACGGTTCCCGACAGCTTGAAGAGCTTCCTCATTTCGGTTTCGACTTGCTCCAGCTCTTCAGAAGAGAGGTTCTTTCGATTCTTTTCGAGGAGCTCCTCGATCAGGCTCTCATTGGAAACTTCCTGGCTGGGGAGAGCATAGGAAATATTCAGAATTTTCATCTTCCGTCCCTCTTCGGGCCCCTCTTCAGGGCCATCTTCCCAAGTACAAAGCTACCTGTAAAACCCTGTCTTGTCAATGGAAGGTTACTCATAATGCGCGATCTCACCCATTCATTAGCCCGGAGTCTGTACAGGTTTTTCTTACTCACGCAACGAGAACGCCAGGCTAAAAAGGCGCTGGAGGTAATTTTAACACGAAGTCACGACAGTACGACCAGGAATACGCAAAATTGAGGGCGCCATATTTACAATGAGGACGAACTATAGCACCATGTTATGATTTGATTTTCTCAGGGAGGATATAGAATGAATGACCGTTCTTTGGAGCAATCCAACATCGATATTATTTCTCTCGATTTGGGAAGTTTTCTGGCCGGAGAATTACCGTTTCAGATCATCGATGTCGCTCGTGAGGTGTTGGACCGGAAGATTGAGGAAGGGCAGCTGCGAGGAGCGTTTGTTCAGGGCTTCGGTCGAGATCTTCATATGCACCTGTCCACCTACAACGGTGATCTTCAGCAAGCCGATTCCCTCAGCGTGTCAAGCCAGGCGGCTCTGGCGGCGGGACTCAAGGCCCTGGAAGAAGCTCAAGCCATGGGGCTGGGCTCTGCCGAGGCGGAAAAAATCTCCAGCCTTCCTCCCCACACCCAGGCCACGGTACTGAACCTTCGCAGCTTGAATTTCCCCTACACGGAACGAGGAGCAGAACCGATCTTCGTGGCCAAGGCGATCAATGCCAGTTGGGGATTTTTTAATCGGGGACTCTTTAACTTATTTTTTAATCCTGACAAGGGCTCCGGACGCCGTATCGAAGGCAATGACTTCCTGGGCATCGTTGAATCCATTGAAGATCTGAAAAGCAACAAGCCTGAAGTGCGGACCTTTGAATTCGCACCGGGATACGTGAATGACATGATCGCTCTGATCGCCGATGCCGATGAGTGGCGTTTGAGTCGCGTATACGCGGTGCGGGGCAAATTCGGGGAGGGTAAGCTTTCCGAGGAACCGGCCGCCGCCGTGTCGGGAAGTGTGGACCCGGTGCTGATTGGAAGATCTCAATCGGGACTGCCGGCTATTGGCGAATTCACTCAGGCAGCCGGGGAGTTTTTCTTCGCGCCAGGTGGCGAGAACGGGCACTATCGTGTGGGGTTGATGCCCGCTTCCTTTCAGGAGGCACACACCCTCTCCTCATCGCCCGGAACCGCACGCGTGGTGGCCTATGCCTATCAATCCTACGACCGCGGTCGCATTCCGAGCGAAAAAGACGTGGTGGACGTTTTTGCCCAAAACAGAGCAGAAACCTCCCGCGTGCAGCGGGAGGCCGCGAGACTCATCCGCCACATGGTGAGCCATGATCGATTCGAACCTTACTTGAATCCCACAGCGGCTGAAGAATGCGCTTTACGGGAACTGGAAAAGCTGAAGGGACGCTTTGAAACCATCCCGGAGCCGGATGGACTGATCGAAGCAACCAACCAACGCGTCTCCTTTACCCTCTCTGATATTAAAGCGGACAGTGGCGGCAAAGTCGGCCACACCAGCCCGCCCAACCACTTTCGTTCTGTGGCTGAAGCCAGCCTTCAGGAGGCCAAGGCCCTGAAGTTAATCCATGGCACCTCAGAACTCATCGAGGTGGGGGATGATGGTCACCTCCTCATGAGTCACGCCAAAGGAGCCGACAACAACGAAATCCATCTTTTTGCCTATCGTACTTTTTTCCGCCAGGTCTGGGTGGCTGAGACCCTGGGTTACAAGTGGTACGGGCTGGGGCAGGATCTGGTAGGAGAGGCATCGGCCGGAAGTACGACCGAAGAACTCGCCAATCTCACCGATGATTTCATGGAACTCCTGGAAGAAGCACTCCCAGCGGCGGAGCGCCGTCAGGTCGATCGATTGAAAGAAGCCTATCGAGAATGGAAGGGCGGCAAAGGAAAAGGGCACAAGCCCCTTGAGGTTTTTTCCGGGAACGTCTCCGGACAGGGTCCAGGTTTCGCAGAGCTCCCCCTGATGGGAGCCGGTCGAATCGGGCTGCTGGCGATGGACAAAACCGGTCCCTCCGCCTTCAATCTGCCCATCTGGTGGAGCCTCAACCGCGCCCACAGGGACGGAAGTCTCAGGAGACACATTGAGAAAACAGGCGGCAAGGGAGTGGTCATCGAAATCTGGGATGTGGAGAACCATAAACGGGGTTTTCTGGATCTGGAAACCGAGCACCTGAGCATTCAAAATCTTCTGGGTGCCATCGAGAAATTGAACATCAAGCGCATCTGGAGCAGAACGGCCGAAGAATGGGACCCTGCACGGACTCAGGAATCTTTGGAAGAGATCTTGCTGGCCGCCTCAACCGAGAAGCTGGCCGTCATTACGGGCGGAGAGTACCGGGGCAAGGATGATCCGGTACTACTGGCCGTGGAGCCGCTGGCCCAAGCCTTGAACCTGTTCATGCGCGACCGTTTTTATCTGACTCAAGGAGACGGCCGGGGTTCACACTTCATGTTCCCGACACCGTTGGCCTTCCAGGATGCCATTGCCACCATAAACAGCCGCGCCGTGGCGGTGTCCGCCTGGATCACGATGGATACTTCCGGCGAAATCAGAGGATTCCACGACGAGTTCGCCGATCCCATCTATGAAGCAGCACGGGATCGTGCCTTTGAGCTCAACAAAGCCATTTGGGATGCCCAGGGAGGCAACTTTATCCCGGTGGGAGTGGGCAGTTCCAAGGTCGAGCAATCCTATCCGCTGGCTCAGACTCTGGCCCGAATCACGGCCGCCGATTCTGAATTCGTTTCCAAGCGAACCGTTTCTCATGTGGCACCTGAAGAACTGGTGGGGACATAACATTATGAAAACTTCCACCCAACAGCGGCCATCCTCCCGAAAATCTTCGGACACAGGCACCCGCTACGTCTATCTCTTTAACCAAGTGGAGGAGGCGGAAAAAAAGGTGGGCGGTGACTGGGACAAAGTGCGGGGATTACTGGGCGGTAAAGGTGCCAACCTGGCTGACATGACCCGACTGGGGATTCCGGTCTGTCCCGGATTTACCGTCACCACAGAGGCCTGTAACCTCTACCTCTCCGGAAATGGCTTCCCCGACGAAGTGTGGCAGCAACAGCTGGCCGCCATCGCTGACGTTGAAGAGGCCACGGGCAAGAAATTTGCCGATTCCGCCAATCCCCTGCTGGTTTCCTGCCGATCGGGTGCCAAGTTCTCCATGCCCGGCATGATGGACACCGTTCTCAATATCGGCTTGAACGATGAGGTGGCCCAGGCCTGGGTCAAGCGAGGGGGCGAAGAGCGCTTTGTCTACGACTCTTATCGAAGGTTGGTTCAGATGTTTGGCAGCGTGGTGTTGGACCTGCCGGATGAGTCTTTTGAAAGCGTCATCACCGAACGCCGAGAAGGTGCCGGAGTCCGTAGCGACGCCGAACTTTCCGCGCAAGATTGGATCGTTGTAACTGAACAGTTCAAGGATATTATTAAGACCCAAACAGGTACTGACTTCCCCATGGATCCTTATCAGCAGTTGAAACTGGCCACCGAAGCAGTCTTTCGGTCCTGGAGGGGCAAGAGAGCCATCGACTATCGCAAGGCAACCGGCATTCCCGATGACCTGGGGACAGCCGTGACCATCCAAACTATGGTCTTCGGCAACATGGGGAACGACTGCGCGACCGGGGTGGCCATGTCTCGCAACGCTTCTACCGGAGAACCGGAGCTGGAGGGAGACTTTCTGCTCAATGCCCAGGGTGAGGACGTGGTGGCTGGAATCCGTCAGACCGAGCCGCTGAGTGAGCTGAAAAGGCAGATGCCGGAGGCTTACGCCGAGTTTGAGGCCATTACGAAGCAACTGGAGAATCACTACCGCAACATGCAGGACATGGAGTTCACCATTGAAAAGGGCAAGCTGTGGCTTCTCCAGACTCGGGACGGTAAACGCACCGCCCAGGCCGAGGTGCGTATTGCCGTGGACATGGTCGAGGAAGGACTGATCAGTAAGGAAGAGGCGGTGAGGCGGGTGCAGCCCTCCCAGGTCGATTTCTTTTTGCATCCTCAGTTCGACCCGGCTGCCCGCAAAGCGGGCCAGCTCATTGCCACAGGTCTCAATGTCTCCCCAGGAGCCGCCGTGGGCGTGGTCGCATTCGACGCGGATACGGCCGAACGTTGGGCGACTCAGGAGGGCAAGGATGTCATCATGGTGCGGCCCGAAACCAAGCCAGACGATGTGCACGGGATGCTGGCCTCCAAAGGTATCCTCACCAGCCGGGGCGGCCGGACCAGTCACGCAGCCTTGGTGGCACGTCAATTTGGCACACCCGCCGTAGTGGGCGTGATCGAACTGGAGATCGACCTGGAAGCCAGGAACATGCAGGTCGGTGATTTTTCGGTTCAAGAAGGAGATTGGATCTCACTGGACGGGGCCTCGGGTGAAGTGTTCCTGGGCCAGCTACCTACGGAGATTCCCGACTTCAGCAACCCCTATCTTCTGAAGATTCTGGAGTGGGCAGACGAAATTCGCACACTTCAGGTCTGGGCCAATGCCGATTACCCCCGTGACGCCGAGCGGGCCCGCCAATACGGAGCCCAGGGTATTGGCCTGTGCCGAACCGAGCATATGTTTTTTGAATCCCATCGCCTGCCCATCGTCCAGCGGATGATCATGACCAAGGACAAAGAGGAACAAAAGGAAGCCATCGACAGTCTCCTGCCCTTGCAACGGGAGGACTTCGAAGGACTGTTCAAGGCCATGGACGGGCTACCGGTGGTGATCCGCCTGTTGGACCCGCCGCTGCACGAATTTTTACCCTCCTACGATGAGTTGATTGAAGAACTGGCGGATTTAAAGATACAGCTCCACACTCTGAAGGCACCCGGAGAAAAGGACTCGATCCAATCCCAGATGGACGAAAAATCCACCTACCTGGAGAGAGTGAAGGCCCTTCGGGAAGTGAACCCCATGCTGGGAACGCGCGGGGTTCGCCTGGGCATCCTGATCCCTGAGCTCACCAAAATGCAGGTTCGGGCCATCTTTGAAGCTGCCTGCAAATGTGCCCAGGCAGGAATCGACGTACAACCGGAAGTCATGATTCCCCTGACCTCTCACGTGAACGAGTTGAAGGTTCAACAACGGGAACTGGAAAGTACGGCTCAAGAGGTGATGGCAAAAGAGGGCGTTGAGATCCAATACAAATTCGGCACCATGATCGAGACACCGCGTGCGGCGCTGACCGCCGATGAGATGGCCGAGGTTGCCGAATTCTTCTCCTTTGGCACCAATGATCTGACCCAGACCGTTTTCGGCATCTCCCGTGATGACGCCGAGTCCGGCTTCCTGATTCATTACCTACAGGAGGGCATCCTGCCCGAGAACCCCTTTGCCACCATCGATCGTCTGGGACTGGGAAAGTTGATGGAAATGGCCGTAAAGCTGGGTCGCCAGGATCATCCCGATCTGGAGATCGGCATTTGCGGTGAGCATGGGGGAGATCCGGCAAGCATTGCCCTGTGCCACCAACTGGGCTTAGACTACGTGTCCTGCTCTCCCTTTCGAGTCCCCATTGCCCGCCTGGCCGCCGCCCATGCTGTGCTTGCGGACAAGCCACGTGCGGACGTGAAGTCGTGACTTCGTCACGTCGTGCTGTGGTGCTGGCGCACTTCGTGCGCAAGTGCAGTTGTGAATGCATGCTAGCGTCACGAAGTGACGCTGTGCTGTGGTGCGGTGGTGCTGTCGGTAAGTGTCTCTAAGCCCTACTTAATTTTAAATAAGGCCTGTAGGGGCGCGCAACTGTGTGCCCACAAAACCTGCTTTAGCAATAGCTTCTAGGGCGCACCGCCGTGCGCCCCTACAATTCCGGAATTAATTTCAGGGAACGGTGTCGCGCCAGCACGGCGTCACTCCGTGACGCTAGGGTAGGGCCTTGGTGAATTCCCGAGCGATGTAAGGGAGATTCGGCACCTTGTGGTCGATGAGAATGGCTTTGGGTTCGACCTCCTGGCCATAGAACTTCTTGATGGCGGTATTATCTGCTCTCAGGCTGGCGCCTTCCAGCGAAATTCCAGCAAAGAGACCTTTGGACCTGGCGTAGGAGTAGATCTCCGCCCGCAAGGTAATGTCCGTGTCCGCTGCTACGCTTCTTCCCACCGGTCCGGCGGCCACACTGGCATCTGCACCCAAGGTGAACTTTTTCCCAAACAGACCCTGTATGCTCTTGTCGGTCATCAGGAACAACACCATATCCGAGGACTGGACACCAATTTGAAACCCAAAGCTCCCTCCGGACAGTTTGACGAAAGAGAGTGGACTCCACTTCCCCGTCTTTCCCTTGCAGCTGGCAATTCCATTCCCGTGCCGACCCCCAAAACCGAAAGCAGCCTTGATGACGTGGGGAATCACCACCACACACAGGCACTTCTCTAAAAGGCTTGCAGGAACACCCCCATCCTTGCCTTTGATCAGCGCCTTGTATGCGCTGGTGGATTCCTCCACTCGATCTACGAACTTATCCCCAAAGAGAGGGAGGGTAAGACAGGCGACAAGCGGAAAAATCAAAGCCAGGGTCGAAATCTTGTTGTTTTTCATGTGGGACTCCTCTCGGAAATGGCCTTACAACCAGTATACGAAATAGAGGAGCCCTGGCGGGTTGCACCCTTTGCTTATCCGCCGAACCAAAGCCTCAAGGCGAACACAATAATGGTCACCGTCACCACTCTCTTGATCCAGGCATGCCCCTTGAGGACTGTGAGTTTCACTCCAACAAGCCCTCCCAATGCCATGCCCGTCCCCAGCGCCAGCCCAATCCACCAATCCACTTTATCTTGCCAGGCAAACATGCCCAGGGACACCACCCCAAAGCACAGGACGCTGAGCACCTTGACCGCATTGCCCCGCACCAGATCCAGACCAGCCAGGCTGGTCGTGGCAAGAATCAAAAATCCAACACCCGCCTGAACAAATCCTCCATAAACTCCTGAGAGGAAAAAGCCCGCTACCAACACAGCCACCACCGGCATCTGGGAAGAACCGGAGGCCTTGAGTTGGGTTTTCTTTAGAGGATCCCATAGAGTCCACAGGGTCACGGCAACCATCAAAAACACCAGGATATTTTGAAAGAGTTCATCACCCACCCGGAGGGCAACCCAGCTTCCCAGAACGGCTCCCACCATGGCCGGTAAAGCCGCCCAAAGAAGGTAACTCCAGTCGATCATTCCATGGCGGCGAAAACTCCATACCGCTCCTACATTTTGAAGCACGACGCCGACCCGGTTGGTCCCGTTGGCAAGGGTGGGGGGAAGGCCCAAAAAAATCAGTACGGGAAGGGTCAGGAAGGAACCGCCACCCGCCACCACATTCAGAACGCCCGCTACTGAACCCACCCCAAAAAGTAAGAGATAGCTGCTCCACTGGTCCATTTGTTTTTCAGTGTTGGGCTATTGTAGCGGAAAGATTTAGATTTGCTATGATGAAGACCCCATAGGGAGGTAGTAGCCGATGTCCAAGAATTTGGGAGCAACTCTACCGGAGGACCTGCTGGATTTTCTCTCCAGCACGGAGCCCGGTGAAAAGTTCAAGCAAGTGATTCTTTTCTCCACCACCGATGAGGACGGTTGGCCTCGCCACGGGCTCCTCAGTGCTCGCGAGGTATTTGCCAAAGATTCCAAACGGCTTCTGCTTCTCCTGTACAGCAACTCTCACAGCTCGGCCAACTTGCAGCGGGAAGGCAAAATTTCCATCGTCCTGGTCAATCCCAACATGAGCTACTACGTCTTTTGCACGGCTCGTCCCCTTTCTCCATTGCCCGATGCACCCAGCGAAACCCTTTTCGAACTGACCGTGGAGAGGGTCTTGGAAGATTCCTTGGCCACGGCAAGAATTCTGACGGGAATCACCTTTGAAGGCTATGACCCGGGCATGACCCAGGAAAATCGGAAAATTGTCTTTCAACAACTCGTGGAGATGTGAGACAAGAACACCAGAAGATAGTATCCAGAATAAAGAGTTCGGTTGGTCTAGGACTCAGGGCTCGTCCGCAGCAGCAGGTCTTGGAAGCGCGGGTCGTCGCGGATAGTAGAGCCAGACGGCATGGCTACTGATTTCCGGCGGGAAGCGGTGACGATGATAGCTTGGTCGAGATTGCATCCCGACATCTTGGCTGATGGGTAGTTCACTTGACAATGCCCCCGTTGCCTTGGAATATCCGCACCAACGGGGACTCCGACCCTGTATTTTTTGGGGTTGGCTTAATTGCCTTTCGCACCAACAGGCCCGCTGACCCAGGGCACGGCCTTCTCCGCCTCTGCGATGGTCGCCTCCACCCGTTCCATGTCGATGTTGAATTGCTCGCCCACTGGTGTCATGTTCCACTCTTTGGCCAGGCGATCGTTCAGGGAGATCACCCGACCTCCCACCATGGTCATCAAAGACTGGATCTTGAGAATATCGTTTACAGGGACGGTGAAGTAGTCGTTGTTTAAAATAACCAGATCCGCCCACTTCCCTTCCTCCAGGGTTCCCAGTTTGTCGGCCTTCGTCACGTAGCGGCCGGCCCAAGAAGTGTACAGCTTGAGTGCCCGAACGCGATCGATGCTCTCCTCAGGAACCCAGATGTACCCTCGATACGCTCTTGTCATCAACAGCCATTCCGCATAGAAGGGGCCAGGTCCGCCGGTGTTCTGGCCCACCACGTTGATACCCGACTCGATCCAGGTCTTGAAAGGCAGCATGTACTTCCGAAGATGCTCGGGATCGTTGTACTCCCCGTAATCCCGGACCAGGGCTTCGAAGGTCCTCATGTAATTGGGGTCGCAGCTGATCATGAGGTTGTATTCCTTGATCATTTCGAGGATGTCCGATCCCTTGCCGATCTGATCACAGTGTTCGATCGTGAACATACCGTTTCGGATATCCGCCATCGTAATGTCGGTGCCCTCTATAGCCTCGTCGATCATCTGGGTGAAGCGTCGCGTGCTTTCGACCCCCACGGAATGGACGCCCTTGAGCCGCCAACCGGCCCTGAGAGCGTTCTTCAGGGTATCCCAGTGGAGATCGCCCGACTTGGGGCAGGTCTCCCGCGCCTTGATGTGGGGCGGTGCAACGATGTCATCCCCCAGACAGGCTTCCGGGACATGGGAATCCCAGCGCTCGGAACCCACGCCGTCAAACCACAAATAGTCGTCCCCGATGCCCTGGAGCACCCCGGTCTTGCGGTAGAGCTGGCGGGTCTCGATGGGATTGGAGGGCCTTCGGTGAACCTCGTAGTGAACGGAGAAGCGGATGGGCATCTGGCCCAGCTCGGCCAGAGTGGCGTACCCGCTCATAATTTTGGGAAACTGAATGCGGCTGGAAAAGGTGGTGACGGCGCGAGAGGCGGCAAAGGCCTCGGATCGAAGCTTCAGGGCCTGAGCCAGGATATTGAGAGGTACTTTTTCGGCGTAGAGTTCCCATCCGATGACGCCCATCTCCACACTGCCCACCCAGCCGATCTCGGCGGGGTCCACTCCGATCTCATCCATGTGCATGGAATCTCGAATGGAGTCCGAATAGCCGGGCAGGAACTCGTTCAGGATATCGAGAGCTGCGGAATTAATGGTACCCCGGTTTCCCGGACGCACCACTACCGGATTGACGGGAGCCCACTGGTCGATCGTTCTCCTGGTGATCAGTCGCCGAGTGTCCCCCCACATATCCAGCTCCGAAGGATCATCGGGGTGGACGCGCATGTTGACCCTCAACCACACCCCCGGTTCCATGGTCTTCACCGCCTCCTGGATGGAGTCTCGCAGGATCCCCTGGGTTTCCTCCAGGTTGTCCGCCGCCTGGGGAGTGATGATGACCTCATTGGGAGGATACTTGATGCCGAAACGGTCCAGGTAACTGAGCGCCCCTCCGTAGATGTGCGAGTGAGTTTCAATGATGCCCGGGATCATGGTTCGACCGTTCAAGTCGTAGACAATGGTGAAGTCAGTGGCCAGGGCCCTGACCTCCGCGTTGGTGCCCAGCTTCATGATGGAGTCGCGCTTGACCGCAAGGGCCTGGTAAATACTTCCGGGCTCAGAGGAGATGGACGTGTCATCCATGCTCACGATCTTGCCGTTGACGAAAATGGCGTCGGCATAGCCTTGTCTCTTGACCAGTTCCGGCAGATCCTGCGGCTGGGCAGTGCCCACGGAAACAAGCAGGATCGCCGTTGCCAGGCTAACCGTCACGAAGTTACATCCCTTCAAATACTCCAACATTTACTTTCTCCTTAGTCTGAAATGATGAATACGCTCTGAGTCCCGATCCGTTACCAAGAACCGATACCCGTACTGGATCATCCAATCGGGCTTGTGGGTTACCGGCCGTGCGCTGCTAAAAAGTCCCCTCAAGTGTGAAATTCAACTAACCGGAGTTTCCAACTTGGAACTCCGCTACCGGAACGGTACCTCCCTTCTCGCCTAAAAGCAAGGGACCTTTACTCTGAAGCCTTACATTGATCCGGCCGAGGTGTTCCTATCACTCGTTTTGGCCGTCTAACCTGTTTTGAGTTGGAGTGAGTTTGCCGCCGGCACACTTCAGGCACAACCCCTGAAACTGTCCGCATTTGTTCCTTTGTGGAATACCTATCTAAAGGAGGATTGTTTAGGAAACAAGTCAAGCCGGTAAATCCCGCTCACCTCGCCTGGAGGCCCCTGCTATCGCCGTCGGAGGGCCGGCCAGGGTCGCAGAAATAGGCCTTTGCTTAACCTTCGACCCTGCAATGACCGCCTATCGTCGGCCAAAAATGGAATCGCGGTTCCCTGTTGACGAAGGTCTAGTAGGGGTAACCTTCAAGCCTTGGCGTCCCAGGCTTCCACTCCGGTAGGGGAGCGAATCCCTCACGATTTGGCATCTTCACCTTCGGCAAACTCTGGGCGTCGAGCACCTCGTCCTCGGAGATGACATCGTTCTTGTAGAGCAGAAAGGCCGTCAGCGCATAGACCTCGTGGGCGGTTAGCGTCCCCTCTGCATTGAGAGGCATGGCGCGATTGATGTAGTCCCATACCGTCGTCGCGTACGGGGAGCGGATCGGCAGTACTCGCCCCAAACTCCAGGGGTCGACATTTGGCTCCGCTTTGGCTTTTTTTAGCAAAGTGGGAGCCAGGCCCCCTGCCAGCGTCGCCCCGTGGCATACCGCGCATTTTTGAGCGAAGACGGGGGCGCCTTCCTTGGCGGTTCCGCGCCCCGGCGGGAGTTCCTTTCCCGTAGGACCGATAGAGATATCCCAGGCACGGATTTCTTCTGCACTCGGGGTGCTTCCCACACCATAGGTAGGCGACTGCGCCAGTGCGGAGCCCCCGAGGAGCATCAGAAACGGGAGAAGCCTAAGCATTCCCATTGTGAACGCTCCCATCGCTGGCCACCCTCCACGGCTGAATGGAATTGTCCCGGCCTGGCACCCTGTATGACGGATCCAGGGGCACGTTAAAGAACTCGGCGACTTGGGCTCGCGACGGTTGAACCGAGCCCAGTTCGTCCGTGCAGCGCGAAAGGAGCTCGGTTTCTTTTCCGTCCCAATTCCAGTTGAAGCTGAATCGGGTATGGGCCATGCGATATGCCGTCCCCCGAATCTCGGCGTCCATCCAGCGCCGGCCGCCGTCGGTGGATACCTCCACCCTGCGAATGGCGCCCCCACCGGACCAGGCCAAGCCGGAGATCTCGTAGAATCCGCGGCCCGGCAGCTGCTGTTCCCCGGAAGGAAAGGTGATGACCGATTTCGGTCCGATCTGGACACCCAGCGCAGCGTTTTTCGGGTCCTGAGTAAGATGCCCGTAGTCGTTGTAGGTCATGTAGTACCGGTCCACCACCTTGATTCGCCTGAGATACTTCGAGTTAAAGATCCCTTCGAAGCCGGGAACCAGCAGTCGCAGCGGAAAACCTTGCTGGGGACGCACCGCCTCGCCGTTCATGCCGTAGCACACCAGACAGTCGTCCATGGCCTTCGCCATGGGAATGCTCGATGCTCCCTTCACTTCCTCCGTTCCTTCCGCAACGATCCAGGACGCCCCGCCTTTCACGCCGGCCTCCTTGAGCAGCACAGACAGGAGCACTCCGGTCCATTCGGCGCAGCTGGTCATTCCGTGCGTTTCCTGAACGGTCTTATGCTGGGGTCTCGAACGGTTCCCCGCACACTCGATAAAATGAGGGCGGGTTACGAAAGGGAGACGCTTCAGGTCCTCCATGGTGAAGGTCAGCGGACGGTCCACCATGCCGTGGATCATGAGACGATGTTCCCGGGGATCGATGTCCGGAATGAAGGAGCCACGGGTGGTCCCCACAAAGTGGAGCGAGGATGGTGTGATCATCCCCACCGAATCCTGAAGCGGAGCCGCCACATGAAAAACGAGCCCAAAGCCATCGGGCGAAGACCTACCGCCGGGCGGGTGGGGTATGCGTACGGAGGTCACGAAACGGGAGCGTTCGCCATAGGCGATCAGTTCATCGCTGCCCTTGATGAACGTTCCGGATGCTGGTGTCTGGCC
>Ga0209987_10000425_pt1 | contig 22086 bp, 24 predicted proteins | sample N074metaG_FD_182134 | JGI IMG/M metagenome (GOLD analysis project Ga0209987, IMG submission 182134) | Deep subsurface microbial communities from Kermadec Trench to uncover new lineages of life (NeLLi) - N074 metaG (SPAdes) (version 2) | ecosystem: Environmental > Aquatic > Marine > Ocean trench...
TTGATTAGACTCATATCCGTAGTGTCCGGGGTTCAAGTCCCTGCACCGCCACCATATAAATTAAGGATTTGTCGGCCCAAGGCCGCAGGTCCTTTTTTTTACCTTCGAATGATCCGGTTCCAGATTATATAACTGGAATGGATTGCTTTAGAGACAGACAAAAGCTCATATTCCAATGAAAATTGGAATAAAACGCAACTCATAAAAGTCTTTATAATAAGATAATGTCAGTTGACAGATGCCACGGATTTTTTTATAATGAGAATTATTCTCATAAATAGCCTGCTCTATCCCATTGTGTCTATGAGCGAAGCCCCGGAAGAAGAAATCATCTGTCAATGTTTCCAAGTCTCGGATGTGACTATCAAGGGTTACATAAAATCCCGAAACCTGGTCGAGATTGAACAGGTGACGAATGTCTGTGGTGCCGGAGGAGGATGTCAGTCCTGCCACATGCTTCTGCAATTGTTCATCGACCAGCAACATAAAAAGCCCCCCGAAAAAATTGCCGAATCGAGCAACGGCCATTCCCAAAAACGTGGTATCTTCGGCAAGCTGTTCGCACGATTTTAAGCTCCTTCCAACAGGCAAGATTCCAAATGAAAATCGCTTATTTTGATTGCCGATCCGGAATTAGTGGCGACATGATTCTGGGTGCCCTGGTGGATTTGGGAGTGGATTTCAAGGCCATCCAAAAAGGTCTGAAGACCCTGCCTCTTAAAGGTTATGAATTAAAATCCAGACGCGTGAAACGTGGCGCCATGGGGGGCACCAAGATTGATGTGCTGGTCAAGCCGTCAGCCCACACGCATTCCAGAAACATCGGTGACATTCAAAAGATCGTTCAAGGCTCCAAACTCCCGCGAAAAGTCATCACGCAATCCTTGGAAATATTTGAGCGCATCGCGCGGGCAGAAGCCCGGGTGCATAGAATCCGCATAGACAAGGTCCACTTTCACGAAGTCGGGGCGGTCGACTCCATCATCGACGTGGTGGGAGGGGTGTTGGCGTTAGAGCTGTTGGCGGTGGACCGGGTTCTGGCCTCGCCGATCAACACGGGGGAGGGCACGGTGGCCTGCGACCACGGGATTTTACCGGTTCCCGCGCCCGCCACTCTGGAGCTTTTAAAAGGTATTCCGTGTTATTCCAGCGGAGTCCCCAAGGAGTTGGCCACGCCCACGGGTGTGGCCATGATCGGGGTTTGGGCTGAAAATTTTCAATCCCTGCCGCTCATGACGATTCTGAAAACGGGCTACGGCTCAGGCACTCATATCATCAAAAGCCAGGCCAACTTGTTGCGCATCCTGCTGGGGGAAGACGCGGGCCGGGCGGGCGAACGTGTCACCCTGATTGAAACCAACATTGATGACATGAACCCGGAGTTTTATGAGCATGTCATGGAGACCTTGTTTTCTGCTGGCGCGTTGGACGTTTTTTTTACGCCGATCCTCATGAAGAAAAATCGGCCCGCCGTGAAACTTTCGACACTGGTTCCCCCCCACCGAAGGGCCGAGGCCGAGCGTATTTTATTGACACATACTTCGACCTATGGAGTGCGAAGCTGTGAGATGGACCGCCTGGTATTGGAACGGGAGAAGCACCAGGTCAAAACGCCCTACGGCAAGGTGGCTGTGAAGGTCGGCAAGCTGGACGGCAACCGCATCCATTTTTCGCCGGAATACGAGGACTGCCGAAAGATCGCCAAAATAAAGGGACTGCCGATTAAGGTTGTTTACGACACGATTGCCCGGTGCGCCGAGCAGGAACTGGGTGGCGAGTAGGGCAGGGCTAGGAGATACCCAACCTGTGCAGGGATTCTTCGTAATGTTTCTGGTACATGATGTCCCATTCGGGAGTGCCTTCCCGCAATTTTTTTTCCTTGTAAGAGGCGATGGTTTTGCGGGCTTCCGCATCGGCCTGATCATCGCGTTTTAATTCTTGCGTCATCGCCCGGGTCACTTCCAATCTTACGTCGTTCAGGTCCACCTTGTAATCCATCTCCTCACGATTTTTAAAATCGTTCGCGATCAGACTGCTGATATGGTTTATTTTGTCTCGGCTCAGTTTCATTTGCTTTTTTAGTTAGAGGACGAGTCCGCGTTCCCGGACCAGTTTGGACTTGACCATTTGAAAGACCCGGCCAAAATCCATCATATCGCGTTCATAATCCTTGGTCCGCGCTTCCAATAAAGTTTTGACCTCGTCATTCAGCCGGTCTTCCACCAGCAGGTCTTCCGTGATGATTGCCGAAATGATGGCTTCCAATTTTTCAGGCCGGTCTTCCCAGACGATAAAATCACCTTCAATGAGAGATTTCACCATTTGCTTTGACATGCGCTCGACGAGCTCTTTTTTTATCCGCATAATTTAGTGAGTTTACGTAATAAGAGCGGGAGACGGGGTTCGAACCCGCGACATTCAGCTTGGGAAGCTGACACTCTACCAACTGAGCTACTCCCGCAATGGGTTTATGATCCGTTTTTCCCCAATATTAGAATTAAATAATCTGAAGAGGTCTGGATGTCGAGAATTTTCAACCCCTTCGCCTCGATTTCATCAATGGATCGCCCCACCATTTTTTCAATGGCCTCTGCGCTTTCTTCATTGATATTCATAACCTTGACGCCGGTGATTTTATGATCGCTTAAGCTCATGATGATGAAATTAGTTTAACTCATTGAAAAATAGATATAATTTAAATTAAATCAGCCCTTATCATGGGAGCCGGACAATAATTCCCAGTTTCCAAGGGCATTATCATATATTTCAAAAAGCGAATCAATTAATATAATGTTCGAGAGGATATTGAATGCTTAATTAATTCCAGAAGTACTGACAAAACCCATTGTAATTGCGGGTTTATTTGAGTAGTATGAAACACATTCTCGAGTCAATCAAGACCCTGAAACACAAAATATTTTTAATATTTTGTGATTTTTTTTAGCTCCCACAGCCCTTTATTACACTGGCTGAGTAAATTCAGGGAGGAAAAAGTTTTAAACAAAATTTTAACCCCGGGCAGTTAGAACCAGGAAAATTAATGGTAAAAGAATTAAAGTTTACTGAAAAGATACCCATTTCCCATCACCTGATAGAGCTGAAGAATCGCTTCATCCGGGTGGCCATTGTGGTGGCATTGTTTTTTGGCCTCTGTTTTTATTTTATCGAAATTCTTCTATTCTGGCTGGAAGACCCTCTCCCCAGGCAATTTACGGAACTCACTTACATCTCGCCTACCGAGCCATTTTTCACTAACATGAAAGTGGCGTTGATGGGGTCAATATTTATTTCGATGCCGCTGATTCTGTACCATTTCTGGCAATTCATAGCGCCGGGTCTCAAGGTCAAAGAGAAAAAAGTCACCATGATGTTTGTCATGGCTGGGACCTTTTTTTTCACATTCGGGGGTTTGTTCTGTTATTTTCTGGTCCTGCCGCTGGGATTAAAATTTCTGCTCAATTATGGCAGTGAATATTGGAAGATGCAGGTCACCATAGGATTTTATTTCTCCTTTGTGGTGAAATTGATTCTGGCCTTTGCCTTTGCCTTTCAAACGCCACTGATCATGGTCTTGCTCACCAAATTTGGTGTGGCCAATACCGTTAAAATGAGAAAGTATCGTAAATATGCGTTTTTAGGCTCCTTCGGTATATCTGCGGTACTCACTCCGCCCGACATCATCACTCAGGTCCTGCTGGGATTTCCTCTCTATGCATTGTATGAGTTTGGTGTTTTGGTTTCGACCTTCTTTGAGGATCCCAAAAACCGGGAGAAAGCTCTTAAGGAAATGGGGTTGGAACGGGAAATGAAGGAGGCCAAAAAAGCCGCCGCGGCCAATCCGACCCGGATAAAAAAGAAAATTAAAAAGCCAAAAAAGAAAGTGGTTTAGTATGGACGGGCCGGCCTTTCAAATTTCATTAGAATAAGAAACTCAGTAGAGTGACCACCCGGGGGTAATACTGCAACACCAGAGTTCCGGTGACGTGACAGATGATTTGAAATGCGATGGAAGCGTACAAAGTACCCGTCCAGTAGAAGAAACCCGCCGTGGTCAACCCGATGAAGAAGGTGCTTAAACGAAAATCGAATTGGGCCAGAGTGAAAATGAGGCCTGCCAGATAAATCGCCGCCACGGGTTTGATTTTTTTAATCAAGGGTTGCAGTAAAAGTCCGTTGAAAAACCCTTGCTCCAAAATTGGAACCAATATCAACCCTCCCAGTACGGATAGAGAAGTCAGGGTTTTCGTGGTGGCGATGGACAAACGGTTTTCCGCGCCCTGAAAGATTTCCGCTTGACCCATTCCCGAGAAGTCAATGAAGGCATCCAGAAGGGGCAGGGAAGCGAGGATCAATCCGCCACTGAGGCCGCCCAATAGGCAATTTTGGGCCAGATGCCGGGGATCAAAACCCAATGGGTAGAAGGGAGTTTTCCCGGTAAAAATCAGGGCCGACAGGGAAACGGCCAAAAATGCAAAGTACGTGACTTGCGGAAGCCAGGGTATTTCCCGGAATCCCAGGTGAACGGAAGGGAAAATAACGCAACCATACAGCACTAAAAGGGATACCGGAAGCTTTAGTCCCCATGATCCTGTTAGTGTCAATCTGTTAATCATCAATCAACAACCATTATAAGATAGAATCTTGAGGGGCCACATACGGATGGAAGCGGACCTCATTGCCAGTATATTTTCCACTCACTCAAGATAAAGTCAATAGGAGGATTTATGCCGCTGGAAATAGAAGAGGGGTCAGACCCCAAAGATTGGACCGAGGCTGAGTGGCGAAAAAAGGTGGAAAAGGAAAAGTATAACCTAGTCAATGCCGATATACCGGGAGCCAAGCTCAGAGGCGCCAACCTGAGGGAGGCCAACCTGATGCGAGCCAATTTGACCGGCGCGGATCTCTCTCAAGTTGATCTCAGGGGATCGGATCTCATGGGAGCCCAGTTGATTGATACCAATTTAACCGAAGCCAATCTCATCGGGGTTCGAATGAACCAGGCCTTATTTACAGATGCGAACCTCACGCGCGCCAACTTGAGTGGTTCCCGGTTGTGTGAAACCGTTTTGAAAAGAGCAATTCTGGTAGAAGCCGATATTTCCAAAGGGGTTTTGACCAAAGCGGATTTTTCCAACGCCGACCTCACCGGCGCTAAATTCATTAAATCGGATTTAACCGGAGTCAACTTCAGAGGAGCCCTGTTGGAAAAAGTCAACATGACTCAATGCATAATCATTCGAGCGGATTTCAGAGAGGCAGAAATCCAACAATGTGATTTGACCGATAGCAATTTGGATCAATCCGATTTGAGTGTGGCCGATCTGGAAGGCGCCAATTTTACGCGGGCCAACTTGAACTATTGCAATTTTATTGGCGCCGAACTCAAAGGAGTGAACTTTACACAGGCCAAGTTGACCAATGCGGATTTGACCGATGCAGACTTTCAAGGAGCTATATTAAAAGATACCGATTTGCGTGGCGCTAATCTGGATCAAGTCAAAAATTTCACCCAAGAACAATTGGGTTGCGCGCTGATCGATAATAAAACAAAACTCCCCAGTCACTTGCGGTCTACCTGAATCTACATTCGGAAAAATTCATACCGACCCAGGCTGGACCGTTTTTACATGCCTACCTTTTCGCGGACTTCATCCATCAAGGCACCATCAATGACCTTGACTCCTCTTTCCTTGGCGAAACTCAAAACGGTCTTCTTGGCCATTCCGCGAACAAAAAATGGGACCTTCTGAATGCGGTCCTGGGCCTCCTGAGTCCATTCTATTGAATCTTCAGCAGAAACCGCCTGCTTGAGCTCTTCCTTGCCTTGGGCCAGTTGCGACCCGACCATGGCCATTGGTGTATCGGCCAATGCCGATTTGCCGCCGGCTTCGACCCCCAGTTTGCTCACAAATTCGGTTTCGAACCGATTGGTCAGCATCGCTATCATGTGGCCGCATTTTTTACATTTGAATTTTAAAGTTATATTTTTAGCCTCTTTTGGCATTATTCCGTCGGTCTGCGTTTCCATCTGGGTGTCACAGGGGATGCAAAGGAATTTCATTGGAGCTCCTTCATTGGGATTTATTCCTGATAAATTTTAAAATATTATTGGTCACGGATGCGATGGCTTTGCCGGCCACAGAATCCGGGTTCTCGCTATAAAATAAACTATTCGCCTTGGTGGGTTGCGATATCCTGATATCGAACGGGACCCTGCCGAGGAAGGAAATGCCTTTTCGTTGGGACAATTGCTCAACATCATCGCCTTCAAACAGGGTGCCTTCCTGGTTGCAATGGGGGCAAACATAGGTGGCCATATTTTCCACCAGCCCGATAATGGGAACTCCCATTGCCGTATTTTTTGTGATTGATTTGGAAACAATATGCTGGGAAACCGATGATGGAATAGTGATTTCCACGACCCCTTCAAGTTCCGGCATCAAATCCCGGATGTTGTCGATGCGGTCACTGCCGGGCGGCATATCGATCAATAGAAAATCCAGCTCACCCCAAACGGTATCTCTCAATAATTCGGTGAGGGCGGTGGATTCCATAGTGCTGACCCAGACGGCGCTGGCGTCTTTATCCTCGGTCCACATTACCGGCGAGTCCGCGCTGGGGAGAAGCATGTCCATGGACATGATTTTTATGCCCAAGGCTCCCGTTCCAGGGTAGACACCCTCCTGAGTTATCTTCAATTTCTGGTCGTTGGAAACGCCTAATAGTTTACAGATGCTGGGGCCGTTTAAATCCGCATCCAGAATGCCCACAGTATATCCCTGACTGACCAGGCAAGCGGCGATATTGGCCGTCAGCGAGCTTTTACCAACGCCCCCTTTACCGCTCATGAGGGAAACTTTGTGTTTTATTTTATCCAACCGTTGCCGCAGTTTTCCTCTTTGGTAAACGACCTGGTCCATTATGTTCGACCCGCCGTCAGAGGTCAGGTCGTCATAGGTTTTCATTGCCAACTCCTTATAATTAAATAAATTCGGGTTGCATCTGGTATTGGAATCAAGACTGTATGATATAGAAATTTCGTGCCGTATGGAAGAAATTCTTTAAATAAACTGGATTAATAATCAGTTGCGCTCTTGTGGCTGTGCCCTACATTTACTTCTGTGAAGTGATATCAACCCGCCGAAAGGAGGCTTAAAGGAATTTGAGTCCACCCGATAGTTCATATTTAAATAAATAATCCAGGTTCGTATATAAATACGAACGCACCCGCAAAGGGGGCAAAAAACCAGGAGCAACTTGGGGTAGGGAAGTCAGTCCAAAATCGACCCCAAGTATTATTTTAGAAGCAAATCCCACCTGATTATAGAGTTGGCTTCAACCGCTTCAGTCGCCCGTTACAACTCACCCTGTCTGGCAAAGGCTATTTGAAAATATTGATTTATTTGAACTAAAAAGCCTGTACAATTTGCTTAATTCCAAATTGCCAATATGATTTTCTAATAGAGATAATACGGCCTCAATGCGCAAACTTAAGATTCTGATCGAATATGATGGCACCCAATATCATGGCTGGCAATGTCAGGCGAATGGTCTGGCCATCCAGGAGGTGTTGCAAAAAACTCTAAAAAAAATCACCCAGGAAAAGAAGTCGGTTGTGGCTTCAGGCAGGACCGATGCCGGAGTGCATGCCGAAGGGCAGGTGGCTCATTTTTTCACTTCCTCTCGAATGACCCCTCGGGAACTCCTGAAAGCGTTTAACAGTTTGCTCCCGCCGGATATTGTGGTGAAAAAGGTCGAGGAAGTGAACGCAAATTTTCATGCTCAAAAATCGGCGACGCGGAAAACTTACCGTTACACTATTTTGAATCGTGATTTTCCTTCGGCTTTATGGCGCTGTCAGGCTCATTACATAGCTTCTCCTCTGAATGTTTCGGCCATGCGGCGGGCGGCAAAATATCTTGTGGGGAAGCACGACTTCTCAGCTTTTCAAGGAGCGGGGGGCAAGGTGAACTCGACCGTCAGGAAAATTGATTCTTTAACCATTCAAAAAAAAGATGATTGGATTCATTTCAATGTGGTGGGCAATGGTTTTTTAAAGTACATGGTGCGGAATATAGTGGGGACCCTCATCCAAGTAGGACAGGAAAAAATAACAGTGAAACAGACCCAGGTCATTCTTCAATCCCGTGATCGTACTCAAGCCGGCCCCACGGCGCCCGCCCGGGGATTGTGCCTGGTGACCGTGAAATATGGTGTGTTGAAAACTCCTGGGACGAAATCCTGATCCCTGAAATGGGACTCCCTTTTCAATTCAGGTATAATGCCACCGTTTTATCATCCCGTTAACACGATAAATGAAAGGGTTGTGCGCACATGTCAGATGCTGTGAATATCACGCTATTGCCCGGTGACGGGATCGGTCCCGAAGTCATCCGCGAGGCTCGAAAAATTATCCAAGTGGTCGAATCCAAATTGGATCTCAAGCTGAACCTCAAAGAAATGCCCGTTGGCGGGGCAGGCTATGAAGCCACGGGCAAGCCTTTGCCGGAAGAGACCCTCCAGGCGGCGCAGGCATCTCATGCCGTATTATTGGGGGCGGTGGGAGGACCGCAATGGGAAAATCTGGATTTTTCCCTCCGGCCGGAACGGGCTTTGCTGGGTCTCCGCTCCTCGCTCGGATTGTTTGCCAACCTGCGCCCCGCAAAAATTTTCCAAGCTCTTTCAGATGCGTCCACTTTAAAACCCGAAGTGGTGGCGGGCCTCGATATTCTAGTGGTTCGGGAGTTGACAGGCGGTATTTATTTTGGTGAACCGCGCGGGGTGGAGACTCTTCCTGATGGCTCGCGCCGGGGGGTCAACACACTCGTTTATACCGATTCGGAAATTGAGCGCATTGCTCGTGTTGCCTTCGATGTCGCTTTGAAACGCAATAAAAGTGTATTTTCCATCGACAAAGCCAACGTTCTGGAATGCACCGGGCTTTGGCGTGAGGTGGTCACGGAAACGCATAAAGAATATTCGGATATTAATTTGAATCACATGTATGTCGACAACTGCGCCATGCAATTGGTGCGAAATCCCAGGCAATTTGATGTGATCCTGACCACCAACATGTTTGGCGATATTTTAAGCGACCAGGCATCCATGTTGACGGGATCGATCGGCATGTTGCCTTCGGCCAGTATTGGTGGCAAAACCGGTATGTATGAGCCGATTCATGGTAGCGCTCCAGATATTGCCGGGCAGGATATTGCCAATCCGCTGGCCACCATATTGTCGGTCGGCATGATGTTCAAATATTCTTTTGATCGCGAAGACATTCACGATGCGATTGAGCAAGTGGTCGAGTCGGTCCTCGACCAGGGCTATCGCACCAAGGACATTCTTTCGCACGGAAAGAAAGCCGTCGGCTGTGTTGAGATGGGTGATCTAGTTTCTGAGGAATTAGAGTCTAAATTATGATAATCAAAAAGAAAAAATATAACGTTGTTGTGGTAGGCGCCACCGGAGCGGTGGGCCGCACCATGGTATCAATTTTGGCAGAGCGTAAATTTCCGGTAGAGAAATTGAGCCTGCTGGCCTCTTCCCGTTCCGCGGGTCAGAAGCTTTCATTTGATGGCCGGGAGGTCACGGTCGCGGAGTTGGGGGAAGGCTCTTTTGACGGGATCGATATTGCGCTATTTTCAGCAGGCGCTTCCGTAAGCCGCCAATACGCGCCAAAAGCAGTCCAAGCCGGGTGCGTGGTGGTCGACAACAGCAGTGCGTTTCGCATGGAAAAAGATATTCCGCTGGTGGTTCCGGAAGTGAATCCCCACGCCGTCCGTAAAGCACCTGGAATCATCGCCAATCCCAACTGCTCCACCATACAGATGGTGGTGGCTCTCAAGCCGATTCATGATCGCTATCGCATCAAGCGCGTCATCGTTTCCACCTATCAATCCGTATCGGGGACCGGGCAAAAGGGCATTGCGGAGTTGGCACAGCAAAGCCAGGATTTTTTGTCCAAAAAAACCATCAAGAATGAAGTTTATCCGCATCAAATTGCCTTCAATTGTCTGCCACACATTGATACTTTTTTGGACAATGGCTACACCAAGGAAGAGATGAAGATGGTGAACGAAACCCAAAAAATATTCGAGGACGATACCCTGGCGGTTTCACCCACCACGGTCCGTGTGCCGGTTTTCTATTCGCACTCAGAATCCCTCAATGTTGAAACGGAGAACCCTATAAACATTGGGGAATTGAAAAAATTGCTGGCCCAATCTCCGGGTATTTGCGTGGTGGACTCACCGGAAAATGATGAATACCCGTTGGCCATCCATGCCGCCGGGCGGGATGAAGTGATGGTCGGGCGAATTCGTTTGGATCTCACTCACCCAAAAGCCGTTAATTTCTGGGTCGTGGCGGACAACCTTCGCAAAGGCGCCGCCCTGAACGCGGTGCAAATCGCTGAACTGGTCATCAGTTGATATTGGCAAGGCTTCTTTTGAGGGTAAGTTCTTTTATATATTACAATGCTTTACAAAAACAGCATTTTGTACGACAATAATTAAGGCCGCCAGTGGGAGTGATTTCTATCCATTAACTCTCTGTAATATAAGGGAATAAATGTATGGCTGATGATGCTTTGAGCAAACCTTTAAAAGGTAAGTCAACAGGTGAATTTCAGGGCAAAGGGTCTGGAATCGATGCCCAACAGTTGCGGGAACTGGTCAGTCAAGCCAGTCAGGAGCGCAAGAGCCTGCAGTTGCTGGTTGAATATTTTGAAAACAAAAGCGGCGAGCTGGTAGAAAAAAAGCATTTCTTCGATCAAATCACCCGTCAGATTCCGGAGACCCTGGGAAAATTGGAAACCCTCAATAATCGAATCGAAGAAATTCGAGATATAGACAACCGTGTTAGTGATTTCCAGAAAGTATCTAAAGAGCTGAACTCCAATTACGCGGATGTGAAGCGGGAGTTGGACCAGCTCCATCTCCTCCATGAACACATTGAGCAAAAGAATAAGAGCTTGCATCAGCAACGGGGCCTGGTCGAAAAGGCGAATGAAGATGCCGGGCGTCTGGGCGTCCTGATTTGGGATATGGATTCAAAAATCAAAAAGCTGAAGGAAGACAATAAGCTCGTCAAAAACACCGATCGGAATATCAACCGGCTTGAAATCATGCTGGAATCTATCTCCAGGCAAGTTGATGAAGTCGGTAAATTCAGGGAAATGATGAAAACCGGCTCCAAAGATGTTGCGAGCATGCAAGGGCTCATGAAAGAGCTGGAAACTAAATTAGATTATTTGCGTCAGGAAAAAGAGGCCGTCAGCAGTTACGGACGGGATATTGAGGCGATGCGTGATGTGCTGGAAACCACGCAGATGGATACCGGAAAACTGTTCGGTCAAAAGCAGGTTGTTGCGGATGCCAATGAAAATGTCACCAGATTGATCCGCGAAATCAATGAACTTAAAATTGAGTCGAAAAATGTTTCAGTCAAAAATGAAATGATTCGAACTATCAGTGGCCGGTTCAAGGAACTGGATGGCCTGGCGAGTGAGGTTGAAAGTAAAATTGTCAGAATTCGGGATGAGCACCTGGCGATCGATGAGACGGAAGAAAAACTGAATCAGTTGAAATCATTTTTGACGGATAACCTTGCCGGTAAAATGAACTCCCTCAAGGAAAATATGAATACCATTGACTCGGCCCACGAAAAAATGAGCCGGTTCAATACGCGGGCGAAGGATGCCGAGCAACAGATCAAACAATTTGAGGTGGCGGTAAAAAGAGCGGATCAAATGAGTGGGGTTCTGGTTCAAAACCAGAAAATGAATGATGACGTCATTGAGCGGATGGATGACATCAATCGCAAGCAACAGCTGGTGGAGCAGGTTGAGAAAAGGATCAACGATCTCAGCTCCATGATGATCAGCCTCGATGTGAAGATGGAAACACAATTACAACGCAAGGTTCTGATTGAGAAATTAGAGAAAAAAGTGGAGGGGCTGGATTTTTTCATTGAAGAGGCCAATCTGAAAATCAACCAGGTTAACAAAAAAATTGATTTTCTTGAAAAGCTGGATCAGAAATTGGAAAGTCTCAAAAGCCTCAGTGGCCAAGTTGAAGATAAAATTTTGGATATGGCTAAAGAGAAATCCGGGCTGGATGACCAAGAGAAACGTATGAACGCTCTGACCTCTGAAATGAATGCTCTGGAAGTTCACCTGCAATCAAAATTCAAGGAGCTTCGGGATTCTAAGGATGAAATTGATAAGATTGAAGTGACCCGGAAAGACCTTGGCGAGATACTGGGAAATTTTGAATCCAAAGTGGCGGTTTTGACACGGGAGTCCGACTCCATCGATCAAACCGATCAGAAGGTCCGGCAATTGGACAGCCTGATGAGAGATTTGATGAGCCGTCACGAAGCGCTGGAGGAGAAAGAAGATCAGGTCACGCAATTGGAAAAGAAAATGGATCTGCTTCAGGATATGCTCACCGGAGTTGACGGAAGAATGGAGCAGGTTCATGCCCACGAGGATAAGGTGCGGCAAACCCAAGTCGCGCTTGCCGAATTGGAAGGTGTGATAGCTAAGATGAATTCCGAAAAGAAACGGATCGGCCAGGAAAAAGAGAATCTAAGTAAGATCACTTTGAACATTGATAAGCTCACCTCTGTCATTGAAAATGCCGAGTCGAAAATAGACGTGCTGGATCGCCGAATCAACCAACTCGATGAGCTTGAAAAAAGATTCGGCAATATAAATATCCTGACCGAGGATGTGAAAGTAAAAATTGAAAACCTGAAAAATGAAGCTCAGGTCATCAGTGTGGCCGGTGAGCGTATTGCAGAGCTGAAGACTCTGCTCAATAAAATTGATGAAAAAAAGAAGTGAAATAATTTCCCTGGGCAAGGCTTAGCATTTAAATTTAGCCCATGAGGTTGCTCTCCAACATCAAAATTTAATCATCAGTGACACAATATTCCCTCCTGAAAATACTATCAATTCCTTGCCAATAAAAATCGAAAAAAGGAGTGTAGCGAGTAATGACCGATAAAGTTTTAGGGGTGATAGGTGGGAGTGGTCTATACAGCATGAAGGATCTTAAGGTGCTGGAAGAGATCACTGTGGACACTCCGTACGGTTCCCCCTCGGATCCATTGGTCCTGGGCGAGTTGAAAGGAACGCGTTTGGCGTTCTTGCCGCGGCATGGAGTGGGGCACAGAATCCCACCTTCCGAAATCAATTACCGGGCAAATATTTTCGCGATGAAAAAAATTGGAGTCGAGCGCATTGTTTCCATAAGCGCTGTGGGGAGCATGAAGGAGGAAATTGTCCCCGGTCACATTGTACTTCCCGATCAATTCATTGATCGTACTTACCGGAGGAATAATACTTTTTTCACCCATGGCATTGTGGGGCATGTCAGCCTGGCAGAGCCGATTTGCCCGGATTTGCTTGGCATGGTTCATCAGGCCAATAAAACGGTTGGCGCTACCGTGCATAAGGGCGGAACCTACGTGTGCATTGAGGGGCCTCAGTTTTCGACGCGGGCGGAGTCCCTGGTCTATCGCCAATGGGGAGTGGATGTGATAGGAATGACCAACGTCACTGAAGCGAAGCTGGCACGTGAGGCGGGCATCTGTTATGTGACGATTGCCCTGGCCACCGATTATGATTGCTGGCATGTCGATGAGGAGCCGGTCACCCTGGAAGTGGTTTTGAAAATCATGCACGACAACGTGGAATTGGCGCAGGATATCCTGAAAGAGGTGGTCAGCCTGCCGGTGCTGGACAGGAAATGCCAATGCGCGGATGCTCCGAAAAACGCAATCGTCACAGACCGTAAATTAATTCCAGATTCTTTAAAAAAAGAAGTGGAAGTTCTATTTGGAAAATTATGAAACGAATCGAATCTGATAAGTTGTTCCAATCCGCCCAGAAAGTTATCCCCGGCGGAGTCAACAGTCCCGTCCGGGCTTTTAAGGCCGTTGGCGGCAATCCCATTTTCATTAAAAAGGCCAGCGGGGTCACGGTCACCGATGCCGATGGCAATGAATTTATCGACTATGTCGCCTCCTGGGGCCCGCTGATTTTTGGTCACGCCCATCCCAGGATTGTAAAAGCGATCCAGCGGCAAGCTGAACTGGGGACCAGTTACGGGGCTTCCACGGAATTGGAAATCATTCTGGCTCAGAAGGTGGTGGATGCGGTTTCTTCCATCGATACGGTCAGGATGGTGAGTTCCGGCACGGAAGCGGTGATGAGCGCTATCCGGTTGGCACGGGGTTATACGGGACGCGACAAGATCGTTAAATTTGAAGGTTGCTACCACGGGCATGGCGACAGCCTGCTGGTCAAAGCCGGGTCCGGCCTGGCGTCCCTGGGAATTCCCGATTGTCCCGGTATTGTCGCCGACCTGGCCAAAAATACTTTGACTCTGCCCTACAACAATCAGGATTCCGTCGAAAAATTGTTTGCGCGGGAGGGCGACGAGGTCGCCTGCCTCATCGTCGAACCGGTGGCCGGTAACATGGGCGTGGTGCCGCCGCAGATGGGATTTCTCCAGTCATTGCGGGAGGTGACAGCGAAGCACGGAGCATTACTGATTTTTGATGAAGTGATCACTGGATTTCGCGTTGCCTTCGGAGGTGCTCAACAACGTTATGGAATTGTTCCTGACTTGACCTGCCTGGGAAAAATCATTGGAGGCGGGCTTCCTGTTGGCGCTTATGGCGGTCGCCGGGACATCATGGACACGGTCGCGCCTACCGGTTCGGTTTACCAAGCAGGAACTCTTTCGGGCAATCCCCTGGCCACAATTGCCGGCATTGAAATGTTGAATCTGCTTTCGGAACAGGGCGTTTATGAAAATTTAGACGCAAAAAGCAAAAAATTATGTGCTGGTTTTAAAGACAATGCCGATGCCCTGGGAATTTCCACCCGCTTCACCCGGGTGGGGTCGATGTTTTCCATGTTTTTCACCGATCAGGAGATCGTGGATTTTGAATCGGTCAAAGCATCGGACACGGAATTTTTCAAGAGATATTTCAATGCTATGCTGGAGGCAGGAATTTACATCGCGCCCTCACAATTTGAAGCGGGTTTCATGTCGGCTCTGCATTCCGACCAGGATATTCAAAAAACCATAGAAGCAAATCGCAAGGCATTGCAACAGGCGGCCGAAGGTTGATCTTTGATATGAAGGAAACATCATGAGTGAAATAATCGGGATTCACGGCAGACAAATTTTAGACTCAAGGGGCAATCCGACCATCGAGGTGGATGTATTTTTGGACAATGGAATCATGGGGCGTGCCGCGGTTCCCTCCGGAGCCTCCACCGGGTCCAGGGAAGCTGTTGAATTGCGGGACGGCGATGCTAAAACCTATTTTGGCAAAGGCGTGCTGAAAGCCGTTAAAAACGTGAACACAAAAATTGCTCCGGAGCTGGTGGGCATTGAGGTCACCGAGCAGGTTCTCATCGATCAACTTATGATTGAATTGGATGGCACCAAAAATAAAGCTAAATTGGGAGCCAATGCTATTTTGGGAACCTCACTCGCCGTGGCCAAGGCGGCGGCTCTGGAACTGGATGTTCCGCTTTTCAACTATATCGGAGGCACAAACGCTTGTGAAATGCCGTTGCCGATGATGAATGTTCTCAATGGCGGTGCTCACGCCGACAATAATGTCGATATTCAGGAATTCATGATCATGCCGGTAGGCGCCAAAAGCTTTTCCCAGGCCCTGCATATGGGTGCTGAGATTTTTCATCATTTGAAGTCCGTGTTGAAAAGCAAAAATTACAGCACCGCAGTCGGCGATGAAGGCGGGTTTGCCCCCGATCTCAAATCGAACGAGGAGGCTGTCGAAATTTTGATTAAGGCTATTAAAAAAGCCGGGTACAAAGTGGGCAAGGATGTTTTGCTGGCGCTCGATGTGGCGGCCAGCGAACTTTATCGGGGGAAAAAATATTCTCTTGCCGCGGAAAAAAAATCCAGTCTTACGTCCAACGACATGGTCGCCTTCCTCGAAAAACTGGTCAATAAGTATCCTATCATCAGCGTCGAAGACGGCCTAGCTGAGAACGACTGGAGCGGTTGGAAGCGGTTGACGGAAAAACTCGGCGCGACCACGCAACTGGTGGGAGATGATATTTTCGTCACCAACACGGATATCCTGGCCAAAGGGATAAAGGAAAAGGTGGGCAATTCGATCCTAATCAAAGTCAACCAGATTGGAACTCTTACCGAAACGCTGAGCGCCGTAGAAATGGCCAAGCGCGCCGGTTACACCGTCGTAATTTCCCATCGTTCCGGCGAGACGGAGGATTCCACCATCGCGGATATCGCGGTGGCGGTCAATGCCGGCCAAATTAAAACGGGATCGCTGTGCCGGACCGACCGGGTGGCCAAGTACAATCAACTGTTGCGCATAGAGGAAATACTGGGGACAGCCGCCATTTTCAAGGGGGCGGAAGTTTTTTATAATTTAGCCCATTAAATCAGTTTTAAAATTTTGGTTCAAGTATGAAACATATAAGCAAAGCGCAAAAAACAGCGATCCTGGGTTTTGTTTTGTTTGTGTCCATGGTTTTGGTGTCCGTGTTTAGTGAGAAAGGGTTTGTGACGGCTTATGATTTTCGCAATGAGCTTGAAACCCTTGAAAGCGCCAATGAAAAACTTTCTGCAGATAATGCTCTTTTAAAAGATGAAATCACCGCTTTAAAAAGCGACTCCTTTGCGGTCGAAAAAGTGGCCCGCAGCAAGCTCAATTTGGTTAAACCGGGAGAAGTGGTTTACCAGATTATCCCTAAAAAACTGCTCCCCTGATTCCTTCTTCGTTTTCTGTACAACCCAACTAAGGAATCCTCCCATCGCACCTAATTACCCCGATAAGGCTAGTAAAATCATCCGTTGAATTATAAATAATTTATAAAATAAATTTAATAGTTATGATCATTTAGATGATTTTAGTTAATGTTTAGAATTAACTAAATGTAATGCTGGCTTATAAATGGGAGGCCGATTATTTTGAATATTTACCAATAACCTATTGAAATTTTTGAAATAAATGGTACATTAGAGACATCCGATTAACCGAAAATGCTTTGCAGGAAGGCCTGTGTTTTGCCTTCGTTGGGAGCCATGCGTTTTTATAAGTTCAGAGGGATAGTGCGGACTTGGGGTTCTTGAATTGTAATGTCTTGATTTTCCTATAATTAAACACTTATCCAGCCAGGGATTGTGGCCGATAAGCAGTTTTTGAGGGAAAAAACATCAGGGCTTTCCTTGGAGGGGACATTTCATACCCAAATTGTGGGCTTTTATTAATCGGATCCAGCAAGTCAATCAATTGGTAATTCTTTTAGGAGGGGTAGTATGACCAAGCAAGACATTATCAATCATGTGTCGCAGGAAGCCAGCCTGTCCCGGTCGAAAGCTGAAGAAGCTGTGGAAACAGTGATCAAGTTGATCAAGGAATCCCTGGGAGCGGGGGAGCCTGTGATTTTACGCCGCTTTGGAACCTTCCAGGTCAAGCAAAAATCCAAACGCATGGGGCGCAACCCCAAAACCGGAGAAGAGGCCGAGATCTCAGAACGCAAAGTGGTGCGGTTCAAATCCGGGAAACACTTCAAGCAGGCTGTAAACAATTCCGATAAATAAACTCTTCGGTCCGTAATTTTACCCGTTCTATAAAATCAGCATGGCATCGCCATAACTGAAGAACCGGTACTTCTCCCGGACAGCTTTCATGTAGGCTTCCTGCATGAGAGTTTTGCCGGCAAAGGCGCATACCAAGAGGTATAGAGTGGACATTGGAAGGTGAAAATTGGTCAACAGTCCATCGATATTCTTGAAGGTTTGACCTGGATAGATAAACCGGTCCGTCCATCCCGAAATGTCCTCCGTTTTGGCTGAATCAAAATCAACTGTTTCCAGAACCCGAGTGGCAGTGGTTCCCACCGCTACAACCTTTGCTCCCTCCTGCTTCGCCCGCACCACCCTATTCCAAGTATCGACAGGAATGATATAAGATTCACTCTTCATTTTATGACCGACAACATTGTCCGCGCGAATGGGTTGAAATGTACCCGGTCCCACGTGCAGGGTTAAATAAGCCAACTTTCCCTGCAAGCGGTGGATGGTGTCTTCCGTGAAGTGCAAACCTGCCGTGGGCGCGGCAATGGCCCCGGAATGTCTGGCGAATACGGTTTGATAACGCATCCGATCCAGCTTTGCCAACTCCTCGTCCTCCTGGTTTCTCCGGATGTAGTGCGGCAGGGGAACCTTTCCCAGTTTGTCCATAAGTTCAGGCACCACGCCACCTGGAGAAAACCGGAATATCCCGATATCCTTCTGCTGTTCCAAAAATACAGCGGTGACCCTGCCATCATCCAGCAGGAATTCCTGTCCTGGACGGAGGCGGCCCAATCCCTTCAGCAGGACTTTCCAGGTTCCGGAAACTTCCTCCTGAACCATGAGCATCTCAAGGGGTTTGCTCGCGCCTTTTTTAAAAGCGATCAACTTGGCGGGAAGAACACGGGTATCGTTCAGCACCACCAACGAACTGCAGGCAAGGTGGTCGGTGATGGACCCAAAATGGTCGTGGGAAATCTTTCCCGTAGAACGATCGACCACCATTAGGCGTGACTGGTCCCGTTCCGGGAGAGGCACCTGAGCAATCAATTCCTCCGGCAGAGCAAAGTCAAAATCTGAAAGTTTCATAGTCACATTATTTTTTTGGGTTCTCGCATTGAGTCCGGCGCTCTTGTTATACCAAACAAATTTAATAAGTTACGAGACTATTTGAGGTTTTTTGATATTGACCTGACCGGGTATTTGCTATATTCTGCCCTCGTTTACGCTAGGGGTGTTGTTGATCATTCACTTTCCCAGCAGATAAGGAATAAAAATGGTTAAAGCTTACAAGACAATTGCTTTGGTGATCCTCTCCACGTTCATTCTGGTGTTGGGTGCGGCGGACCCGGCGGATGCGAAGAAAAAGAAAAAGAAAATTCCTAAAAAACCGTCTTACGTGGGCGCAGTCAAATGTAACGGCAGTTGTCATGACCCCTATTACCAGGCTTGGGTCGAATCGCCTCATGGCAAAACTTTTGAACTCCTGCAAGCCGGGGTTCGTCCGGAAGCGAAAAAGAAAGCCAAATTGGATCCGGAGAAAGATTACACGACTGACCCAATGTGCTTGCGGTGCCACACCACCGGGCATGGCCAGCGTGGAGGCTTTAAACCCGCTGGCAGTAAAAGCAAAAAAGGCAAAGATACCAGCACAAAAATTGATCCCGAAGAACCGAATAAAGAGCAGGTCGGGTGTGAAATGTGCCATTCGGTGGCCGGCGGAGCCCAGTTCCGGGTGGTCATGAAAAACACCAAGGGTGATTTCAAAAAACCGGAAACTGAGAAGTACGGTCAGCGATGGGACTACGCCAATGTGTGTTCGCGGTGTCACAATCATCCCAAAAATCCTCATAACGCCAAACTCGATCCCAAGTACGCGTTTAAATACGCGGATAAGAAGGGCGCGGTTCACGATAGTGAGAAGTATGTCAACGAGGACAATGCCGATCAAAAACTTGAGAAAGCTAAAGATCGTGCTAAAGAGAAAGCTCAATCCGAGAAAACACCTCTGTTGATTGAGGATTTTAAAATCAGTAAGAAGTCGGGCAAGTTGTTAATTAAAAAGAAAACCAGGCCTTATAACAAAAAAGAGAAGACTTTTAACTATCAGGGATAAAGTTGGAAAAATTTTAGCGTGATTAAGGGGGGACTGCGATCCATGTTTTTGGGTCGGCCCCCCTTATTTATTGATTAGACTTTCCCTTTCACCCGAACCGGGAATTCATGGCGAAATCCAGATTTGTCAAAAAGATTTTATGTATCGGAGCCGGGTATGTTGGCGGACCGACTATGACGGTCATCGCTAACTTTTGTCCGGATTATAAAATCACTGTGGCGGATATTTCCGAAGAAAGGATCCGGCAATGGAATTCCAACGATCTTCCAATTTATGAGCCGGGCCTGAAAGAACGGGTTTTGCAGGTGCGCGGTAAAAACCTGTTTTTTTCCACCGAGATCGACCATGAAATAGCAGAAGCCGATATCATCTTTGTGGCCGTGAACACCCCCACCAAGACCTTTGGCGAGGGCGCGGGCAAGGCGGTGGATTTGCAGTTCATTGAACAAACCGCTCGCCGGATCAAGGAAAACTCCAAATCCGACAAAGTGGTGGTGGAGAAGAGCACGATGCCGGTGCGGGCCGCTGAAACCATCGGCAAGATTCTGCATTCCGGGAACACGGATGTGCATTTTGAGATTCTGTCAAATCCCGAATTCATGGCTGAGGGTTCAGCCATTCGGGATATGGAAAACCCGGATCGGATATTGATCGGGTGCATGGACACGCCCTCCGGGCGGGCGGCCTGCCAGGAGCTGGTTGAGATTTACGAAACATGGGTGCCCAAGGAAAAGGTGATCATCACCAATTTGTGGAGCAGTGAACTTTCCAAGCTGGTATCCAACGCGTTTTTGGCTCAGCGAATATCCTCCATCAACAGCATTTCGGCTCTATGCGAAGTGACCGGAGCCGATGTGACGGAAGTGTCCCGGGCGGTTGGCCAGGACCGCCGGATTGGATCCCAGTTCCTGCGGGCGGGGCCCGGGTTCGGGGGTTCCTGTTTTCGTAAGGATATTTTAAACTTGATCTACCTCTGTGAGCATTATGGCTTACAACCAGTGGCGGATTTCTGGCAACAGGTCATCACCCTCAACGATTATCAAATAGAACGGTTTGTTCAGCGCATATCGAAAGCCATGTTCGATTCGGTGGTGGATAAAAAAATTGCCATTTTTGGATTCGCTTTCAAACCGGATACCGGGGACACGCGTGACGCTCCGGCCATTCACATTTGCAAAAGATTGCTCCAGGAAAAGGCCCAATTGTGTATCACCGATCCGCACGCCTTGCCCAATGCGAAATTGGATTTGGAAGGAATAGAAGGTGCATTGGAGTACGAAACTGATCCCTACACAGCCGCTGAAAATGCCCACGCCATTGCCTTGATAACAGAGTGGGATGCTTTCAAAACCCTCGACTATCAAAAAATATACGATCGAATGGAAAAGCCGGCATTTTTATTTGACGGCCGGAACTGCCTCGATCATAAGGCCTTGTTTGAAATCGGATTCAATGTTTATGCGGTTGGCCAGCCTGCCAGAGAAAAATTTTGATCACCTACAATTTCCACCCGAGTGCACCGTTAAGGCTTGTCTACCTGCGGGGAATGACAGAAGGTGCAAAAATCCATAGGCCGATGAGGCATGATGGGAGCGCTTTGGGTTTTAACGACATGACAAGTCATGCATTCGCTCACCGGGTCGGTGGCCACGTGGAAAGGATGACTGCTCAAATCGGGTGCTGAACCAAAAAATGCATAGACCAATCCCCCAGCCAAAAGTGCTCCAAGCACAGTCATGGCCTTGTAAAAATTTATCTCACCTGCAAATTTTTTCTTCCTGGCCATAGAACTTCGAGGTTATTCTGTTTGAGCGGCGACCACATCAATTTCCACCTGGGCGCCTTTAGGGAGGGCCGCCACTTGCACACAGGCACGGGCCGGCTTGCTGTCAGAAAAAAACTTTTCATAAACCGCGTTCATTCTGGAAAAATGAGCCATGTCCACCAGATAAACGTTGGTTTTGACCACTTGCTCCAAGGTCATGCCCTCGACTCGCAAAATGGCTTGAATATTTTTAAGAGTGAGCTCCGTTTCTTCTTCGATGGTGCCTCGTCGAAACTCACCGGTACCCGGCTCCAGGGCGATTTGACCTGAAGTGAATACGAAATCACCCACCCGGATGCCCTGTTGATAAGGGCCAATGGCGGCTGGCGCCTGGTCTGTATGAATTGATTTTCTTTGCATGAGAAACCCGTATAAATGGAAAATATTTTTATTATATGGCCGCCATTTGTTTGATGAAGGGATAGGATTTCAGCTCCCTTCCCACACGCGACAGGATCAGGCGATGCGTCACACTTTCAATCTCCAATTCAGAATCTTTGGGAATTTTCAGCCGCTCCGTATGGTTTATATCGAGAGTCAGTAATTTT
>Ga0209987_10000426_pt1 | contig 22085 bp, 19 predicted proteins | sample N074metaG_FD_182134 | JGI IMG/M metagenome (GOLD analysis project Ga0209987, IMG submission 182134) | Deep subsurface microbial communities from Kermadec Trench to uncover new lineages of life (NeLLi) - N074 metaG (SPAdes) (version 2) | ecosystem: Environmental > Aquatic > Marine > Ocean trench...
CCCTTTGCCATGCCCGTGAAAACGTGGATCAATCAGGGCTTACGGGTGACCTTCGAGGCCCGGGGTATGGATTTCTGGGAGCCCATCCACATGCTCGTTACCCGGGAAATCACCCATCGTGCCACCGGTGAAAAACAGCTCCTGCTTCCCGAGCAGGCGGTTGATCGCGTGACCGCCCTGAAAATGACCACCACCTGGGCATCCTATTACATTCTTGCCGAGGACACCCTGGGCACCCTGGAGCCGGGCAAGTATGCGGATTTTGCCGTTTTGGAAAAAGACTATTTCACCGTTCCCGTGGAAGAGATTCCCGATATGGAGGTCATCATGACCGGACTGGGAGGCGAAATCGTCTATGATCGCGATCAGTTAGGAGCAGGCAACTAAGTAGGGACGCACAGCCGAGACTGTGTCGAAACCCCACTTGATTTTGATTAAGGCCTGTAGGGGCGCACAGCTGTTCGCCCACACACACCCTGCTTGATCAACAGCTGCTAGGGCGCACGGCAGTGCGCCCCTACACAAGAAACCTGAATCGCCACACCCGCGTCCGCGTTGACACCCTAACCGGGATCGGATTCAGCAGGAATCGCCACCGGCGATTCTTCAGTGGTGCCCTCCGAGTCTACCTTGCGAAAAGCGTCAGGAATCCGATCCAATTGTTCCTTGGGAACATAATCGTGCAGCTTAATGCGCTTCATGTCCTCTTCCGGGAACATGGTGGGGATCAAAAAAGGCTCGGGAGGAGCGGGCCGGGTGGCGTCGATCCCCGCCTTGGAGCCCCAATGGTGTTCGATGGACGGATCAACGATGCTGCACATCACGTCTTTAATAATGACCCAATCCTTATCCGGTTGTGCGCGCGTGGCCATAGCCCAAAACACCATGCGTTCATCGTAAATATCCACGTCATCGTCGACCACAATCACATGTTTGATTCCATAATTGGCGGTCAGGGCGGCGTGAATGGCGGTTTTGGCCTGGCCCTCAGCTGTCTTCTTGATCTGGATAAAACAAAAGCCTAGACCGTCAAGGCCTCCGGCATGGGGCAGCAGGTAAACCTTGGTCACCTGGGGAACCACTTGCTTGACCATATCGTAGACCTTGAACTCCCGCGCCAGTCCCTGAAAGGCGTGATTACGCCCGATAGCGTAATTGGACCACAGTGGATTCTTGCGCTGGGTGATGCAACTGACCTCCATATAGGGGCTCCAACGCTGAGCCCCAATGTGACGGGTGTACTCGCTGTAGGGACCCTCAGCCGTGCGCTTCATAGCAAGAACCTCACCCTCGATAACGATCTCCGCATCAGCCGGCACCATGAAATCATCGCCCAGGGTCTCAGAGGCGACCAGCCGCAACGGTTCACCCAACATTCCGCCGCAGACCTCGAAGTGGCTTTTCGGATAACCCATCTTGGTCTGCGAGGCCATGAGCACGTTGGGATGCAGTCCCACCACCACGGCGCACTTCATGTTCTTGTTGTGCTCCTGTTCGTGCTTATAAAAATTCATGGAGTTGTGGTTATCCGGAGAAAACAGGAAGGCGATCTTGTTCTTGCCCTGGATTTCCCCTCGATGGATCCCCATGTTGTCGACATGGATCTCCGGGTGATAGGTGATCATGGGGGCCAGAGAAATGTAGGGATGGGACAGCATAAGATAGGGTTGATAGGCAGGGTAACGCTGCATATCCACATCATCGCCCTTCAGGATCTCTTCTTTCACCGGTGCCTCACTTCGATCGACAACGACTGGCTTTATCTTGCTTTCAACGGCCAGGCGACGCCAGTCGTGGGAGACCCTTTCCCAGGTGGATTTCATGGCGTAGGCCAACTTACTGCGTGAGCCGATCTCATTCATGATCACCTCGTACTCGGAGGGCTCACCGTTGCACAAAATGGGGTTCTTGATGCGAAGCAAGGGAAACTTGCGCTCACGATCCAGGAGATCGACCAGAATTCCGATCTCGTGTTTGAGACTGATGGGCCTTTCAATGGTGATCACATCTTCGGGATGGTCCCGTTCGTACTCTTCCAAAAACTGACGCAAATCCTTCGGCATAACACCTCCTAAATTGCCGGAGAGTGGGGGTACTGCCTCACACCCGCTCACCAACGTCGAAATCCCGGTGTGAGAAAAGCAATCTAACGAATGTACTAAACTTCTACGCGCTCCGCTTCCTTGGCTGTGAATTCAGCCAGGCACCAGCAACAGCGGCAAAACGGCTTCGTGCCTGTCTGCGGATGAATTTCCTTGAGCATCAGAAGCTCAACATAGAAACGTTTGTGACATTTTGGACAGGTAATCCAAGCAACTTTCATAGCAAAATTCTCATTTCAATTAAGCAACAGCTGTGCATACTAGTGAAAGGAAAGACTGTGAGTCAAGGGGCAAGGACTGGCAGGCTTGATTTTCAGACCCTCCGAAGGAATCATAAGAGCGATGAGATTTCCAACACCTCTCTTGTACGGCAGTGCCCTACTGGTTCTGGTCCTGGGATTGTCCGGATGCAGCAACTCTCCAACCGATCAGTCCGCCGGGGAGCAGACCGAAATTCTGTGGGATACCTGGGGGGTACCCCACATCTTTGCCAACGACAACAGCAGTCTGTTTTATGCGCTGGGCTGGGCTCAGGCCAGAAGTCATGGAAACCTGATTCTGAGACTGTACGGCCAGGCCCGGGGACGGGGAGCCGAGTACTGGGGTGAAGCCTACCTGCCCACAGACCGCTGGACCCTAACCATGGGCATTCCCCAGCGGACCGCCGGTTGGTATGAGGCCCAGTCTGGGGAGTGGAAACAATATCTGGATGCCTTCGCCGAGGGCATTAATGATTACGCCGGGGAACATCCCGATCAGATTTCCGATGAAGTTGAGGCGGTCCTCCCGGTGAATGGGAGAGATGTGCTCGCTCACGGTCAGCGGGTGATGCTTTTGTCTTTTATCACCAGTCCGGCCCTTCCTCGAAACATCAACCGGAGGTGGAATCCGGGGCAACCCGAAGGTCTCCCGGGAACAACCCCTGGTTCGAACGGGTGGGCTATTGGACCCTCTCGATCAGCCAGTGGAAACGCTCTTCTTCTGGGCAATCCTCACTTACCCTGGTCCAACCTCTATCTTTTCTACGAAGCCCACCTGAAGACTCGGGAAATGAACAGCTATGGAAGCACCCTCGTCGGCATGCCGGTTCTCGCCATCGCCTTTAACGACTACCTGGGCTGGACTCACACCGTCAACGCCCATGATGGCGATGACCTTTACGAGCTCACGCTTGCTGAGGGCGGGTACCTTTGGGACGGCGGAGTCCGGGAGTTTGAGACTTCCCAGGAGATTCTCAAGGTCAGGGAGCAGGACGGTACCCTGAGAGAAGAGAAGCTTGTTTTAAGACAGTCCATTCACGGACCTGTGATTGCCGAGAAGAATGGAAAGGCCCTTGCCTTGCGCATTGTCGGGCTCGAACAATCGGGGATGCTTGCCCAGTGGTGGGATATGGTGCGGGCCAGAAGTCTCGAGGAATTTGAAGTGGTGCTGAGACGTCTGCAAATTCCCATGTTCACGGTCCTGTATGCGGACAGGGATGGCCACATTCTGCATCTTTTTGGGGGGCTCACTCCGGTGCGCCCGGCAGGAGACTGGGACTGGTCGGGAATCGTCCCTGGGGATACTTCAGAAACACTCTGGACCGAAGCTCATGGTTATGACGAACTTCCCAAAGTCATTGATCCCGAGAGCGGCTGGCTCCAGAATGCCAACGATCCTCCCTGGACGACGACCTTCCCGGCAGAGCTGGATGCCAACCAGTTTCCCCGCTACATGGCACCTCGGAGGATGCGCTTGCGGGCCCAGCGTTCGGCGCGCATGTTGATGGAAGATGAAAGCATCACCTTTGAGGAGCTGATCCAGTACAAACATTCAACCCGGATGGAATTAGCCGATCGCCTCCTGGATGACCTGCTTGCGGCTGCCCAGGAGAGCACCCGTGATCGGGTCCGTCGGGCTGCCCAAGTTCTAGGTTCCTGGGACCGCAATGCCGATGCCGACAGCCAGGGGGCGGTACTGTTTGAGGCCTTTGTCCAGGACCTGAACCGTTCCCGATCCGATATCTTTGCCCGAAACTGGAGCGAGGATTCCCCACTGGAGACGCCCGACGGTCTGGCTGATCCGGTGGCTGCTCTCGAGGCACTGGAGACTGCGGCCCGTCGAGTGGAAACCGATTATGGAGCACTGGACGTGGAGTGGGGGAAGATCCATCGTCTCCGTATAGGGGACCTTGATTTTCCCGCCAACGGAGGACCGGACAGCTTGGGCATCTTCCGAGCCCTCAGCTTCCGCGAGCTGGGACAGGGCTTGAAGCAAGCCGCCTCAGGAGACTCCTTCGTGATGGCCGTGGAGTTCTCCAATCCCGTTCGGGCTCAGGCCTTACTGAGCTATGGAAATGCATCACAGCCGGATTCACCTTTTCGTGGAGATCAGCTTGAACTTTTTTCACGAAAGGAGTTGCGGCCCGTGTGGAGAACTCGTGACGAGATTGAGGCCAACCTGGCATTCAAGGAAGAACTCACTCCGTTGGTAACCTACCCGTAGGGGGCAGCCGGTGGGCTGCCCCGAACCGAACGAGCGGCAGGAATCTCCGGAATGTGGGAGGCACCTCAGGTGCCGAATCCGAAAACCCGGGGCTGTTTTGTGGGCCGTTCGGCACCTGAGGTGCCTCCCACATTCCGGAGGTTTTCGCAATCCTGACGGTCCCGGCAAGCCACCGGCTCGCCTCTACGAGCGTAGCGAGTTCCGTAAGACGGCCCGTTGAATCTTGCCTGTGGGCGTCATGGGGAGGCTCTCGATCATCTCCAATCGCTCAGGCCATTTGAACTTTGCCGTCCCATCCTGTTCCAGCAGGGCACACAGTTCCTCGAGCGTAGGGGGCACTTTTCCCTGGGCCGGAACCACGAAGCATACGGCCCGTTCCCCCAGTCGTTCATCGGGCATGCCCACGATAGCCACCCGAAGAACTCCGGGATGACGCCGGATCACCTCCTCGACACTTTCAGGCAGGTACTTGGTTCCCCCCCGGTTAATTTCTTCCTTACGGCGTCCCAACATTTGGACATTGCCCGCCAAATCGATTTTGGCCAAATCACCGGTTTGAAACCAACCGTCAGGGGTGAAACTCTCCTGGGTGGCCTTGGGGTTTTTGAAATAGCTGTGGATGCCAAAGGGACTCTTAATGACCAGATCCCCCTCTTGATCGGGGGGAAGGGTCGAGCCCTTGTCGTCGTGAATGGCAATAGTGCAGCCCCCTGAGACCCGTCCCGCCGTCTTTTCGATCACTTCGGGGGGATCATCAAGACGGGTGTAGAAACCGCCCCCGGTTTCGGTCATGCCCCAAAAAACGACCGGTATGCAGCCCTTCAAGGTATTTCTCAACCTGCGAACCAGATCCGGGGAACAGACACTGCCGGAGAGGGCAAAGAGTCGAAGGCTGGCGAGATCGTCAGGGTTCAAGTCGGGAGAGGCTAGAAGATCCACGGCGTGAACAGGAGCTCCGATGACCACGGTTGCCTGACCCCGGGCGGCCGTGGATACAAAGGCATCAGGGCGATACCGGGTCAAGAGCACCTGAGGGCAGCCATAGATCACGCTGCTCCAATAGTTCAAAATCGCCCACATGTGACTGAGAGCCGAACAGCAGAGCATGCGATCACTCTCTCGAAGCTCCATATCCTTTCCGCAAAACCAGGAGTTGCTCATCCGCATATTGTGGGTGTGTAGGGTCGCTTTGGGACTGGCGGTAGTGCCCGATGTAAAGAGCATCAAAAAGGGATCCTGAGGTTGCGGATCTTCCTCCTGCGCCCTTGCCGGACTCTGACCCAATTCGGCAAGAGAAAGGCTACCCGGGAGTCGCTCCTCTCCCAGAGAGACGACGTGGCGAAGAGAAGAGTGGCGTTTTTGAATGTCCATGCCCATCTCCGCATAGCTAAAGCCCTTGACCGGAGGTCCCGTCACCAACATGGCACTTTCGGCAAAGCCCAAAATGTGCTCCATCTCCGAGCTTCGATAGGCCATATGAATAGGATTGAAGATGGCTCTGCGCTTGGACACCGCATGGTGAAGGATGAGAAATTCCGGGATATTGGGGAGTTGACAGGAGACCACGTCGCCACTACCAATCCCCTGCTCGGCTAATCCTGTCGCCAACCGATCGCTTTGGAGATCCAGATCGGCGAAACTGAGAGTGGTGTCTCCCCATTCAATGGCGGGCCCGTCGGGGTTTCTCTCGACGTTCTCCCTGAGGAGATCGGTAAGAGTCTTATCCAGCCAGGGAGAGTCCGATGTGGGCATGGGGATAAAGTTGTCTGCGGTCTATGGTCAATTGACAGCTGTCAGTTGTCAGCTGTCAGTTGTCTGTTGTTTTCCCGCATCGATCAGCACAAAGGTAATGTCATCGGTCTGAGCCATTCCCTCGGTGAATTGGTCAAGGGCCTCCAGGATCTTCTCTTTCAGTACCTCGACTCCAGCCGACGCATTCGATTGAATGACTTGCCGAAATCTTTCTTCTTCAAACATCTCGCCCTGAGGGTTCTCTGCATCGGTGACACCATCGGAATAGACGACCAAGACATCTCCAGGATTCAGTTGGAGTGGACGGGAGTTGTAGGTAACCGATTCGAAAGCACCCAGGATCAAACCCTCAGAGTGCAGCTCTTCAATCTCATCCGTGGCAGCACGGTAAAGGTAGACGGGATTGTGGCCGGCGCCCAGATACTCTCCTTTACCCTGGGCATCGAAGGAGAAGAGAAAGAGGGTGACGAAGGCATTGGAGGCTGACCTCTCGCACATGAGCTGATTCACACGCTCCAGCATCTTCTCGGGAGGTACACCGGTGCGGCACTCCATGTCCAGGGCTCCCTGAAGCATGGAACTCAACAGAGCTGCCGGGACTCCCTTGCCGGAGACATCGGCCAGGACTCCAATGAGCTTGTCCGGGTTCGGTTGGAAAAAATAATAAAAGTCACCTCCTACGTGACGGGTGGGCTCACTGTGGGCGCGGAAACGAAAATTCCAAAATTCGGGCAGGGAGTGAGGCAAAAGACTCTTTTGGGTCTCGTAAGCTATGGCCATTTCCTGCTCGAACTTCTTTCTCTCCTCGAAGCCTTTGATCATTGCCAGCTTCTCGAGCACGTTTCCCGCTTCCCCGGCCAGCTTGTTGAGGATCTTCTCATCCAGACCAGACAATGCGTGCATGGTGTTGGTACTGTCCAGATAAAGGATTCCCAGAACTTCCGGGGTATCCGACTCAGCCGATATTCCCTTCAGAGGCAGGCAAGCGATGGCCCTGAGATGCATCTCCAAGATGCTCTGCTGTTGTGCAAGATCACCTTCGATTCCTTCTGTCATAAAGACCGAATCGCCGCTGTCTGCCACCTGAGCCACCACAGTGCGACTGGTTCGAAAGTTCGATTCAGACAGAACATGGCTTTCAGCATTGAGGCCCAGGACGTATCGGAAGGTGTCGTCGCTCTGCCGCGTAAAAACAGAGCCTCTCTCGGCTCCACTGATATTGAGGGCGGATCTCAGGATGTGTGCGAAGGTCTCATCGGAGGAAAACTGCTGTCCCGATTGGTACTTGAAATCCAGGATGAAGTTAATCTTCTCCAGATCGGAAAGTCCTGAGTATTCGGCGGAATCCAGAACTGCGCTGAAATGAGCCAGGGACTTATCGAAATCTCCGGCCGTGGTGGAAGGCTTCAGCTCCGAGAGCCGGGTGCCAAAAAGCAATTCCTTTCGTCCCAGACGCACCTGGTCCCCATCTCGAAGCGGATGGTCTTCAACGCGCTGGCCATTGATAAAGGTGCCATGGGTGCTGTTCAGATCAACGAGCTGATATTTCCCATTCTTCCTGACAATTCTGGCATGGTGTCGGGAAACATAAAGATCATTCAGGACAAAGTCCGCGTCGGAGCTTCTGCCCACTACGGTCTCATTGGAATTGATTGGGTAGACTTGCTCTTCGTCCTTCTCCGGGCCCAGCAATTTGAGATAGGCGACAGACATTTTTCTTATTCCAGAAGAATTGCGCTAATTGTCTCAGATGCTCTTTCAAAAAGAAACACCGGTTACGGCAATGGTCACAATCTCACTGGTAGTAGTCCAGTCCCAGGTGAGTGATCTGCTCCTCGCCGCCCATATATCGGAGAGTGTTCTTCAGCTTCATCAGCTGAATAGTGAGATCATGCTCAGGGTATAACTCGGGCAGCGTCATGGGGCTTTTGAAATAAAAGGAGAGCCATTCCTGAATGCCTGCCATTCCGGCCCTTTTGGCCAAATCCAAAAACAGCACCAAATCCAGGACCAGCGGGGCGGCCAGAATACTGTCGCGGCAAAGAAAGTTAAGCTTGATCTGCATCGGGTATCCCAGCCACCCGACAATATCGATATTGTCCCATCCCTCTTTGTTGTCTTTTCGAGGAGGATAATAGTTGATCCGAACCTTGTGATAGAAGTTGCCGTAAAGTTTGGGATAGAGGTCGGGCTGAAGGATGTGCTCCAGGACCGACAATTTGCTCTCTTCCTTGGTCTTGAAGGATTCGGGATCATCCAGCACTTCACCATCTCTATTGCCCAGAATATTGGTCGAAAACCAACCCGAGAGTCCCAAGAGTCGGGCTTTTAGCCCCGGTGCCAGAATGGTCTTCATGAGGGTCTGTCCCGTTTTGAAGTCCTTGCCGCAAACAGGCACTCGATTCGCTTCCGCCAGCTGGGCGAAAGCCGGGATATCGATGGTTAAATTGGGGGCTCCATTGGCGAAGGGGATTCCCAACTGCAGGGCCGCATAAGCATAGATCATGCTGGAAGGGATGTTCTCATCGTTGTTTTTCATCCCAGCCTCCAGCTTCTCTAAAGACTGGTGAACCTCCTTCCGCTCGATAAACACCTCTGTGCTGGCGCAGGAAATCATGATCATTCGGTCCAACTGTTTCTCCTTTTGAAACTGCTGAATCTCATCCACCAACTGCTGAGCCAGATCCCATTTCGTCTTCCCCTCCTTGAGGTGGGTGCCGTGCAGTCTCTTCACATAGCGAGGATCAAAAACAGCTTTCATGGGCCGGATGGCCTCCAACTCGGTTTTGACCTCCTGCAACAAACTGGCTTCCAGCACACCTGAGTTGGTGGCAGCGGCGAAGGCATCGTCCTCAAAAATATCCCAGGCCCCAAAAACAAGATCATTCAGTCCCGCCAGGGGAATAAAATCGGAAATCTTGGGAACCCTCTTTTCGGTTCGTTTACCCAAGCGGACCGTGCCCATCTGGGTAAGGGAACCAATCGGTTCCCCAGAACCCTTCTTAATGGCTTCGACTCCAGCGATAAAGGTGGTACTCACCGCTCCAAGACCAATCAACAACACCCCCAGTTTCCCTGTGGGAGCCGCAATCTTAAATTTCTTTTCATTCATCCTTAATTCTCCTGTACAATTTCCGAGATGTCCGCAATTCTCAAGAAGAGCTGGGAAATATCATGCAATAGGCGCAAACGATTTTGACGCAACTTCTTTTCCTCGGTCATCACCAAAACTTTGTCAAAAAACTGATCCACCGTCTTCCTCAACCCCGCTATTTGTTTCAGGGCAGCAACATAATCACCGTTTTCGAGATAATTGTCCACCTTTGGTTTGATTTCCGAATAGGCACGGAAAAGGGCACGCTCCTCAGGATCGATCAGACTTTCCTGGCTGACCGCTGACAGCTCGATGGATTGCTTGGAGAGAATATTCTTGGTCCTCTTGTAGGCCATGGCCAAAGCCTCAAAATCCTTGTCCGCCCTGATTCCGGCTAGAGACTGAGCCCTCTGGTAGGCATCGTAAACCCCATGAATTTCCACCGCCAGGACCGCATTCAAGACGTCGTAGGGGATTCCCTTCTCCTGGAAAATGTAGCGCACACGCCCCTTCAGGAAATTCAGGACCCGCTCGCTAACCTTCTTGTCCTTCGTTTCCGTCGGGAAGTTCTTCTCTGCCAACTCCACCAAATGGCTCAAGGAATAATCCAGCTGATGATCCAACAGGACTTTCACCAGGCCTTGAGCCTGTCGCCGCAAGGCAAAGGGATCGCTCGAGCCTGTGGGGACGATATCGATGGCAAAGCAACCCACAACGGTATCCAGTTTGTCGGCGATCGACAGAAGGGCTCCCAAGGGTGTCGAGGGAGAGGCATCTTCCAGAGACACCGGCTGGTAGTGTTCGTAAATGGCCTTCCAAACTTCTTCGGGATAGCCATCCTCCCGGGCATACAATCCACCCATGACTCCTTGAAGTCCGGCGAATTCCCGCACCATGTCACTTCCCAGATCGGTCTTGCACAGCAGGGCCGCCGTATCGAGATGGGGATCTTCTGACAATCCGGAGCAGAAGGTCCGAAGACGCTCCGTTTTGGCCCGATAGGTCCCCAGTTTTTCCTGAAAGAGGATGAGGTCCAGGTCCTGGACCCTTTCCTCCAGCCGTCTTTTCCGATCGGCCTTCCAAAAGAATGCGGAATCTTCGAGCCGGGCCCTCAGAACCTTCTCATGCCCCTTTTGAATCTTCCCCTCCGGGTCCCCACGGGTGTTGATCACCGTCAAGAAATAGGATTGAATCTCTTCTTCCTGGTTGACCAAAGAAAAATACTTTTGATGGTGGCGCATCACGGTGGTCAGGACTTCCTGGGGAAGCTTCAGAAACTCTTCACTGAAGCTCCCACAGATCACGGTGGGATACTCGTTGAGGTGAACCACGGTTTCCAGCAAATGAGGGTCCGAAGAAATGTGAAGACCCTTGGGAGTCACCTCTTCTATTTCAGCGGCGATCTTGGCTCTTCTTTCCTCGATATCGGCCAGGACATAGTTTTGCCGCAACTGGTCCAGGTAATCGTCGACTTGCAGCACCTGGATGTCAGGCGCCCCCAAGAAACGGTGTCCCCGTGTCGTGTTGCCCGACTTAAGGCCCTCGAACTCAAATGGCAGAACCTCGTCATTCAAAAGGGCAAGATACCATCGCAGGGGGCGAATGAATCGAAAACGGCTCTCCCGCCAGTACATATTCTTGGGCCAGGAGATCGAGGTCAGGACCTGGGGGAGAACCTCCTGGAGGACTTCGGATAGCGATTTGCCCGGGATGATCTTTCGATAACCCACATAATTGCCTTTGGGAGTTTCCATCAACTCCAGATCCGCGACCGCCACACCCCCCTTGCGGGCAAAACCTTCCACGGCCCGAGTGGGTTTCTTCTGTGCGTCGTAGGCAACGGACTGGGAAGGACCCAAGACCACTTCTTCTCGCTCAGGCTGGTGATCGGGGAGGCCCTCCACCAGGAAGGCCAGGCGGCGAGGAGAGGCGAACGGCCTGAGCGATCCATAGTCGATGCAGGCCTCTTCGAGCCGTTTTTCGAAGCCTTGACACATCTGTCCCAGAGCCGGAGAGATCATGTCGGCCGGAATCTCCTCCAGACCCAATTCAAACAGAAATTTGTTCTTCTTTTTCTTCTCGCTCTTGGACATACTGCTTGGCGATCTTCAAAGCCAGGGAACGCACTCGACCGATGATTCCAACTCGCTGAGTTACACTAATCGCTCCACGACTGTCTAACAGGTTAAAGGTGTGAGAACACTTCAAGCAGTAATCATAGGCGGGAAGGACACAGTCCTCTTCCAAACAATGAAGACTTTCCTTCTCGTACAGATCAAACAGCTCAAAAAGCAATCCTGTGTCAGCAACTTCAAAACTGTATTTCGAAAACTCAAATTCTTCGCGTTGCTTCACCTGACCATAGGTCAGTTCCCGGTTCCAGGGCAGATCAAAAACGCTTTCCTTGTCGGCCAGAAAGGTGGCAATCCGCTCCAGACCATAAGTGAGCTCCGCGGAGATGGGCATGAGATCCAGCCCTCCCGTCTGCTGGAAATAGGTGAACTGGGTAATTTCCATACCATCCAGGAGAACTTGCCAGCCAATCCCCCAGGCCCCTAGCGTGGGGGCTTCCCAGTTGTCCTCTTCAAAGCGCAGATCGTGCTGCTCCAGAGGAATTCCCAGCTTCCTCAAGCTCTCCAGATAGATGTCCTGAACATCATCAGGAGAAGGCTTCAGGATCACCTGGAGCTGATAGTGACGATAGACCCGATTGGGATTTTCTCCATACCGGCCATCCGTAGGCCGGCGCGAAGGCTGAACGTAGGCCACCTTGTAAGGTTGCGATCCCAATACCCGAAAGAAGGTCTCCGGATGCATCGTTCCCGCCCCCACCTCAACATCGTAGGGCTGCTGAATGATACATCCGTAGTGCATCCAGTACTCCAGTAAAGTGTGAGTAATCTCCTGAAACGTCTTCATCCTAGGCAGTCCTTACAAGAGCTCCTTGAGCATTTTTTTCGTCTTCAACCGTTTTTCCAGGTGGCATTCTATCAACTGACCGCTCAGACTTTCTAATCTCCGATTTTCTTCGCCTGAAAGCTGAACCGTTTCCAGTTCCGCTGCCGGAATTTTCATCATAGCGTATACCTTCTCGGCCAACGTAGGGGGAAGCTTTGCTTCAAGTGAGGGTAAGACGCCCTCCAGTTTCAAAAGCCAGAGTTCAAAATAGCGGGCCACCCGATCGATGGAGATCTTTTGAGTCGCTTCCAGAACGGCCAGGCTCAGACGAAAGAGCAATTCGCTCTCTTCCTCTTCTCTTGAGAACTCCACCAGCAGCTCGGCAAAATAGCTGAAGTGAAGGTTCACTTCCAAGCTCAACTGATAGCCTGGAAATACCTGCAAAATCTCACAATTCTTCAGCGATACCAATTCCTGATTTTCTTTTCGGGAAAAGGTCAATCGCAGGTGGGTCAGGGGCTCCAGAGCACCGCTGAACCGGCCTTTTGCTTTTTGGGCTCCATAGGCGACCCCTCGAACCTTTCCAAAGTTCCGGGTGAGGAAAACAGCAATCTTATGGGATTCGGCATAAGGATAAGTCCTGAGGGTCAAGGCCTCGGACTGGTACCCCCTCATGAGGCGGGAAGATACTGGAGGAAATAAGTAGCCAGTCCCAAGAAAGAGAGAAATCCCACCGCATCGGTAAACGTGGTCACGAAAATACCGGAAGCGATGGCGGGATCGACATTCATCCTTCTTAAGATCAGCGGGACCAGAGTCGCCACCACCCCGGCTAGGGCCACGTTAATGATCATGGCTCCACCAAGGACCATGCCCAGCACATAACTGCCCTTCCAGAGGTAGGCCACAAGGCCGGCCAAAATGCCGGTAATAATGCCGTTGTTCAGACCCACCACAATCTCCTTCGAGAGGATCGATTTGCCACTTTCCCAACTGATTTCTCCCAAAGCCAGCCCTCTGACAATCACCGTCAGGGTTTGGGTTCCGGAGTTCCCACCCATACCGGCAACCACGGGCAAAAACACGGCCAGAAAGGAAAACTGGGCGATGGTTGGTTCATAGTAAGCCACAACGGTGGCCGCTAACATCGCGGTCCCCAGGTTCACCACCAGCCAGGGAAGTCGTCTCCTCACAGAGGTCATAGGAGGAGTATGGAGATGATCGTGGCCCTCAACGCCGGCCAGATAGAAGATATCTTCCGACGCTTCCTCCTTGATGACGTCGATGACGTCATCCACCGTAACCACCCCCACCAGCTTGTTCTCCTGATCCACCACCGGAATGGCCAGCAGATCGTAGAGAGCCACCTCGCGGGCCACCTCTTCCTGATCCGTTTCGGTGGCCACGGAAATGACATCGGTGGTCATGATCTTCTTGAGGGGCGTGCTGGGTGGAGCGATCAGAAGCTCACGCACCGAAACCACACCGACCAGGTGATTTCGCTCATCGACAACGTACAGGTAGAAAATCACCTCCAGTTCCTTGGCGGTCTGAATGGTATGGATGGCTTCGCTGACGGAGAGGTCCTCAAAAAGTGCAAACACACTGGGCGTCATGATGCGCCCGGCGGTGTCCTCTTTATATTGGAGGAGGTGCTGAACTTCCGCGGACTCCTCCACATCCATTTGCTCCAGAACTTCCTGGGCGTTCTCCTCGGGTAGGGCCGAAACGAAGACGGTGGCTGAATCGGTCTCCAATTCCTGGAGGACCTTGCTGATCTCCTCGCTGGAGATTTGATTCAAAAGATCCAGACCCGGCTCCACTCCGAGGACCTTGAGTGTTTCAGCCGCCAACCTCCGGTCGTGTTGAACCAGAATGGAAAAAACAGAGCTTTGCTCTTTCTCATTGAGTTCCATCATGATGCTGGAAATATCACCCGGACGCAGATTGCCCAGAACATCGGCAAGACGGTGCTTTTCACCTCGTTCGAGCAGATCTCGAACCGATTTGCTGGTCACATCCACTTGAGTACGCATGATGGCAACTGTAGCAAATAGAGGTGATGTTGCCTACGGATGGATCATTTATTTTACATGTAATTAAATTACACGTAATATAAATTTCATGTCACGAGAACAGAGCTTTTTCCAGAATGAAATCAAGCAAAAGAAGCCGTTTCGCTCGTTGAGCGCCGAAGCTGCTGTAGGCCTCCTGATCACGAGTGACGTTTTACGCAGGAGTTGGGCCGCGCTGGTCGAACAGGGCGGCCTCACCTCACAGCAATACAACGTCCTGAGGATTTTACGCGGAACCGGCAAAGAGGGTCTGCCAACCCGAGAGGTTGCCGCCCGCCTGTTGGAGAAGTCGCCCGGTATTACTCGATTCATCGATCAGTTGGAGGAGCGTGGGTTGCTAGAGAGAAGCCGCTCTACCACTGACCGGCGACAGGTCTTTTGCACGATAACCCAACCGGGCCTCGAGCTCCTCAGTCATTTGGATCAGGCCACCGACGGGTGGGACGACAAGAGTCTCTCGATGCTCAAGACAAAAGAGTTGAAACAACTGATTGATCTTCTGGAAAGAATCCACTCTTTCCACAAAACCAAAGGAGGTGCACCATGGAAAATCGGGGAGTGATTAGCGCGACGGGCGCGGTCCTGGAGGAAGCCAGCATAGAAGAACTCCAGGCAAGCCTGCAGGGTGAGATGCTTCGCCCTGGAGACCATGGCTACGACGAAGCTCGGATGGTTTGGAATCGGATGATTGACAAGCATCCCTCTATGATCATTCGGTGTTCCGGAGTGGCAGACGTGATTGACGCAGTCAACTTTGCACGCACCCATGAGTTGCTCGTGGCTGTACGCGGCGGCGGTCACAACGTGGCGGGCAAAGCTGTTTGCGACGAAGGCATGGTGATTGACCTTTCGAAAATGAAAGGGATACGGGTCGATCCGACTCAACACACCGCACAGGCCCAAGCTGGCCTCCTGAACGCTGAGTGTGACCGAGAAGCACAAGCCTTCGGTCTGGCCACCACTATGGGTGTAGTCTCGGATACGGGCATTGCGGGCCTTACACTTGGGGGAGGCTACGGCTGGCTGGCAGGTAAGTACGGGATGACCTGTGACAACTTGGTATCCGCTGATGTGGTGACTGCTGATGGCCGATTTCTCACAGCCAGCATTAGCGAGAACGAAGACCTTTTCTGGGGATTGCGAGGCGGCGGCGGCAACTTTGGGGTTGTGACTTCATTTGAATATCGTCTGCATCCCGTTGACCAAGTGTTAGGGGGAATGATTCTCTATCCCATGGAGAAGGCAAAGGACGTTCTGCGCTTTTACCACGAGTTCTCTATCTCTGCCCCCGATGAGTTGAGTACGATGGCATTTCTGGCAACTGCGCCTAGCGGCGATCCTGCCGTCATCATAGTTCTCTGTTACTGCGGGTCCTCGGATGAGGGAGAGAAAGTCGTGAAGCCAGTGAGGACACTAGGTAAGCCACTTGCTGATCTTATACAGGTGATGAGCTATGGAGACCTTCAAAAGATGCTTGATCCGCTGCTGCCAACAGGACACTGCTACTACTGGAAGGCAAGTATCATTCGGGAACTGAGCGATAAGGCCATTGAGACTTTGTTAGCACACGCTCTACCCTTGCCCACGCCCATGTCTGGCGTGGGATTTCAGCAATTACATGGAGTGGCCAGTCGTGTTGGCCAGGATGAAACGGCCTATCCCCATCGCTATGATCATTACGAGTTCTTCCCTATTGTCGTGTCAGAGGACCGTGGAGAGGTTGAGAAGAACATCTACTGGGCTCGCGAGCTCTGGGAGGCAATGCAGCCTTTTACGACTGGAGCGGTTTATGTCAACGACCTAGGAGACGAAGGTGAAGCCCGGGTCAAGGAAGCCTACGGCTCCATCTACCCGCGACTGGTTGAGGTCAAAAACAAATACGATCCAACAAATCTGTTTCGTCTCAACCAAAACGTCAAACCTACGTGAACGGGGAAGGCAGAAAGAGAGTAGGGGAGTATAGGAGACAAGGGGAGAGTAGGGGACAGAAACCTTTTCGAGGGCAGAGATGGGGACAGAAGTTTTTTCGGTCAGGGCACTAGGTGCGTGTCACCGATTCTCCCTGATTGCCCAGAACATCGGCAAGGCGGTGCTCTTCACTTCGTTCGAGCAGATCTCGAACCGATTTGCTGCTCACATGCACTTGAGTACGCATAATTCCCCCCTGGAAGACCTCACCCGTAGCAAATAGAGGGTGATGTTGCCTACGGCTTGACTAATCGATTCGGGACTCTTTGGGGGCAAGTTCTTCGGAGTGCAGACGGAACTTCACGAACTGGTGGGCCCGGGAGAACAATCCGGTAGAAACATAAAGCGTCGCCAGGACCATCAAGACTTCCTGCGAGAACCAGGCCACTCCAGCCACAAGCAACGCAATCAGCAACACATTCAAGTGCGATTTTCCACGTCCCAGGTTCAGCTGGGACAGAGAAGGATAACGGATGGCGCTGATCATGAGGAAGGAAAGTAGAAAGACGACTGCCACTAAGTAGAGGGTAAACAAAGGCGAATCGATCGGTACGACAAAAAGGTGAACGGTGGCCGCTAAAAAGCCGGCGCCACCGGGAATGGGGAGTCCGGCAAAATGTTTTAGATCCTTCAACTGGATATTGTAACGGGCCAGACGCATGGCCCCACAGATGAGATAGACAAAGGCGGAAAAACGCGCGAAATTGCCCAACTCACTCAACCCCCAGGAATAGATGAGGATGGCGGGAGCAATCCCAAAACTGATGATATCGGCCAGAGAATCCAACTGTGAACCAAAGTCGCTGGTCACCTTGGCCAGCCGGGCCACTCGTCCGTCCAGGCAGTCTAAAACGACGGCAATGCCGATGGCGACGGCTGCAGCTTGATAATCACCGTTTAAGGTGGCAGTAATGGCAAAGAATCCCGCGAAGATGTTGCCGACGGTGAAGGCCGTGGGCAGGAGATAAATACTGCGGCGAAGTTTTCGGGGCCGCCTCACCGCCTGCCTGGCTCTCCCCAGAACATTTCCTTCTCCTCCGATCACGAGTCTTCCTTCCAGTAGGCGATGACGCTCGATCCGCCGTAAACTCGATCGCCCTTGCCGACAACAACCTTACATTCGGGAGGTAACCTAATATCCACTCGACTGCCGAATCGGATCAGTCCTATTCTATCACCTTTCTGGACCTGTGAGCCTTCGCTGGCCCAGACTCGGATGCGTCGGGCGATCATCCCCGCAACCAGGGTAAACGTCAGTTTCCGCTCGCCGGCAATGGTGATCGTCAACTGCTCATTCTCCACTGAAGCACGTTCGTCGTAGGCCACCCTGAACTTTCCGGGCCGATGATCCCGCTGGACCAGGGTTCCCCCGATGGGCGCACGGTTGATGTGGACATCAAAGAGGGAGAGAAAAATACTCAGGATCCATCCTTCACCTTCCCGATCCAGGCGAATGACCTTTCCATCGGCTGGACTCACGATCGCCCTGGAGTCTTCAGGAATGACCCGTTCCGGATCTCTAAAGAAATAGGCCACAAACCCGGACAGGAAAAGAAGAACTATAGCCAACCCCAGGTACCCCGCCCAGAAAAAGAAGAGCATCAGAGCAAGGAGAGGAATGAGAAAGAGGTATGCGTCCTTGGCCATGGTGGGGGGGGGTAGAAAAGAAAAAAGCCCGCTGCAAGGCAAGTTGAAGCCTTGCCAGCGAACTACAAATCAACTCCAATCAACGGTCTCTAACCCTGAGCGTGCTCAGTCTGATAATCGTGGATTCGCACCTGCATCTGATCCTTCAGGGCCAACTTCTTCTTCTTGATAACGGTTTCTTCAAATTTGTCGTGTTCGTTCAGGAATGATCTGTTTTTCAATGCCTCCAGTTCAGATTCATAACTCTGGTGCCGTTGCACCAGTTGACGAAATTTCTGGTCGTTTTGGATCAGATACTCCTTGACATCCACGTCATTCATAGACACTGACCTCCCCTGCAAATGAGTTTTTAACTGGCTGGACCGGTTGGCTAAAGCGCATCCTTATTGTCCTCAGTCTATTCCATTAGATCCCGGCGATCAAGAGGTAATTCACCCCCTTCCACCGAGAACCGACTGCGGCGGATATGCCGTTCCAAACCCAGGTCAATAAGCCTGTCCAGAAGCTCCGGAGAGCCCACTCCGGAGGCCTCCCACAGCTTGGGGTACATGCTGATTGCGGTGAACCCTGGAATGGTATTGGCCTCGCTCACCCAGACCTGGCCCGTCTCCTTGTCCATGAGAAAATCGACCCGAGCCATACCCTCCAACTGCAGGGCCCTGAAAGCTTTCAGGGCTAACTCCTGTACCTGTTGCACCTGCCTCTCAGACAATGGAGCCGGAATCAAAATCTGGCTGTCCTGGTCGCGATATTTGGCCTGGTAGCTGTAAAACTCCCTGGAGGGAATGATCTCTCCCACCAGGGAGACTTCCGGCTGGCTGTTTCCCAAAACAGCGGTCTCGATCTCCCGAGCCTCGATACCCTGTTCAACCAGAATTCGATCGTCATAACGAAAGGCCACTTCAATGTGCTCGGTCAACTCATCCCGATTTCGACTCTTGTTGATGCCAACCGAAGACCCCATATTGTCCGGTTTCACAAAGACCGGGTAATGCAGATCCTCCTCCATGCGCTTCAGGGACTCTTCGGCGTCTTCCTGCCACTCCGTCTGGACCAGGAAGTCAGCAGGAAGGACGGGCAAATCGGCACCCCGCAAGGCCTCTTTGCTGCGGATTTTACTCATGGCTACTGCTGAAGCCAATACACCGGCACCGACATAGGAAATATTCAGAACCTCAAGCGTTCCCTGTACCGTCCCATCCTCCCCGAAAGGACCGTGCAATACCGGGAAAACAATGTCGGGAACCGGATTCAGTTCCAACAAGACACTCACCCAATGCTTGCCGGAGGGAAAGTTCAACGGCCCACTCGAGTTCAACCCCAGTTTCTGGGAGGCGGCTTCCGGCGCATAAAGCGACCCATCCTTTTCAATGGCCAGGACTGACACCTGATACTTTTCCTGGTTCAGGTGCCTCAGGACAAATTGAGCGGAGATTAGAGACACTTCATGTTCTGCCGATCTTCCACCGCACAGGACCACCACATGCTTCATGCTTAGTGTCTCCTTCCATGAATACGATGATGTTTGTGGCGAGCGCGACGGCGTCGAGTTCGCGAAGCGACGGCGACGCGATGCCAGTGTTCATCGTGGAGAAAGAGCGACAAAGAAATCGATGCCGTCCCGCTGCCACCCTTCGGGCTGATGGGGGTTGCGGGCGATCTCTGCGTCCCTCGTCGTCGACGATGTCCCTGCATCGCCTCCTCCTTGATCCTTGATCTCGCCTTACCAGCCCCATCAGCAAACGTCATCGTATTTATGGACGGAGACACTCACAAAATCCTCTTTCCCAAGGCCGAACAGATCAACTCAACTCCCAACAACCCGGTGGCATTCTCACTGTCCAGAACAGGATTGAGCTCCACACAGTCGAGGGCCACTAGTTGGGAGCTGTCCGCCACAATCTCCAGAGCCAGGTGGCTTTCCCGGTAAGTGATTCCACCACGCACCGGAGTTCCCACTCCCGGGGCCACCTGGGGATCCACCACGTCCAGATCCAGGCTGCAATGAAATCCTCCAGTGCCGTCGGTGGCCCTTTCGACAGCCTCTTCCATAGCGGCTTTCATGCCTCGCATGTCCAATTCCTTCATGGTGATCACTCTAAGGCCAGTCTCCTTGATTTTGGACTTTTCCCGAGAATCGATGCTGCGTGCACCTATAACCGTGGCATTGGCAGCTCGCACTTTGGGGGAAAAGCCCTCAATCTCACTCAATTCCCAGGGCTCCAGCCCTAAAACAGCAGCTAAGGGCATTCCATGGACGTTCCCGGAGGGGCTGCTCTGAGGCGTATTCATATCGGTGTGGGCGTCAATCCAAATCAACCCTATCTTCTCATTTTGTCTCCGATAAAAAGAAGAAGTTCCGGCGATACTTCCGGCGGCCAGGGAGTGATCGCCCCCCAGGATCAGAGGGAATTTCTTTTCCTCCAGAGTTTCCATGACCCGAGCGGCCACCCTCTTGCAGACCTGCGCAATCTCGGGGAGAAACATTTGTCTCTTCTCACCACGAACGGCCTCTTCCGCGATCTTGACCTCAACATTCCCCCCATCTTCTACGGGGATGTTCACGGCCTCCAGTTTCTGTTGTAAGCCTCCGATTCGCAGGGCGGAGGGCCCCATATCCACTCCACGGCGGCCGGCCCCCAGATCCATGGGGACACCGATCATGCGAACGATTTTCCCACCTCCGCCCTTAGCCTGGAAAGGACTTTCGGTGCCGGAATCAGGTGAAGCTTTATTTTTCAAACGGGCTGGTGTGTCAGCTTGTTCCGAACCAATTTACCAAGCTACAGAAGGTGATTAGGAAGCGGATTCGTTTAAATGCTTGGCCAGTCTAGACTTATATCGAGCGGCGGTGTTGGAGTGAATGACACCGTGTTGTGCAGTCCGATCAATGACTGAATACACTTCCTTTAACACATCTCGAGCATCATCAACCTTCTTGTCGCTCAAGAGTTGCCGAAATCTCTTAATCTCTGTCCTCATTTCACTGCGTCTGCGGCGATTGTTGCTCCTTCTTCGCACATTCTGCCGCATTCGCTTTTCAGCTGACTTCACATTAGGCATAGGCTGTCCTCGGTCGGGCCATTATAGGGACTTGCCCCTACAGGTGTCAATGATCACCCGCTCCAAATGGAGCTTGGGATCGGTACTGGTGGTTTTGCACAGCCGGTCCGTTTCACGCAAGCGAATCAGTATGTCGGTCAGGATTTCAGAAGAATATTTTCGGATTTCTGTTTCACTGTCCTTATAGCTCCAGATTTTCAATTCCGTTAGGACGGAGCGGAAGGGCCGGCCCCGTTCCAGCATCTCCCGGGCCACCAGGACTCGACGGAAATTCCAATAGAGCATCGAGGTGATCTGTGGAGCGGTCATCCCGGAGTCAGTGAGTCGATCCAAAACGCGCAGCGCTCTGTCCGCGGCCCCGCAGGCAATGGCTCCGATCAGTGCGAACACATCGTATTCGCGGGCTTGACGAGTGATCCGAAGCACCGAATCGAGGGTGATTTTTCGGCTCTCCAACTCCCACAAAAACTGCTTTTCGAGCTCGGCCTCCAGTTGCTGATAATTCTCTCCGATCAACTCCACCAGAGCCTTCCCTGCCCGGGCATCCAGGTCATACCCTTCTCTCTTGGCCCTGCTCATGACCCAACGAAAGGGATCCGTTCCTGCGGGCAGTTCTATGGTGGGAAGATGGGACCAGGTCCGTGACTTCCTCTTGGCTTCCAAAACCAGGCTGGTGCCGAGGGACGGATTCTCTAAGTACTCCTTTAACTTCTCAACCGCCAGATCCGCATTCCTTACATAAATCCAGCGACGGGATGCCATCCAGGGTAAAGTCCTTGCCGTGTTGAGGAGTTCCGAGAGGGAATGCTTGTCCAGATCCGAGCCGCGATCTTTGGCCAGATCATAGACCGACCAGTTGAAGGCACGGACCTCCTCTGCCACCTGGTTCAGACAACACTCGTACACTTTCTTCTTGAGGTAGTCCTGATCGGTGATCAGGAGGTAGACGGGTTGAGGGGTCTGGATGGTCTTCTGGAACTCGGAAAAATCCATGTTCTGTCT
>Ga0209987_10000427_pt1 | contig 22081 bp, 19 predicted proteins | sample N074metaG_FD_182134 | JGI IMG/M metagenome (GOLD analysis project Ga0209987, IMG submission 182134) | Deep subsurface microbial communities from Kermadec Trench to uncover new lineages of life (NeLLi) - N074 metaG (SPAdes) (version 2) | ecosystem: Environmental > Aquatic > Marine > Ocean trench...
GAACGGGCTAGCGGTGATATCAAGCGGATCGGCGTGACAACAGCTCGGCGGCGCCTGTAGCCGTAGCGAGCCGCGCTCCGTGACCGGGATCGTCTCGGTATAGAGTTGCTGATGCGCTGCGGTCTAACACGCGCTTGCAGTTGCCGGGCGCTGTCGTATGGTAGGGAAGTCGCTGTCTTGTGCGCCTTGGGAGAGTTGTGCACGTTCAGCTATTGAAGTCCGCCTGCGGCGGCCCGCTAGCCGGTGAGTCGCCCGCAACTGAAGCGCAAAGACGTTAGACCGCACTGAAGGAGTATCACATGATTGGACGCCAAAAGGAGATAACAGTGCGGAGGCTCATACTCCCTGGCCTACTCATGGCCGCACCCATGCTCTGTCTTCCCGGCACTGTCTACGGCCAAGAGCCCGCGACGGATGGCGAGGCCATCTGGCAGACGCCCGAAGACATCGATTGGGAATTGATCCGCCTATACCGCCAACGCTTCCGAAGATTCAACATTTACAACGAGATGACGAGCGAGGACTCGGTCCTGGCCAGGCGGTTCGCACGCCTGACTCGCCTCCACGGCGCCGAACTGTTCAGCAAGGGACAGCGCACTGGCTTGATGCCGCTCTCGGACCTGGGAAGCGGGATCTACCACGGTGAGACCGGCGGGCTCTACGGCAATGGCCGGAACGATCCTCCCGACGCCCACCGGGAAGCCGCGCTGAGAGAACTTGCCCGCATCGGCCCGCTCGACGATCTGGGGCGAGAATCCCCCGACGGGAAGGTCGTGCTGTTGTCGATCGGAGTGTCAAACACCACCATGGAGTTCTCTGCGTTCAAAAGGGTCGCCGATCAGGATCCCGACAAGGCGGACCATGTACTCTTGGTGGACGGAGCTTACGGCGGTCAGAGTGCCGGCATCATAGCCTATGACTCGGCTCCGTACTGGACGATCGTCGACCAACGGCTGAAAGAGGCTGGAGCATCGGCCCTGCAGGTTCAGGTGGCCTGGGTCAAGCAGGTGACGGTGGGTCCCATCGACCCCTTTCCGGTGGAAGCAAGGATACTCTATAGCCACTTGGTCGGGATCATGAAGATCCTGAGAGAGCGCTTTCCGAATCTACGGATCGCCTACCTCTCCAGTCGCATATACGGAGGCTACGCCACCATCTCCATCAACACCGAACCGCACGCCTACGAGACGGCCTTCGCCAATCGGTGGCTTATCGTGGACCAGATCAGGGGCCATCCGGAGCTCAACTTTGATCCCGAGCAGGGCCCTGTGTTGGCGCCGCTCCTCCTGTGGGGTCCTTACATGTGGGCCGATGGCCTCACGCCCCGGGAGGACGGCCTCATCTGGGAGCAGGAAGACTTTGAATCGGATGGGACCCATCCCAATTCGTCTGGACAAGCCAAGGTGACCGACATGCTGCTCACTTTTTTCAAGACTGATCCACTCGCTCGGACCTGGTTTCTTGAGACCAGCAGCACACGACGGTAGCCGTCATCTTCGTCCGACACTTCTCAAGGAGCTACGCGAGTGGATCGGCGGCAATTGAAGACTCAGATCCCTTGGCTTCGCGCCTTCGAGGGAGGCGCGGTGATCGTGTGTGGACGGCCGGCGTGGGTATACGGAGGGGTCCATCTAACAAGCGATTGCTACTGGCGCCGAATTGACCGGACGAAGCGCTACGCGCTTGTGCACGGGCTGGCGGCGCAGCAGAATCGCGAGACGTTAGATGTCCCTCAAGGAGCGAATGGGAGGTCTCCATGAAGAAGACCGCATTTTTACCGTTTCTTGTGCTCGTGACCGTGCCTGTCCACGCGACGGCTCAAGACTTCGATGAGGTCCAGATCCGGGTCGAGCAAGTCAGCGAGTCCATCTACATGCTGGTCGGGAGCGGCGGCAACATCGCGGTGAGTGTGGGAGAGGACGGCACCTTCATCGTGGATGACCAATACGCGCCCCTCACAGAGAAAATCGTGACAGCGATTGCGGGCTTCACGGACGATCCCGTTGACTTTGTCATCAACACGCACTGGCACGTCGACCACACGGACGGGAACGAGAACTTCGGAGGTGCAGGTGCGGTAATCGTCTCACATGCGAACAGTCGCCGTCGGATGGAAACTGACCAACTCATCGAGCTGTTTGAAGTTCGCCAAGAGGCGTACTCGCGGGAGGGTCTTCCCAAGATCACGTTCGACGAGTCTGTGCGATTCCACCTCAACGGAGAGACGATCGACGTATTCTACCTCGGCCGTGCCCACACCGATGGCGACGCAATAGTCTACTTCCGCGACTCGAACGTGGTCCACACGGGTGACGTCTTCGTCCGGTACGGGCTACCATTCATCGATCAGCCGAATGGCGGATCCATCAACGGCATTATCAGCGTTGTCAACCAGGTCGCTGAGCTTACTGACGAAGATACAGTCTTCATACCGGGGCACGGCCAGCTATCCAGTCGCGGCGACCTGCTCGAATTCCATGACATGCTCGTCAACATCCGTGACCGCGTGCAGACGCTCATCCAGGAAGGGCGATCCTTCGAAGAAATCGCCGCTGTGAATCCTGCCGAGGGCTATCCTGCGACGTTCGTTTCAAGCGAGGCTTTTCTCAGGCTGGTCTACGATAGCCTCATGGAAGGAAACAGATAGGCGCGGGACATCTAACAAGGGCTTGAAGCTGTCCGCGTAAACTGCGCAGGTCCGGGAGCACACGTCTTGCAATGTGCGCTCCGGGTCGGCATGCTGGTGCGGCAGCTTAAGCCCAAACCCGTTAGGTGGACAGCTCCGAACCCATGAGCAAAATCTTCTTCTACGGCCTGTTTATGGATCGGTCTCTTCTCACTGAGAAGGGTCTTCACCCAAAGATTATCGGGCCCGCAGTGCTACCCGACTACCGCATCCACATCGGCGAGCGAGCAACATTGCTGCGATCCGCTTCGAGTCGCGCCTATGGAATCGTGATGGAGCTCGCCGACCAGGAAGCTCGCGCGCTCTACTCAGAACCGAGTGTTCGCGAGTACATACGAGAACGCGTACAGGTGGAACTGTTGGACCCAAGCGAAGCTGTCGAGGCGTACTGTTACAACCTGCCGCTCGAGTTGGGCCTAGCCGGGGCGAATCCCGCGTACGCGACCGAGCTATCACAGTTGGTTGAGGCGCTGCAGTTCGATTCGACATACGTCGAAGAAATCGCTGCGTTCGGCGAGGTGTCGTAGTTTCGTATCCGTGGGTCCCCAGTCCAATCGAGATGACGCCGCCGCCTAACAAGCTGTTGGAGGCGGACGCGGCGACAGCCGGACGTTAGCGGCCTGCTAGCCTCCTGGCATCAACAATCGCTGTTGTTGCGGTGCCCAGCAGCGGGCCGCGCCGGGTATGAGGCCATGCCGGTGTCTTGGTATATTCCGATAGTGCAGACCAGAACCCTGGACCGTCGTCCAAAGGTCTTTCGATTTTATCCGCTCAACGGATCGATCAACCCAGCCACAACAGGAAAGAAGCATGGACGCAAATATTGATAGAAGCGAAGGCAAGTGCCCCGTAATGCACGGGAGTCCAGTACACACGATTGTCGGGGCCACGTCGAATCGGGACTGGTGGCCCGATCAGCTGAACCTCGGCATTCTCCACCAACACTCTCCGGCGGCGAACCCGATGCCCGAGGCCTTTAACTACGCTGAGGAGTTCAAGAAGCTTGACCTCGATGTCCTCAAGGAGGATCTCTTCGAGTTGATGACGACGTCTCAGGACTGGTGGCCCGCTGACTACGGTCACTACGGGCCTCTCTTTATCCGGATGGCGTGGCACAGCGCAGGTACCTACCGCATCGGAGACGGTCGCGGCGGCGCATCCTCTGGTTCACAACGCTTCGCGCCCCTCAACAGCTGGCCTGACAACGGGAACCTCGACAAGGCGCGGAGGCTGCTCTGGCCGATCAAGCAGAAGTACGGCAACAAGGTCTCCTGGGCCGACCTCATGATCTTCGCGGGCAACTGCGCCCTGGAGTCGATGGGATTCGAGACCATCGGATTCGCCGGTGGGCGAGAGGACGTCTGGGAGTCCGAACAAGACATCTACTGGGGTGTCGAGACGGAGTGGCTCGGGGACAAGCGCTACTCCGGCGACCGGGAACTCGAGAACCCGCTCGGCGCTGTTCAGATGGGTCTGATCTACGTGAACCCGGAGGGGCCGAACGGAAAACCAGATCCGTTGGCTGCGGCGGTCGACATCCGTGAGACCTTCGCGCGCATGGCGATGGACGACGAAGAGACCGTCGCCCTCATCGCCGGCGGACACACGTTCGGTAAGTGCCACGGCGCTGGCGATCCGGCACTGGTAGGTCCTGCGCCCGAGGGCGCGAGCATCGAAGAGCAAGGCCTCGGCTGGGACAGCAGCTTCGGCAGTGGCAAAGGCGACGACGCGATCACCAGCGGCCTGGAAGGCGCGTGGACGCCGAAGCCGGTGCACTGGGACAACGGCTACTTCGACACGCTCTTCGGCTACGAGTGGGAAGTGACGAAGAGCCCTGCTGGCGCGTGGCAGTGGACGCCGAAGGATCCATCGGCGGCCGATGTAATCCCGGATGCGCACGACACTTCGAAGCGGCACGCGCCCATGATGGCCACGACCGACATCTCTTTGAGAGAGGACCCAATCTACCTGCCCATTTCGAAGCGTTTCCACGAGAACCCGGACCAGTTGGCAGACGCATTCGCCCGGGCATGGTACAAGCTTACCCACCGCGACATGGGCCCCCGATCCCGCTATCTCGGCCCGCTGGTTCCGAAGGAGGAGTTTCTCTGGCAGGATCCCGTCCCTGAAGTCGATCATGAACTGGTCGACGCGCAGGACATCGGAACCCTCAAGGGCAAGATCCTCGCATCCGGGCTTTCCATTTCCCAGCTGGTGTCGACCGCCTGGGCATCGGCCGCAACCTTCCGCGGCTCCGACAAGCGCGGTGGAGCGAACGGTGGACGCATACGCCTCGCACCGCAAAAGGATTGGGAGGTCAACCAGCCTGCCCAATTGGCGAAGGAGCTCGAAACTCTCGAGGCGATCCAGAAGGAGTTCAACGACGCCCAGTCCGGCGGCAAGAGGATTGCGCTCGCCGACTTGATCGTCCTGGGTGGTTGCGCAGCGGTCGAGCAAGCTGCGAAGAACGCCGGGCACGACATGGAGGTTCCCTTCACGCCGGGACGCTCGGATGCATCGCAGGAGCGGACCGATGTGGCATCGTTTGCCGTGCTCGAGCCGATTGCAGACGGGTTCCGCAACTACCTCAAGGCCAAACACTCTGTATCGGTCGAGGAGCTGCTGATCGATCGGGCACAACTCCTGACGCTGACCGCACCCGAGATGACGGTGCTCATTGGAGGCATGCGCGCCTTGAATGCGAACGTTGGACAGTCCCCACACGGCGTCTTCACCGAGCGCCCCGAGAAGCTCACCAACGACTTCTTCGTGAACCTGCTCGACATGGGAACGACGTGGAAAGCGGCATCGGACGCCCAAGACGTGTTCGAGGGGCGCGATCGTGCGACCGGCGACCTGAAGTGGACCGGCACCCGCGTGGACCTGATCTTCGGGTCGAACTCCCAGCTCCGAGCGATCGCGGAAGTCTACGCGTGTGACGACTCCCAGGAGATGTTCGTGCGTGACTTTGTGGCTGCCTGGAACAAGGTGATGAACCTCGATCTATTCGCCTGATTTCGGAGGAAGGACGCTCGAGCGCTGCTGAAACCCAGCAGCGCCGAGCGTCAACTCTGGGGTGAATGGGCCAGGAACCCTAAGAGTCGTCAATACTGGTAGGCCCGGCCGTTCATTTCGGCACGCTGGAAGCACGGCCCGCAGTTCAACGGCAGGACGTTAGACCGATCGCCCCGTGGTAGTCGATCTCATTTATCGAGGACCAATCCGGAGCACCGAGCCATCCAACAAGTGATTGCTGCTGTCACCTCAAGAGCAGGTAGGTGCGAACCTGGCTATCGCTCAGCATGTTGGCCGTGCAGCAGAATCACCGAGCCGATAGGTGGCTGTGACCAGCACACCGCCGCTATACAGAGTATCGACGATAGACCAAGGAGGTCCCCTTGTCAGTGCGCGGCATGAAGTTGTTGGTGTTCGTGTTGGGCCTTACCCAGTACCTTGGGTGCAGCCGCTCGCCGGACGCTGGCGCACCACGCGCCCCCGAACCCGCTGGGTACCTGTTCGCCTGGGTCGGTGATCAGGACGAACGCGAGGGCGACTCGAATTTCCTTGCGGTGATCGACGTGGATCCGGCTAGCGCCACCTACCGCCAGGTCGTCGCGACAGCGCCAATCGGCACGGTGGGCGGCATGCCGCATCATAGCGAGACCCAGATGCCCCCGGACGGACAGGCGCTTTTCGCCAATGCGTTCATGGCTGGGCGGTCCTGGCTGTTCGACCTCAGCAACCCACTTGAACCCAAGGCGGTCGGCGAGGTGGACAGTGTGCCCGGCTACCACACGCCGCACAGCTTCCTCCGGGTTGCCGATGGTACCGTTCTCGCCACCATGCAGTTCGGCGACGACGACGAGGCCGGCCGGCCCGGCGGCCTCGCGCGGTTTGCACCGGACGGGCGCTTGCTTGGCGTCTCCAGCTCCGCCGACCCTGAATTCGAGGGTGCCCCGATCCGGACCTACGCGCTGGACGCTTCAGCGGTGATCGATCGGATCGTCACAACGAGCTCACCGATGGACGATGAACGGACCGCGGACGTCATCCAGCTGTGGCGGCTCTCGGATCTGACCCGTCTCAAGACGATTCCCGTGCCGGAGGTCGAGTCGGACTCCGCTTGGCGCTACCCGTTCGAAGTCAAGTTCCTCGAGGATGATCGAACGGCGATGATGAACACCTTCTACTGCGGGTTCTACCTGCTTACCGAACTCGACGGCGACGATCCGCGGATCGAACGAGTGATGGTACTCGAACAGCCCAAATACACCTGGTGCGGCGTTCCGGTGGTCATTGGCCACTACTGGATCATGCCGGTGACCCAAGCCCGCGAGGTCGTGGTGCTCGACATCGCCGACCCGCGAAAGCCGAGAGTCGTCAGCCGGCTCACCGGCGATTCAACCTTCATGCCGCACTGGGCAGCCCGTGATCCCGGGAGTGACCGGGTCGTGTTCACGAGCCATGCGGACGAGGACCCGCGGATCCTCATAGCCAGGTTCGATTCCGGCACCGGGGTCCTGACCTGGGATGAGACTTTCCGTGACCCCGCGTCCGGCCGGCTGGGAGTGTCGTTCAAGCGGGCCGATTGGCCCCATGGTGCAAGCGGGTCGGCGATGCCGCACGGAGTCCTGTTCGGCGGAACACGTATGCGGTAAGTGAGGATCTTCGTTTGCTGCACATCTTCGTAGACGCTGACGCTTGCCCAATCAAGCAGGAGGTATATCGCGTCGCGCGCCGGTATCGCCTCGAGGTGACATTGGTGGCCAATTCCTGGATGCGAACGCCGGATGAACGATGGATTGCACTCGAAGTCGTAGGGAACGCCCTCGACGCGGCCGATGATTGGATCGTCGGCCAGGTGCAACCTCACGACATCGTGATCACCGCTGACATCTTGCTTGCCAGCCGCTGCCTCCAGGAAGGCGCGCGGGTAATCGGCACAACAGGGAAGCCGTTCACGGAAAACAACATCGGCGAAGCCGTCGCGACCAGGGACCTGCTGTCACAACTTCGCGAGGCCGGAGAGATAACGGGCGGGCCCGCGCCACTGAAGAAGAGTGACCGGTCACGGTTTCTTCAGCAGCTCGACCAAGCGATTCAGTCAATCCGTCGTCAGCACCCGTTCAACGGCGCCTAGAAACGGGTTGCAGGGGGCGGCGCTTCACCGCCCGCCGGATCGGCGTCCCCGGCGCCCCTGGCGCGACCGTTTCGGGGTGGGCACCGCAGCCCGCCCAGGTGCGGCCGCGCGGCGCTCGGCGTTGACCCTCGCTCGGGCTCGATCTTCTTTCTTGCGAGCCCTGATCGCGGCGATCCGCTCGGCGATCGGCACCTCCAGCTTGGCCTCGGGCCTGGCGCTGTAATCGAAGTCGGGCACCTTCACCCGCGGTATCCTCTGCCCCACCGCCCGCTCGATGGCGCGTAGCTCGCGCTCTTCCTCCGGTGCCACGAAGGTGAAGGCCTCGCCCCGGGCTTCCGCCCGAGCCGTCCGGCCCACGCGGTGGATGTAGTCATCGGGCACCTTCGGCACGTCGAAGTTCACCACGTGCCCCAGCGCCTCCACATCGATGCCCCGCGCGGCGATGTCGGTGGCCACCAGCACCCGGAACTTGCCCGCCTTGAACCCCGCAAGCGCCGCGGTGCGCTGCGCCTGCGACCGGTTGCCGTGGATCCGCTCCGCCACGATGCCGGCACTCACCAGGGACTTGCACAGTCGGTCGGCGCGATGCTTCGTGCGAGTGAACACCAGCGCTTCCTTCAGATCCCCGCGCTCGAGGAGTTTTATCAGCAGGCCACGCTTGAGTTCCTGGGGAACCGGGTACACCGCCTGAGTGATCCCCGGCGCGGGGGCGGCCCGGCGCTGGAGCTGGATGCGAACCGGTGACTGCAACAGCTCACGCGTCAACGCCACGATCGGCTCCGGCATGGTGGCGCTGAAGAACAACGTCTGGCGCTGCCGGGGAAGCTGGCGAACGATCCTCTTCACGTCGGGCAAGAACCCCATGTCGAGCATCCGGTCGGCCTCGTCGAGCACGAAATATTCCACGTCATCGAGCCGGGCGTAGTCCGAGCGCAGGTGGTCCAGCAGCCGGCCCGGCGTGGCAATGAGCACGTTTACCTTCCGGCGGAAGGCGGCTTCCTGCGGGCCCATGCCCACGCCGCCGAAGATGGCGGCGGCGGTGATCGGGGTATGCTTCCCTAGATCCTGGAGGTCTCCCAGGATCTGGGCCGCCAACTCCCGCGTGGGCGTCACTATCAGAGCCCGAGTCGCCCGCCGCGGGTTGGCCAGGATCTGATGCATGATCGGCCACAGAAAGGCCGCCGTCTTGCCACTCCCCGTCATGGCGCAGGCGAGCACGTCGCGACCCGCCAGTCCGGGCGGAACGGCCTCGGTCTGGATGGGCGTGGGGCGGACGAATCCGAGATCACGGATGCCGCGGTGGAGACTCGGGTGCAATCCCAGGTTACTAAAAGGCACAAGTGTCCTATCGTTGTGGCATGGCCCTCCGACGATCTGCCGGTTAGCCGTACTCGTTGCTGCGCACTGATGATGAAGGGAATCCTGCGAAGCCGCCTGTGCGCGCTGGCGGTACCGGGTCGACAACCCAACCCCCGACGGCGGGAAGCTTAAGGGTACGCCGGCTGCCACACAACCCGTGAGGATGGTCGAGCGGAGGCAACGCCGACCCCTTATCTTGCTCTGTTGACCCTGGCTCCTCAGATCGGCCCCCATTCCACCCCGAGATGCCCTTGCCCAAGCGGAACTATGGTTTCGAGAAGCGGCAGAAAGAACTGGCGAAGAAGCGTAAACGCGAGGAAAAGCGCCAGCGCCGCGCCGAACGAGACGCGCCCGACGACCCCACCCCAGCCGACCAAGACACAGACCCCGATTCCCCCGATTCCCCCGATACGCCCGCGGCCCAGCAGTAGCGCCTCGAGACCGCCTTCAGGCCGCCTCCGGGAAGGACACCGGGTTATCTTTGGGGAATGGCTTCCTACCCAACCTCCTGGTGCTCCTTCCCGGCGCCATTCCTGGCTTGGCCCCGTGACCGGAGCATTGCATGAGCGCCTTTAAACCACAGCAGCGCCATCTCGCCATTGACGACCGGACCTTTCATTTTGTCTCCTACGAGGCCCATCCGCCGAATGAGCGGCGCGGCGAACTGGGCGGCCCCGCCATGTGGTACTTGATGGTCGAGGGTCGCCGGTGCCCCGCGGTGGCCTATGATCCGGCCCAGGAACTAGAGGACGTGGACCGAGCATTGACGCGCTGGGTCCACGCCAACGCCTTGGCCCCGGCCGCCACAACGCCACCAAGCTGAGCCGGTCGCCAGTCACAAATGGCAGCCTCGGCCTTCATCTCATGGGCAGTGCCTTAGGAACCAGTTCAGGGGTGTTGGGTGCACATTTCTCAACAGTCAGCCGGCGAAGAGATCGCCAATAGCGTCAGCCACGGCGTTGGCTTTCTGGCGGTCATCGCGGTGACGCCGATCTTGGTGCTGGGTGCGATCCCCCACGGTGCCGCCAGTATCGTGGGCGTCAGCATCTTCGCCGCGACGATGGCTGTGCTGTACCTCACATCCACTCTCTACCATGCCTTCCCGCACTCGCCAGCCAAGCGGGCACTTCGGGTCATCGATCACGGGGCGATCTTTCTTCTCATTGCCGGTACCTACACGCCTTTCACCCTCGGCATACTGCGTGGCGCGTGGGGTTGGACGCTGTTCGGCACGGTGTGGGGCCTGGCGCTCGCGGGAGTACTCTTCAAGGTGGTCGGGGGGCGGGGGCTACGGTACCCGATTGCCTCCACGGCGATCTACCTGGCGATGGGCTGGCTGGTGATTGTTGCGATCCAACCGCTATGGCAGCGCATGCCTCAGGCGGGTCTCATCTGGCTCGTGGCCGGCGGTGTGGCCTATACCGGGGGTGTGGCGTTCTACGCTCTGAAGCGAGTGCGCTACAGTCATTTTCTATGGCACCTCTGCGTCCTGACCGGCACCACGTGCCACTTCTTCGCCGTGATCGGGTACGCGGCTTGACACACCTCTCCCGCTATTCCGGGCCGGGCTGTGATTGGCACACTGTCGCTCACCGATGGTTCTGTTTACCATCGTGGCGGGGTTCGTCGTCACCATCGTGGCGGTCGGCCTGCTGACCAGCCCAATCCGACCGCTGCTGCCCTGGTGGTCCATAGTGGTCGCCAACGCCCTCGCTGTGCTACTCGCCGGCGGGTACCTGCTTCGCAGTCGCCCGGGTACCTGGAGCCGGCTCAGTCCCTTCGCCAGCTGACGTCTCTTCGTCAATCGGCGAAGCGACTCGGTCTCCTCCTGCGGCATTAGAAAGTGCGGCACGAGGGCTTGGCAAGTCATGGATTGACGTGGGTAACTCGCTGGTGGCGGGCACTCAACGCCAGGTCGCCTCGGCAATACCCACAAAGGAACGGCATGCGCCTTACAACTGGTACCAGAGCACAGCACATACGGCTTCCCGCAATCGACGGCTCGATGTTCGAGAGCGAAAGCACGACAGGACAACCGTTCATGTTGTCCTTTTTCCGTTTTGCAAGTTGTCCTTTCTGTAATCTGCGGGTAAACCAACTGGTCAGGCGCTTTCATGAGTTCGGTAACGACTTCACCATCGTTGCCGTGTTCGATTCGCCGCTGGATAATCTGATACGGCATGCCGAAGGGCACAAAGCGCCGTTCCCCATTGTGGCAGACGCAGACAACACCTACTACAGGGAGTATGGTATCGAGCACTCCGTTGGTGGGGTGTTGAAAGGCATGTTCTTGCGCATGCCGACTCTGCTACGAGCAATGTTCAAAGGATACGTGCCAACCACCATCAAAGGCAGCGTGACGACCATGCCGGCTGATTTCCTGATCGACCGTGAAGGCATCATTCAGGTGGCGTACTACGGCAAAGACGAAGGAGATCATCTGCCGTTTGATACTGTTAGGAGCTTTTCACATCGCTGAGTGAGAGAGCTGGGCGGCCAAGGCCGTATGACACAGCCCTAGCGCACAGAAAAAGGGCCCACGCCGAATCGGCATGGGCCTTTCTCATTTCAGGAGATCTTACTGCTGGTTCTAGCGAACGAACGACGCCAGCGAATCGATGTCCACGCCGCCGGCCGATGGCCCGGTAAACGTGCCGCTGAAAATCTGCGGCGCCTGACCCTGAGACTGTACGGTGACGACCCAGTTGGTTTCGGGTTCACCGCAGTCCGACCAGTAGTCGAGCGACACCTTGTACGTTCCCGATGGTGCCCCATCGGTCGGCCACACGATGTTCTCGTTGTTGATGTCGTCGATGCTGCACGCCGGGTTGGAATCGAGGTCGAGAAAGCCACCGCTCTGGGATTGCAGGTTACCGAAGTAGACCTGTTCACCACTGGGGTCGGTCACCCGAAGGTCGACGTCGGTCGGCGCATCCCATACCACGCTGACCTGCACGTCACCGGTGGCCACGCGAATGATGCGCACCGCATGCGCGGCAAAGTCGCCCTGGCCCGAGCCGCTACTCAGCCCGTAGAGGACGTTCATGTTGTCGGTGGCGTTGGCGCTCGGATGGATGGTCGCCACCAGCTCCACGGACGTCACCGCCGCCGGCAGTACCAACTCGTAGTAATCGTCGAGACCCTCGATCGCCAGCACCACCCGGTTGAAGGCGGTGGCGCTGGTGACGGTCATCGGCAAACTGCCGCCGTTGATACCCACACTGATGCCGTCCAACGACGCCACCGGGCCACCCACGGCAGCCGGGCGGGCGCCCCGACGGAGTGTGGCCGTCGTGGCGCCATCGAGTGTGGACAGAGCGCTCAACACGTCATCCACCGCGGGGAGAACGTTCGGCTTGAGTTCACCACCACCACACGCCGTCATCAAGACTGCGGCGGCTACCATGCCCCAGCCTGGGGCTTTCCGTAGTACTGCTCCGAGGACTTTCACGGGACTACTCCTGCTCAGATGGACCGAGTAATCGTGCCGTCCACCGGCCGTGGCCGGCACGTCGGGAAGCATCAACGAGCAACGAGCGTGCCGCGTCCGGGGCGGCCCGGGGCGGCGGCGACAACTATATGTCGTTGTGGGAGTTACACTACAGGGAGATGCCAGGTAGAGCGCCTGCTACCCGGGTAGGAAGGAGCCTCCGTCGGGCGTTCTGCACTTGCCACCGACGTGTCGGGAGAGATCAGTCGGGGTAGAATTTCCGATTGGCCCTGGCCTGCTCGACCAGCGCGTCACAGGGGGTGAATCGGGGGCCGTACATGGCGGCCAGGCTCTGCAACACGTCCACCACTCTGGCGGCACCCAAGGTGTCGATCACCCGCAGGGGACCACCACGGAACGGCGGGAATCCGATTCCGAAGATGGCCCCAATGTCACCATCACGCGGCGATTGCACCACGCCCTCGCCAACGGCCATGGCGGCTTCGTTCAGCATGGCAAACAGCAGGCGTTGTTCGATCGTTTCGGGCGACACTTCCTCGCTCCGCTGCACGCCAAGCAGCCGGTACACTGACTTATCGGGGCCCTTCTTTTTTCCCTTTTCGTAGCGGTACAGCCCGCGTCCGTTCTTGCGCCCCAACCGGCGGTCGCCGATCAGAGCGTCGATGACCGGAGCGGGTCGGAGCCGCTCACCAAACGCCTCGTGCATGACACCGGACGCCTTCTGAGCCACGTCGATGCCGACCTCGTCGAGCAACGCGATCGGTCCCACCGGGAAACCGTAGCGCGTCATGGTGCGGTCGATCGCCTCGATCGGGGTACCCTCTTTCAATAGATGGCCCGCTTCGTTCATATAGGGCGACAGGATGCGATTGACCCAGAAACCGGGGTGATCTCGTACCACGATGACCGTCTTGCCCATGCGCCGACCGAAGCGCACGGCGGTGACGATGGTGTCGGCGTTGGTGTCCTTGCCGGGGATCACCTCGAGCAGCGGCATCTTCTCCACCGGCGAGAAGAAGTGCATGCCGATGACCCGTTCCGGGTGGGCCGCGCCGTCCGCGATTCGCTGGATGGGGATGGTCGACGTGTTGGTGGCATACACCGATCCGTCAGGAAGAACCTCCTCGAACTCGGCCAACACCTTCCGCTTGACCTCGAGGTCTTCGAATACCGCCTCGACGACCAGCTCCGATCTCCCAAAACCGGTCATGTCGGTAGTGCCGGACAACAACGCCACCTGACGAGCGTAGTCGTATTTGGTGAGCCGGCGCCGGGCAAGTCCCTTGTCGAGCGGGCTGCGGGCAGCCTTGAGCCCGACGGCCACGCGGCCGAGGTCGGTGTCCTTGAGACGTACCTCGACTTGGGCCCGGCTCACCGCCGTCCCGGCAATGCCGGCGCCCATGAACCCTGATCCCACCACACCCATCCGGCGTACCTCGAGTGCCGTCCCGGTGCCGCGGGGAACACCGTCGTCCTTCTTGAGAGCGGTGGTGCCGAAGAAGATCTGTATCAACTTGCGGGAGACGTCGGTGACGGCCAAGCGTCCGAACTCGCTATGCTCAGTCACCAGGCCGGCCGCCATGCCCTTTTCCAGCCCGATGCGCACGCAATCGAGGGCCGCCAGCGGGGCCGGATAATGGCCACCGGTCTTGCTCCGGACCGACTTGCCGGCCCGGGAATACACCAACCGGCGGCCGAGCGGGTTCCGGTCCAGCAACAGACCCATGAACCCGGTGCCGCGCTTGGCGCGCTTGACGAAGGGATCCCGGCTCAGCTTGCGGGCGGCCGCGAGGGCGGACTGCCGCAGGATGGACTGGGGTACCAACTCGTCCACCAAACCCAGCCGATAGGCTTTCCGGGCGCGGACGGACTTACCGGCCAGAATCATGTCCAGGGCCGCCCGGAGCCCGATCAGGCGGGGGAGGCGCTGGCAGCCACCGGCTCCAGGTAACAGACCCAGCTGGACCTCCGGAAGTCCCAATTGCGTCTTGTCGTCGCTGGAACCAACGCGGTAGTGACAGGCAAGGGCAAATTCGAGTCCCCCGCCGAGGCAGGCCCCGTGTATGGCAGCCACGACCGGCTTGGAGAGGTTGGCGACGGCGTCGAGCATCGCCTGGCCGCCGCGGCTCAGTGCCTCGGCCTCTTCCCGGCTCTTGACCTTGGTAAACTCTTCGATGTCCGCGCCGGCGATGAAGGTGTCGGGCTTGCCGGAGAGGAACACCACCGCCTTGACGTTGCCGTCTTGGGCGAGCGCGGCAAACACCTCCATGAACTCGGCCTTGGCGGCGGCGTTCAGTTTGTTGACCGGTTCACCGGGGAGGTCCATGGTCACGACGGCGACGCCGTCTTCGTTGGTTACCTGGAAAATCGGCATCAGGAGCGTTCCAGTACCATGGCGAACCCCATTCCCCCTTGGGCACAGATGGAGATGAGCCCGAACTGGACATCCCGCCGCTGCATTTCATTGGCGAGCGTGGTAACCAGCCGCGCGCCGGTGGCGCCGAACGGGTGTCCGATGGCGATGGAACCGCCGTACACGTTGGTGATGTCCCAGTTGACCTCGCCCACGGGCTTGGATCGGCCGAGCTTGTCGGCCCAGGCCTGAGAGGCCCAGGCCTGCACGTTCGACAGCACCTGGGCCGCGAACGCTTCGTGGATCTCCACCGCTCCCAGATCCTGCCAAGTGATGCCGGCCCGGTCGAGGGCGAGCGGAACGGCGTATACGGGCCCCATGAGGAGTTGCCTGCCGGGATCGACCGCGGCAACGGCGTAGCTCCTGATAAGGGCCAGCGGCCGGTATCCCATCGCCACGGCCTTGTCCGATTCCATCAGCAGCACCGCGGCGGCGCCGTCGGTGAGCGGCGAGGAGTTCCCGGCCGTGACGGTGCCGTATCGACGGTCGAATATCGGCCTGAGCTTGGCCAGCGCCTCGAGCGAGGTGTCGGCCCGGATGCCGTTGTCGCTGGTAATGGGGGCGTTCCGCCCTTCGAGCCAGGGGGCGATCTCACGGGTGAGGACCCCGCTAGCGGTTCCCTGGGCGGCCCGCTGGTGGCTCATCAGCGCGAACCGATCCTGGTCCTCCCGGCTGATATGGTTCTCCTTGGCCATCTTCTCCGCCGCTTGTCCCATCGACTCGCCGGTGGACGGCTCGGCGATGGCCGGGGTAACCGGCACCAGGTCCCGAGGCCGTATGGCGGCCAGCGCCTTGAGACGCTGTCCCAACGACTTGGCCTTGCTCGCCTGCACCAGGATCTCGCTGAAACGGCGAGAATGGAGGATGGGGATGTCTGACAGGGAATCGACGCCACCGGCGATGACGGTATCCGCATGGTTCAAGAGGATCTGGTCTGCCCCCGAGGTCACGGCCTGGGCGGCCGAAGCACAGGCACGGTTCAGGGTGTAGGCCGGGATGGTCCTGGGGAACTGCGGCAGGAGGCTGACTTCCCGAGCCACGTTGGGCGTCACCACGGAGGGGATCACCTGGCCGAATATCACTTCGTCAACGTCGCTGCCGGGAAGGTCGGTCCGGTACATGAGTTCCTTGGCGGCGTGGCGAGCGAGCGCGACCGCCGGGACGGCCTTGAGGAGGGTCCCGCTCTTGGCGAACGGTGTCCGCACGCCGTCCACGATGGCGACCCGGCGCCCACCCAGGAAGTCAGCCATGACCGGCCACGATGGCTGAACCTTGTCCCAAGGGGCAGGACCGAGCGTTATTCGAGGGCACCAACGGGGCGTGAGCGACGCGGGACGGCGTTAGTGAATACACGGAGCTACTCGGCACGCCGCTGGGCGACGACACTGGCAACAGCGCGCCACCGTTCCGAATCGACGGGCTCCAACACTTCTCGGCCATGAAAGATCTCCAACGGCGAAACCAGGCGGGCCAGTTCTCCCGGATGCAGCAGGTGGTCGTCGGACTTCGGGCCCCAGCCGAGGTCGCGTTGGGCCACCAGAAACGTCTCGACCATCAGCGCCCCCCCGGGTGCTACCGCGTCGATGATCCTCGGCCAGCGGGCGCGGTCAAGATAATTAAATACCAGCACCACGTCGAAGGTTCCGAGATCGGGCCAGTCGCCCTCCAGGTCGACGGCCAGCCAGTCGATGTTCAGCCGGCGCTGTTCCGCCGTGGCGCGCCCCGCCTCGAGCCGTTTGGTGTCGCGATCGATGGCGACGACCTCGGCCCCACGTTCGGCCGCGGCGAGACTGTGGCGGCCTTCTCCGCACCCGATGTCGAGCACTCTGGTTCCCTGCCCCAACAGAAAGTCGTGCCAGGTAAACCAGCCGCTGGGTGGAGAGATGGCCGGGGGAGGCGGCGGCGGGATGGACACTAGAGGAATGCCCTCACGGCGCGTGCCGGTAGAGGATCTGCCGGCCCAGCCGGTGGACCTGCTGGTGATTGGTGGCGGCCTCACGGGGAGCGGCATCGCCCGGGAGGCCGCGGCACGGGGCCTCAGCACCATTCTGGTCGACCGGAGCGACCTGGCCGGCGGTCGCATGGCGCCGTCGAACCGTCTGGTGTACGGGAGCCTTCAACACTGGGACCAGGGTACCCTCCACCTGCGGTTGGCGCCGAACCGGGAACGCCTGGTGTTCCAAGCCATGGCTCCGCACCTCGTTCGTCCTACTCCGTTCATCTTTCCCATCCAGCAACACGGCAAGGCCTCCCGGTGGCACCTGGTATCTGCGTTGCTCTACCGCCAGTGGGCGGGTCTGTTCAGGAATGTGCGACGGCACCGCCTCCTCGGCAAGCGTGGCCTGTTGGCACTGGAGCCGCTGCTGCGCGATCGCGGCCTGGTCGGCGGCGCCTGGTACCAGGACGCGCTGTACGACGGGACCCGATTGGCCGTGGCCTCCGCCAGGTCGGCCGCGAGCCACGGAGCCGTGGTCGCCAGCTATACGGAGGTAGAGTCGCTCGACCTCGCCGACGGCAAGATTCGTGGTGCCGCCGTGCGGGACGGCGTGAGTGGCAAGACGGGACGAGTGCGGGCGGGGGCGGTGATCAACGCCACCGGCCCGTGGATCGATTCGATTCGCCGATTCGAGAGCGACTCCGGTGACCCACTCCTGGCCCTCAGGCGGAGCGCGTACCTTGCCGTCCCCCGTGCCCGCGTCGGGCATCGACACGCGATGGCCATCGAGAGCCCGCTGGACGGGCGTCTCATCCACCTCATTCCGTGGGCCACCCGCAGCGTGATCGGCCCCAGCGTCACCGAAGTCGAGGACGCCGACGCACCCGGGGCAACGGACGAGGACATCGTCTACCTGCTGCGCTCGGTCAACGCCAGTTTTCCCAATGCCCGGCTCACACGGGACGACATTCATTTCACCTGGAGCTACATCGACGCCCACATCGGTGCGCCCAACGATCCTTCCCGGCGCCGTGGTGGCAAGCATTGGGTCGAGATCGGCCCGCATGGGTTGATTACCGTGGTGGGCGGATCGGCGGCACATCATCGCATCATGGCCCGAGAAGCCGTCGACGCGGTCATCAAGGCGCTGCGGGCGTCGGGCAGTCGATCGGGACGAGAGTCTGGCTCTTCGGCGCCGGATCCCCTGCCCGGAGGCGAGGCTCACGACATCAGCCCGCTCCGCCAACCGGGACTCGACCTGGGTCTCGCCCCGGAGACGGTAGAACACCTGCTCGAGACCTTCGGCACCGAGGCCGCCGCGGTGTACAACCTGTGCCGCGACCGGCGCGACCTGATGGCACCGCTCCACCCCAGCCACCCAGCGGTCCTCGCCGAGGTGGTGCACTGCGTCCGGCGCGAGTTCGTGACGACCGTGGATGACGTGCTGACCCGGCGGCTGCACCTTCGCTGGGAAACCGACGATGGGGGACGCGCGGCCGTCGAAGCAGCGGCCGGGGTCATGGCCGTGGAGATGGGTTGGGACCGCGAGACGCGGCAGGCAGCGGCGCGGGCGTATCGCGCGACGCTACCCGATGGCTAGGCCGGCGAGTCGGCCGGTGGCGCCACGCAAAACTGTTGCAGGCTTTGCTCCACGTCCGCCAGGCTCACCGGCTTGATGAGGACCCGCCGGCGGTCGAAGTCAGCCCCGGGCCCTTCTTGCATTTGCGCCAGGTCGCCGGTCAGAAAGATGACGCGGTCGGCGAGTTCCGGCCGATTCTCCAACAGGGCGCGGTACAACGCCGCACCGTCCATACGCGGCATCTTCAAGTCGGCGAGGATGGCGTCCACCTCATGGTGCTCGAGCTTGTCGAGGGCATCCACGCCGTCGACCGCTTGAATGGTGTGGGCCCCGCGCTTGGTGAGAAATTTGGCCAGTGGAATACGGATGCCTTCTTCGTCGTCCACCAGCAACACCCGGAGTCCCTTCAACGTTGCCACCCGTGGCAACGGCTGCGGCGGTGACCGGGTAGCTTGATCCACGACGGCCTCGGTTGACACAGGCAACGAGATGACGAACCGCGCCCCCTGCCCCATCGCTTCGAAGACGAGATCTCCGTCGAGGTCGCGAACGATCTGCCGGGAAATGTAGAGCCCGAGTCCGGTACCATCCTTGCCCTTGGTGGAAGTGAACGGATGGAACAGACGCGGCTGCAATTCCGCGGCGATGCCGGGACCGTTGTCCTCGATCGCCAGACACACTTGGTCATCGAGGGCGTAGGTGTTGATGGTGACGAGCCGTGGCGAGTCGACGTATTGCAGGGCGTCGAGGGCGTTGCTTATGAGGTTCACCACCACCTGTTCGATGCGCGCGGGGTCGCCCTTGGCATACGGGAGGTCCACGGCATACCGGGCATCGAGGGTGATGTCCTCGTGACCGAACCGATAGGACACCAGGTCGACCGCGTCCCGGCACACTCTGTTGAGGTCGGCTGAGTCAAGGCCGCTCGAATCCGCCCGGACGAACCGGAGCAGTCCCGACAGCAGCCGGCCCGCGCGCCTGGCTTGGCGCACGATGTGCCTCAGCTCGGCGCGTTGTTCGGGGGGCAGCGCCGGGTCTTCCAGTCGCGTCTCGCCCATGGCCGCAATGGCCATGAGCGGGTTGTTGACCTCGTGGGCGACGCCGGCAATCAACTGTCCCGCGGCGGCGAACCGTCCCTGTTCCTCCGCCCGCTGCTGCAGGACGCCCGTCATGGAGTTGAAGTGGCTGGCCAAGCGGCCGACTTCGTCGAAGCGCCGCACGGAGAGTTGCACCCGCAAGTCACCCTGGGCGACTCGAGCGAGTCCTTCCTCGAGGCGGGAAAGCGGCTGCCAGATCCGCTTGCGGGCGATGATCCAGATGACGGGCAAGCCAATAAGCCCCACCACCAGCCATATCCCCAACGCGGTGAGTGCCTCACGCGAAGTATCCGCCAGGATCTCCCGCCGAGCTTGCAGGTCCTTGATACCCTCGATCTGGGCACTGGTGAGTCGGGCGTCGAACACGATCCTCAAGGAGTCCATCTCCTCGACACGCCGGGGGACCGTTTCGAGTTGGCCTAACGCCATCAAGTCGAGCACTTCGAACAGGATGGTCTGCAACCGGTCGGCGTCGGCTTGCGCCAACATGACCGGCTCCCGGGCTTGTGGGGAAATTTGGTCGAGCGGCGGGAACCGGTGACTGACGATGTACTTCGACACATCCTCGCGCAACCGCGCGATAGCGGCGGTGTCGATCGGTTCATCCTGGTGCGTGATCTGGTGAATGGTGGTTGAGGCACCGGTCAGCACGTGGACCCGGGTGACCACTTCCTCATAGAGAAACCGTTCCGGCTCCACGCTTCGGCTCATGTCGGCCGCGATGCGTCCCAACTGGAAGGTCAGAAACACCATCATGGCGGTGGCGTAGACCGTGACCGCCGAGAGGAGTACCAGAAGAACGCCCTTGAGGCTGAGACCCCGACGGCGGGTTTCCGCAGCGGACTGGTTGGTCACGGCTGGTAGACCACGTGGGTTTCCTCTTGGTGGGATTGAATCATGAGGATCGGCCGCGACCGCATGGGCCGAAAGTCGATCTCGCCGGTAACACCTTCATAACCCGGCCGTCCTACCCCCAACCTCTCCAGATAGCGGGTGACACGCCTACGATCGGGACCGACCGCACGGATGGCCGCCACCGTCACCATGATGGCATCGTATACCAAGGCATCCACCGCGGACGGCTGCCGGCCTGTGAGCAACCGGAACCGGTGGATGAACACCAGCCCGGAGGAGTCGGCGACGTCAGGATGCCAGAACACCGACAGATACACCGAATCGGCAGCGGCGCCAGCTCGCTGCAAGGCAGCGGGCATTTGGTCCGCTCCATCGCCCGCCAGTATCCGCACGTCACGAGCTCGCGCCTGCACAGCTCGGGCGAGATCCCACACTTCGGGATAGCGGGCCGCGGCCACAATCACATCCGGCTTCCCGCGGGCCAGGGACGCAGCCGCCATGGCGTCGACGTTGGAGGAGGTGTTGATCGGTACCTCGTCGATCACCTCCACCCCTAGGCGCACGAACTCCTCCACCACACCCCGGCGGAGGCCATAGCCGTACTCGTCCGTCACGAAGAACACGCTGGCGCGGCTGGCGTCGAGCTGATGGGCGGCAAATTGTGCCAGGAATGCACCCTGGAGGGAGTCGTTCGGTGCCAGCGGAAACACCCCCGGCTTCCCCTTGAGGAGCGGGGTGGTGGCGGTGGGAACGATCAACGGAACACCGGCATCGTGGTACAGGGCGGCGGCGGTCAGCGAACTGCCGCTCGCCTCGTGCCCGACCACGGCCACCAGGTCCGGAAGAGCCAGGACCCATTCGGCGCGGCGGAAGGTCAGGTCCGGCGAAGGGGTGGCTCTCTGATCGTGTTGCAGGAGGATGACAGGCTCTCCCTCCTGTGCCGTTTCGGCGATCACGGCCTGGGCCACCCGTACAGCCTCCGGACTGCCAAAGACGACCCCGATGACGGCCCTCGGCTGTCCCCGATCGCAGGACAGCAGGGGCGTCCACACCAGGGTGGCAATGACGATCCAGCGACGGCGGAACATGGACTGGAGATTACCGGCGACACCCAGCCTCGGCAAGCCCGGGCGCCTCCATGTACCGCCCTCTGCCTAGGAGCCAACTCTTTGCCCTGCGACCGCTTGGCGAGAACGTTATCTTCTCACCTCGACCGAATGCCGACAGTTCCTTTTGGAGTGTGCTGTGGATCCCAACGTTCTTCGAAACCGCCAATGCGGGCTTCGCGCAAGCGCTCTATGAGGATTTCCTGCAAGACCCCGCATCGGTGCCCGCCCAGTGGCGCCAGTTGTTCGAGAGCGGCGTGGTGGGAGAAGTACCACCGGTGGCGCCGGAGCCGGGCCCGGAGATCCCTGCGCCCGAGGTGACGCCTCCGGGGACCGATTCGGCCGAACCGCCCGAGCACGCTACGCTCATCAAGGGACCGGCGGCCCGGTTGGTCGGCAACATGTCCGAGAGCCTCACAGTCCCGACGGCGACCAGCTTTCGGGAGCTGCGGGTGGCCA
>Ga0209987_10000429_pt1 | contig 21981 bp, 17 predicted proteins | sample N074metaG_FD_182134 | JGI IMG/M metagenome (GOLD analysis project Ga0209987, IMG submission 182134) | Deep subsurface microbial communities from Kermadec Trench to uncover new lineages of life (NeLLi) - N074 metaG (SPAdes) (version 2) | ecosystem: Environmental > Aquatic > Marine > Ocean trench...
AATTGAGCTGGCTGATGCGGTAGACTCGCTCGCTTCCTGACGTCGTAATCGCTGCTGGAGATCTCGTATGCGCCAAACCATCGTTGCCTTTCTTTTGCTGATTCCCATCGGCGTATCCGCCCAGGACCGTTACCTCGTCGACTGGGAAGCGGTTGGTGAGGAGAGCATCAACCACCTGGTCGACCTGGTAAGGATCGATACCTCGAATCCACCCGGCAACGAAACCGAAGCGGCAAACTACATAAAGGCCGTTCTCGCCAGCGAGGGCATCAATGCAGAGCTGTACGCACTGGAGCCGGAACGCGCGAATCTCGTTGCCCGTATCAAGGGGAATGGCTCCAGGCGGCCGATTCTCATCATGGGACACACCGATGTCGTCGGCGTACAGGCCGATCGCTGGACCGAGGATCCGTTCGGCGCCGCGCGCAAGGATGGCTACGTATACGGACGCGGCACGCTCGATGACAAAGACAATGTCACCGCAGGGCTGATGGTCATGCTGATGCTGAAGCGTTACGGCGTCGACCTCGATCGTGACATTATTTTCCTCGCCGAGTCCGGCGAAGAAGGCACGCCGCGTGTCGGCATCAATTACATGGTCGAAAATCACTGGGAACTGATTGACGCCGAGTTTTGCCTGGCAGAAGGCGGCAATAACATTCTCGAGGCCGGCGGCGTCAAAGTCGTTGGCATTCAGACGACGGAGAAAATGCCACGCCGCGCAACACTGGTGGCCCGTGGCTCGGCCGGACATGGATCAATACCGCGCCTCGACAATGCCGTCACACACCTGGCGAATGCAGTTGCCAAAGCAGGCAGCTGGAAAACCGAGATGCGCCTTAATGACACGACCCGCGCGTACTTCGATCGCCTCGCGACAATTTCCGATCCCGACGATGCATGGCGCTATCGAAACGTAGGCAACCCGGCTGAAACCGATGCAATTCAGCAGCACTTTCTGGAGACATTTCCCTACCACTACTCCGTGCTACGGACATCGGTCGTGCCGACAGTAATGGACGCCGGCTTCCGCAAGAATGTCATCCCTTCGGAGGCAACTGCGATTCTGGACATTCGCATGCTGCCGGACGAGGACGTGGACGCGTTTTACCAAAAGCTTGCTGAGGTCATTGATGATCCGCAGGTGACAATCGTGCCCGAGCCTATTTACAGGCCTGAGTCGGAGCCTTCTCCAATCGACAACGACATGTTTCAGACGCTGGAGGCAGTCGCAAAGCGCATGTACCCGGAGACGACGGTACTGCCGACGATGTCGACAGGCGCAACCGACATGGCGCAGGTCCGCGCCATGGGTGTGGCGTCCTACGGCATCGGCCCGGTGCGCACGATTGAGGAAATGAACAGTGGCCGCGGCGCGCATGGTGATAACGAACGCGTTACAGAGGAAGCGATAAAGCAACTCGTGCAATTCCTCTGGTACACGATCATCGACATCGCCGCAACGCCGTAGGAGCGGCATCTTGCCGCGATCAATTCGCGGCGCAGAAAAGGTACCGAATTGTTTTCCTCTCTGAAAGGCGTGAAAATAAATCCGGCACCTTTTTTTGAGGAGGACCCGCGAGATGGCTAATCAATGGTTATTCAAGAGCGAAACCTACGATAACTGCAATTGCGCTGTGAATTGTGGTTGCCAGTTCAACTTGCCGAGCACCCATGGCTATTGTCAGTCGGCCTTCGTCGGCAACATCGTTGACGACCATTTCAACGATACGCCGCTCGCGGGAATGAAGTGGGCGGGGTTGTACAAGTGGCCTGGCGAAATCGCGGACGGAAAAGGCAAACGCCAGATTGTTATCGACGAACGTGCGGATGAAGCTCAACGGGTCGCACTTGAAACAATTATTTCAGGCGAGGCATGCGAACCACTGAGCAATTTTTTCTCCGTCTTTGCGTCCACCTGCTCGGAATTTTGCGAGACATTATTCCTGCCGATTAATCTCGATGCGAACCTGGAACTCAGAACCGCAACGGTTGATATACCGGGCATCATGAGGAGCAATGGCAAACCGATAATCAACGAATTTAATGGCCAGCCGTTCCACGTTGCGCTGGCACGTCCCAGCGGCAGTTTCGAGTTTACCTATGCAGAAATCGGGCTAGGTACGGCCTCCGTAACCGGTGATATGGAGATGGCGTTCGAAGATTCGTGGGCCCATTTTTGTGTTCACCACTTCAGTCAGGATGGACTGGTCCGCGAAAAATCGAGGCTCACGGCATGGCTTGACGCATGAGTCCCCACTCTCGTGAATGACGGGAGTGGGACAGATCCGGCCAGCAACCCATACATTTCAGTGGCCGCTTAGAGTAGCCACGCCCGGACATCGATGTACTTTATGGCGGGCCTATCGCAATATGGATGCCAATATGTAATGGATGAAGAATAATGAGATCCCGACCCCTGTTCCCACTACTGGCTTTGATTTCGTTGCTGCCCAATGCGCTCGCGCAAAGTTCAGACCGGGCAGTGGCGTCACACACGGTTATACAGCAAACGTCTGACGAACTGCTCGAAGCGATCGAAGGGCGACGGGAAGTACTGGAAGCAAATCCGGCCGAGTTATACGCGATAGTAGACGAAGTGCTTCGGGAACGCTTTGACACGTTGTACGCGGCCAGACTCATCCTGCCGAGACATTGGGCCAGGATCACCCCGGAGCAACGCCAGAATTTTGTCGAAGCCCTGTACGGGTCGCTGGTTCGACGCTACTCAATTGGCGTACTCGAGCACAATGAGACACGGGTTCGTGTAACGCCTCTGCGGTCAAATCCGGTGCCACTCAGTGGGGAAGATTTTGTTACCGTCAAAACGTTGGTAACTCTGGATGATGGCATCGAGGTGCCGGTGAACTACGAAATGCGTTGGTTCGAAAACCTCTGGAAAATCTATGACGTGAATATCGAGGGTCGCTCATATGTGTTTTATTATCGGGGCATCTTCGGGCAGGAGATCGAAGCCAAGGGCATCGAAAAGGTTATCGAAGATCTGAACGCCTCTTAGTCAGCGTATTTCCCGGGCAAATCGCAGTGCGACCCCGAATTTAAGGATCGCGTACACTCGCAAGCCAAACTTAATGCAGTTGCAAGACAACTCAATGAACAACCAAGAAAGACGTTAAACTATGAAACACCAGCCGAGCGATTTAACCAATGTGTTGCATCGACCGGTTGCATCCGCAGACCCAGGCCGCTACCGACCCAATATAGTCATTCCGTCTCGTTTTCATAGATCGTGATTGAAGCTGACAGGTATCTGTCAGTGAAGGCGGGACATAGACGAGTCGCTATTGGAACGCTGTTCACGCGTGTTTGACCACCAATATACTGTCCGGAAGCTAGAATAAAGGACGTTATGGGTCCATGCTTTAAGCAATGCGTTGAAAGGTTTCGGCTGGTTCCCAACCGGGTGCATCATGTCTTTCATTAAAGAGCTCAAGCGCCGCAATGTCCTTCGCATGGCGGTGGTTTATGCGATCGCTGCTTGGTTGGTCTAGCCTCATATGCGCTGACGACGTACACTATTCTGAGCGGAAGTCGTGACCAATCAATTATTAACAAAATCGTACTTTCGACACATTTGGAGTGACAACATGAAGAGCAATGTTATGCATGAGGCACCGGGCCAGACAGTTGCCCTGCCTGACGCCCTTGCGAATATCAATACCAGAGTGCTGGATGATGATGCTTTGAGACGGATCGTCGATCCAGATATCTATGATGCTTTCACGCGTTGTCGGTCGACCGGAAACCGGATGAGCAAAGAAGATGCCAATGCCCTGGCGACCTCGATTCGGAAATGGGCACAGGAACGCGGATGCGTCGGGTATTCACATTGGTTCTCGCCAATGCGGGGCCCCGTTCATGGCGAGAAGCTTGAGACATTTATGGCGGTGGATTTCGAAACTGACCGGCTTGTCGTAAATCTGACGGGCTCGGAGCTTTTTCAATCCGAAACGGATGGATCTTCCTTCCCGAATGGCGGTCTTCGGGTAACCCATGAAGCTGCGGCGTACATGGGTTGGGACACGGGCTCCCCGCCCTTTATCTATGGGCAAACTCTTTACATCCCCTCGGCCTTTGTCTCATGGACCGGCGACGCTCTTGATCAGAAGACACCCCTATTGCGGTCCAATGCCGCGGTCAACAAGCAGGCCCTGCGAATGTTGAAGCACCTCGGAGACCAGAAAACCGAAAAAGTTATTTGTAATGTCGGGTGGGAACAGGAGTTCTTCGCAATCGACCGGGAAAATTACCTGGCCCGGCCAGACCTTGTGGCAACGGGAAGGACGCTGCTTGGCCAAACGCCGCTTCGTGGGCAGGAGCAATCAACTGCTTACTTTAGCAAGGTAACACCGCGCATGCGGCGATTTCTGGACTTGGCAAGAGAAGAAATGTGGGCGTTGGGAATCTCGATCGACTGTACGCACCATGAGGTTGCGCCCGCTCAGCTCGAGATATCACCGATCTTCAGCTTGTCCAATCTTGCGGCCGACACCAATGTCCTAGCGATGGAGGTGTTACGTGATCTGGCGTTTGACAATGATCTCGCCGTTCTCTTCCATGAAAAACCATTCGCCGGAATCAACGGAAGTGGCAAACATAATAATTGGGGCTTGAATACAGATAAAGGAGATAACCTGTTCGTGCCGGGCGATGGGGCATTCGAGAACCGTCGATTTATTGCTTTCGTGGCGGCGCTGCTGCGCGCAACCCATAAACACGGTGATCTGCTTCGCATCGGAGTATCCACAGCCGGAAATGACCACCGACTGGGAGCGCAAGAGGCTCCTCCCGCAATCTTTACGCTCTACCTGGGAAAACGGCTGGAAGAGCACATGAGGAAGGTAGCGGCGGGCGGTGATATTACTGGCTATGGAGCAGAGGACAAGAATATTCGGGTCTCAGAGTCAGTGGCTGAAATCAAGGCGAGTCTGGAGGACAGGAATCGTACCGCGCCGTTCCCTTGGTGCGGTAACCGGTTTGAGTTCCGCGCCGTAGGCTCAAACCAGCAGATTGCCTTTCCCATGGCCATGGTCAACGCGGCGATGGCGGACAGCTTGAAGCATATGTGCGACCAGGTGGATGCCGGTCAGGACCTCGACGAGGTCATCCGGGAAACCATCAGGGAGAGCCAGGTGGCTCTCTTCAGCGGTGATGGTTATTCTTCTGAACTCTACGAGGTTGCCGAAAAAGGCGGGCTGATACATTTGAAAAACAGTCCCGATGCCTATCAGGAACTGACCTCAGACAAAAACCTCAAGCTGTTTGTCGACCTGGAGATATTTAACGAGCGGGAGATCGCCGCACGCCAGGAGGTACTGTTGGAGGCCTTTGCCACGGACATACGGATCGAGGCTCGTACTCTGCTGGACATTCTTCAAACTCACATTCTTCCCGCCGCCATGCAGGATGCCCGTTTGGATGGAGACTCGGGTTTTACTTCCAAGCTTCTGAGCAGGAAAAGGGATCTTATTCAGGAATTGCTTGACGAGACCGACAGCCTTGCGGAAGTATTTGCCGCGTTCCCCAGTGAAGAGTCATTAAAGGTCGCACTGTATGCGCAAGACACGGTCAAACCACTGATGGAGTCAGCGAGGGCCGTGGCGGACCAATTGGAGGGTCTCGTGGACCGGCGTCTGTGGCCTTTCCCAACTTACAGCGAGATTCTATACGACCACCAATAACGGTCGATCGAGAGTCCTCGCGCACTTTAGCCGATTCAATTTTCGACAAATATCCGAAATGGTACTGAACTGCCGTGATTATCGGCAGCATCCCAGGCTATAGCAGTCAAGGTATGCTCGCCATTTGGCGTTGAACGGGTATTCCAGGTGATTACGTATGGCGGAGTGTCTCGACCCTCTCCCAATGGCTCACCATCCAGCGTAAACCTGACACCGGCCACGCCGCGATCATCGGTGGCATCGGCGACCACTTCAACGGTTCCCGTTACCGTTAAGCCGTAAACAGGTGCCAGTATGGTGACCCAAGGCGGTGTAGTATCGCGAAGGCCGCGGTATCCGGAGACTCCATGCTCATGAAAATCAAGGCCCGCCAGTTCTACTTCTTCGGACACGCGCAGACCAAGCAGAAGATTGACTCCCCAATACGAAATGCTCGCAAAAATCACGCAATACAGTCCAACACTGAACACCCCAATCAATTGACTAATAAACTGGTCCACAGAGGCCAGACTTCCAAAAAGTCCCACCGCCAGTGTGCCCCAGATTCCACACACGAGATGGACCGATATTGCGCCCACTGGGTCATCGATTTTTAGTTTTGCATCCAAATACAGCACGGAAGCGACGACAAGAAAACCGGCAATGAAACCGACGATTGTCGCATCCATGAGTCCAAGTTGATCGGCGCCGGCCGTGATGGACACCAGGCCTGCCAACGCGCCATTTAGCAGCATGGACAGGTCAAGGTGCTTTATGAGAACTGTCGTGCCCAGCATTGCGCCGGTGACGCCGGCTGCGGCGCCCAAAGACGTTGTAACGAAAACATATGAAAGAGCGGCCGGATCTGCGGAGAGCACCGAACCGCCGTTAAAGCCATACCAGCCGAACCACAAAAGGAAGACGCCAATTGACGCAAGAGGAAGACTGGATGGCGCGATTGGCAGCACCTTCCCGTCTACGTATTTACCCAGGCGCGGTCCAAGCATCAGGCATCCAACAAGCGCTGCCCATCCACCCACACTGTGAACAAGGGTCGATCCGGCAAAGTCATAAAAAGGTGTTTCCATGGCATCAAGGAATCCACCTCCCCATTTCCACATTCCAACAACGGGGTAGCAGAAACACAGATACAATATTGCGAAAAGTAAAAAGGTCTCAATTCTGATGCGTTCGGCAACCGCACCTGACACAATCGTGACAGCGGTGGCTGCAAAAACTGCCTGGAAGATAAAGTCTGTCCAATAGGTGTACGTCCCGCTGTACTCAGCCGTTACTCCGGATGCGTCCGTTCCCAAACCGAATCCCGCAAAGCCAAAAAAGGCACCTGCATATTCTTCTCCCGGATACATCAGGTTGAACCCGATTGCGGCATACGTGAGGAAACCAATTGCGACAATGGATACATTCTTGAACAGAATGTTTATAGAGTTCTTCTCCTGGGTAAGACCTGCTTCAAGCGTTGCGAATCCCAGGTGCATGAGAAATACCATGGCCGTGGCTATCAGCAACCAAAGATTGCCAGTCACGAAATTTATAGAAGCATCGGCAGTTGTGGCGGCGTACACGGGACCGGCGAAGCAAGTTCCCAGAAGAAGTAGCGCCCAATATTTTGCCACTCCATGGGTATGCCCGGAGCATGACGGTGCCCTGGACTGTTGAGATTTTAGACTCACTGTTTTCTCCATGTCGAGGTTGCGCGAAACTCGGGGTTATGTTTTTTAGTTGATCGAACTCTGGCGCACACGAAATATAGTACATTGTTCGGCGTCTGCGCTAGTAAAAACTTGCCCACCGCCCGTCACTTAATACTGCTGTTTACCCTGGATTTTCACGAACACTTCATCGATGAAAGAGGAAAATGAATCTGGCCCCTTTTCTTGAAGATTCTTTGGGTGTTTGGTGATTGAGGGGTATGCTTACGAACATCGAAGACACCAGGAAGCCAACTCTTGTCTTTATTTAGCGAACTCAAACGCCGCAACGTGATCAGGGTGGCGATTGGCTATGTGGCTGATGCAAAACCGACTTTTTCAACAACATTGGCCGAAAGCGGCCTGTCGAACCCGGCCTGATCAGACAGTGCCGTTCGGTCGAAGCTGAAATGTCACGGCTTTTCTTCCTCTGATTCTTCGCCGATCCAGCTTCTGCGGAAAGCAAGTTGTGCCTCGCTGACATCCATATCGGCCGATTCGAAAGTCACAACCTCGAGTTTATTGTCTTCGTCGAACGTGATTTCTGCTGATCTTTCGATGCCACGCTGAATGAAACGAATCGTTGCTGTATCTCCCGGCTGGTAACGCTCCACTGCGTGCTCCCATTGTTTCGGGCTCTCGATTTTCAACCTGTCTATGGCGAGGATCTGGTCGCCCCTGTCCAGCCCGGCCTTGTACAGCGGACTACCGATGATCGTATTATTTTCGATCAACGCCGCCCTGCCCTCGAAATTCAGCGACACCGGGCCCACGCTCGCGTCTCCCTCGTTGGCTTTGCGCAGCAACATGCCGGCATTGCTAAGAAGCGATGCATAATCAGGCAAATCCTGGCCCGTTACAAAGCTTGCAAAGAATTCATTCGCAAAACGCGCATCGTCCGTAACATGCGCAAGCGCGTTACGCAGATCATCGTTCGTGTAAGGCACCTCGGTCCTGCCATGCACCTGCCACACACGTTGCATCATTGTATCCAGCGTCACGCCATCAAATCTTTCGCGCAACGTCAGGTCGAGCGCCAGCCCGATCGCCGCACCGTAGGTGTAATAGGAAATAAACGTGTTCGAGAAATTGGTGGGATCGACAGCCGTCGCCGCGTCGACGAACGGCGCCTGGATACTCATGCCTTGCGATGATGCAAACGAACGGCCCGGTGCAAAAGAAACCGTATTAACAGGCCTGGAGATCGTCTCGGCGTACTCCTTGATCGTCGACTCGCCGGCACGCCGAATCGTCAGCGGTCCGTAATAGGAAGTGAAGCCCTCCATGAACCAGAGATTGAGCGACATGTTCGCCTGCTCGAAGTTAAATGGCTCGAGCCGGTGCGGCCGGATGCGTTCGGCATTCCAGGCATGAAAGAATTCATGTGACAAAGTGCCCAACTGACTGAAGTCGGCCTCGTTCAATGACCTGGTGCTCGCCAGGATCGTGGAGTTGCGGTGTTCCATACCGTCGCCCGATACGTAGGGCAGGAAATCGGCGATAAACGTGTAGGTGCCGTAGTCGAAGGCAGGCAACTCCCCAAAAACTTCAATTTGTACATCAACAACCTTCTTTGCCTTATCGAGGTAGGTGTCGACATCCTCATCGATGCCGTCGTGATGCACCACGAGCCTGATTGTCTGGGTCCTGCCATTCGATTCAAGCTGCCAACTGCGCTCCGAAAACTTGCTGAGTTCTGTCGGACTGTCCATGAAGTATTGAAGATTCGGTGCCGAAAAAACGAAGGCATCGTCAGTTGCTGCCAATTGCGTTGCTACCTTCCAGCGCTCATCCGCGGGACTGAGGGTCAACTTGATCGGCCGATGATCGAATCCACGTGCCCACATGAAAGTCGCCGGCATGTTCAAATGGGCATGCGTTAGATCGATCCCCGAGTAAGTGCCGCCTGCCCGGTCCGCATATAACGTGTATGTGACTGTCACCGTGCCATCGTGCCCGGCAACATCCCACTGGTACGGGCTCGGCCTGGTGTACGTCAGCGGATTTCCGTGCCCGTCAGCAACCGATACCTGGTAGACGTTTTTTGCAAACTCATGGATCGCATAGCGGCCAGGAGACGACCGGCTCATGCGCATCTGCAGGGGTTGATCGCCGATCTCACGCCAGGTCACCGATATCCTTGCTTCGTGATGCACTGCGTTGTTGAACGAAATCTCGTACTCCACGGGGCTTTTCGCCCAGACAACAATCGGTAATATCAAGAGGGCAATTGCGAGCAGTCTATTCATGGGCTATCTCGTCGGTCGTGGCTAATACGGTGCGTAAAATACGGGGCGAACAAGACTATCGCATTGGTGATCCCACTAACAGTTCCACTATACTGGCGACAAATAAGGAGCTGAAGCCATGACTATTTTAGAATTGGGAGCCCTGGGCGAATTCCTGGGATCGATTGCTGTGCTGGCCACACTGGTGTACCTGTCCGTACAAATTCGGCAAAACACCCGATCCATGGATGAAGGCAAGAAACTCGCACTGGCCCAGACCTATCAAATGAGATCGGATGCGCTGCAGATGATGCTGGTGCATGCGGCCGATTCGGAATATATCGGACCCATCATCACTAAACTGACTGGTGCCGGATATCCAGAAGATATCGGCGCGCTTGAAGACCTTTCACAGGAGGACCGCGGGCGCTTCCGTCAATGGCAAATTGCACAGCAAACGCACTGGGACAATATGTTCTTTCAGTATCAGCAGGGCTTTATCGATGATGAATACTATCGAGACTCATTCAGGGAGAGAGTCAGACGATTGGCACCAACGTGGAAAGCGCTCAACCTGACGGGCGCCAGAAGTTCCTTCGTCGACGAAATCGACGATATTCTGGCAGAAGATAGCTGCAGCTAACCGGATCGTTGCGTTGAGACGATTTGGCCAGAGTCCAGAAGCCTGCTTTCGACCCATTGCAGAACTTGCTTTGTTAGCGCTTGTTTACTGTTATTGAATTGACAATTTTGTTTATCTCATCGTTCTCGATATCAGTTAATTCAGTATCACTGTCATAGACGATGAGCATTATCGTTCTTTCATTAACAAGCCACCACTGTCTATAGAATGTATCCCCTTCAGAATAATCATATTGATAACCAGAATAGTCTCCCCCAGTCTTGCCAGGTAAGGGGCGTTGATAAGTCCACGTTGGTCAGGTTTCTCAATATTTCCCTACTGACGAAATCCGGAGCGCTATAAGGTTGCATTTTTAATATGCCAATCCCATTTGAATTATAAAATTTGACCAGATTTGCCATTGCATTATGCGCTTGGGGTCCTTTTTCGAGGTTATGCACCCAACCATCTCCTACTTCTATTCGAAAGTAAGGAAAAGATAGAGTTTCCGCATTGGATGCCGCGGTAATTCCGAAAATAGCTATCGCAAGAAGAGTTTTCATAACTGGGCCTGATTTGGCCTTCTCCGTTTGAAATGCGTGGTTTTGGCTGAGAAAAGTAAAGATTCGACGCCCCGAGACGCGATTAGTGCCGGCAGTCTTAGACTGACTTCTTATATCCGCTATTGGCCGTGTGGTTTTGCCCCGGAATAATGGACGCCTCAGTCTGTATTTCTATAAAAAAGCGCCGTCCCTGGCCCCAACGTCCCTTGCTAAAGACTGGATCTGCCAGAGACCGATAGACAAATCATGAGTTAACGACATCCACCAGCACATAACGCAACAGCACCTCGTAACTGCTCTTCTCCATCGCCATGCCCTGCGGTAGTTCCAGTATGTGAATCAGGTTATCGTCGATATCCCGAATCTCCTGGTAATGCCGTGTGCCGTTCTGAAAAACCTTGTAGCGCACGTCACGTCCGTCGCCGTGTTTCATCGGTACCTGGGTGCTGGTCCAGTCCTGTATAACATGAGTATTCATCGTCCCGTCATCCCTGTTAATCTGCTTAAATCGCGCTTCATGGCACGCCCAAGCGAGGCGTAATCATGAACTCTGGGTATAGCGTTGCAAACCCCATGCCAACCCGAGAAAAACCGTCAAAAACGTCATAACTGTTTATTTTTTTAGCGCTTTGTTGCTTGCCGGCAGTATTGACTCATGCCTCGAACAAGCGGCAAAAAATGACGGTTTGTGACCAAAGTGTCAGGCAAATTGCGACAGCCGTTTTACATAGTTTCCGGCGGATGCATTGGAAGTGAAATAATCGTATATCATTGCAGCCACCATCCAGGAGCCCACCATGAACAGGACTAATTTCCGTTTGCCTGGCCTCATTTTCCTCGCCGGCATACTGGCAATGACCAGCGTCCGGGCAGAGGACGAAGCAGGAAAAACAGTTGCAAAGATCGACGTGAATACGGCCCAGGAATACGTAGCACAGCATGAGAATGCAGTGATCATGGACGTGCGCACGCCGGCCGAATTCAACCTGTCGCACATCACCGGCGCAATGAATATCAATGTGCAGGACGATAGCTTCGAGTCGATGGTTGCCGGACTGGACAAGGACAAGACTTACCTCGTGCATTGCACGAAAAATCCGGCCGGCGGACGATCAAGCCGCGCGCTTGAAACTCTGCAGAGTCTCGGCTTCAAGAATCTCTACAACCTCGAGGGCGGATATATCGCCTGGAAGGAAGCCGAGCTGCCCCTGACCGAGGCCGGTCACTAGCGTTTCATCGGCAGGCCGCAGTGATACGGGGGCAAGTCAATAAATATAAATTGCCTGGCGGCTGCCAGGTCTCGCCACCAACATTCGAAATAACATTAAAATCGTTATATAAGTTGCTGTTTAATCTCGATTATTAATGACGAAGATAGGAGGCGCCATTGACGTCGATGACCGTCAGGTATTCAGCCTGCGATGAAGCCAGGAAGCAGACCGTCTCGGCAATCTCTTCAGGACGCGCAACCCGCCCCAGCGGGCTTTGTGCCTTGATCGCGGCGCCCGCTTCGCTGTCCAAAAACTCCCGCGCCATGTCCGTTTCAACCCACCCAGGGGCAACCGCGTACACCAGGATGCCTTTTGGGCCAAGCGCCAGGGCGAGAGACTGGCTCATTGCATGCAGACCCGCCTTGCTCGCACCATATGCCGGGCATTCCGGCTCGCCGCGGAATGCGCCGCGCGAGCCTATGTTGATGATGCGGCCACCGCCCTGCTTCGCCATGACCTTTGCGGCCGCATGGCAGAGTACTGCGGGGGATACGAGGTTGACCGCCAGCGTCGCCTGCCATTTCTCGAGCCATTCTGCGGCATCAACGGCTAGCGGCGGATGAGGAACGTAGATCCCGGCATTGTTGACGAGCACATCAAGCTGGCCGGCTTGCGTGATTACCTGTTGAACGAGGCCCGAGGCGCCAGAGGGGTCGGCGAGGTCTGCGCCGAGCACCAGGTGCTTGTCTCCATCGAGGCTTGCGGCCACCTGCTCCGCAAGATCCCGGTTCCGGCCATAGTGAACGACGACACGCGCACCCTGCCTGGCCAGCTCGACAGCGATTGCGGCGCCAATGCCTCGCGACGCGCCAGTGACCAGGCAAACTTTACCGCTCAGCGTGCTGCTCACTTCAACGCGACCAGTTTTTGCGGATCGATACGGACAACCATGTAGGTAATCGCTTCCGTAATCTCACTGAAGCCATGGGCAACGCCCGCCGGGATGATGACGATATCGCCCTCGCCAATCAGCTGGCTATTGTCGAATTCCTCGATAATTCCGCGGTCGCTCGGGCCGGTCAGGTTGACGACAACATAGCCTTCAGGATCGTAAGGACTGGTGTCACTCATGCTGGAACCCGTTACCAGCGTGCCCGAACCCGACATTACGCGATAAACCTCGGACTGCTTGTGATGCTGGATTCCCACGAGCGGCCCGCCGGATTCGAGCATCGGCCGGTGCACGACACCGATGCCAAGATAGCCCGCGGCCGATTCCACATGCCGTATTGGCTGGTCGCTGACGCGGTCGGCCGGCGCTGCCTTTTTGGCGGCGTCCAGGGTTTCTGCACTGATAACTGTGACGACCTCGTAGCCTGAATCTGCCGAAGAGCCGCTCGCCCCGAAAAGAGCCACCGCTCCCAGGACAACGGCTGTCGCGTGTTGGTATCCAGTCATTTAATTTCTCCTTATTCGATTGAGCAGCTAACTTTGCGTCGCTTACATCGGCCAGACCCACAGGATCATCGGCACTGCGACCGCAATGACCAGGATCTCCAATGGTAATCCCATACGCCAGTAATCACCGAACCGGTAGCCCCCGGGCCCCATTATCAAAGTGTTGTTCTTGTGGCCAATCGGCGTCAGAAAGGCGCTGGACGCTGCTACTGCGACGGTCATCAGGAATGGATCAGGGTTAACACTCAAACGCGTTGCAATCTCCAGCGCAATCGGTGCAGCGATCACTGCCGTCGCCGTGTTGTTCATGACATCTGACAGCGTCATGGTCACAATCATCAGGAGTGTCAGGACCACGACCGGCGAATACCCTGCTGATATACTGACGATGCCATCAGCGATCAGCGCGGTACCGCCCGTCGTTTGCATCGCGACTCCAATCGGTATCATGCTGCCCAAAAGAACAATGACGGGCCATTCGACGGAATCGTAAATATTTCTTGCCGGGACAATATCCAGAAAAACGTACGCAGCGGCCACGCACCCTAACGCTACCGGCAAGTACACTGCACCGACGCTCGCCGCGAAAATCGCCGCGGCAAAAAGTCCGACTGCCATCCAGGCTTTCCTGCGTTGAATGACGCGCTGGCCACGGTGCTGGAGGGGCAAAAAATTCAGGCGACTGGTTGCGTCACTCAGCCGCTCCTCGGAACCCAGCAGCAGCAATACATCCCCCGGCTTGATGGTTAGTTGCCGGACATGGTCACGAAATCGTTGCCCCTGACGAGATACACCGACCAGGGCAACCCCGTAGCGATACAGCATCCTGATCGATGACGTGGACCTGCCGGCAAGCCGGGAGGTCTCCGGCACGACAAATTCGCCCAGGCTCAGGTGCGCTTCCTTGAGCATGTTGACACCCGTGCCAACGAACTCCAGCCCCATCGCACCGAGTAACGATTCGATATTTTCCGGGTTTGCTTCGACCACCAGCAGGTCACCGGCTTTGACCTCAACCATTCGAGCAAGCCCGGGCATGCGCCTGCCCTTGCGCACCAGGCCGACAATCTCGACATCGTTTTTTTCCGCATCCTCATCAAGGTCCCTGACCTTCTTGCCGATGGCGGGTGAGTCCTCGGTGACCCTGAGTTCGGCGATATAGTCGGCGAGATCGAATAATTCCCTGGCGGAATCCTTTTTCTGCCGCTCGGCCGGCAGCAGGCGCCAGCCGATCAACGCAACGAAGGCGACACCGACCGCGGCGCAGGCGATGCCAACCGGTGCAAAATCAAACATTTTGAAGGGTGCGCCGAGCGCATCGTTACGAAATTCGGCGATAACGATATTCGGCGGCGTGCCGATAAGCGTAATCATGCCGCCCAGAATTGAAGCGAATGACAAGGGCATCAGCGACAGTGCCGGACTTCTCCCGGCCTTCGACGCGGCCTGCATGTCGACCGGCATCAGCAACGCCAGGGCCGCTACATTGTTCATCAACGCCGACAGCACGGCCGCAAGCGTGGACATGATGCCGATATGTGCTGGCAGCTTCCTGGTGCCTGATACAACGAATCGGGCCAGCAGCTCGATCGCACCCGAATTGGACAGGCCCCGGCTGATAATCAGTACGAGCGCGATGATGACGACGGCCGAATGGCCGAATCCCGAGAACGCCTGGTTCGACGGTACAACGCCGGTCAGTAACGCCACCAGCAATGCGAAAAACGCGACGAGATCATAGCGCCAGCGGCCCCAGATCAGGAACACGAATACAAAGAATAGAATCGTAAAAAGTACGATTTGGTCGGCGGTCAAAACTGATCAAGCCCTACAATCAAAATGCGATGGGAGCGGCAGCAGCCGCGATTCGCCGTAGTCTAGCAACTGAAGCTTGAAGGTACCCGTTCCGGCGGGCGATTTACGCTAATTGATCTCAGCAATTGCCCAATCGTAGTCGAGAAACACAAGCTCGTATTCCGCCGCACTTTTCAACTCTGACTGCAGGGATCCAGGCGCGACACTGGCAACGTAGTCGACCACCCCATTCTCCGAGGACAGACCTCGCCGCGTCAACTCCCTGGTGAAATCGCTGCGATACATGTCGAATATTGCCGACAAGATTATTTGCTTTTTTTCATGATCGACTCGCACGTTCCCGGGATCACTCACGAATGCGACGGTTGCCTCCTGCAGCAAACTCTCCAGTTCTTCACCGGTCGGTAGCTCCGGTCGCAACACCGGGCAGCTCCCGGACGCACAATAAAGAACGAAATGAACGCGGGGATCATGGAATGCCTTGCGTATTTTTTCGTTCTCTACCGTATACAGGCTGAGCGGCGTGCCGCCAAAATGAAACCGTTGCCGGTAGAAGAATCCCAGGCCCGTCACCGCCTCGATGGGCGCTTTTACGTCAGTCACGCTCTTTATCGGCCAGTGATCAAGCACGCTCTTGATGACGTATCCGTTATAGCCGTACATCCAGTAGGCGAGTTCGTCGGATTTTCTCGGGAACCGGTCGGGCGTGATTGCAGGGCTGAAGCTGCCGACAGCGGCAAGATAGTTGTCCAGTAACTCCCGGTCCGCGACGTTTTTGTGCCAGCGATCGAAATCCACATTTCCCTCAGCATCGACATACTTGTGTAACAAATTTTCGAAGGTATCGTGCGCAAAGCCGGAAACGGGAAAATTCTCCGGGATATCGGCCTCAATCGTGATCAATTGCGGGCGATTGGCCACGAAAAACACGCAAACCAGCGCAATCAGCAGGATCGCGCCGGCCAGGAGGATGGTCAAGAAATTGATCCGCATGTCAGGTAGCCGTGGTTTTTCCCGTCGAAGCCCAGGTTCATATAACTAGAGACCGCGTCGCGGGTAAATATATTTCGCCTAATCGGCGACTATATTTCGCGTAAAATGACCCGATATGTATTTGCTCGTTTTCGGCCTGATGATTCTCGGCATGGTGTTCCTGCCCGGCGTCTGGGTGCAACACGTCTTGTCCAGGTATTCGAAGCCTGACGATCGCTATTCCGGCACCGGGGCACAGCTTGCCCGCCACCTGCTCGACCAGTACGGCATGCAATCCGTAAAGGTCGAGGAGACCAAGGATGGCGATCACTATGATCCGCACGACAAGGCCGTACGCCTGACACCGGACAAATACGCCGGCCGCTCACTGACGGCTATTACGGTTGCCGCACACGAAGTGGGACACGCCGTGCAGGACAATGAGGGGTACAAACCTCTCAGGTATCGCAGCCAGCTGGTCAAAGTGACGCAGAAGTTTGAGAAGCTCGGCGCGGGCATCCTGATGATATCTCCATTCATCGGCGCAATTACGCGGGTGCCCGGGCTGGGCATCATCATGTTTCTCGGTGGCTTGCTGACCCTGGGTACGTCAACCCTGGTGCATTTGGTAACGCTGCCGACCGAGATAGACGCGAGCTTCAATCGCGCATTACCAATGCTTGAAAAGGGAAATATTCTGAAGAAGGCGGACCAACGGCATGCACGCCGGATTCTAAAAGCCGCTGCGTTTACTTACGTTTCGGCGTCGTTGATGAGTTTATTGAATATTGCCAGGTGGTTCGCAATTCTCAGGCGTTAACCATGGAATCGCGGCTGAAGCCGCTCCCACAACCGCGCCTACATTGCTGATTCGCATTTGTGGGAGCGGCTTCAGCCGTGATTCACCAACGTCGGTTTGTACGTACTTAGTTTCCCTCGCTATCGGCGTACATTTAGCGGATGAATCAGTTGTCCGGGCGAACCCTTCCTCGGGCTGACGATGGATCGGTTCCTGAACTGACTCCCCCGGCTTCTGAGTTGGGCCACCTTGGCAAAGAGGAGAACCAATCCATGAGCAACTCATTTATTCAATCATTCGCTGCCATAACGATGGTCGGCGTGGCTTTCTTACTTTTCCTGGCAATACGAGCCTACATGGCTGCGGCTTCAGAGCGGCGCATGAGGAGTATGCTGGAACGCGTTGGCATTGACCCGATCATCGTCGCCAGCGGTGATACCACGAAGATCATCAAGGAAATTCGGCAACGATGTCGCACCTGCTCAACGGAGGCCGTTTGTGAGCGTTGGCTGTGCGGCGAAGAGCAAGGCGGCAATGATTTTTGTCCGAACGCCAATGTTTTTGCCACGCTGCGAGAAATGCCGCGCGCCGATAGCGCCTGAACGACGGTGACTGGAAAAGTCAGTTCTTCAGTGCAGTAATTTGGAGTATTGATATCGCTCGCTGGGGCGAGCTCCTACAGGCGAGTTCCTGGTCCGAATTAGCTAAACACTTCCTATCGATGGGATGTTTCCGCTTCCGGATCCCTGTTCAGCAACAGGTTTTTGCCATCGGTCAGCAATTGCCCGAAGTCTCCCTGCAGCAAATAAAGGGACGGAATCAGGAACAGGGTAATAATCGTCGCAAAGATGATGCCGAAGCTCAATGAGATCGCCATCGGGATCAGCATCTGCGCTTGCATGCTCGTTTCGAGCATGATCGGCATGAGGCCTGCTGCCGTGGTCAGCGAAGTCAATATGATAGGCCGGAACCTCTCCGTACCGGAACGAATCACTGCCTCTCTTGCCGAAAGTCCCTCCAGTCTTGCCTTATTGATGAAGTCGATCAGGATCAGGCTGTCGTTCACCACGACCCCCGCCAGCGCGATCAATCCGAACAGCGAGAACATACTGATCGCCCTGCCCATCAATATGTGGCCGAAAACAGCGCCAATCAGCCCAAAAGGTATCACCGACATGATAATCATCGGCTGTATGTATGAATGCAGCGGGATCGCGATTAACGCATAGATCAGGAACAACGCTGCAATGGACGCGATCGTAATATTTCGCAAAAGCTCTATCGTCTCGAGGCTCGCACCCTCGAGACTGAATTTGACACCAGGATTCCGGGCCAGCAGACCCGGAATATAATCTTCTGTAATCTCTTTGACGATTTCTGCAGGTTCAACGATTTCCGGATCGATGTCGGCAGAGACCGTCACCGTGCGCTGTCTGTTCCGGCGCGTAATGCTCGAATACGCATCACCAAAGGTAACCTCCGCCACGGAATGAAACGGCACTTCGTCTCCGGCTGGCGTGCGGATACGCATGTTGTCCAGGTCCGCGACAGAACGGCGTTCGGACAAGGGGTAACGGACCATCACTTTCAGTTCGTCCTTACCGCGTTGAATCCGCTGGGCTTCCTCACCATAGAATGCCTGGCGGACCTGCCGTCCCAATGAAGACATGGTCAGGCCAAGCGCTTCCGCTTCAGGCTTGATCTTGAGACTGATCTCCTGTCCACCGGACACCGCGGTATTGCGGATATCGAACACGCCAGTGTATTCGCGCAGCTTGTCCTCGAGTTCATGAGCCGCATTTTCCAATGACTGGTAATTGTTGCCAGAGAGATTGAAGCTAAGCGGTGAACCGCCGCCGATATGCTGACCACCCGAGTAGGTCAATTCCTTCATTCCAGGAATTTCACCCACTTTGTCACGCCACATGGTGATGATCTCATCGCTGCTGAGTGGCCGGTCATCACCACGATAAAGCTCGGCGAACATGAACGCACCAGTGCCACCGCTGGTGAATACGATGAGATGCTCAACAGGATCGTCAGAACCGGGATTGTCCGCAACATATTCGTCATTGATGTCGAAAACCGCTTGCTCGATCCTGGAGACGGCAAGATCCCTGGTCGCCGGTGCCGTTCCGTTTTGCATCGTCATTTGCACCTGGATGAAGTCGCTGGGCACGTCCGGAAACAGCACGACTCGCACCACACCACTGCTCATAATGCCAAAGGTCAGGATGAGAATCGCAGCAAACAGGCTGAATGTCAGACCGCGGTTCTGAATCGCTTTATCGAGTAATGGCGCGTACCAGTCGTGAATCAGCGAATGCAAACCATGTTGCACATGACGCTGAATCTTTTGAAAGAATCGCGGAATCCTCTCCCAGCGGCCAATCTGCCGTTGCGGATTAAATAAATCGGCTTCGTCTACCGGATTTATGTTCGCATGCACCAGGTGCGCCGGGAGAATCAACTTGGATTCGATCAATGAAAAAATCAGGCAAAGAATGACAACCACGGACATTGCTTCGAAGAACGGCGCCGTAATGCCGCCTACAAAGAGCAATGGCGCAAATGCCGCGATCGTGGTCAGAACGCCAAACGTTGCCGGTAGTGCAACGCGTTTTGCACCCTTGATGACGTTGTCCAGCGTGTGGCCGTCAGCTCGAATCTTTGTGTAAACACTCTCACCGATGATAATCGCGTCATCGACGACGATGCCGAGCACCAGGATGAAACCGAACAAGCTGATGATATTTATCGTTACCGGCCACGGCCCGAGCGGCATCAGCCACAAAGCGCCGAAAAACGTAATCGGTATGCCGACGATGACCCAGCCGGCAACTTTCATGCGCAAGAATAATGACAGGATAAGCCCGACCAGCAGCATGCCCTGGATCATATTCTGCATCATCATGTTCAACTGGTCTTGCAAATAGAAAGCGCGATCAACCCAGACTTCGATGCCGACTCCATCGGGTAGTGTTTCGGCTTTTCTTTCAACATACTCTTTTACTGCGGCTGCAGTTTCCAGTTCATTCTTCTGTCCTATTGCCATCACGCGCATCGTCGCTGTCGGCCGGCCCATGTAGCGGGCATAGCCGTCGGTCTCAACAAACCCGTCGTCAATCGTTGCAATGTCGCCGAGTGTCAACCGCGTTCCATCGGGAAATGTGCGCAGGACGAGCCTGGAAAACTCCTGGCCGGTATAAACCTGACCCTCGGTGCGTAACAGGATATCGCCGCCCGATGTCTTGATTGCACCACCCGGCATGTCGACGGATGAGTCACGAATCGCCTGTGAAATTTCGCTCATCGTCAACCCATACTGCCGCAATGTGTGCTCCGAGACTTCAATGCTGATTTCGTAGTCGCGATCGCCAAGCATTTGCACCTGGTTGACGGCCGGAATCGCCATCAATTCATCGCGCACCTCGTTGCCGATCGCCTTCCGGGCATATTCATCGAGGTCGCCGGTGATGGTGACAAATACGACATGCACCGGAACTTCCTGTTTGTAGATGATGGGTTTTTCCGTCAAGCCGGGAAAGGTGGAAATCGCATCGATGCGAGTCTTGATCTCAGTCAGGATCTCGTTGATATCCTCGCCGGTGGCAACCTCTGCAGTAATCGAGCCCATACCTTCGCGCGCAGTCGAGTTGATCTCGACGATGCCGGAAATATCCTGGATTGCCTCCTCAACTTTGATGACGACACCTTCTTCTACTTCCTGAGGGGCGGCGCCGAGATACGGCACCCGAATCTGTACCCAGTTCAGTTCAAAGTCGGGAGAAGTTTGTTTGCGAATGGTAAGGGTAGAGACAATGCCGAAAGCAATGATCAGAAACATGAGCAGGTTTGCTGCCACATGATTGGCGGCAAACCAGGCGATAATGCCCTTTTGTGAAGTCTTGCCCGGTTGATTCATGCTCCCCTGCCCCTGAGCGAACTGTCTATCCGCGATCGCTTTCTGCCGCAAGCCGTTGCTCTTCATCATCTTCGGGCTCTGCAACGGGATCGTCACTGGTTCTGACTTTCATGCCATTGATCGGCGACTCAATGGCCGTTGTGCTGATGCGATCGCCGGGCATTGCCCCACCACCCAAATATGCATACTCGGCATCCGCACGCAGAACATTGACGGTTCTGATTCGCAGGCGATTATCGGCATCAATGAACATCAACTGATTGTTGCCTCTCAACGCACTGCGTGGCACACGGATGACGTTTTCAACAGTTGCGCCTTCGATGTTTGCGGCGACGAACGTACCCATCGGCAGCGGTGATTCCTCACCGGCCCCAGGTTGCAACTTGTAAGGATCCGCAATGCGGGCAACCACGTAGGTAACGCGGCTCCTTTCATCGACTACGCCTTCGGTTCTGACAATGCGCGCCTGCCAATGTGTCAATTGCCCTTTTTGAATCGCCGAAAGCTCCACCAGCGGTCCCTCAGCCGCACCGGAGGCCCTGATTGCCGCCGCATCCGGCAGATCGATAAAAGCCAGGTCGCGATCCGTCAACGGTAAGCGCACCTCGGCGTAGTCAGTCGCAAACGTCACGCCGAGGCGGGTACCGGGATTCACATACTGCCCAAGGTCAGCCTCTTTAGCCCTGACCATGCCGTCATACGGCAACGTGATATGTGTTCGTTCAAGATTTCGTTCGGCCCTGACCAGATCGGCCCTGGCCGTGGCCAACGCCGCGGCCGCCGATGCGTACTCCGATTCCGCCCGGTAACCCTGTGTGCGCAGCTTCAGTGCGCCGTCGTATTCGATTTGCCGCTGCGTAAGCTTTGCGTCGGCCTGATCGACTGCCACCGAGTAATTCGTTGGATCGATGCGCAGGAGCTCCTCACCTTTGACGAACACGCCGCCGGCGATGAATTTTGGCGAAATACTGACGATGGATCCTGAGACTTCGGCG
>Ga0209987_10000432_pt1 | contig 21796 bp, 17 predicted proteins | sample N074metaG_FD_182134 | JGI IMG/M metagenome (GOLD analysis project Ga0209987, IMG submission 182134) | Deep subsurface microbial communities from Kermadec Trench to uncover new lineages of life (NeLLi) - N074 metaG (SPAdes) (version 2) | ecosystem: Environmental > Aquatic > Marine > Ocean trench...
CCAGGATCCGCCCGTCGTAGTCCACGACCATGCTGCCACCGGGCCAGCTGAACGGTGGATACCCCGCCAGTGACGCCCCCTGGTTGGCCGCGACGACGTAGACGGTGTTCTCGGCTGCGCGGGCACGGTTGAACAGTGTCCACCAGTCCATCGGCGGCGTCGCGCCCCACGGGTCCATGTACGCCGAGACCCGCATGATGACCTCGGCGCCGTTGAATGCGATCTGCCGGATCGTCTCGGGGAACAACCAGTCGTAACAGATCGCTACGCCAAGCCGGCCCAGCTCGGTGTCCACGACCGGGAACGCTTCGTGGCCGTCGCCGGGGGTGTCGTGCGGCGAGGCGTGCAGCTCCCACGGGATCCACGGATTCACCTTGCGGTATTTCGACAGGACCCCGTCGGGCCCGATGAGCAGTGTCGTGTTGAAGACGACGTCGGAACGTCCGGGGTCGATCTCCAGGAAAGTCCCGGTCTGGATATAGCAGCCGTGTTTCTTCGCCAGGGCCGTGTAACGGTCGGTGTGCTCGTTGGGAAGCTCGACACCGAGTCGGTCGCGGAGCTTGGCGACGGTGTCATAGATCGGGGCCGCGTGCGAAAACTCCGGGAAGACGAGCAGGCGGACGTCGAAGAACGGTTCGTAACCGATGATCGTGTGCTCGACGATCTCGCACATGCGTTTCGTACGGTCGGCGATCTCGCTGCGGTCACGGGGACAGTCGAAGGCCGTCTGGCATGCGGCTGCGTAGTAAAGTTCCGGCATGGGGGGCATGATAACCCAGTCACCCTCGCGCAAAGAAACGGCCCCCGGTCTGATGTCCGGGGGCCGCCATGTCTATCCCATTGCCCGGCTCTGCTCAGCCGTCCCTTGCCAGGAACTCGGCGATGTAATCGCTGGTGCCCCAGTTGGCGAGCAGTTCGAGGAAGTCGTTGATCCCGACCTCGTCGTCGCCGTCCAGATCGGCTGCGTGACCGGGGTTCGGGCCCCACGCGGCCAGCAGGTCGAGGAAGTCGTCGATGCCGTAGCCGCAGTCACCGCTGATGTTCTGAACACACGCCTGGGCGGTGATCCGCACTTTGATGGTGGATGGCATCGAGGCCGGGTCGTACTGGGTGGCCTCTTCCACACCGAGCCCGCCGCGATCGATCGTCGCCAGCACGTTGTCGTCGATGTCGAGGATCTCCACGAGGTAGTCGTCGGCGCCGTTGACGACGATCGACATGAAGCTGCCGGATGACAGCGTCTGGTGCACGTAAACGTCGGGGTTGCCCGGACCGGAGGTCCCGACGACGGCTGCCGGGTTCTTGTTGTACACTGCGGGTACGACCCCGCCCTTGAGTTCGCCCTCGGCGTACTCGGTGCTCGCGACGTTCTCGAAGAGGTGATCGTCGGTCCAGCCGCCGAGGAAGATGTCGGGGTCGGAGTCACCGTCGGTGTCGAACAGGCTCGCCTGCCAGCCCTTGTGGGTCGCACCGGTTGGGAACGCCGGGGCAGGAGTCCAGTCGATGAACTGGATGTTGCCGCCCGGCACCACCGTCACGTTGCGGAGCACCGTCGGCCGATCGTTCTCCTTGCCAACGAAGATGTCGACACGCCCGTCCTGGTTGAAGTCGGCGAACGAGGCCTTGCGGGAGACAGAGAGAATCACCGAGTCCGGCAGCACACCGACGCCGGAAAGCATCACCTGGTTGTCGCCGTCGTTGCCGTTGTTCCGGTTGATGGTGTCGACGGTCCCACCCAGCCCGTTGGACCAGTAGATGTCCTGATCGCCGTCGTTATCCATGTCTGCGGCCGCCATGGAGTTCTCGTTGGAGCTCGGGTTGCCGATGTCCTGCCGGGAGTCGGTATACCTGAAGTCACCGATGCCGCTGCCGGCGCCGAGGTTATCGTTGTAGTAGATGGAGTTCTGTGACCCGCCGTGGTTCGAAATGAGCACGTCGAGTTTGCCGTCGCCGTTCATGTCGGCGCCGTTGACATTGACGACGTAGTCGCTGCGCAACGGCACGTGGGTGCTCGTCACATCGGTGAAGAAACCGGAGCCGTTGTTGAAGTACATCCTGTCCTGCGCCGAGTTCGGGTAATTCCCGCAGTACACGTCGGGGAAGCCGTCCTGGTTGAAGTCCGCCGCCCAGCCGGAGCAGGCCGCGCCGGTCAGGGCACCACCGGGAATCCGGGCGTTGTCTTCGTTGAACTGCGTAAATGACCCGGCGTTCCACTGGGCGATGAAGACCTGGTCGTTGTGCGAGTTTGAGTCGTTGATGATCCAGAGGTCGAGGTGGCCATCCATGTTGAAGTCACGCATGAACGCGACCCGGGACACCTTGTTGACCGCGAACCCGGAGATCGCCCCGCTGTTGGTGATCTCGTCGAAGGTGCCGCCGTTGTTCTCGTAGAGCTTGTTCTTGCGTTCGCCGAAGTCGCTGTACGCAACGGCGATGACGACGTCGAGGTCGCCGTCCTCGTCAAAGTCGCCGAACTCGACGTGCTTCTCGTTTTGAGCGGCTTCACCGGTCGTCTGGTTGATCCTGGCACCGGTCACGTTGCGGAAGTTCATGGTTCCAGGCAGCCCGTCGGCGAGCACAGTCGCGCCGGCCATCGGAACGAGCACGACCACGATCAGGTTGAGTCGAGACATGGGTTGAAACCTCTCAAGGACGTAGACATTTGGGGGCAGCGAACTGAGATCGGCCCGGCAATCGGACTTGCAGGCGTGCACCCTAATGGAGGCTGGAGTCGATTGCCAGCCTTTCCGGTCGCCAATACAGGCTCCGAGGGGTTCTCAGCATCTCAGCCGTTACGAATCAGGACCTCCAGGTTGTAATTGCTGGAGCCCCAGGCGGCCAGCAGATCGAGCATATCGTCGATACCGACGGCCCCGTCGTCGTCGAAATCCGCCGGGTGACCGGGGTTGGGGCCCCAGGCGGCCAGCAGGTCCAGGAAGTCGTCGATACCCACGCCGCAGTCACCGCTGACGTTGTAGGGGCTGGCGCACTGGAGGATCGAGATCCGGAGCTTGACGGTCGCCGGGAGCGTGCCGGGGTGGTACTGGATGGCCTCCTCGATCCCCAGGCCGCCGCGGTTGACGGTCACAAGAACCGTGTCACTGCCGTTGAGGATCTCCAGCTGGTAGTCGTCGGCGCCGTTGAGCACGACCGACGCAAACGAGCCCGCCGACGCGTTGAGAATCTCGTAGACATCCGACTCGCCAAGACCAGCCGTACCGAGCACCGAGACCGGATGCTTGTTGACGACACCCGGTATCGTGCCGCCCTTGAGCTCGTCTTCGAGGTAGTTGACTCCCGGAGCCTTGTAGAACAGGTGCTCACCCGACCAGCCGCCGAGGAACAGGTCCAGGTCGCCGTCGCCATCGGCGTCAAACGCCGCGGTGTGCCAGCCGAGGTGGGTGGACGCGATTGGAAACGCCGGTGCCGGTGTCCAGTCCACGAACTGGATGTTGCCGTTGACCGTCACGTTGCGGAGCACCGTCGGACGCGCGCCGGCGCCCGATCCCTTCATCACGAAAACGTCAACACGTCCGTCTCCATCGAGGTCCGCAACGGTCGCCTTGCGACTGATCTCGCCGAGCACCGACACCGGAAGGTTGCTCATGGACGTGAATATCGCCTTGGCGGCCGCATCGTTGCCGTCGTTGCGGAAGACCCGATCGCCGGGGCCGGTCCGGTTGGACCAGTAGAAGTCCATGTCGCCGTCGTTGTCGAAGTCGCCCGGCTCTATCGCGGCCTCGAACGATGGAATGCCAAGGTTCGTCGTGCTGTTGGCGTAGCTGAAGTCACCGAGGCCGGAGCCGCCGTCCTGGTTGTTGTTGTAGTAGATCCAGCTCGGATCCGCGCCGTTCGTGACGAGCAGGTCGATCCTGCCGTCACCGTTCATGTCGGCCGAGGACACGTCGACGGTATAGTCGCCGTCCGAGGGCAGGTTCGAACCGGTCATGTTCGTGAAGAAACCCGAGGCATCGTTGAAGTACATCGTGTCCTGCGACGGGCCGGGGTAGTTGCCGACGTAGAGATCAAAATCGCCGTCATGGTCGGCGTCGATCGACACCCCACCGCACGCCGCGCCACCGGTGTTGGGGCCGAGCCGGGCCAGCCCCTCCTCGGTGTAGTGGGTGAACACGCCACCGGGGTGCTGGTTCATATAGATCTTCGTCCGGCCACCGTCGCCGCCGGTATTCGCGTCGTTGACAACGATAATGTCGAGCCATCCGTCGAGGTCGTAGTCCCGGAAGAACGCGTTACGGGTGACGTCCAGGATCGAGAATCCGGGAATGATCGTGTTCCCGCTGACCTCGTTGAAGTGACCGTCGTCGTTGCGATACAACTTGTTGCGTCGTGTCCCGAAGTCGCTGTACGCGACGGCGATGACGACATCGAGATCACCGTCGTTGTCGAAGTCGCCGAACTCGACTTCCTTTTCGTTGTTGGTCGTCTCCGCGACGGTCGGGTGAACCAGTGCCGAGGTCACGTTCCGGTAGTTCAACGTGCCGCCTCCCTGTGGAGCGGCGCCGACACAGGCCGCGGCGGACGCAAACATGACGACTGCGAACAGTTGAATCCGTGTCATCTTCTATTCTCCGTGGATGCGTTGATCGGGCGGCAGCTCACTGTACGTCCGGCCGCGGGAATATGCCAACCGGCTCCGTCGGCGCGGGCCCGATCCACGCACGCCCGGCCCGGTAGGCCCCCAGCTGCGACGCAATCTCTGCCGCCAGTTGCGTCCGCCCACCGGAGATGGCCAGTTCGCGGGCCCGCATCGCCACGGTGACCGCCTCGGTGTACCGCCGGGTCGATCCAAGCGCCGCCGCCAGCGTCGCAAGCGCCTTCGGCTCGCGGTCCGCGGTGCGGCGGCAGACCGCCTCGGCGAGTTGCACGGCCGCTTCGGGATCGCGGATCGTTTCGTCGGGGCAGGTTGCCAACAGCCATGCGAGCCGGTCGGCGATCGAGGCATCATCCGGCAGGCGCTGCATACCGGCCCGGAGCACGGTCGCCGCGTCATCGAACATGCCCCCGGCGCTCAACGCCGCCGCGAGCCGCTTGCAGGGCCTCGCCTGGTCCGGACGAAGCGTTGTCGCCCGCCGCAAATGTTCGATCGCCTCGGCGTCTCGACCGACGTGTTGCAGGTCGGTGCCGAGTCCGAGATGCGCATCGTAGTGATCGGGCCGGATGGCGACCGCCATCTCGAACTGGGTCACCGCCTCGTCGAAACGACCGCCGCGATGGGCAAGCAGGCCGAGGTTATACCGGGCGTCGGCGAAGGCCGGATCGAGTTCGACGGCGCGTTGCAGGTCCGCCAGAGCGGCCGCGTCATCCCCGGCAGCAAGACGGGCAGCGCCGAGCTGGCTATGCGTCTCGGCGAGATCGGGGTCGATTCGAATCGCCTCGGCGAACAACGTGATGGCCTGGTCGAGCGCACCGGCGCGAGCCAGCTCGATCGCCCGGTGAAGGGCATCGATCGCGCCGGTCCGCAACGCCGCGAGCTCATCGGACAGAACAGGATCCAGCGGCGGCTCCATCTCCCGCTGCTGCTCGGCAATCTGCAGCGTGGCGCGAGCGTCGTCAAGACGACCCTGGCTGCGAAGAACGCGGCCCATCGCGTACCTCGCCGGCCCGTAACCAGGCGACAGCCGCAGCGCTTCGGCCAGGCTGCTCGCCGCCGCGTCGAGACTGCCTTGACGCAACTGGATCTGCCCGATACCGCCCCACGCCCTGGCATGTTCCGGCGCAAGCTCAATGACCCGTCGGTACCCGGCGAGCGCCCGGTCCCCGAGGTTCAGCCGCCGGCTCGCCTCGGCTCGGTGCAACAACGCTCCCACACGGTCGGGCCGCTGCACCAGGACACGGTCGAATTCGGCCATCGCCTGTTCCCACTCGCCGCGCTCGAAGAGGGCGACGCCGAACCGATATCGCCACCACCACGCCTCCGGTGCGAGCATCGCGGCGCGTTGATAGCAGGGCGCGGCGAGACCGTGGAACCCGTAGGCGAGAAACAGGTCACCCAGTTCGCCGCCGGCGTCGGCGTCGAGCGGGTCGGCCTGGGCGCGTCGGGCCGCGGCCAGGAACTGGGTACGGACCGTGGGCTCCATGGATTCGTACGGAAAATCCGGTAGCGGCGGCATCTCGGCCGCCGGGTCCTGGACACTCAACCCGACCCCACGGGCGAGCAGGCCCCGGACGATGACGTCACGCAGCGCGAAGATTGCCGCGGCCACACCGGCCATTGCCACCAGCACGACGATACCGGAGGTCCGCTTCACGACGCCCCGCTGCCTTGTCGCAACTCGGAGACGACGCCGGCCCGGAGACCCGTAAAGGTCTCAGCCGCAACGGTACCGGGCCAACGGACGGTCACCGTCTGCGGTCCCTGATCGCCCCCAAGCGCGAAGAACACCCGAAGGTCGTGAGCCGCGCAGTAGCTCGCGTCGGCGTGGACGCGACGCACAACGCCCGGGCGCCCCGGTCGAACGAGCGTCACAAGCGCGCCGATGGCGCTTCGGTTACCAACGGTGCCGATCAGACACAGGCCCAGCCAGCCCCGGCCGTCGGCCACGAGGTTCCGCAGCAGCCGAAGCGGACCGTCGCTCGTGGAGACGAGCACGTCCACGTCACCGTCGTTGTCCACATCACCGAAGGCCGCCGCACGCGAGGCCTCGACGAGCCGCACGGTCGGTCCACCGGCCGCACTGACATCGGCGAACCTGAAGTCCGGTGGCCCCAGGTTGCGGATGACCTGGTTCGGGTTGCCGTATGGGTATGGCTCGAACGCCAGTTCAGGAACAATCTTGACGGCGCCGTTTGCGACAAACAGATCGAGGTAGCCGTCGGCATCGAGGTCGGCCCACCGCGTGCCAAAGCCGGTGTATGGCCAGCTCATCGCGGCGAGCAAAAAGTCCTCCGTCCGGTCGTCGAACATGCCGGTACCGTCATTCACAAGCAGCGTGTTGTGCTCGCCGTCGAGGTGCGAGAGGAAGATATCCTGGTCGCCGTCGAGGTCGAAGTCGGCGGCGGTCACTCCCATTCCGGCCTCCGGCCTGCCGTCCGCGTTGTACGCCGTCCCGGACAGCAGCGCGGTGTTCTCGAACGTGCCGTCGCCCCGGTTCATCCACAACTGGTTGGCGTTGCCATCGTTGGCGACGTAGATGTCCGTGTATCGGTCGCCGTTGAAGTCCGCGCAGACCACGCCCAGCCCGCTGCCGAAGGCCGACCCGATACCCGACGGACCGGTCACGTCGCTGAAGGTCCCGTCGCCGTTGTTGCGAAACAGCCGGTCGGGTACGGGGTCAAACGAGTGTGGACCGCAGTAGTCGCGGCGACCGGTGGGGCTGTGGCAGACCTTGTTCTCCCGCACCGAGAAGTTCACGTAGTTGGTGACGAACAGGTCGACGAAGCCGTCGGCGTCGTAGTCGACGAACGCGGCGCTCGTACTCCAGCGGTCTTCGGGGGGGACCGCCGTGGCCGAGACGTCGGTGAACCGGGGCGTGGCGTCGTCACCGTCGTTGCGGAACAGCCTATTGGGCCCGAAGTTCGTCACGTAGAGGTCGAGGTCGCCATCGTTGTCGTAGTCGGCGACGGCCATGCCCATGCCGTACCCCCGGTCACCCAGACCCGTCTGTTCGGTGACGTCCACGAACCACAGTCGGCCGGTCGGGACAATCTCGTTGCGAAACAGCCTGTTGCGGCCCTCGCCTTCACCGGGCGGGCCTGGCAGTGTGTAGGCCTGCAGAACGTAGACGTCGAGATCGCCGTCGCCGTCGTAGTCGAACAGACCGCAACCCGACCCGGCGATCTCTGGAAAGTAGAACGCCCCGGTGGCCCCGGTCGTGTGCTCGAATACGAGGCCGCTTTCCGCGGCCACGTCGGTAAACCAGGCCTGTTCGGACACGGCTGCCGGGGCCGTCATGCTCGACATGGTTCCATCCGAGCCGGCGTCGTCACAGCCCGACGCGATGGTCGCGATCAACACGGCGGCGATTCTGAAACGATCGTCAGGCACGCAGCAACGATAGCAGGCCGTCGAAGCGCCGCCGTTATCCGCAGCGACGCGCCTGGCCGCTGACGTCCGCCCGGACGAGCCGCTCGCCCTGCTCCGGGGAAATCGACCCTTCGGCGACGTAGGCCGCGATCTCACGACGACTTCGCTCCTTGGAATGGGTCGTCAGGATCGACGTCAACGCCCGGATGAGCGAATTCGACAGGATGGCCAGGCAGATGACGCAGATCACGACCACGTACATGTGGTCGTCGAGCAGGTTGATCGTGTCGTGCATGGTGGGCCTCCTCGTTGACTTGTTCGGCAAGGGTGCACCGGCGATTTCACGGCGATTCCCGTGCGATAACAAAGGATAGCCGGCCGGGTGGGGCGGACCTGTCCGGCGGGGGCCGATTCCGGACATGCTCAACCGGCCGGCGGCACGCCACGCCGCTTGCACCTACGCTGAATCTGGGAACAATACAACGGAATCGACTGCTGGTACGGGATACTGTCACTCCCTGCGGCAGCCTCGGCACCGTTGATCCGTGACCAGGCGGATCGGACCCCAGTCCTGATGAATGCCCTGAGCATCATGTTGCTTGTCTATTACGCCGCGGTCCTCGCCGTGATCTGCGTGTACGGCCTGCACCGGTACTGGGTCGTGTGGCTGTTCCTCCGGCATCGCCACCGCCTGGACGGGGTGGAGCCGGCCGGGCGATTCGAAGAACTGCCCCGCGTGACGATCCAACTGCCCATGTTCAACGAGCAACACGTCGCCGTGCGGGTGATCGAGGCGGCCTGCGCCATCGACTATCCCGGTGACCGGCTGGAAGTCCAGGTCCTCGACGACTCCACCGACGAGTCGGCGGACATCGCACGCCGCTGCTGCGAGCGACTCGCCGCTGCCGGACACCGCGTCCGGTTCATCCACCGCCTCGACCGCGACGGTTTCAAGGCCGGGGCGCTGGCCAATGGTCTTGATTCGGCCACCGGCGAGTTCATCATGGTCTTCGACGCCGATTTCGTGCCACCGCCCGATGTCGTGCGCCGTGTGATCGATCACTTCACGGACGACCAGCTGGGCATGGTGCAGCTCCGCTGGTCGCACCTGAACCGGCACGACTCCCTGCTGACCGAGATCCAGGCCATGTTCCTCGACGGCCACTTCGTCATCGAACAGACGGCCCGGGCCGCCGGCGGCCGGTGGTTCAACTTCAACGGCACGGCGGGCATGTGGCGTCGGACGTGCATCGACGACGCCGGCGGGTGGCAGCACGACACGCTTACCGAGGACACCGACCTTTCCTACAGGGCACAGATGAAGGGCTGGCGCTTCCGGTACCTGTCCACGGTGACGTGCCCCGCTGAAGTGCCGCCGACGGTCAGCGCGTTCCTGACACAGCAGCACCGCTGGAACAAGGGACTCATCCAGACGGCGATCAAGCTGATGCCACGGATCATGACCAGCGGCGCGCCGATGAAGACGAAACTCGAGGCGTGGTTCCACCTCACCTCACCCTTGGTACACGTGGCGATCGTCCTGCTGGCCCTGCTGGCAGTGCCCCTCCTGTTGTTGCCCTGGCAGGTCGGCGAACTCGACATCAGCGTGCCGGTCGCCGTCGGGCTCGGCGGCGGCCTGCTCCTCCTGGGCACCCTGGCCGCGTGCACGTTCTACCTGGCCTCGCAATGGGCGCAGGGGATGAGCCTCTGGCAGACGACGCTCCGACTGCCCGCCCTGATGGCGCTGGGTATCGGTATCAGCGTGACCAATACCCGCGCGGTCGTCGAGGCCGTCCTCGGACACAACAGCCCGTTTCTCCGAACGCCCAAGTACAACGATCGGACAACCAGTGCCGCAGATCCGCTGTTGCGTCGCCGCCGACTCCCGGCCGGGACGGCGGAACTCACACTGGGAATACTCATGGCGGTCTGCTTCGCCGCAGCGATCTTCCGGCCGCACACCCTCATCGGCGCCCCGTTTCTACTCCTGTTCGCCGTGGGATACCTCGGAATCGGGTTGCCACGTCTGCGCCGGTCGTGGGAACGCCGCACGACGTAGCGAAGCCCACTGCGCCGATTCGCGCCATTGATTCAAAGCACTGTGCTTTGGGTCTATGGCTCGAATATAGGCGCAGTAAGCGAGCACTGTCCTTCGAGTTATTCGACGATGAATAGTCCGTCTGCGCCGCGTGGCTGCCGCAGCAATCGAACGGGTCCGTCGGCGCTCCATAACGTCGCGCCGCCATCGGGGATTCGGAGGGTCGGGTACAGCTCCCACTGGTCGAAGCCGCCGGCGGTCATGAGGTACGCTGCGCCACCCAGTTCATAGTCAACCGGCTCACCCGGTCTGACCACGAAACGCATGGGAGCGCCACCCGACGCGCCCGCCCGTGAAAGAGCGTCGGCGACGCGATCGAGCATCGCCATGAACTCCCCGGTCGAGGCGTGGCTCTGGTTGCGCACCTGGTCGACACGGACGAGGATCTCGCCGAACGTCGGCTCGCCGGCTCGCGACAACGCGCGGCGCATCGACAGAGTCATGCTGTACGCCACGTCAGGGGTACCGGCACTGGCGATGCTCGGCGCCGGCCGCCTGGTCTCCGGCGTGAAGACAAAATCTCGAGTGCGCGTTGATTGCGCATCGGCTACACCGCAACCGGCAGCCCAACCGGCCATCACCACCCCCAACATGATGCGGATGAGTGTCCGACGAGTGCAGCGTGTTGGGTTTGCGAGGAGACTTGCGATCACATTAAGCCCTTGCGTCCGCGCAGGTTATCGACTGGAGCGCGAAAGCTGCGGTCGCCGATGTAGCAAGCCCACGACAAGAGGTATTCCATGCTCAGCAAGACGCGCGTCATCAATGCAATCGTGCAACTCAACAGATCGGCTCCACCGGACTGGCTGAATAACTTCGCCGTCACCGCCTTGCGGAAGTACCTCGACCACCTCGAGGTTACCATTGAACCGCGTGGCCGCACGAGCATCTGGATCAGATCCGGAGATACACCAGCCGTCGTCACCAGGACCGCGTGCTGGTAGGACACGGCCCGCAGCGGCCTATTCCAAGGGGATATCCCTGTGGGTCCGGCCAGACGGGTGGCACGGCCGACGGAGCGGTAGCGACGTCGCCCGTGGAGCGACGCCCAACCACGGGCGAGCTCGCTTTCGCTCGCTCGGCCGTGCCACCCGCATCCGGCGGGTCGTACGAGAGCGAGTGTCCGCCCGCAGGGCGGTACGGAGCGGTCACTCTAGCTTCTGGCCGGCTTCAGGGCGGTCTCGCTGGTCCGGTGCCGTCCGCTGGCGCAGCGACATGACTTGATCGAGCCGCCGTTTGAGCAGCCGTACGCGGAGTAGCGACCGCACGCGTGTAAGCAGTTCCAGCTTGTTGACCGGCTTGGTCAGGAAGTCGTCCGTACCGCACTCCACCGCACGTTCGTAGTCGCCCATCTCCTGCAGCGCGGTGACCATGATCACGACGATGTCGCGTGTGGCGGGGCTGGCCTTGATCTTCTGGCACAGCTCGAAGCCGGACATCCGTGGCATCATCACGTCCAGGAGGACCATGTCCGGTGCCTCCTTGTTGATGGCGTCGAATGCCTCGACCCCGTCGACGGCAGTCTGGATCCGGCACGGCAGGCTCTCGAGGTAAGCCTCCATGAGTTCGAGGTTCTGCACGTTGTCGTCGACGAGCAGGATCAACGCGTCGGCGAGGTCCGTGACGTCGATCGAGGTGCTGGCGGATTCTGGCGTGGAGGGAACCATGGTGCCGTCGGTCATGTGGGTGCGTTCTCGGGCGGTGTCTTGGCAGAATGGAGCCTGTCGAGTTGCGCGGCCATCCAATGCAACGGATCCATGTCGTTCGGCCGGCCCGGCGGGCCATCGTGCAACGTACGCAGTCGCACCCGCAAGGCATCCAGGTCCCCCGGCCGGTCTACATCATGCCATCGGGGGAGTGCCCCGACCACGAGACCTGCTCCGGTGGCCTGCCGTCGGGTCTGATCGTACACGTGGGCCGATCCCCAGTCGATGCCCTCGAGCACCGCCGGGTTGTGCGTCCTGGCAGCGAGTGTCCAGTACCCACCGTCGCCGGTCGGCCCGACGGCGATGTCACAACCGCTGAGCGTTGCGGGGATCGCCGACAGCAGCGTCGCCGGCACGTCGGGGGTATCAGAGCCGAAGAAGGCAATCGGCTCCTCGGTGCCGACAACCCGCCACACGCGGTCGAGCCGCCGGCCGAGATCACCGGACCCCTGGTCGATCACGTCGATCGCATCGAGACCAAGCCGGTCGGCCAGGCCCGGCCCCGCGCCGTCCGGGGTCACGGCCAGGAAAAGGCTCCGGGCCGCCTCCCGGAGCCGCAGCGCCGTACACCGGAGCATCACCTCGGCCACCTGTGAGGCCTCCCGGGCGGAACGGCCGCCGGCCCTCAGGCGGCTCTTTGCTTCGCCATGCCGTGGGTCCTTTGCCATCAGGACCGCGGTGACCTCGCCGAGCAGGTGGGGCATGTTCAGGATTCCGGCCGCCAACGGCGCCTAGGATTCGACTCGTCGCTTGGGAATGCAATACCGCGTGGGGCTGCGAACACCATATCCATGGTATCGCCAAAGGGTTATGAACGAGCTGCATGGGAGGACCGATTCAATCGGCCGACGGTTGACCGGCTCAAGATACCCCTGGGCGCAGCGGCAGCCAAGCTGTTGGACCACCTCTGCCGCGACCTGCGATCGCTGGAGGGGGTGACCGAATCCTTCGCGTGGCGCGGCTACTGCTGGCGATGGACGATTGAATTCCATACCGCATACAGCGATGAACCGCTGGCGGTTCTTGTCCCGGCGCCCACGGACCTGCAACTGGCCGTGCCGCTGGACCGCGACTTCATACGCTCCTTGCCACAGCAACGCATGAAGCAGTCGGTTCGCGACGGCATCGGCCTCGCGCAGGAGCCGTTCGACACGCGATGGGGCGTCTGGTCTGTCAATTCAGCGGGCCTCCTCGACGACCTCGTCGACCTGGTCGAGCTCAAGCTCCGCCACCTGGCGCGACTGGCGGGGTAAAGGACCCAACGGTCCTTTACCCGTCACACGCCCGCCAGCGACCGTTGCGATAGCACGGATGCGCTGCATTCACGCCGAACGACGATCCGAGCCGATCGGGGTCCACCTCGATCAGCGGCCTGCCGCGGTTGAGCAGAAGTTCACCCGACCACGAGCGGTCGTCACCGGCGAGCAGGGCCGCTTCAAAGCGAAGCAGACGCAGTCGATCCGCCTCTGAAAGAACAGGCCGACGCGTGCCGCGATACAGCCGGCAGTCCTCGATGAACCGCTCCGACCCGCCGCGGAAGACCGAGTCGTACGTGTCGAGGATCTGTCTGGCCGAAGAACTGCGCAGGGCCGATACGGCCTTTGCCCCGTTGCCCCTGCGGTAGAAGCTCAGCGCGTTGGTGACCGCCAGGACCGACGCTCGGTCGTGGTACGCAGTCTCGCCCGCCGGTCCGACGATCAGGCCGCCGGCCCGCTCGTCGAGTAGCGCGGCCAGTGCCAGCAGTCGCCGTCTGGTGTGCTGGTCGGCCTCGAGGTCCGCCAGTGCCAGACACGCGCTGCGTCCGAGGCGTTGCGGTGCAAGGACACCGCTCAACGCGAACAGGTGGCGGGCGAGTTCTCGTCGCGAGACCTCCGCAGAAGCGTCGGCGATCTCCTCGGCCAGTTCGAAGTAGGCCATCGGATCATCCGGGTTCAGGGCCTCGACGCGGTCCGTCCACGGACCGGGTTCTGTGACGCCGTCACCCGGGGCGGCGTCGGCCGCTATTACGAGACCAGCAGCGAGCAGGAGTACGGCCACGCGGTTCCACCGGTGGCACGGCCGAGCGAGCGAAGCGAGCTCGCCCGTGGTTGGGCGTCGCTCCACGGGCGACGTCGCTATCGCTCCGTCGGCCGTGCCACCTGGATTCAGCCGTGGCTGGACGTTGCTGCAGGTTGTCATGACTCGTCCCCCTGCTCCTGGACGGCGATCTGCAGACTCCACAGGCGGTTCATCGCGTGCTCCGCCTCGACGGCCTGGGACAGCACATGCGACATCCGGCTTCGTCGGCGGGCCGAGTCGATCAGGACGCCGAGCGCCGGTTCACGCAGACCGGCCTGGTCGGCCACAGCCATGTAGGCCATCTGGTCAAGCAACGCAAGTTGGCTGGCCACGAACATCTGCAATGGGCCCTCGGCGAGACGCAACCTCGTCGCATGGCGTCGCTGGATCTCCGCTTCGTCGCCCGGCACCGGGTGTCTGGCCTGGCTGGAGACCGCGACGGCCCGCTGTCGCCACGCCTCGGCGAGTTGGCCCGCAGCCGTCGCGGCACGTTGTGACGGCATCCAGTTCGGGTCCAGGCAGGACCGCCTGCTGTCGTATGACTCACGCACCGCCTCCATCAGCTCGTCCACCTTGTTGACGGGCGAGATCAGGCTGATCACGTGGTGAATGATCGCCAGCCGCACGTCAACGGGCCAGGACTCCGCCCGGGCCGCGGGCAGTCGCCAACCGGTGACCCGGCGGATCAGGTCCGAGGTCGCCTGTGTCTTTGCCGCACTTGAGAATTGATCAAGCAACTCCATGGCAACGGTCGGGCCGCCACTGAGTCGCTCGACCAGGATGTCCCTGGCCAGGATGCGCACTTCGGCGGGCATGGACCGGTAGACCGCGCGTACGAACACCTCGGCATCAATGGGTCCGAGGTCGTCGCCGGACGAGTCACGCAGGGTCCCCAGCAGTTGAAGTCGTTCGTCCACCCGGCGCCCTGCATCCTCGTAGGCAACGGCCCACTCGCCATCGCGACCGGTTCCGCCGCCGGATCTTCCCGGCATTCCGCGGCCTGCCGTCGCCCCGGCCCCCCCGGGGGCCGATGGACGGAAGCTCGTCGATCCGCCGGTGGACTTCGGCGGCGGCAGCGCCGACCCGCCGCGCTCCAGCAGATCGAGCTGCCGGGCCGCCTCGTCCGCGTCACCGATGGTGAGACGGATGGCAATCTCGTTCAGACGCGAAGCGCTCAGCAACGCTGCGACCCGAAGTTCGTCGGTCGTCGCCGGCGCCTCGGCGTCGATGCGTTGGAAGACCGCGAACCATCGGGCCGCAAGGTCGGGATCGACCGGGATCCCACGCACACGCGCCACCTGCTCACGTCTGGCGGTTGCCTCTTCGGGCCATCGGTCACCGATGCGGTCAGCGATGCGTCGGCGGAGCATCCAGTCGGCATCCTCGGCAAGAACCAGGTCCGATCCGAACCACGAGGTGGCCGCACCGCCGGCGAGCAGGCTGCTCATGACCCACAGGTCCCGCGAATCGATCCCGGAATCCTCGACAAACATTGCAAGAAAACGATCCCGTACGACGGGGCTCGACCGGAAGTCGGCCAGACCCACCAGTCGTCCAAGGACGTTCACGCTCGGCCCGACTCTCGCCAGGTCGGTGGAGGTCGCCATGATCAACTCGATCGCGTTCATCAGCGCAGCCTCGTAGCGATCGCCTCGGCCGAGCCGGCGCTGTGCAGCGATCCAGAATTCCCAGAGGTCATAGATCTGCGGGTTGAATTCCATACCGTCGACGAGGATCGCCGCGACATGATCGAGCCAGGCGCCGGCGCCGGCGCGGAACGGGTCACCGCCGGGTTGCAGTGGCCCACCGAGCGCCAACTCGAGTTGGATCCGCGCGCGTTGCACAACGGCCGGCGGCAACCCGCGGCTCGAGGCAACCGTCGCGAGTGTCGCGGTGTTCCATGCGCCCCGCCACACGTCCACGGTCTCGTCGAGTCTCCGCGACGGGGGCGTCAATGACTGCAGCAGCCGGTCGGTCACGCTCGGCGAGTCGGACGCCGCGTAAAGACATTCGAGAATGGCATCGCTGATCTGCTCCAGCAGCCGCTGGTCGACGAGGACCCAGCCTGTGGCGACGGTCTCCAGGGTCACGTCCCATCCGTGGTAGACGGCTTGCGAGGGCTCATCGGCGATGGAGATCTTTCGCCCCAGCAGTTCGATCTCGCTGACGAGTTGCGGGCATTCGTCGGCGGCGGCGGCGGCCTCGGCCGTGAGCGCCTGGCCCTGGAACGTCGGCGCCGCCGGGAACGACACGGGCTGCTGCCGTATCGGCGCCGGTGGCTGCACGCTCGGCGTACCGGCCGTCGCCGGCGCCTCGACGGGCGGTCTCAGTAGCGCGTCGACCTGGGCCGGTGGCGCCGGGGCGGTCGTGAACAGGACCCGCCACGCAACCGTGCCGCAGAAGATCGTCAAGACCCCGAAGAGCATCGCCAGCGTCAGGGTCGATCGGGGCGTCCGGTCACGGAGTTCCGGCGCGAGCCGATCGATCCATTCCTTTGCCTGTGCCTGGTCGGCCGCCGTCGCGGCCGGCCGTGCCGGTCCGTCGAAGCCCGCGGTGATCTCGGCGACGCCCAGTCGCGGCCCACCACTGCGGGCGTATGAGCTCAGACCGGTCATCACCTTGAGAAGGCCCTGCACCGACACACCGTAGTCGGCGGCCAGCAGCACCAGCCGCATGCGACTGGCGGCATTCCAGCCGCCGCAGCCGATGAGAACCGCGAGCACGTGACGATCGAACTCGGTGAGCGTCACGACCGCGCGTTGGACGATCCGTGGTCGTCGCGTCGGTGCGTGCGATTCCCGCAATCCGCCCAGCATCGTGCGCGCGGCGGCCCGCAGGACGCGGCGAACGTGCTGGGCTTCGTCGGCCCGCGCGTCGGGGTGTCTGAAGACCAGGTCGATACGCTCCAGCAACGCCGCCTCGACCGAGGCCACGGAGATGTCTCCCAGCGGCAGTCCGAGCAGGTCGGCCGGGGTCGATGTCTCGGTGATCCCGAGGAACTTGAGACAGGGATCGCCGCTCACGACGGTGGCTCCTGTCCCCGGGTCTGTTCCGTCATCGGGACTTTCGCAAGACGCCGGTCGAGTTGTTCGAGCCGGACGCCCCAGGGATCGGGTCCGTAGTCGGGGTTGAGCTGCTTGTGCTGGTCCATGACGGCCCGCGCACGAGCCGGGTCGATGTCCGCCAGCAGCGAGATCTGGTGAAAACGCGCTTCGTACCAGCGATCCGTCTGTGTGGGCGTGCCGGCCGCAAGCGTCCGCCAGCAGGACAACGCCAGCTGGTTGTTCGAGAGTTCCTCGGCGAGGGTCGCCGTGGCATGAAGGAAGCGCGCGTCCGTCGGCGCGGCCCTCAACAGGCGTTCGTAGAGCGCCAGCGCCTGGGCCGCTCGCGCCGGATCGCCGCCGCGTTGGAAGTCCAGCAGCATCGCTTCGGCAACGGCGGCGTGCCACGCGAGGATCCGTGTCTGCGAAAGCGCATCAGGACGGTCCTGGAATTCCTCCAGCACCCGCAAGCCGTGATCGACGACCAGCCCCAGGTACACCGAGTCGGACTCGGCCGCCGGCTCCAGCGACTTCCAGCGCGCGAGCCCGTAACGGAACAACGCCCGTTCGGCCAGCCGCGACCACACCGAACCGCCGCCGGTGGTCCACAACGCATCGGCCATCACGGCCGCCGCCGAGGCGTCGTCCGCCAGCAACCGCTCCTGGACGCGCCGGCAACTGAGCTCGTCGCGCCACCGGGCAAGGTCGAGCACGCCTTCACGCGACAGGCTCTCGAGATCGGCCAGAACGCGTCCGGCGGCGGTCAGCCGGACGATGCCGTCGGTGAGGGCGACCTCGAGCACACGCCGGCTCCGCGCTACGTAGACGTCCGCGGCACGAGCGTCACCCTTGTCCGGGCGGGACAGCAGCGGCAACGCAACGCCGAGGTACTCGTTGCCGTACGCCAGACGCCCCTCGCCGGCGGTCGTCCGGAACAGTTGGTAAAGGATCTGTGCGGCACGACGCCGCGCCGGCACGTAGACATCGCTGTCGGGGCCGATCGAAAGGAGTTCCTCAACGACGTCCGCCGACGGCTCGCGTTGCAGGGCCCGCTTGAGCCGGAGCTTCGCCGTGTAACGGCTCAGCGGGAAGCGAACCAGGACATCGTCGATCAGGTCGGACATCTCGGCACGCAATGCGTCCTGGTTGCCGCGGCCGCTCTTGAGCGCATAGTCGAGAGACACGACCGCCATCCACAGCGCTTCGGACGCCTGCTCGTTGCCGAGTCGCTCGGCAGCGTGCTCGAATGACGCCCGGGCATCGAGGAACCGGCCCTCGAAGAACCGGCACCACCCGATAAGCCATCGGCAGCTTGCCGAGGCCTCCGGATACTGGACGGCGTCGCGCTCCTGCAGTGCCGTCTCGAATTCGGTCACGGCCTCGCGGTAGACGGCCAGGATCGCCTCGTCGGCGACCGGTTGCTCGTCGCCGTGACGCGTCCGCGCGTCCTGGTAGGACTGCACGCCGCGAACGTACCGGAACGCGAAGCCGGACGTCCCCAGCGATTCGACACCGTAACGCCTGGCGAGATCCAGGACCGCTCGCAACTCGCCGCGCGCCGCCAGCGTCGTCATGGCGACCCGCGCCAGATCCGCCGCCGCGCGGCTGCCCCCTTCGGCCTCGAGTGCGTGCACCGCCGCCAGCCGGATCCACGCCAGCGGCACCGGCTCACCGTTGGCACCGAACGAATCCAGCAGCTTCCCGGCCGCAAGGTATTCCCCGTGCTCGAAGTGAATGACCAGCTTCCAGATCGGCGTCTGGTCGCGGATCGGTTCGTAGGTGATGGGGTGCGAGAGCAGCTCGATCCACGACAACGCAATAGCCGACGATGACGTGATCGACTTGCACAAGGCCATACCGAGGATCGAACGGGCCATGGCCTCCATCGCGCGAAAGTCCACGGAGATCTCACCGGGTTGCGGCCGCGAGCTCTCGGCCGAAAGTAACTCGGCGAACATTTCCTCGGCAACGCGGGCGTTGTCCGGGCGGTTGTTGAGCCACGACTGGTAGTACAACGCCCACGCCGCCACAAACGTGCACTGCGTGCGCAGCCGCTCGATCGCCTCGGCCTCGTCGGCGAGCGCCTGTGCATCGTTGCCACCGGTTCGCATGAGCCGTCGCTCTGCATGTTTGACACGGCTGTTGATCTGGTTCCGCAGTCGGTTGAGCTTCGGAATGATCTCGGCAAGCGTCTCGATCGCACGTTCGATGTCGTCTTCAGTGCTCTGACGCAACCGGTGACTCTCGGCGATTTTCTCGGCGCCGCGGTAGGAGCCCCGCAACAGCGCCAGCCTGAGTTCCTGGCCGACACCTGCAGAAGCAGCTGCCAACAGCCGGCGGCTGCGCTCCTGCAGGCTTCGCAGTAACGCCGGGTCGTCGGTCGACTCCAGCAACCTCGCGTAGATATTCACAAGCCGCAGCACAAACGCCTCGCGCGCATCACCGCCGACCGACTCCAACTGCTGCTCCAGGTGCACCGCAAGCAACTGATCCAGCCCCCGTTGCTCCAGGAACGCGGCAACATCATCCCCCCGCACACCGCCCGCGACGAGCAACACGCAAGCAACAACCACCCCCTTCGTGCCTCCGTGCCTTCGTGCCTTCGTGCCTCTCTTCCTATTCCGCCGGCACATACGTCACCTGCTCAAAACCAACATCCCTGCCGGCCTGTAACGCCGCGGCCACCATGCCCACCTGGGCGTTGTCGAAGACATGCACGAACAGCCCCGCCGACTTGGGCAGCGGCCTCAACGCCGCCGTCAGCGACGCCTTGTCCCGGAAAATCTGCGCCCCCAGCCGGAACGCCGGTCGACCGTCAAGACGCAGGACGTCGACGATCTGCGGCTGGAAGTCTGAGGTCGGCCCGGCGGCACTCTCGGACCGTGTCTGCAGCGTCGGACTGAGTCGGTCCTCCGGGCGCGCCAGCACGGTCGTCACCAGGAAGTACAACAGCAGCAGGAAGGTGACGTCGATCATGCTCGCCAGGTTGAGCGTGACGTTCGGGCGTCGCCGGGATTTCTTTCGCCGCATCCGCATTGCTTACCTCGGCACCTCCGTCGCGAGACGAGCCACGCCGACGCCGAGTGAGTCGAGCAGGCGGACAACACTGTTCAGATAACTGGCGGACACGGTTCGGTCGGCGCGAAGCAGCAGCTTGAGCTGAGCGGCGGGGCGATGTGGGTCCTTGCGAATCTCGCTGCGGACAATCTCCTCCAGTTCCGCCAGCCCGACGACCCGGCTGGCGACGATGATCTCGCCGCTGGCGTTGATGTTGATGACCAGGCCGGCTTCATCGGGCGTCGCCTGCTGGTCGCCGCGCTCCAGCGGCAGATCGATCTCGGTGTGTGTGAGTCGAGCGACCTGTGCGGTGGTCATGAAGAAGATGATCAACAGGAATACCACGTCGATCATGGCCGTGATATCCACGGTGACCTCACGCTCCCGGGATAGCGCCGACGTGAATCTCACGTGCTTCCCTTGCCGGCCGCCGACGGTGCCGATCCCCCGGACGGGGCCGGTGATGAGTCCTTTGGTGCCGGCGACGGTTGCGCGGGTGCGACCGTCGTGTCAGACCGCGCCGTGGGGCGAGGTCGTGGCGTCGCAGCCGACGGACGGCTCTGGCCGGTCGACTCCAGGTGCAACGCCAGCCGTTCGATCTCCCTTGACGCCTCCGAGGCAAACGCGTCGATCCGGTTGCCGAAATACCGGTGCAACGTGATGCACGGGATCGCGAGGATCAGGCCCATGAGCGTGGTCACCAGTGCGAGGCTGATACTGGCGGCGAGCGCTTCGTGGTTCGGCGACGCGGTACGCGACAGCGACTCGAAGGCGCCGACCATGCCGAGCACGGTGCCCAGCAGACCGAGCAACGGCGCGATGGAGCCGATCACGCCCAACGCATCCGTCGATCGATAAAGCCGCGCGGTCTGGTCTTCGCCTGCCTCCTCGATGGCGGTCTTGATCTCGAACGCGCCGAACGCCGACTTCTGGTACCGGGCGAGCCCGGCACCCATGATTCGCGTCAGGTAGGAATCGACCTCCGGGTCGTAGCAGTACTCGAGCGCCTGGGCGACCTGCCCCTGTGACAGCATGTTCTCGATCGTGTCCAACTGGTCTGGTGGAAGCAACGCGTCGCGGCGGATCTGTACCAGGTGCATGATCACCAGCGCCAGGGCAATCGTGCTGAGGCCGATGATGATGTATCCGATGATGCCGCCGGCCTGGATCGTGTCCCACCAGGTGGAACTCGCGTCAGTGTCGCCGGTCTGGGCCAGAATGTACGAGAGAGTCTTCATGGTCGTGTTCGCGTCAGCCGCATCGGGTCAGCCGTCACCCGATACGCCGCTGCTCATGTGCAGCGGATGATTGGGGTAGATCCTGTTCAATTCACTTCGAAGCGTAGCGGCTGCCGCGGCGTCATCCTCGCGGTCGAGCACGGCGGCCACTTCCGCGAGTGCGAGCCCCGCGAGAAACGCGTGGGTCCGGCTGAACCGGGCCGGCAGGTAGATGAGGCTGACGGCCCCTTTCTGCCGGCGTCCGACTCCCTTTTCGGCGAGCAGCGACACGCCGATCTGGTAACGCGACCACGCCTCGGCCCATGGGGGCATCTTCGGGATCGCGCGGCGAAGCTGCTCGCGTGCCGCACTACGCCTGTCGGGGTCCTGGGTACGACACGCGTTGAGCCGCCGCATCAGTTTAAGACCCGGATGATCGGGCGCGGTCGGCGCAGCGTCCGGCGTCCGGCCGAGCGTCCGCAGGACGGCGTTGCGATACTCGTTGGCCAGCGCCCGGACGACCTCGTCACCCTGGGCGTCATAGGCCGCGAGGTCCTGTGCCAGTAGCTCGAGCCTCGGCGAGGGGATCCAGACGGCGGCGACCACCGTGCACAACGCATACCGGGTGTCGTATT
>Ga0209987_10000433_pt1 | contig 21790 bp, 20 predicted proteins | sample N074metaG_FD_182134 | JGI IMG/M metagenome (GOLD analysis project Ga0209987, IMG submission 182134) | Deep subsurface microbial communities from Kermadec Trench to uncover new lineages of life (NeLLi) - N074 metaG (SPAdes) (version 2) | ecosystem: Environmental > Aquatic > Marine > Ocean trench...
AGTCGTCAGCGCCGTAGGGCACGGGCATTTCGGTGCGGTTGCCGACATGAGTAGTGAACAGTTCATGAAGGGTATCAACCATAAAGTTTTACCGCAGGTGAACCTGGTACTGTTAGGCATCGAGCACATGAATGATGGCGGGTCATTCACACTGATCAGCGGTGTTTTGAATCGAGATCCGATTAGTGGTGGTTCCTGCGCCGCGGCAGCGAATGGCGCAATCGATGGATTTGTGACGGCTGCCGCAGTCGATATGCCGCGAGGCATTCGCATCAACACAGTGAGTCCCGGTCTTCTACAGGTTTCGGTCGACCGGTATGAGGGATTCTTCCCGGGCCATGAACCCGTTTCTTCCGAACGCGTCGGGCTGGCTTTTTGTAAGAGTGTCGAGGGGGTTATCACCGGACAGGTGATTATCGTCGACTGATTATAACATCACCGCCATGTCAGATAATAAGCATCTGTTGATAGTTGCGCACAATCCATCAGCCAATACACAAAAACTGGTCGATGCTACCCTGTGCGGTGCTAAGCACGAAGACATCGATAATGTCGAGGTTAAGCATATTCCCCCGCTGCAGGCGACACCCGACGATGTGCTCTGGGCAAATGCGATCATCCTTGGAACTACTGAAAACTTTGGCTATATGAGTGGTGCACTAAAGGACTTCTTCGACCGCATCTATTATCCCTGCCTCGAACACACCGAAGCCATGCCATTTGCACTGTATATTCGTGCCGCACTCGACGGCACCGGTACTAAAATTGCGGTGGCTAAAATTACCACCGGCTTAAGCTGGAAGCCAGTCCAGGAAACAATCATCCTGCATGGTGATTACGATCCGAAATTTGAGGACCAGTGCAAAGAACTAGGAATGTTAATGGCGGCGAGCCTCGAAGCCGGCATAATCTAAGGAATCTCAGCTCTCGTTGTGGCTCACCTCGATCCATTTTCGAGTACCGGCATCCATGTCATAAATATGAAAACCAGCCATCGCACTACCATACAGGTGTAGCGATACCACACGCCGGTCGGGGCTGGGGTTACCGGTCAGGTGGATATGATCTGGATTGGGTACAAAACTGGTAACTGTACCAGGCGAAAGCATGATGACACCACCCCGCACCAGTTCGATATTATCCTTTGCTTCTGGCTCGCCATGGTCGGTACGGATATAATTACATTCATTCAGCATGCCTTCGTGCACACCTACCACACCCCAGGTACCGTGATCGTGAATCGGTGTCCACTGCCCCGGTTCCCAAACCAGTGCATAGAGGCTTAACAGGCCATCGGGTTCGATATGAATTGCATTGCGCGCATAGTGTTCTGGATCACTTCGGAAATGCTGGTCTTGCAAAAACCCCTTGTCACCATTGAGTAATCGATACATCGATGGTGCAATATTTTCAACAAAGTCAGCCGGCTCGTGCCCTTTGGCATGGCCTGCCCGGCACTCGCTAATGAATTGCTCCAAACCGTAATCTGACATGGTTTATCTCGTATATATCTCTACCTGCTATCGAGATTCGCAATGATACTCTATTCTAATTGATTGTTTCGCATCCAGCATGACTTTCCAATACAATAACCTGGACCATTCATTTTCAGGATCCACCATTGGCAACATTTAACGGTAAAAAATCTATCGTTTTTGGCGGCACTTCAGGGATTGGGCTGGAGATAGCCAAACTACTCCACCAGGCTGGATCGCATGTAGTGACGGTTAGCCGACGGGGCGTTATTTCGGATGAAAACGATGGTATGCAAAACGAGATAGCCGATGTGCTGGATCGAGATTCGCTGCAAACGTTATTCGAAAAAAATGCTGGATTCGATTTCCTGGTCAATACCGCAACCGGTGGGCCACGCGCGATCGGTCCTTTCCTGGAGATGGATCTGGACGGATTTCAGGGTTCCTTTGCCAAGCTCTGGGGTTACGTGAATACGGTGAGACTCGGCGCTCCACAGATGGCGAAAGAGGGTGCGATCGTATTATTGAGCGGTTACCCGGCACGTAAACATCGACCCGGAACGCTGGCGATTGGCACCGTCGGTAACGCGGTAGAAGGATTCGTCAAATTAGCCGCAGCCGAAATCAATCCAATACGCATCAATGCAGTCTGTCCAGGCCTGATTGATACACCGATGGTTCTAAAGCAAGGCGAGGAACGCGAAGAATATTTTAGCAACACCACCGGGAATCACTTGATACCGCGCGTCGGTAAACCCGAAGAAGTTGCACTCGCGGCGATATTTTTACTCGAAAACCAGTTCGTCACAGGCACCATCGTCGATGTGGATGGTGGTGCGATACCGGCCTGAATTTTTAGCTGTCCCTGTTAATTTCATAACGCTATTCGTATATCGAATAGCCTTCCTCGCGCGGTAGACCATCATCAATATTCAGCCAGGGAATGTGTTCCCGGTAAAACACGTGATCCTGCGGCTTCAGCTTTTCAGGTTGATTGAAAATGCCCAGGTACATGAAAATTTCATTTTCAGATATATTTGACTCATAACTGATCGGTGAACCACATTCGCCACAAAAGCTGCGTTTCACATTGTTAAGGTCGGTGACGTAGCTCGATGGTTGCGCATGGGTAAAGTTAACCTGATCTAGGTGGAACTGTGCATAGGTTGTAACTACTGAAGCGGTATGTCGCCGACAACTGTCGCAATGGCAATAGCAAACCCAACTGGGTTCGCCACTAATTTCGAACTGGACAGCGCCACAGTAACAATGCCCCCGCAATTTTGATTTACCCATATATAATCACCTCCAAAGATTTAGCGAATATCTTTTTTGTCCCAACGGTAGCACTTATACTACGGACCACGACATGCAAACCTTAGCACAGCAACATCCGGAAAAAATAATGACCGATATCCCGAAAGGTAATCTCACCACCCGTACCCTGGCAATGCCTGCCGACTCGAATCCATCCGGTGATATTTTCGGTGGCTGGGTTTTATCACAAATGGATATTGCCGCCAGTATTTGCGCGGTCGAGCGAGCGCGTTGCCGCACCGTCACCGCTGCTATCGATAGTATGAGCTTTATCGAACCTGTCGAAATAGGCGATGTTTTATGCGTCTATACAGAATTAGTCGGGGTTGGTAATACCTCACTTGAAATTCATGTCGAAGCCTGGACTCAGCGCGTTCGTTACGGTGATGAAGAGAAGGTTACCGAGGCGAAGTTTATATTCGTGGCCCTCGGCGAGGACGGTCGACCCACGCCAGTGCCCGGCAAATAGGCATAGAATTTATTCAGTTTGTTATTTGATCTATATCGATCGCTTCGTTTAACAGCTCAACCCAGTGCACAACAGGCACACTGATTCCATTCGCAATTTGCATCTGGCAACCGATATTCGCGGTCGCGATTACCTCGGGCGCATCGACACACAGGGCCAGCTGTTTGTTACGACGAAGTTTAGAGGACATGACGGGCTCTAGCAGCGAATAGGTTCCCGCCGATCCGCAGCACAGGTGAGCATCATCGACCCGGCACAGGTGATGACCGACGCTGGTTAATATGCTCTCGACTATCCCTGTCAATCCCAACCCGTGTTGCATCGTACAGGGGGTATGGAATGCCACGCGTTTTCCCACTTTTGCCGAGAATTCCTTTCCTGGGAGTTCCTTTGACACCAGTTGACTGAAATCCTGGGTTAATTGGCTGACTTTTTTGGCCTTGAAACAATATTCCGGATCATCGAGAAACAATGCCTGGTAATCGCTGACAGTCAAACCGCATCCGGTGGCGGTAATAACAATGGCTTCAACCCCTGACTCGATATGCGGCCACCAGAGGTCGATCAGTTTCCGCGCTTGCTGTCTGCCCTGTTCAACTTGAGAAGTGTGCAATCCCACCGCGCCGCAGCAATGCCTGGCCTCTATCTCGACAGCAGTAATACCAAATCGATCCAGGACGGCCACCGCAGCCGCATTAGTATTTGGCGATAAAGCCGATTGCACACAACCCGACAGAATTAATACGCGTCGCGCATGCTGACTGGTTGGTCGGGCAACCGATGTCCGCCGGACCGGAATCGCGTTGCTTAAACTAGCGGGAAGTAGAGCTGATACCAACCTTCCACATTGTAATATCAATCCGAACAGCCAACCGGAGTTTATAAACCGTGTCAGTAACCAGCGCTTGATGCGATCGATCGCCGGCCTGGGTAATTCCGCTTCGATTGCTGCGCGACCGATTTCAAATAGATGGCTGTAATCGACGCCGGAAGGGCAGGTGGTCTCGCAGGAACGGCAGCTCAGGCATCGATCCAGGTGTTTCAACATCTCGGCATTGGCCGGGCTGCCTTCGAAAAACTGCTTCATCTGGTAAATTCGACCACGCGGACCATCGAGCTCATCGCCGGTTAACTGGTAGGTCGGACAGGTCGCATTACAAAAACCACAATGGACACACTTGCGCAGTATTCCCTCTACAATTCCGGCATTCGGATCCTGGCTGAAAGACCGGCTGAGATTAGTTTGCACGGGCTAGAGTCCGAGGTATAGCCGACCAGGGTTAAAAATTCCCGCCGGATCAAAACTGGATTTCAACGACCGATGCAGGGCCAGCATCGATTTATTCAGGGGATGGAACACCTGCGCCCCCGGGTCCACACCCCGGTAAGCACAAACCGTACCCTCATTGCTTGCGAGCTTCTGCCTGAGTTGATCCAGATCAGGGTCGCCACTTAACCAGCGTTGAGCCCCGCCCCATTCAATCAACTGGGATTCGCCGGGGAAAAGGTCCTCACAGGTCTGGGGAACGGATAGTCTGAATAACTTCTTATTGTTGGTAAAATAATCGTGCCGCTGTTCTCGCAGCTGCTCCCAGATATCGGTTTCCGGGGTACCCCCGAGTTTCGCTGCCGCGCTGTCAACACCCTGCTGACTACCTGACAGGCGAATAGTACTGCGTCCCTGGTACCAGATCGAGGCCGACAGCGGTAGTGGTTTAGAACCCAGTTGGTTGATCCATTGAATATGAGCCGCTGCGCTGCTGTGCTCGAATCCCAGGCTTAGCTCGGTTTCAAAACGAGGGATCACGCGCAACGACGCCTCTAAAATAACACCGAGAGTACCCAGCGCCCCGGCCATCAGTCGTGAAACATCGAATCCGGCAACGTTCTTGATCACACGACCACCGAAGTTCAAGATTTCACCGCGCCCGCTGAGCATTTTCACCCCTAATATATATTCACGCACGCCTCCGGCATAGGCACGGCGTGGCCCCGCAAGGCCGCTCGCCAATACACCACCAATCGTCGCCTTATCGCCCAGATGCAGGGGCTCGAACCCCAACATTTGATTATTCTCGGCCAGCAGGGCTTCTACCTGGTTTAATTTACAGCCCGCACGCAGCGTGATCACCAGTTCAGCCGGATCGTAATCGATAACGCCGGTATGCATGCCGACCTCTAGCGCCTGCGCTTCGACCGGGTTGCCATAAAACGACTTGCTGTCACCGCCAATAATCTTTAAAGCGGTGCCATTCGCAACAGCCTGTGCGACGGAGGCCCCTAGTTCTGTTTCGAGGTCGTTCTGAGGAATACTTTGCCGCATTAAAACCGCTCGATCTCGGGAAAGGGCAGCTTGCCGTCGTGAACGTGCATCGCATTATGCTCGGCACATCGAGCCAGGGTTGGTATCGCCTTACCTGGATTAAAAATACAATTTGGATCAAAGGCCTGTCGAATAGCATGGAACTGATTGCGTTCCTGGTCGCTGAACTGTATGCACATTTCACCCAGTTTTTCTACGCCGACACCGTGTTCACCGGTAATCGTGCCGCCCTGTTCGATACAGAGTAGCAAAATTTTACTACCGAGTTGTTCGGTCTTTTCCAGCTCACCCGGGTTGTTGGCATCGTAGAGTATCAAGGGGTGGAGGTTGCCATCACCGGCGTGGAAAACATTCGCGATAGGTAATTCATATTGTTCGGACAATCGACGGATTTCGGCCAAAACCGTGCCCAGTGCCTTGCGCGGGATGGTCCCGTCGATGCAATAGTAATCTGGCGATAAGCGCCCCACGGCCGGGAACGCGGCCTTTCGCCCCGACCAGAACAATAAACGTTCAGCCTCATCGCGGGCAATTCGGGTCTCGGTGGCGCCAGCGCCTTTCATCACTGTTTCAACTCGCGATATCTGCGACTCTACTTCTTCCTCGGTACCGTCGAGTTCACAAATTATTATCGCTTCGGCCTCGACCGGGTAACCCGCATGGACGAAATCCTCTGCTGCCCGAATGGCCAGGTTATCCATCATTTCTGCCCCGGCCGGAATAATGCCCTCGGCGATAATCCCGGCTACACTGTCACCCGCTTTTTCGACCTTGTCGAATACACCCATAACAACGCGGGCACATTCTGGAATCGGCAGTAGCTTGAGGGTGACTTCAACCACCACGCCGAGCATGCCTTCAGAACCAATCACCAGCGCAAGCAAGTCGAAACCCTGGGATTGCATCGACTGCTGGTCGATGCTAAGTAACTCACCCGTGGCCATTACCAGTTTTACACCGAGTACATTATGCAGGGTCAATCCGTATTTAAGACAATGCACTCCGCCGGCATTCTCGGCAACATTGCCGCCTATGGTACAGGCGATTTGCGATGATGGGTCGGGGGCATAGTAAAGCCCCAGCGGGTTTGCCGCCTCCGAAACGGCAAGATTCCGTACCCCGGGTTCAACTACAGCTGTACGCGAGAGGGCATCAAGCGTCAGTATTCGGTTCATTTTCGCAAGGCTGAGCACGATACCGTCTTCGTGCGGCAGGGCTCCGCCTGAAAGACTGGTACCGGCACCACGGCTGACAATCGGAACCCCGCGTTCATTACACAGGCGCACTATCTGCTGGACCTGCTCTATAGTCTCGACCAGCACGACTAGCAACGGTGTTTGCCGATAGGCACTGAGGCCGTCACATTCGTAGGCAGCCAGCGACGTCGGTGCATCGATGACCGATTCGGGCGCTAAAAACCTGCGAAATAATTGAGCGAGTTCCTGTTGGCTTGATGGACTCATTGACAACAACCCCGTTCATAGTGATAAGCCCTACATAATATCCTGTGTGATCGCAGGCAACCAGCCGGATATCCCGGCATTTGTGATTAAAAACTAATTCGCGTAAATTACTGGTAATTGATTAACCCCCAGGCCAGCAGTTTGTCCGGTAAAAGTTCGCCCCAATTCGAAACCTGAGCAGCCTATGAAACGAATAGTTTATTTAAACGGTGAATACCTGCCGGAAGATGAAGCCAAAATCTCGATATTTGACCGCGCTGTATTGTTTGGCGATGCGATCTACGAAGTTGCTGGAGTGATCGATGGCAAGTTGATCGACTTCGATTCGCACATCCAACGCTATCGTCGTTCACTCGCTGAACTCGATATTCCGGCACCACTCGACCGGGATGAAATACTCAGCGCGTTTCGCAAACTGGTGGAACTTAACCAGATCACCGAAGGACTGGTTTACCTGCAGGTCACGCGGGGTGAAGCAGATCGGGACTTCGTCTGGCAGGGCGAGTTAAAACCAACAGTTTTCATGTTTACCCAGCAGAAATTATCGACCGACAATGATGAGGCCAACACCGGCGTTCGCCTGAAAAGTGTCGATGATATTCGCTGGGCACGACGCGATATCAAGTCGGTCAATCTGCTCGGGCAGGTGCTAGCCAAAAAAGCAGCCAGCGATGCAGGCGCCTACGAGGCCCTGATGGTCGACACCGACGGCTATATCACCGAATGCGGCGCCACCAGTTTTTTCATCGTTACCGGCGAACTGCTTCTGACACGCCCAGTGAGCAACGATATCCTGTCCGGGATCACGCGCAAGGCTCTGGTGGCACTGTGCAATACGCACGGAATCCGTTTAGTCGAAACCAGGTTCAGCCTCGATGAAGCATTGCAGGCGGACGAGGCCTTTATCAGCGGGGCGTCAAGCTATGTGCTTCCAGTGGTACAAATCGATGAGCAAAAAATTGGTAACGGCCGACCCGGTCCCTATTTTTTGAAATTGCGAGATATTTACCTGGAACATGTACGCACAAACGCTATTTGATTTTTTCCTTTATCAGGTATATTTTTAGATATTAAGCTGCAGATTTTTATGAATGTATCGATCAATTCATTTCCAAGTGCGCCGCATAACTGGACCATTGAATCCGCCGAAGCCACTACTAAAGAAAATGACATCACGATGAGTGACGACCATTGGCAATTGATAGCCTCCCTCCAGGAATACTATGCTAAGGTTGAATACCCAAAACTACGCCAGATAAAAGATGCGCTCGAAGAAAAATTTCATTCCCTGGGCGGAGTAAAGTATCTGCACCGACTCATTCCTTCGGGGCCAGTGGCCATGGGTTGCAAACTGGCTGGCCTGGAAGTACCTGCCGGTGCCGTGGATAAATCATTTGGCAGTGTGGCCTGAGCTTTTCGAACGAATTTACTCAGGGCCTTCGTGCAGATAAATTTGTTTCGCGTCGTCTTCGCTAATATATCCCCGTATTAGATCCTGTTCGACCAACGCCCGGTCACGTTCTGCAGGCTCCCCGTATCCGCCCCCACCGGGCAATTTCAATACCAGGTGCTTGCCATCGGGTATCCACTGCTTGCCCTTGCTTTGCATGGCGCTGCCATCGTTGAGACTGACTTTTCCGGGCGCCCCATGCCGACCGCCATCACGGCCGCTGGCCGGGTTATCGCAGCGGTCAAACATGGCATTGATGTAGAATCTATGGCCAGGGTTGGCTGATATTTCGATAATCTGCCCGAGGCCACCGCGTTGCCTGCCCGCACCACCGGAACCTTCGCGTAACTCCTTGCGCCACACCGTGATCGGACCGACCTGCTCGATAACTTCCGATGACATGGTATGCACGCCGGACGGAAACGCGGTGGCCGATAAACCATCGAGGCTGGGGCGAGCACCGGTTCCGCCAGAGTTAAACATTAAAATTTGTGTTTGTCGCAACTGTTCGCCTTGCGCCGCTTCGGCGCCTTCGATCGGCCGCGCACCAAGCTGCAGGTTCCACAACGCACTCGAACCCTCGGCCGGTACAGTATCGGGTAGCATCTTATGCAGCGCACCGAGCACCAGGTCGGGCAAGAACTGCCCCAGTACATGACGGATCGCCACCGGTGCCGGGTGTACTGCGTTGAGTATACAGTTTACCGGTGCGGTGACCTTGAAAGGCTCCAGCGAAGCGTGATTGTTCGGAATCGTCGGCGCCAGCGTACATTTAAGCGCATAACAGGCGTATGCGGTCGTATAGACCAGGGGCACGTTGATGCCCTTCCCACTCAGCCCGGAGGTGCCTTCGAAATCGGCCAATACCTGCTGTTCGGAAACATCGAGTCGTACTTTCATGGTTACCGATTTATCATAACCGTCTACCGTGATTTGGTTATCGTAGGAGCCACTGGGTAGTTTCTTCAGCTTGTCGAGTGTTGCCCGAAGACTGTTGCTAAAAATAAAATCGCGTAGCTCGTTTAGATCGTCGAGACTGAATTCGTCCATCATATCCATCAGGCGTCGGTGCCCGATGTCGTTACAGGACGATAGCGAATACAGATCGCCGATTACCTGATCGGCCTCGCGGACGTTATATCGGAGGATATGTATCAGGCGCATATCGACTTCACCGCGCTCGGCAAATTTCATGATCGGGATATAAATACCCTCTTCGTAGATCTCGTTAGCATCTGGCCCAAAACCCCGACCGCCGACGTCGACAACATGCGCGGTACTGGCGAAATAGCCCACCAGCCGCCCATTGCGAAACGATGGGTTGACGAAGGTGAAGTCGTGCAGATGGCCCGTCCCCTTCCAGGGGTCATTGGTGATATAGGAGTCGCCCTCAAAAATGTTGTCCCGGCCGATATCTTCAATGAAATGTCCGACCGCCTCGGCCATCGCATTAACATGACCGGGTGTACCGGTGACCGCCTGCGCCATCATCAGGCCGTTTTCATCGAACACACCGGCCGACAAATCACCAGCCTCGCGTACCGAGGTGGAAAAAGCGGTACGCAACAGCGTCAGCGCCTGTTCTTCGACCACCGAGATCAGGCGGTTCCACATCACCTGCATGTGCACACTGGAGATACCTTTAGTTTGCATTGCTGACCCCTGTTTTACGCTGTACCAGTAAACACCTGTCCGTTTGCATGGTCGCCCTGAACCCGGAGGTGACGATGGTTGTGGTTTCATCTTCGACAATAATCGCCGGACCATTCACCTCGTTACCTGCTTCCATCGACTCGCGCTCAAATACGCCTGCGGCGACAAATTTTTGTTCACGGGCATCATATATATCTCGCCTGATATCGGTTTCCAGCGTCGTGGTTTTTGATATCCGGGCTACCGGCTCGACAACTGCTAATGGCGAACTCGCCTGCACCGACCAGTTCATAACCTCGATATCAAGGCCCGGCAACGAACGGCCGAACAGGCGCCTGTATTCATCTTCGAACAGGCATCGAATCTGCTCACCGTCACCGTCGACAAAATCCCGGCTCGGTAAGTTCACAACGATTTCCCAGCCCTGACCTTCGTATCGCATGTAGGCTTTGACTTCGCGAATAAGTTCACCTTCGGGTGTCCCGGCGCGGGCAAACTTCTCCGCCTCGCTACTCAGTTCCTGAATTAGCGCATTGGTCCAGTCCGGATCGAAAGCACTGAGTTTCAAAAAAGCCCCGCGGACCGCTTCAAATCCGAACGGCGCTCGCAGAAAACCGATCGCCGAACCGACACCGGCACCAGGTGGGATCAGAATCGATTCGATATTGAGTTTTTCGCACAAATGACTGGCGTGTAATGGTGCCGCGCCACCAAACGCAATCATCGTGAAATCAGCCAGTTCCTTGCCACTTTCAACCGCGTGCACACGCGCTGCGTTGGCCATGTTTTCGTCCACTACTTCACAGATACCGATAGCAGCCATCTCTGCATCCATATCGAGTTTTTTGCCGATTTCGCTTTCCAGCGCAGCGACAGATTTTTCGAGTGAAAGTTTGATATCTCCGCCGGCAAAATTATCCTTGTCGAGCCTGCCGAGTAGCAAATCGGCATCGGTCACGGCCGGGTGCTCACCACCCTGGTCATAACAGGCCGGTCCGGGCTCGGACCCGGCGCTCTCGGGGCCGACACGAATCTGCTGCAACTCGTCGACCCAGCCTATCGAGCCGCCGCCTGCCCCGATCTCGACCATCTCGATAACCGGGATCGAGATCGGCATACCCGATCCTTTCTTGAAACGGTAAGTCCTGGCAACTTCAAAGGTCCGCGCTGTTTTTGGTGTACGATTTTCGATCAGGCATATTTTCGCGGTAGTACCTCCCATGTCGTAGGAAAGCACCCGTTCCAGGCCATAACGAGCGGCGAAATCGGCGGCATAGATCGCGCCACCGGCGGGACCGGATTCGAGCAGGCGTACCGGGAATTCGATCGCGCTTTCGATCGATATCAGGCCACCGCCCGAGTGAATCATGAACACTGGACAATTAGCGCCGACCGAATTCAGGCGGTCGACCAGGCGGCCCAGGTAGGAAGCCATTAAGGGTTTCACAAATGCATTGGCGCAAACCGTATTAAAGCGCTCGAATTCGCGCATCTGTGGTGAGACCTCGCAGGAAATCGAGATACTCACGTCCGCTATCAGCCTGCTGATGATCTCTCGCGCACGTTTTTCGTGCGCATCATTTACGTAAGAATGGATAAAACCAATGGCGATACTCGTATAACCCGTTTCAAGGATTTTAGCTGCAATGTCTTCCAGCGCCACTTCATCGAGTGCTATCAGTTCACGGCCGGTGGCCGCTATGCGACCCGCCACCGGAAAGCGATGTTCGCGCGAAACCAACGGTGGGGGTAGGCTCAGGTTCAGATCGTATTGTTCGAAGCGCCCTTCTGTACGCATTTCGATGACGTCGCGAAACCCCTCGGTAGTGATAAATGCAGTTTTAGCGCCGCGCTGCTCAATCAGCGCATTGGTGGCAAGCGTGGTGCCGTGAATCAACTGATCGACATCTTCGATATTGATCCCGGCTTTATCGGTAATTTTTACCAGGCCGTCAATGATAGCCTGTTCCGGCTCACTGTAATTGGTCAATAGCTTGATCGAGAATTGCCGCGGCCCCGCCTCGAGCACCACGTCGGTAAAGGTTCCGCCGATATCCGCACCCACACGGACCTGGTGACCCTGGTAGCTCATATCGGTAACCGTGGTACAGGATCAGAAAAAATCATATTTCAAACACTCCCATGTAGGCAATGACTGCCAGTCGTTCTATCAAATCCGATAAGCATTCGTGATCTTACTAGGATCTACCCCCCATTAGCCACCTTAGCCCAATCCTTTTGCCATCAGTGACGCGCACAGCAATATTCCCATGATACCAACCAATTCGGTATGCATGATTTTACGTAACTTACGCACCGCCTGCATTGACAATTCCGGCGCGATATCCTGCTTCAGAACCGGATTCCAGCGTTGGTAACAAATCGTTGGGTAGATGGATAATAAACCTACTGCGATGAACAAGCCCATTTTGAGCAGGAAGAAGGTATTACCGAGATAATAATCAACGCCTTTTTCAAAATAAACGACGCGTAGAATTCCGAATATCAATACCAGTATCGCGGCTATCCCATAAGCTCGATCTGCACGCTGAATACGCCGCGCTATGGCAACGCTGATCGAGTCCGAAACCAGCGCAAGCTGCAGAACGAGTGAGGCCGCCAGTGCAAAAAATGCTAAAAAATGGGCGAAAGCGATGAGTGCCGACGCCAACATGGCTAGGGCGAAATACGCTCTATCGACCAACCGTCTTGATGCGGCCTGTATATCAACCGATCGTGCAAACGGTTTACCAGCCCCTGCCAGAATTCGAAATACGCGGGGATCAAGCGATAACCGATCCATGACTCGGGCCTCGGTACATTGCCCTCTGGGAATAATTCTTTTAAGCGCCGAACCTCGGATTCAAGCACGGCCCGATTTTCGACCGGTGATGATTGATGCGAGGCAGCGGCACTAAACCGGCTGCCATTCGGCCTGGAATGGAAATAGGCCTCGGCCTCTTCTGCCGGTAGCCGCTCGACCCTGCCCTGGACCCGAACCTGCCGGCTCATATCGCGCCAGTGAAACAGCAGGGCGGCCTGGTCATTAGCCTCAAGTTCCTGGCCTTTCTGGCTGCGCGAATCGCTAAACCAGCAAAACCCGGCATCATCGAATTTTTTCAGCAGTACTATCCTGGCCGAGGGGATGCCATCACCAGTCGCAGTCGCCAGCGTCATCGCGGTGGCATCGACGGCACCAATATCGATTGCATCCTGCAACCACCTGCCAAACTGTACTATCGGATCCGGATCCAGATCTCGCTCGCCAATACTCTGGCTCTCATAGTCTCGACGGTGGTCACCCAGATCCTTTTTATTGGCCGCCAAAAGTGCTACCCCCGGAATACTTCGTCGAACATCGATTGCATCGCTTGCCAGGATGCCTGGTCAGCCGCTTCATTATAACCGACGTCGATACCATACCGACTGCCATTGGCATCGGCCCCGGGATTGCTAAACCCATGTTTTGCATCGGCGTAGAGCTTAACCTCGTAGTTAGCCTGCGCGGTATCCATCTCGGTACGGAATCCTGCCAGGTCGTCCATCGTCACCATCGTATCGGCTTCACCGTGGCACACCAGAATTCGCGGTTTAATACTGCCGGGTTGCGCCTGGTGAAATGATCCCAGCGCGCCATGGAAGCTCGCGACAGCGCTCAATGGCATCCCAATACGCGCCATATGCAACACCATCGCGCCACCGAAGCAATAGCCGATTGCAGCGGTCTTTTCCACATCAACCGAATCCTGTTCGAGTAATAGCTGGAGACCGGCACGTAAAGCCGCGGTACCGGCTTCCATATCGTCCAATACTCCATTCATCAAGCCACCGGCTTCGTCGGGGTTTTGCGCGGTCCTGCCATTACCGTACATATCGATTGCCAGCGCCACGTAACCAAGTTCGGCTAACTGTCGCGTGCGTTCGATCATATATTCATTCACTCCCCACCATTCGTGCACAAGGATAACGCCTGGTCGCCTGGTGCTGTCCGACTCATCGTAGGCGAGTCGAGCCTGGTGGATTTCGTCCCCGACCCGATAGTCGATTCTACTGGTAATAATATTCATCGCCCCCTCCAGTCACTGATAGATACAACATAAATCAGCAGGGCGGAAAAATCCACTATGATAATCTTGTCCAGTGCGATTTATTAAATTACGGCCTAAAATTTATCACCACATTATAATGAATCAGGGTCTTCAGAATCATTTGAGGTACAAGTCGAAATTGGTTGCTCTCGCAGAGCACGCAGAGATCTAATAGGGCTACTCTATCTGAATATTCCCTGCTTTTGCTTTGCGTGCTTCGCGGCTTTGCGAGAGAATCACCCAACGATAGAAATTCATTATTGTTGTTTGGCCTTAATATGACCCTCGAAATCGCATGAATCGTCTCGACCACCTGGTAATTGCGGCAGAAACCCTCGCGCAGGGTGTCGAATACGTTCGCTCGACACTCGGGGTTGAAATACCCAAAGGCGGGATCCACAAAACCATGGGAACCCACAATCATCTGATGCAACTCGGTAATGGTGCTTACCTCGAAGTGATTGCCATCGATCCTCGAGGTTTAACACCCCAACAACCCCGCTGGTTTAACCTCGACGATGCACTAATGCGCGATTCTTTAGGCCAGCAACCGAGGTTGATTGCCTGGGTAATCAATACTGCCGATATTCATCAGCTGCATCGGAATTCGGCATTTTCGACGGGTAACCCGACCGAACTCAGCCGCGATAATCTGCGCTGGCAAATTGCCCTCACCGCTGACGGTCGATTGCTGGCAAGCGGGTTACTGCCTTATATTATCCAGTGGCATTCGAAACCGCATCCCTCGCTGGCCATGGCAGGCCTGGGATGCCGATTGCAATCGCTGGAGATTCATCACAACAGGCCCGACTGGTTGCGTTCGATGCTCGAATCCATTGGTGCCGATCACCTGGTCAGCATTCATGGATTGCCAGATAACGAGCCATCCTACCTGTCGGCTCGGATAAAAACGCGGTCGGGGACTAAAATATTGGCTAGCAGGGTGCTCCAATAATTGGATGCGCCTGGCTGTTATCCAGTCGCAGGTCGCATGGGAGGCATCGGGCAATCGAGGCAGGTTGAAATGGTACGGACCAGTTCGACTCCCCTGGTTGTGGTTTTATCATCGGCAAGGATGATCCCCACCATGGCCTGTAAGATGCGTGGTTTTACCAATGGTTTAAGTTGCATTAACTTATCCAGCGACTGGTTTAAACTGCTGATCGATAAAGCCTGCCGGGCGAGGATATTGAGCGCGGTCGCACCGATTTCTTTTTTGCCGTGATCAAAGGCCTGCGCCGCCATGCTGTCATCTTTGTGTTCCACATAAGCAATCAGTGACATCAGGGTTTCGGCCTCGAATTTGACCGCACCGAGCGTGGAATATTTAGCCCGGGGTGGTTTTCGCAACCCAAAGTGTTCATTCAATTGTTGTATCACCAGACGCTGAATAACCCATTCTTTCAGATCGACCTTTTTATCGGCGACAATAATTTTATTAATCGCGCGCTCGAATTGAATAAACTGGTTGGTCGACAGTTCGCGTAAGGCGTTAATGCAAAGCTCAAGTAACGGCAGCTTCATTTTTTCATCGAGTTTCTCGATCTCGGGTAAATACTGCCGGGTTAAAGCGGGCATTTCGCGATTGGCGTGTCGATCCAATAATGCCAATACTTCCTTATTGCTCACCTGATGGCTGATCAGGCTCGCATAGATGATTGCCCGTGCCGAATAGGGGCTTTGCGCGGCCTCTCTGAGCGTTTCCGGCATCGCAATCATAAGCTCGCGCACCTGTTCGATATTTTCTTCGTTAAGCGTGCCGATCTGGTCGATCGCGGCTTCGGCCGCGCTCAGAATCGCGGCGTTTATCGCGACTCCAGTCTTCGCCTTTGACGAGGCAGCACTCGATACCTCCGGCGATGCCGGTTGCCTGCTGACCCGGGGCGCGAGGAATTTCCCGTCCCAGCCTGGATCAATGGCTTTTATGCGTTTTTCAAGCGGTGGGTGAGTAGCAAACAACGTTTGCCAAAAACTACTCAGACCATTCGCGAAGTAGGCATGGCTATACTCGGGTGCGGCGGGATCTTCGATATACGATCCAGGGCCTGAACCACCTATTTTTTTCAATGCCCCGGCGATGCTGTTCTTGTTACGCGTGAACTGGACTGCGGACGAGTCGGCCAGATATTCGCGCTGGCGGCTGACAACCGCCTTTATCCACTGTCCGAAAAAAGTCCCGGCATAACCGATCACCATCAACCCGACGCCGAGCGCAAGGATTGCAACAATACCACTGCCACCTTTTTTACTTCGCGATCTACCGGCGAAACGCAATGACCGTAAAATAAAATAACCAATCATGCCAACCAGCAATATGCCGTGCAATACTCCGATTAATCGAATATTGAGCCGCATGTCACCATTGAGTATATGGCTGAATTCGTGGGCGATAATGCCTTGAAGTTCTTCTCGACTTAACTGTGTCAGCGCCCCGCGGGTCACGCCAATAACCGCGTTGGCCGGTGACTGGCCCGCGGCAAAAGCATTGATCGAGCGCTCCTCAAGCAGATAAACTTTCGGTATCGGCATTCCTGCGGCTATCGACATCTCTTCGACCACGTTGAGTAGCTGCCGCTGCTGCAGGTCGTTGGTACTTTGCGGTACCAACCTGCCACCGAGCATTTCAGCAACGGCTGGACCGCCTTTCGACAGGGACATGGTTTTATAAAAACTACCGCCAAATATCAGTAGGCTTACGCCAACCGTGACCCCGACAAACACGGACAGGTCAAAGAAATTATTCAGCTCTGAAAGCGAAAATACAAAATAACCGGTTTTTAAATAAGCCAGAACAACGAGCAGCAGTAAATTAGTCAGGAAGATTAAACCGGTGACCGCGAGGATAAACAGCAGGATCATCCACAGCGTATTTCTACGGGCTTTATCTTGTGCTGCAAAAAAATTCATCGGCGCTGTCCCGGATTACCGGCAATACCGGACATGGGTGCTAGAACGAAACTTTCGGGGCTTCCTGAATTTCGGCGCTATCTTCGAATTCAAGCAACGACGCATCGATGGCGTGACCGAATGTACCCGCTAATAAATTCTGCGGGAACGACTGTTTATAGGTATTGTATTCCATAACCTGATCATTAAACGCCTGCCGGGCAAAGGCAACTTTGTTTTCCGTGCTGGTCAATTCCTCGGTTAGCTGCATCATGTTCTGATTGGCTTTTAAATCAGGATAAGCCTCCACCAGTAGATTAAAACGGCCCAAAGCGCCGGCAAGATTACCTTCCGCCTGCCCCAGGCCCTGCATCGCGGCGGTATCACCCGGATTACTCTGTGCGGTAGACAGGTGATCAGAGGCCGCATTACGCGCCTTGATCACCGCATCCAGCGTTTCGCGTTCATGTTTTAGATACCCCTTCGCGGTTTCTACCAGGTTGGGAATAAGGTCGTAACGGCGTTTAAGTTGTACTTCGATCTGGGAGAATGCATTTTTAAAACGATTGCCCAGTGCCACAAGGGTATTGAAGATCGAGATGATATAAATAACCAGGGCACCAATAATGACGAGTGTGACAATTGTAGATATTTCCATATTTTCTCCGACTGGGATACCGTGAATAATTGAATTTTAACAGGGGTACAAACTATACAAGATACACCAACATTTGCCAGTTGACAGCAACAGCAGTTCCGCCGGTCCATGGATGACAGGTGTAGCGTTTAGCCTGGCACTTACGGATTAACCAGCCAGGCTTCAGGACCCCCGGTTTCGGGTCTGAAATAGCAGATCATGCGGCCATCCACTGTAGCGCTAGCGGTGCTTTGCCAGGGCGCTACACCATGCAGGGCGAGGCGGTGGACCAGGTAAGCCTCGCCCGGTCTGGCATAAATTTCAACTCGCTTGCAACCATCGAAAATCCTGCGCCGAACCTCGTGGTATTCCCCGGTGATATCCATCTCACCCCATTGCTCCGCTGGCACGCCTCGAAATACGCCGGTGAAGGTCTTGCGGATGACTTCATGCGAACCCTCCCAGACGACAAACGGCGAGGCGCCCGGGCTGAATTCAACCATCGGAATACCAAGAATGAACCCGTGATACTCACGTAGATGCCGGCGTCGTTCCGAACCCTCGGCCAGGAAACCATCGACATGCGCGGCATCGCGGTCCCGACGATAACCAAACGCCGCCTCGGATTCACCAGGCATCGGCCGGGGATAACCGGGATAACACACTGACACCTGGGCTCTGTCCCAGTCGAAACCATCAAGACCAAGCGTTTCCTCGATAAAGTCGTTTGCCTCTCCTTGCATTGAACTGCTGCCACTAACCGAACCGTCAACCGCATTTGGCAACAGATTAACCCCGGCAAACCAGGTGCCGCCGCAGCGTAGCCACTGAGCGTTTTTCTCGGCAGCAACTGTTTCGCGGGCACAGGGTAATGCGAGGCTAATCCATTGCATTAAGGTTTCATCGTATTTAAACCGACACCAGCTTTTATCGAAAAATTGAGATTTGTTCATCGTGCCATTGCGCAGGAATGCGTCAATGCTATCATGGATCGAATTATTTCATCTCCACTATCCAGACAGGGCAATGCTAATACTCAGCTGAGCATGATGAATGAAACCACAGAAGGTAAAATAGCGCGACTTGAATACTGGAAGTCAGCCGTGGAGATTGAACCCATGGGTGGCGGCATGACCAACCTCAATTTCAAGGTCACCGATGGTAACCAGGAATATGCAGTCCGGCTCGGTGATGACGATCCCGTGCACTTGATCTCTCGCCAAAATGAAACTGAGTGTTGTCGCGCTGCGGGTGAATCCGGCGTCTCTCCAGAGCTGATGTACTCGGAACCGGGCGTGCTCGTAGTCCGGTTTATCGCGGGCAGGGTATTTGATGAAGCCGATGTTCGGGATGAGGGTAATCTCAGTCGTATTGTGGAACTGCTGCGCCGCTTTCACCAGAAAATTCCACAGAATTTTCGACAGGTTCCGGTGATGTTCTGGGTGTTCCAGGTATTACGCCACTACCAGCACCTGTTAAAAGAAGGAAACAGCCGGTACCGGGATCGTCTGACCGAATTCGCAGGTATCGCCGCGACACTAGAAAAAATAATTGGCAAGGTCAATATCGTATTCGGCCACAACGATTTGCTGGCTTCCAATTTCATCGACGATGGCGAGAAAATCTGGCTTATCGACTTCGACTATGCCGGCTTTAACAGCCCGCTGTTCGACCTTTCAAACCTGGCCTCTAATAACGAACTGACGGCCGATCAGGAAATAATGATGACCGAGGAATATTTTAGATCTTCAAGAAACCGCGAACACTGGCGCAGCTATTACGCGATGAAATGCGCCTCGCTATTGCGCGAAACCCTCTGGTCGATGGTATCGGAAATTCATTCTGAACTGGATATCGATTTTCCCGCTTACACTGCAAAAAACATCGAACGTTTTGATCAGGCTTTCGACGAATTCCAAAACGAATATCAATGATCCTTCCCCTCAAGCGGTAGGCTACTAAACCCATGCAACTGGATATCAATTTCGTTCGTCAACAATTTGATCAACTGCAAGACCAGCCTGAATTTGTATTTGCTTCCAATGCCGGTGGCAGCTATGTCTGTAATCAGGTCAACGATCTACTCGAGCACTACAACCGCCATACGCGGGTGCAACCCTATTCTCACTATGGCTCCTCCACCGAAGCCGGCGAGGCGATGGACCGGGCGAAACAGGACTGGGCGGCGGCACTGAATATAGATCTCGCTGAACTCACGATCGGACCTTCGACCTCAATGAACACCTACGTCATGTCGCAAGCGATTGGTGAGCAGTGGCAAACCGGGGATGAAATTGTGGTGACCAATCAGGACCATGAAGCCAACAGTGGCGTCTGGCGACGTAAAGCCACTGAAAAAGGCGTGACTATCCGCCAATGGGAAGTCGATCTGGAGACTGGATTGCTCGAGACCGATTCGCTCCTGCCGTTGCTCAACGACAATACGCGCTGGGTATTTTTCAGCCACTGTTCCAATGTCGTCGGTACAACCAACCCGGTCGCAGCGACCACAAAATTGATTAAAAAACATTCGTCGGCTAAAGTTTTTATAGACGCCGTGGCTTATGCCCCGCATCACGTATCAGACATGAAGGTGTTGGGCGTAGACGGCTACGCATTCAGTCTTTACAAGGTTTTCGGGCCGCACCAGGGCATCATGTATGTTAACCGCAGCATTCATGCCGGGCTTGCATCGCAGGCCCATTATTTTCTCAGCGGTGAATCGAGCAAGGTCTTTAACCCCGCTGGTCCACAGCACGCGCAGGTAGCTGCCTGCGCCGGTGTGCTCGATTATTTCGACCTGCTATACAAACATCATTTTAACCATAGCGATGTGGACCGGCCGCACAGGCTAGTGGCAATTCGAAACTTGATTCTTGCCCACGAAAACACGCTCGCAGCGCCGATACTCGATTTTCTCGACACTCACTCGACGGTTCGGTTAATAGGTAAAGCTCATGTTGCCGACGGTGACCGCGCACCGACGATAGCGTTCAAACCCCTGAAGCAGAGTTCTCAATCGCTCACTAATCTGCTTCAGGATGCAGGCATCGGCACCGAGAATGGTAATTTTTATGCGCATCGATTAATCAGTGATCTCGGAATCGATCCCGACGATGGTGTCGTACGTTTATCCCTGGTTCACTACAATACGCAGGAAGATGTGGAAAAAATACTGACCGAGCTGGACCGAGCATTGAATAAAGGAACCTCTGATTAATTCTGGGTGGATCCGGTTGTGATTCAAAATGCCGAAGCGTCGGACCGTTCAGTTCAAGGCGTGGAACGCAAGGCCGCTCATCGACATCCTGTCGTCGCGGCACTGGCACTTCCCTGTGCGGCGTAATAGCACGGCTATTGCTAAGTTTCACAACATGGGAATTGGTCATTTTGGGCACAACGCGTTCATTCATGAATTGATCAGAGGTTCCTTAAGCAAGACGATGAATAAGAAAACATATTTGGAGATTTTATCCAGCCAAATCCGGCCTTCGTGTCGCATCGCCATTTTGCTCAGTTTACTGGTTTGCGCATCGGCCCTGTTTGCCCAGTCTCCACCGAATACATGGGAGGTTATGAAATATAGCGGTTTATTCGAAGCCGTGGTGGAGCGTGACCCCATCGCTCTCAAACAGCATATTACTACTGCCAAAAAAATCGATGAACGCGACGATCACGGTAGAACAGCATTGCATGTAGCCACCTACACGACCAATTATGAAGCCATGCGTTTGCTGGTAGAGGCGGGTGCCGACCCCAACGCGCTCGAATATGAGCGCTACGATATCGTTACTATAGCGGCGGTCGCAAATGATATCGAGGGCTTGCGCCTGACCCTGAAACTGGGTGCCAGCCCCGGTAATACTACTAGCCTTTTCGATGGCACCGCGTTGATCGCGGCTGCGCATCTCGGGCATGTGGAGGTCGTCCAAACCCTGATTCGTGCGGGTGCACCGCTTGATCATGTCAACAATTTAAACTGGACCGCGTTGATCGAATCAATCGTGCTTGGCGATGGCGGACAGCGAC